>Ga0306920_100010358_pt1 | contig 12503 bp, 15 predicted proteins | sample flu12Cox44000170_FD_204666 | JGI IMG/M metagenome (GOLD analysis project Ga0306920, IMG submission 204666) | Lab enrichment of tropical soil microbial communities from Luquillo Experimental Forest, Puerto Rico - flux4day.12C.oxic.44.000.170 (v2)... | ecosystem: Environmental > Terrestrial >...
GAGGGGCGGAGGCCCGGGCACGTTCTTGCGGTATTTGTAGTAGTCATACACCAGCCAGTAGCGGTGCAGGCCGTAAACCGCCAGAATGACCAGCACGATGAAGTACGGGATCATCATCCCGAGGTCGAAAGCGTTGGCGTGGTAGACGTTGTAGAAGGTCTTGTCGGTCAGCTTGTGCCAGTAGTTGCTGACGGGATTCTGGGCGGCGAGCCACAGCAGGGCGCAGAGTCTCATGGATGCAGGTATTTTACGGGCTTTAGCGAACTCGCGCTAGGGGAGCGAATGTAGTGACCAACAGAAGCAGCTCGCTCGAAACCGATGCGGCAGAAACCGTTTCCCGTCTGAATCCCTTGAAAACAGGCAGCTTAGGTGAGATCGCGCGGGCGTTTCTGCGGCTGGGCTTGGTGGCCTTTGGCGGGCCGGCGGCGCACATCGCCTTGATGGAGGAGGAGTTTGTACGGCGCCGCAAATGGCTTGCCCATGAAGAGTTCGTCGACCGGCTGGGCGCAGTGAACCTGCTGCCGGGGCCTAACTCTACCGAGATGGCGATCTATCTCGGCGAACTGCGCGGCGGCTTCCGAGGATTACTGACCGCCGGAGCCTGTTTCATTTTGCCTGCCGCTCTCATGACCCTCGCACTGGCTTGGGCCTACGTTCGCTACGGCGCGCGGCCCCAACTGGCCGGCGTACTGTGGGGAGTGAAGCCCGTGGTGGTCGTGCTGCTGGCGCAGGCGATTTGGGCCTTGGCGAAAACAGCGCTGAAATCAAGAGAGCTGGCTTTCCTCGGAGCGGTGGTGTTCGCGCTCGCGGCGCTCGGCGCTCCGACCTTGCCGCTGCTGATCGGGACCGGCGTGGCATGGATCGTCGCCAACCGCTCGGGAACGCGGCCGGCGGGAGCGAGTGCTCTCGCAGCTTTGCGCTTAGAGGGCACCCTAAGCTCGAGCCGAGCAGCAGTGGCCGCAGGCGCCGCTGCAGTGACGGGATCGGCACTGTTTTTCTACTTTCTGAAGATCGGGGCGCTGCTCTTTGGCAGCGGCTACGTGCTGATGGCGGTGCTGCGCGAGGACCTGGTCGAGCGGCTGCACTGGCTCGGCCAACCGCAACTGCTCGACGCGCTCGCCGTGAGCCAGGCCACACCGGGTCCGTTTTTTACCGTGGCGACGTTCCTCGGATATTTCCTCGGCGGATGGCGCGGGGCCGTTCTGGCAACCTTGGGGATGTTCGTGCCTGCGTTCGCCTATGTGGCGCTGACAGCCAATGTCCTGCCGCAGATGCGGAAGTCGCCGGCCGCCGGAGCTTTTCTGGATGGAGTGAATGCGGCCGCCGTCGCGCTCATGGCGTTTGTGGGGTTCGAGTTTGCGCGGGAGGTAGCCACGTCCCCGTCGGCCGTGATCCTAGGCGTTGTGGCTGCGGTAGTGGTGTTCCTTTTTCGGGTGAACTCGGCCTGGGTGGTCCTCGGTGGGGCGCTGGCCGGGATGGTGACAAAGCTGGTGGCACGTTGAATCAAACAATTGAACAATAATAAGAGACTGTATACTATGCAAGTCAGATATCTTTGGGCTATCGAAAGGGTTCGGAAGCTCTTGTCGAAGATCAAGGATGGTCAAAAGCTAAGGTAGAGGAGGCCTAAGAGGAAGTAGAGCATCAAAGCGGGACGCGCCGGTGCAATCAACACCCACGCGCCCCTATCCACCATCACCTGTTTTGGAGGCAACGATGGCTAGCAAAGAAGGTAGCGGTTCTCCGTTTTCCAAGCAACCTACTGCGGGTTCTCCGAAGCTGCGTATCTACGAAACCCTGTTTCTTCTGAATCAGGGCATGGACCACGTCATCGCGCTCCTGCGCGGCATGCAAAAGTTCTCCTTTGCCGACAAAAAGTCGCTTCAGTGTGCCATCGTCGAGATCGAAGAGGTTCGTTGCGACATGAACGCCGATTTCACAGAACACTTGGCAGGCAGCGAACGTCTGGACGAGGGCCGCTTTTCAAAGCAGCGCCGGCATTTCGAGAAGGAATGGTTCGACCCGGACGACGTTTACCTAGACGCGCGGCAGCGAGAAGAAGAACGCAAGAAGCAGGGACTGCCGCTGCGGCTCGGAGTTCTCCCGGACTCGGCGCTGGCTAAACATGAGCGAACCTCGGAAATCATCGAGCGACGCCCGAAAGACCGCCCCAAAAAGCGCGGCAAGTAGATGAAGTCGGAACCTCAGGGCAAACGTCACGGGACCAGGACGATTTTGCCGTAAGCGCCTGACGGGACCATGACGTTGATGTGCGCTTGCGAGGCCTCTTTTAAGGGGAGCTCAGAGCCGACAACGGGCCGGAGTGTGCCATTTTCGAGACCGGCGATGAGCCCGGCATGGATGTCGGCGGCTTCGGCCTCGGTGATGGCCCAAAGCGTGAAAGCGCGGATGGAAGCGCGGCGGGTCATGAGTTCGCGGGGAGTGATGGTAACTTCACCTCGGCTGCCGATGACGATGACGCGACCGAGCGGGGCGAGCAGCTTACAGTCGTGGCCGAGATTCACGTTGGCGAGCATTTCGAGAATAATGTCGACACCTTTGCCGCCGGTGGCTTTGAGAATGGCCTCGCGATAGTCGGGTTTGGAGTGGTCGAAGGCCTGGTGAGCCCCTTCGCGGGTGACGAGCTCAAGCCCTTTCGCGGTGCCTGCGGTGCCGAAGACGGTGAGGCCCATGGCCCGGGCGATTTGGATACCGGCGGTGCCGACGCCGCCGCTGGCGCCGTGGATCAAAACCGTCTCCCCGCCCACGGCTTGGGCCTGATGGTGGAGGGCGTGATACGCCGTACCGTAAGGGATGAAAACGCCAGCGCCTTGTGCAAAGGAGATTTTTTCCGGCAACCGGTGCACCTGGGGCTCGAGGGCCAGGGCGTATTCGGCATAGGTGCCGGAGAGGCTTTTGGCGACATAAACGCGGTCGCCGGCTTTGACTTTGCTGATGCCGTCGCCGGTGGACTCGATGACGCCGGCGCCGTCGGTGCCGGGAGTGTAGGGGAGCGGCGGAAGGATCGCGTAGTTGCCGGTACGCGCGTAGGTATCGGCCGGGTTGACGCCGGCAGCGCGGATTTTAACCAGGACTTGTCCAGCAGCGGGTTTCGGAGCGGGCACATCTTCGAGTTGCAGGACTTCGGGGCCGCCAAATTGGTGGACGCGAATGGCTTTCATGAGAGAGCTCCAGTTCTTCTAAGCAAGTACGCTAGCTCTAAGTCTCCAGGGCAGTAGAAAAGATGCGGGGCGGACGCAGGGCGCTACATGGCCGCTATGGTATACGTTGCGGGCGAGCAGTGGAAAGAGGAAGGGGTGTAGAGAGCATCGACCGGAGCAATTTCTGTTCTCGGAAGCGTTATCAAAAGTGATCGTCGACTGTGGCGTGCTGCTTTTCGACGAGGCCTGCAGCCTGGCCCCACGCGGTGGTCTGCCAATTGTCCTTGCCCTTTCTTTCCGGGATCCACGGTGGAAGGCTCTGGTTGAGGTGGGAGGCCAGGGCGAAGATGTAAGGCTCGTACATGCGGCGCAGCTCGATGAGGCGGGCGTCGACGGCTTCGCCGTCATTGAGTTTGAGGCCGTGTTCGGCGAGGACATCGCGGATGCGGCGCAGCTCGGAAGGGGGGAGACGGTCTTCGGGGAGCGGCTTGGGCGACGTGCTGAAGACCTGGGAAAGATCGACCACGGCGTGGCGGGCAATAGCGAAGGTGAGTTCGGCCTGGCGTTCACACGCGCCGTCGATGCCGACCATGATCAGCGTGCAGGCATCGAGAATCGAAGTGAGAGAGGCGACCCAGGACTGGTTGTCGTGCTGCGAGCGGAAGTAGGCGAGGACGGGATAGCTCAGATGGCTCTCCATTAATTCGGCGGACCAGTGTTCCCATTCTTTGAGCAGCACGCGCAGAGCTTCGAGGCCGTGCGGGTGGCTGTGGCGGCGAAGGAGTTCGCCGGCCGTCGGCGGAGTGCCGGCGCGGGAGTCGAGGAGGGTGATGCTGACCTCGCGCGAGGCGAACGAGCCGTAGATGAAAGGCAGATAGCCGATGACTCCGGCGAGGAAACCGAAGCCGAGGCCGGCTTCGGTGACAATAAGGGCGCGAGCCAGGCTCGAGCGCGGGACGACGTCGCCGAGGCCAAGCGTAAAGAACGTGGTGCCGCTCAGGTAGGAGTCGGTCCAGAAACTCTTGCCGGTGACATTGACGGCGACGTTCAGAGCGGAGCCCGAGCCGTATTGCATGAGAGCGAAGCCAAAGACCATTCCCACGGCCCATACGGCCACCAGGACGAGAAGAGAGATGGGGCCGAAGATGCCAAAAGCGGTTTCGCGATGTTTTTTGCTGGGGATGTGGCGGGTGACGCTTTTCCAGAGGTTCCAGAAGGTCTTGTAGAACAAACGGGAGATACGGAAGCGCCGGGTCACGCGGCGCGGGAGGACGATGACCTCGAAGGCGTCCCACATGACCACGACAACGATGGCGGCGCCGACGAAGAAGGCCGCTGGAGAAGTAAGCATGGGCGAGATTGTACCTGTTTGGTTAGGTCTTTTCGCGGAAAGAGGCCGCAGGTTCCGGGCGAGGAAGTCCTGCGCCCTGTAGGATCCAGGCCAACGCCGATTCAGACCACCAGTTTCGCGGCTACAGAGATTTCCGCTTTGAACAGTTTGGAGACCGGGCAGCCGGTTTCGGCGGCTTTGACGGCGGCGTCGAATCTGGCCTGATCGGCTCCGGGGATGCTGGCGACGAGGTCGAGATGGCTCTTGGTGATGGAGAATCCGTCGCCGACCTTTTCAAGCGAGATGGTGGCCGTCGTTTCGAGCTTCTTGGCGGTGAGGCCGGCGCCGGCGAGCTGCGCGGAGAGCGCCATGGTGAAGCAGCCGGCGTGCGCGGCTGCGAGGAGTTCCTCGGGATTCGTGCCGACGCCGTTTTCAAAGCGCGAATGGAAAGAGTAAGCGCTTTGTTTGAGGACTCCGCTGTCGGTCGAGAGCGTGCCCTTGCCGGATTTAAGGTCGCCTTGCCAGACCGCGGAAGCTTTGCGTTGCATAAGAGTTTCTCCGTGTGAAATGAAGGTTTTGGCAGATTTGAATCTACCGCATTCGATTCGGGAAAAGGTCGCCCGGGTATATTAAAACAGGAGCGGGCAAATGCATCCTTCACTTGGAACTCTGGGGCACCGGCCGTGGGCGCGTCCAGGGGGGCCCTGGATCATGGCCCAGAGGTGGCACGACTTGCTGTTCGCCCACTGGCCTCTGCCACCAGAGAAGATGCGCGAGCTGGTGCCGCCGGAGCTCGAACTTGATTGTTTCGAGGGCCAAAGCTGGATCGGCATCGTGCCGTTTCGCATGTCGGGGGTGCGGTTAAAAGGCACGCCGGGCGTGCCGGGCCTCTCTGCCTTTCCGGAGTTAAATGTCCGAACTTATGTGAAGCTCGAGGACAAACCGGGGGTGTGGTTTTTCAGTCTGGATGCCGCCAGCCGCGTGGCGGTCGAGGTGGCTCGGGCGTGGTTCCATTTGCCTTACTTTTCGGCGGAGATGGCGGCCGCGGGCGAGGGGGCGGAGATTGCTTACCGATCGCTGCGAACCGATCGGCGTGGCCGCGACGCCCTCCTGGTAGCGAGATACCGGCCGGTGGGCGACTGTTTCCTTGCGAAAACGGGAACACTCGCGCATTTCCTGACCGAACGCTACTGCCTTTATGCGCGGCGACAGCAGGGTCGCCTGCTGCGGGCGGAGATCCATCACGCGCCGTGGCAGCTGCAGAACGCGAGCGCGACCTTCGAAAAGAATACGATGACCGCGGGTCTCGGCGTGGAGCTAAAAGGAGCTCCGCTGCTCTATTTTTCCAAACTGCAGGAGGTCGTGGTGTGGGCGCCCGAACCGGTGCGCACCTGAAGGCGGCGCCAGAGATCTCGACAGAAGAAGCTCGAAAGAGAAATCACCACTTGTGGAAGACGAAGAAGACACCGACGACGAGACAGGCGGCCCCGACGGCGTAATTCCATTTCAGTTTTTCACCCAGGTAGGTCACCGAGAAAACCGCGAAAACCGTGAGCGTGATGACCTCCTGAATCGTTTTGAGCTGCGCCGTCGTGAATTCATAGGAGCCGATGCGGTTGGCCGGGACCTGGAAGCAGTATTCAAAAAAGGCGATGCCCCAGCTCACGATGATGGCCTTCGAGAGCGCTTCATTGCGGTACTTGAGGTGGCCGTACCAGGCAAAAGTCATAAAGATGTTGGAGATCGTGAGCAGGACGATGGTGCGCATGAGTATTTAGGGCTCCCTAGCTTGATGGCCAGACTAGTGGTGAAACGTCTCCCCCGGGCAACCAGTTGCGGTAGACCAGTGTATTTTGAGGGGAAGCTCAGACGTTAAGGGTGAGAGAGACGAGGCCCGCCGGAGTGGCGGCTGGGATGGGCGGCATTTTGGAGCGGTCGACGGGGCGGTAGAGGGTGTCGCGTTCGACAGGAACACGGCCGGCGGCGCGGATGAGGCGCTCCAGTTCGGCTCGCGGAGTGAACTCGGAGGTCTTGGCGCCGGCGTCGTGGTAGATCTTTTCCTCGACCACGGTTCCGTCGAGGTCGTTGGCGCCGAAGCGCAGCGCGATCTGCGCGATACTGGGCGTGAGCATGATCCAGTAAGCCTTGATGTGCTCGAAATTATCGAGCATGAGGCGCGATACGGCGATGTTGCGGAGGTCGAGGTAGCCCGTCGTTTTGGGAATGTGGGAGAGCGCCGTGTTGTCGGGATGAAATGCCAGGGGAATGAAGGCGACAAAGCCGTGCGTCTGGTCCTGGACTTCGCGCAGCTTCACCAGGTGATCGACCCGCTCTTCTTCGGTTTCGACGTGGCCATAAAGCATGGTGGCATTGGAGGGCAAACCGATCTCGTGGGCCTTTTTGGCCGTATTGAGCCAGACCTGGCCGCTGACTTTGTGGTCGCAGATGATGCGCCGCACGCGGGGATGGAAAATTTCCGCGCCGCCGCCCGGACAAGAATCGACACCGGCCTCTTTCATGCGCCGCAGCGTCTCCTCGATGGAGATGCTGGCGATACGCGAGAAATAGTGGACTTCCACCATGGTGAAAGCCTTCAAATGGACGCCGGGGCAGCGCTGTTTGAGGCCGCGAATCATTTCGAGGAAATAGTCGAACGGCAGATCGGGGTGCAGGCCGCCGACGATGTGAAACTCGGTGGCGCCTTCGCGAACGCCCTGCCCGGCGCGCTGGTAGATCTCCTCGAGAGCGTAGTTGTAGGCTCCGGGCGCGTTCGGATCACGGCCGAAGGCGCAGAGTTTGCAGTGCGCGACGCAGATATTGGTCGGATTGATATGACGGTTGACGTTGTAGTAGGTGATGTTGCCGTGTTTTTGTTCGCGAACATGATTGGCGAGCCAGCCGACCGCCAGAAGATCGGGCGAGCGGTAGAGAGCGATGCCGTCTTCAAACGAGAGGCGCTCGCCAGCGAGCACTTTGCCGGCGATGGTTTCAAGGCGTCCGTCGGTGAGGATTAGTTCGCGCAAGGGTGGTTCGAAGTTCTCCTAAAGGCTAAACAAAAGCGATCGCAGCCAGCGCCCCTCAGACCTTCCACAGGGCGGCAGCCGCTCCCCAGAAGAAAAGGAACGAAATACTAATATAACCGTTCATGGTGAAAAACGCAGCGTCGAGCTTGCTTAAATCGTTGGCCTTGACCAGGGAATGCTCGTAAGCGAGCAGCGTGGCGACCACGGCGATGCCGAGCCACGCGGGCCAGGGGAGTCTAAAGCTCGCGGCGAGCCAGGCCAGCAGCGCGACCACGGTTACGTGCATGACGCGGGCGATGAGCAGGGCCCGCGCGATGCCGAAGCGCTTGGGCACGGAAAAGAGGCCAGCGCGGCGGTCGAAGTCCAGGTCCTGGCAGGCATAGAGTACGTCGAAGCCGCCGACCCATAGCGTGACGGCGGCCGAGAGGATCAGCATGTGCGCGTCGAGGCGGCCGGTGATGGCGATCCAGGCGGCGGCGGGAGAGATGCCCAGCGCGAATCCGAGGTACAGATGGGACCAGTGGGTGAAACGCTTGGTGAAGGAATAGAAGAAAAGGACAGCCAGGGCAACCGGAGCAAGCTTAAGCGCGAGCGGATTGAGCTGCCAGGCAGCGATGAGAAAGACGGCGACGGCACCGAGCGTGAAAGCCCAGGCGAAGCCGACGCTGAGCGCCCCGGCGGGGAGGGCGCGTTGCGCGGTACGGGGATTTTCTTTGTCGTAACGCAGGTCGGCGATGCGGTTGATGGTCATGGCGGCGCTGCGGGCGGCGACCATGGCCACGACGATCCACAGCAGCTGCTTCCAGGTCGGCCAGCCGTGGCTCGAGAAGCGCGCCGCGAGGAGGGCTCCCGTCAGAGCAAACGGCAGCGCGAAGACCGAGTGCTCGAACTTGATCATTTCGAGCACCGTGCGAATGCGGGCGGTTAAGGACTTGGCCATCGGAATCTCAGGCGAGAGGACCAGGAGTTCTTGCCGACGGGAGCCGCTGGTCGGGAGTTCCGAGTCATGCTTTGGCTTCTCTCGCGGCTGCGGAACCGGTCCAACGGAACATTTTTTCTTGTGCCAGGTCCATCTGGGCCAGAACCCGGCAGACATACTGGGTAACCAGGTCATCGATGGTTTTGGGCGAGTGATAATAGGCCGGGATGGCGGGCATGATGACCGCGCCCGATTGTTGCGCCCGCAGCATATTCTCGAGGTGGATGCGGCTGAAAGGCGTGTCGCGGACGCACAGGACGAGCTTGCGGCCTTCCTTGAGCATGACGTCCGAGGCCCGGGCGATCAGGTCGTCCGCGCTGCCGGCGGCAACTTTGGCGAGCATGCCCATCGAGCACGGGATGATGGCCATGGCGTCCACCGCGTAGCTGCCGGAGGCGATCGAAGCACCGACGTCCTTGCCGGGCAGCACCTCGATCTTGGACGAGGCCTGGCCGAGCAGGCGCACCAGGAATGGACCAGGAGCGCTTGCGGGGATCGCCAACTCTTCCGCGAAGATGCGCTGGCCGGTTTCGCTAATGATCAGATGAACGCGCGCGACGCGGGAGTCTGCTGCGAGGAGGGCGAGCACTTTTTGCGCGAGCAGCGCGCCGCTGGCTCCGGTCACACCTACAGTGATGATCTTATGCTCGGTTTCTGGCATGTTGCCCGCGGATGATTCAGTTTGGCAACCGGATTAGGCCAAGTCAAGGAGCGGTGCGGTGATAAGCTTCTCTCCTAGCGCAGCCAGATCATTGGCTCGAAAAAAAATGAACTCACAGGAAATTTTGAAGCTTTTGGAAGCCGTGAAAGCCGGGAAGGTCGCTCCCCAGCAGGCGATCGAGCGGCTGAAGCATCTGCCGTTTGAAGACCTGGGTTTCGCGAAAGTGGACCACCACCGCTCGCTGCGGCAGGGGTTTGCGGAGGTGGTGTTCGCCAAAGGCAAGACGCCCGAGCAAGTGGCGGAGATTGTGCGCGCCATGCTGCGGAAGAAAGGGACGCGGCACAACGTGCTGGTGACGCGCGCGGATACCAGAATTTTCCGGGCGGTACGGCGCGCTGCCAGGACGGAAGCGCGAGCCACCCAGTTTCATCCGCAATCGGGCGTCATTTCGATCGAACGGAACCACGAAATCCTCGGCAAAGGGACGATTCTTGTGGTCTCGGCGGGAACCAGCGACATTCCGGTAGCCGAGGAAGCGTTACTGACGGCGCGGATCATGGGCAATCGCAGCGAATCTTTGTATGACGTCGGCGTGGCGGGGATTCACCGTTTGCTCGAGAACCGCGCGGTCCTGGCCGGGGCGCGGGTGATCATTTGCGTGGCGGGAATGGAAGGGGCGCTGCCGAGCGTGGTGGGCGGTCTGGTTGCGGCGCCAGTAATCGCCGTGCCGACCAGCGTCGGCTACGGGGCGAGCTTCGGCGGAGTGGCAGCGCTGCTCGGCATGCTGAATTCGTGTGCTTCGAACGTGACCGTTGTGAATATTGATAATGGATTTGGTGCGGCGCGGGTGGCGTCGGCGATCAATCGGCTCTAATCAAGGGTTCGAGGTTCGAGTCATGCCCGCCAAGCCAGGTCTCACCGCTTGGCACTCATCAACTTAACGGATTAAGAACTTTCTGGGACTGGCCAGAATTGAGAGATTCAGCAACAGGAGCTTGATTTCGGAGCGAAGAGCATTAGACTAGTCTTATACTAGTCGTATTGAGGTATTCCCGTGGCTAGGCAACAGAGCAGCAATATTGTCGGTGCGTACCAGGCAAAGACGCATTTGTCCGAACTGCTAGAAAAGGTGGAAGCTGGCGAGGAGATTGTTATCACCAAACACGGGACACCCGTTGCGAAGCTTGTGCCAGTCAAAAAGGAGGCAAGCGCAGAGCAGCGGGCCGCGGCCATTAGGCGAATTCAGCAGCTTAGCACTGGTTTATCTCTCGCCGGATTGAAGATCAAGGACCTGATCGCCGAGGGCCGTCGATGAGTGCTGCGTTCGTCGTGGATTGTTCGATCGCCATGGCCTGGCTCTTCAATGACGAGGCGACGCCGAAGACGGGGGCCTTGTTGAATCGATTGACAACCGAAACGGCGCTCGTGCCGGCCTGGTGGTTCATCGAGATTACCAATGTCCTGGCGATGGCGGAGCGCAAGGGGCGTATCACTCCGGCGCAGTCTGAAGCTTTCATTGCCGACCTTGGCAAACTCGGAATCGAACGGGACGACGAAGCTCCCGATCGTGCTTTTACGTATCTGCTGGCATTGAGCCGCAGACATGGGTTAACGAGCTACGACGCGATCTATCTCGATCTAGCCGTTCGGCGCAACCTGCCCTTGGCCACACTCGATGGGGATTTGCGCGAAACCGCGAAGAAGTTGGGTATCCGCCTCTTGGGTTAAAAAAAGCTTCGCAATTCGTCGACATCGCCCAGACTCGTAAACGCGAGAAGCAGATACACGATAGGAAATCCGATCGACTCGTCCACGCTAAGAGCGGGATAGCCGCACTCCTCGAGGGAATTCCCTTGTCCACTTGGCGGAGCCGAGCAGGAATTACCGCAGGAAGCTCTGACAGGCGAGTGTGGAGGCTAATCATCCAGGATGGGCATATACACAGCGTTTTTGGCTCGCGTAGCAGCTGGTTGAGAAGTACTGAAGACCGATATCCTACTTCTTTGCGGACAGGAGATTGCTGACGACTGCGGCCAGTTTGTTCAGCGAGACGGCCCGTTCTTGCGATGGACTCAGCTTTTTCTCCAGAACTTTTCGCGGTTGATTGCGCACGCTTCCGTCGAGGGCTTTGATGTCTGCTGCGGCGTCTAACGTGTATCTTAGGTCGAAGGAAGATTTGGACCGCGTCTCTCTTGACGGCGGTGCAGAGGACGATGGTTGTTTCTGCCCTTTGCTCACTTGCCAAAGACATCTGCCGTGGTCAACAGCCGGCCAGCCGAGACGTCTTGGTCGATAGTTTTAGACGAGGTCAGCAAGCGGTCAGCGAGTTCGCGGTCGGCCAGAATCTCCAGAGTGGCGAGAATTGACTCTCGCTCGTTCAGGAGGGAATCGAGGAAATCCTTGTCTACGAGGTATTTTGATGGTTGGCGTCGGTTTTCGACCAAAACGACCCGGTTCGCGGTTGTTTCTTTTAGGTATTTCTTGAGCCGCTCTCGAAGGGTGGTCACTGTGACCTTCTTGACGGCAATAGAAGTCTTTCGCACCACAAGCTCCATAACGTACTTTACAAATCTTTAACGGTACATTAGACGAGTCAAGCCGCTAAGCCGATCTGTGATCCGGCGAGACGACTTCCACAGCAACACGATTACCCCCTACCTGATATGGATTTCCGTCATTTCTGAGAAGGACCTTCATGACCCCGGGCTTCTGGGCGAGGAGAATTGCGGCGGGGGCCTCGTCGAGAGGGAGCATGTGCGAAATCAACGGCCGCAGATCGACTTGGCCGGAACGAAGCAGGGCCATCGCTTTGTCGAACGGGCCGCAGCGCGAACCGACGATGGTGAGCTCCTTCACCACGGTCGGCCAGGTGGCGACGGGCGCGCTGCCGTGAAAGGTTGATTTCAGCACCAGAGTGCCGCGGGGCTCGGTCATGTGCTGGGCCAGAGCCAGGCCGGTTGGCGAGCCCGTGGCTTCGACCAGCAGCGCGAAACGATCTTTGATCCGGGTCAGATCGCTCGAATCACCACGAACCCGCTTGGTTTCGATTCCGGTCTGGTCCAGCAGCTTGAGTTTCTGCGGGTGTTTGCCGAACAGCACGATGCGCGGGAGCCTGGTGCGCAGCACGCGGGCGATGAGCTGCGCTAGTTTGCCGTCTCCGAGAACCGCCGCCTCCCGGAATTTCCCGACGGCCACCTGATCCAGGATTTCGCATGCGGCGGCCAGGGGTTCGATGAAAACGGCTTGTTCATCGCTGATGGCGTCGGGCACGCGGTGCAAATTCTCAAGGGGAAGCGTGAGGTACTCGGCAAAAGCGCCGTCGTGCCCCACGATGCCGAGAACCTTACGG
>Ga0306920_100010359_pt1 | contig 12502 bp, 8 predicted proteins | sample flu12Cox44000170_FD_204666 | JGI IMG/M metagenome (GOLD analysis project Ga0306920, IMG submission 204666) | Lab enrichment of tropical soil microbial communities from Luquillo Experimental Forest, Puerto Rico - flux4day.12C.oxic.44.000.170 (v2)... | ecosystem: Environmental > Terrestrial >...
TGCTCGAGTGCTCATTGGAAAATGTATCCGCCTTGCGTGACCGCCGCGTCCGCCAGGCGCCTGCGAAGCGTGACGGTGTCGAACGGCACGAACTTCGACAAACGCCTCAAGCCGGCCAGCATTGTCCGCAGCGTGTCGCCGCCGACCATGGCGGCCAGCGACTGGCGTGCGGTCATCTCGATGCGGGCGGCCGCGTCGTTGAGCAGTACGCGCGCAGCGTCCCCGTGGAGCGATGCGCGTGAGGCGCCTTGAGCGGCCATCGCCCGGAGCAGCGCGCTCTCCACGGTGTAGACGTCGATCAGCAGGTCGGCAATGTACATCAGGACTTCCTGCTGGTCGGCGAGCTTCGTGCCGTACGTCTGCATCGCGACACCGAACACCATCAGCGCGGTTTTCTTGAGGGCGTCAAGCGCGCGCCGTTCGTCGCCGAACGGCGCATCATCGGTCGACGGCATCGACGGCGGGCCGAGCAGTTCGTCCTGTAGAGCGCGGGCTGCGGGAATGATCCCGAGCTCGCCTTTGACGGCACGCTTGGCGAGCATGCCGGGAATCAGCAGGCGGTTGATCTCGTTGGTGCCCTCGAAAATGCGGTTCACGCGCGCGTCACGGAAATGACGTTCGGCGGGGTAATCACGAACGAACCCGTTGCCGCCGTGAATCTGGATGTTCTCGTCGAGCACGAAGTTCAGTACTTCGCTCCCGGCAACCTTGGCGATCGATGCTTCGACCGCGTACTCTTCGAAGACGGCCACCGCTGCAGATCCATCGGTCGCATCGTGCGGCATTGCGTTGATCCGCTCGTCGATCATGCCGGCCGTACGGTAGACGAGGCTCTCGATCCCGTAGGTCCGCGCAATCATCTCGCCGAGCTTGTGTTTGATGGCGCCAAAGCTCGCGATCGGCTGACCGAATTGCTTGCGTTGAGACGCGTACTTCGCCGACTCGCCTATCGCCCCGCGAGCGCCGCCACTGCACATGCCGCCGAGCTTGAAGCGGCCGAAGTTCAAGACGTTGAAGGCGACCTTGTGGCCCTTGCCGACCTCGCCGAGCAGGTTCTCCGCCGGAACCTTCACGTCCTGCAGGATGATCGCAGTCGTCGACGAGCCGTGCAGGCCCATCTTGTGCTCTTCTTTGCCGCTCGTCACGCCGCCGAACGCGCGTTCGACGATGAACGCGCTGAACTGCTCGCCGTCGACTTTTGCGAAGACGATGAAGATGTCGGCGAACCCGCCGTTGGTAATCCACATCTTCTCACCGTTCAGGACGAAGCTGCCATCGGCCTGGCGGATCGCTCTGGTCTTCGCGCCCAGCGCATCCGATCCCGATCCGGTTTCACTGAGGCAGTACGCGCCGATGATCTCGCCCGACAGCAGCTTCGGCAGGTATTTCCGTTTCTGCGCGTCGGTCCCGAACAGGAACAGCGGCAGAACCGTGAGGTTCGCCTGGCCGCCGAATGTTGCTCCAAATGACGCCGACGCCGCCATCCGTTCACTGACGATAAGCGAAGTCACCTTGTCGAGATTGAGGCCGCCGTACTCCTCGGCGACGTCGAGCCCAAGGAGGTCGAGATCGGCGCATCTGCGGATCAAGCGGCGAGCCACGGACCAGTCGTGCTGCTCGAGCTGCGGGAGCTGCGGCACGACCTCCTGCTCGACGAACTGATCGGTCGTCTGTCCGATGAGCCGCTGTTCCTCGGTCAGACGCTCGGGCGTCATCACCGAATCAGCACTAGCAGGATCGATGAGCCACGCGCCGCCTCTCAGGAGCGTGCGCGGTGAGCGTTCCGTAGTGGCCATGGCTACATTCTCTCAAAGATCCCGGCCGCACCCATGCCGCCGCCGACGCACATGCTGACCAGGCCGTAACGCGCCTTCCGGCGCTGCATTTCATAGAGGATCGTGGTGGTCAGCTTGGCACCGGTGCACCCCAGCGGATGCCCGAGAGCGATTGCCCCGCCGTTGACGTTCAGTCGATCGGGATCGATGGGCAGTTCCTTGAGACACGCGAGGACCTGGGCCGCAAACGCCTCGTTGAGCTCGATGAGATCCATCTGGTCGAGCGTGAGTCCGGCGAGCTTCAGCACCTTCCGGATAGCCGGCACGGGTCCAAGGCCAAACAACTCGGGCTCGACGCCCGCCGTTGTGTACGCGACGAATCTGGCCATTGGGGTCAGTCCGCGTTCGCGCGCGTGCTGAGCCGACGTGACCACAACGGCCGAAGCGCCGTCGCTCGTTTGCGAGGAGTTGCCGGCAGTCACCGTGCCGTGTGCGTGAAACGCCGGCCTGAGCTTGGCGAGCGCGGCGGCGGACGTGTCGCGACGCGGTCCTTCGTCGACGGCGAATGACCACTCTCGAATCGCGGGTTTGCCGTTGCCCTCGCTGGGAGTGACCAGCTTCGCGATGACCGGCACGATCTCGTCGGCGAAGCGGCCCGCGTCGATAGCCGCGACTGCGCGTTGATGGCTGCGCAGCGCGAAGGCGTCCTGATCCTCGCGTAAGATCGACGACTGCCGTGCGTGGTTCTCGGCAACCAGTCCTGTAGACAGGTACACGTCGGGATACGAGTCGACAAGCGCAGGATTCGGCGACAGCTTGTTGCCGCCCATGGGGACGAGGCTCATCGACTCGGTGCCGCCGGCAACGATCGTCGAGCTGAACCCGCACATCACGCGCTCGGCGGCAAACGCGATGGCCTGCAGGCCTGACGAGCAGAACCGGTTGATGGTGACCGCCGGAGCGGAGACGGGCACGCCGGCGCGAAGGCTGGCAATGCGCGCGACGTTCAGGCCCTGTTCGGCCTCCGGCATCGCGCACCCGAGAATCACATCGTCGATTTCAGCAGCGTTGATGCCTGGCGCGCGCCGAAGCGCTTCGGTGATGACAGCTGCGGCAAGCTCGTCGGGCCGGGTTCCCCGCAGGGTTCCGGCCGGCGCCTTGCCGACAGCTGTCCGGACAGCAGAGACAATTACTGCTTCAGCCATAGATCATTCCTGCACAGAGCAGGTGAACCTAGGCTGAGATTTTATCGCGCCTGACTTATCTGCCGGCGCCGAAGCGATAAACGAGGCCGAGCTGGAGCTGAAACTCCTTTGAAGTACCGGTGTCCGAGTGAATGAGACGCTCGCTGATTCCGACTCGAGCCGCGGCGTTGCTGCCGAGACCGAAGTCCACACCAGCTCCTGGCGCATAGCAGAGCTCTGTGTCCGAAGCGCTGCCTGAGATAGTCGTGCCGCCGATGTTCGAGCTGAACCCTCCTGATGCCCTTGCGGCACCGACGAGGAACTGCCCGTAGAAGCCGAGCGGGCCGGAATGCCCAATCAGGCGCGGACCTGCCATGAACGTATAGATGTTCGTCGATGCGCTCACGGTTACACCACCCGAGGAGGCCGACTGCGATTTGTAGCTTCCGCCGACGTCGCCGACGACGGCGAAGACGTCGTTGAAGTTAGCGCCAGCCGAGAGGAACCATCCGGCCGGAAAGCTGGTGCTGCTGTCGCTGTCGTACAGGTAGGAATAGCCCGCCGTGATGTCGCCGGCGTCCGCGGCTCGCGCCGGCTGCGCAGAGGCGGCGATGAGTCCCAATGACCCCAGGGTCAGAACAATTCGATGCAATACGCGCATGATCATCTCCTTCAATGCACGTATCGGAATGCCAGGCCGTCGACAATATTTTGTTTACACCCCGCCGGTGCAGCGCTGAGCAGAGAAGGAACCGTCACGCTGCCAGATCGCGCAATGCTGGCGGTCAGCCGGACCAGTCGCCGAGGAGATCTTCAATCGCGTCACCGACCTCGAGTACCTTGCCGTCGAACAGATGATCGGCCGCGTCGACGACGACGAGCTCCTTTGGATCGGCGGCGCGCGCGTAGAACTCTTGCATCTCTTTCAGGGGACACAGCTCGTCTCGTTCGCCCTGAATGAAGAACTTCGGTTTCGTGCTCGTGCGTACCGTTTCAAAGTCGTAGCGGGATAACGGCGGCGCGATTCCGAGGAGCGTCGTCACGCGTGCGTCTGACGCGCCGACGGTGAGCGCGATCCACGCGCCAAACGACATGCCCGCTGCCCAAATCGGTGCGCCAGGATATTGAGCGCGCATGAAGGCGACCGCCGCGCGAAAGTCGTCCATTTCACCGCGGCCTTCGTCGAACGCGCCGGCGCTCGTGCCGGTGCCGCGGAAGTTGAAGCGGAGCACAGCACAGCCGATCCGCCTGAACGCTTTGGCGGCTTGGTACACGACTTTTGTGTGCATCGTGCCGCCGTACTGCGGATGGGGATGCGCGAGCACGACGGCTGCGTGGAGACCGCCGTCGAGACCTCGCTCCACAAGGCCTTCCTGGTTGACGCCACCGACGACAGGCGGCTCGTCGAGAAGCGCTTCAAGCTGTCCTTCTGGCCCGGGAATCGTGCGCACGCGCATCAAGCGACCTCGTCGTTCTCGGTCCGGAGGCTGTCCACGAAGCGACGCACGGCCGCGGCAAAGACCGCAGGCTGCGTGATGGTACCCAGGTGACCGGTGCGATCGAGCACCACGTGCCTGGCGCTGCGAATCAACCTGACGAGCCCAATAGTGTCGTCCACCGGGACCACCCAGTCGAGAGCCGGATCGCCGGTCACGACGAGAGTCGGCGCGACCACGCGCCCGGAATCGCCCGTGATGTCGTCCTCTTCGATCAGGCACGCGCGACGCGCGATCTGTCGCAGCGAGACGCCCGCCGAAAGAAACGTCAGGAGCTGCGACCAACGAAACCGCCATCGGTCGGAGGGGATCGGCAGCGCACTCTTCACTTCGTGCCTGAGACGAACCGGCGTTTCAGCCAGGAACAGCGGTCCAAACACGTAGGGCCACTGCGTGTAGATCCGATGTTTGTCTTTCAGCTTCGTGCCCGGTCCGGGAACGGACGCGAGCACCAAGGCGCGCGTGCGGACAGCATGCGTCGCGGCAAATCGCAGAGCAACCAGACCGCCGAACGAGATCCCGCACACGATCGCCTGATCGATGCGACGTTCGTCGAGCTCTCGGACAATGCGCGCCACATCACTCTCAATCGAGCATTCCGGCCCGAGCGAAAACGTCAGCACGCGGAAGGACGCAGCCAGCGCGTCGACGGCAGGGCGCACGTACTGCCAGGGACCGGGGATGCCGGGAACGAGCACAAGCGCTGGACCGCTGCCTTGTTCGATGAACGGACGCATCTCAATTCCGCAGCGGTTTGCCCGTCTTGAGCGTGTGTTGGATGCGCTCAAGGGTCTTTCGCTCGCCGCAGAGCTTGAGGAACGCCTCGCGCTCGAGATCCAGCAGCTGCTGCTCGCCGACGGTGGTCTGGTGCGGGAGCGATCCGCCGGCGAGAATCCACGCCAGCGTCCGGCCGATCAGCGCGTCGTGATCGCTGATGCGGCCCGCGCGCCACGCCAGGTGGACACCCAGTTTCAGCGCGGCCAGAAGGCCGTCGCCGCCGACAGGAATCGCCGTCCGCGGCTCTGGCCGGCGGTAGCCCTCACGTACGCGTTCGAGCGCGATCGCCTTGGCGTCGGCCATGACGCGCTCACGGTTCATCGTGACGGCGTCCATCGGCCGCAGAAAGCCGATGCGCGCGGCGTCGGCAGCGCTCGTCGAGACCCTGGCGAAGCCGATGGTCTCGAAGACGCGCTGCACATACGGCAGGAGATCCGCGCGCGGATCCGGCAGCCCGTCGACGGCTCTTGCCAGCATCTCCTTGGTTCCTCCGCCAGCGGGAATTAATCCCACGCCGACCTCGACCAGGCCGATGTAGCTTTCTGCCGCGGCCTGTACCCGGTCGCCGTGAAGCGCGATTTCGCAGCCGCCACCGAGCGTCAATCCAGCCGGACAGACGATCACCGGAACGTCCGCATATCGGAGTTGTTGTGTGCTGCGCTGAAACGACCGGACCATCAGGTCGATTTCGTCCCAGTTGCCTTCCTGCGCTTCGAGGAGCAGCAGCATCAGGTTGGCGCCGGCCGAGAAGTTCGTCGCGTCGTTGCCGACAACGAGCGCCGCGAAATTCGCGTCGGCTTCCTTGACGCCCGCGTCGAGCATCTGGATCGTATCGCCGCCGACAGTGTTCATCTTCGAGTGGAACTCGACCGCCAGCACGCCGTCGTTCAGGTCGATCAGGCTCGCGCCAGTGTTGCTCTTGACGACCTGCCTGCGATCTCTGGCGCTTTTGAGCAGCTGCAGGCCCGGCGCTGCGGGCGGCAACGAGCCATCCCGGAATCTGTTGCGTCCCGCCTTGAGCACATCGGCGACGAGGGGCGGAGGATTTTCAGCCGACGCCCCCTCGACGGCACCAAGCACCTCGCGGACACCGATTGCGTCCCAGATCTCGAACGGGCCGAGTTCCCATCCGAAACCCCACCGCATGGCGCGATCAACATCGTCGATGGAATGGGCAATGTCGGGGGCGACTTGCGCGGTGTAGAGCAGCAGCGGGCCGAGCGTCGACCTCAAAAACGCCCCGACGTTGTCGCGGCCGAGAAACAGCGTCTTCGTGCGCTCGGCCACGTCCTCGATCGAGCGTGCAGCTTCGAGTGCTGGCAGGCGCGACGACTGCCGTGGCCGATATGTGAGCGTGACCGGATCGAGCGTGAGAATCTCAGAGGCACCAACTGACTTCTGACGCTTGTAAAACCCCTGGCCGCTCTTTTCACCGATGGAGCCGGTGGCAATGAGCTTCTCGACGAAAGGCGGGAGCGCGAATTGCCGGGCTTCGTCCGGAGGGAGCTGGGTCGTCAGATTCCGGACGACATGTCCAACGACGTCGAGGCCGGCGATGTCCAGCGTACGAAACGTGGCGCTCTTCGGACGTCCGAGCGCCGGGCCTGTGATGGCGTCGATGTCTTCGATCGTAAACGCACCCGCCTCGAGTGTACAGAGGATCCGGATCAGGCCATACAAACCGATCCGATTGGCGATGAAGTTCGGCGTGTCCTTCGCGACGACCACGCCCTTTCCCAGACGCAGATCGAGAAATCGCGATACCTGCGCAACGACATCGGGATCAGTGTCACGAGTCGGAATCACTTCGACCAGCGGCAGATACCGTGGCGGGTTGAAGAAGTGCGTGCCGAGCCAGTGACGCTGGAACTCGGCGCCGCGTCCCTCCGCGATCGCGTGTATCGGGATACCCGACGTGTTGGAAGTCACGATCGTACCCGGTCGTCGCACGGCTTCGATCTTCTCGACGAGCGCTCGCTTGATGTCGATCTGCTCGATGACGACCTCGAGAATCCAATCGACTTCGGCGACTCGGTGAAGATCGGAATCGAGACCGCCTGTCGTGATCAGTGCGGCGGCATCAGACGTAAAGAAAGGATCCGGTTTGAGTCCGCGCGCGCGTTTCAGTCCGTCGCGCGCCAGCTCAACAGTGACGTCGAGCAGCAACACGTGCAAGCCCGCGTTGGCAAAGTGCGCGGCGATCTGCGCACCCATCGTGCCCGCTCCGAGAACGGCAACAGTGTGAATCGACGACATCAGGCACATGTTACAATGCGCCACCTCCCCCGAAACTCCACCAGGACTCAAAACATGATGCGTTGGCTGCCACTCGTGTGTGTGATGCTGATGTACGCGGTTCCAACCAGAGCTCAAACAGGACAGGTGACTGGCACCATCATCGACCAGGAGAGTCTCGGCGTACCGGGCGCCACTGTGCAGATTGCCGGTGAGGCGGGCCGTAGTTTCACGACCTCAGGTCAGTCGGGATCGTACCGTTTTGCAGGGCTCAAAGCTGGAACCTATCGCGTCACGGCCACACTCGTCGGCTTCGCACAGGCGGTCAGCGGCGATGTGATTGTGTCTGAAACCGGAGCGGTCGTGCCGCCGCTCACGCTGAAGCTTGCCTCGCTCACGGAAAACGTCGTCGTCAGCGCGACCAGAAATGACACGGCGCTCATCGACGCCCCCGCGACGATGACCGTGCTGACGAGCGCCGAGCTGCAGAGCTCGCCCGCGCAGAACTACGGCGATCTGCTGCGGAGCGTGCCCGGCCTCAACGTCATTCAGCTGTCGGCACGCGACGTCAACATCACGAGCCGCCAGGCGACGGGCACGCTGTCGAACACACAACTCGTGTTGCTCGACGGCCGGTCGGTGTATCTCGACTTCTTCGGCATCGTGCTGTGGGATCTGATGCCCGCCAACATGGACAACATCAAGCAGATTGAGGTCGTCCGCGGTCCGGCCTCTGCCGTCTGGGGCGCCAACGCGCTGACAGGCGTCGTGAACATCATCACGAAGACGCCGCGCGAGGCGCAGGGCGGCGAAGCGACGTTCACCGGCGGCTTCCTGAGCCGCGATGCCGGCTCGTCGGTCGGGAAAGGGCCCGGCGGCCTCGTGGCTGCCAATGCGAGCTTCGCCGACGCGCCGAACGCGACGTGGTCGTATCGCGTGTCGGGCGGCTATCTTGCGGCCGACGCGTTTCCGAGACCGACGGGCACGATTCCGATCATTCCCGATCCGCGAGATCCCACCGGCAAGACGACGGTTGGAGGTGCGACGTATCCGGCAGACAGCACCGGCGCGTTTGGCACCGCGTTCAGGAACCGTGGCGCCAATCAGCCGAAGTTCGATGCCCGGATCGACCAGGAACTCGGACCGAACGGCCGGCTCACCTATGAAGGTGGCGTCGCTGGCACTCAGGGCGTGATTTACACGGGCGTGGGCCCGTTCGACATCCAATCAGGCTCGACGCTGAGCTTCGGCCGGATCAACTACTCGCGTGACGCGCTGAAGATCAGTTTCTTCGTGAACAGGCTGCACGCGGAGGCGCCGAACCTGCTTTTCCCGGATGCGGCCACGGGTCAGCCGCTCCTGATGAACCTGACCACGAAGACATTCGACTTCGAGGCCGGCGACGCTTTCCCAGCCGGCCGCCGGCAGGTCGTGTCGGTTGGCGGCAACGTGCGGCGCAATGACTTCGACATCACGCTGGCGCCGCAGGCACAGGACCGCAACGAACTGGGCGCGTACGTGCAGGATGAGATCTTCTTCGACCGCGTGCGCTTCAATGTCGGCGGCCGCGTCGACAAGTTCGGCAACCTGAGCGATCCGTTCTTTTCACCGAGGCTGTCCGCGAACTTCAAGGTGCTGCCGCAGCATTCGGTCCGCGTGTCGTTCAATCGCGCGTTTCGATCGCCGTCGGTCATTAACAACTATCTGGAGGCAAACATCATCTCGTTGCAGGATTTGAGCGGTCTGCGCGGGTTGCTGCCACCCGCCTTCCAGCCGCTGGTGGCTCAGCCCTTCCCACTCGCCGTCCGGGCCGTGGGGAGCGAGCTGCCGATCGGCGGGACGCCGCAGGCGAAGCTGACCGAAGAATCGCTGAGCGCGTACGAACTGGCGTACACCGGCAATATTCAAAGCCGGACGACTGTCGGCGCTTCCTTCTATATCAACGATCTGAACCACAGCATCAACTTCGTGGCGTTGCCGCCGAGTCTGGATCCATACACCGCGGCAAATCCGCCACCCGGCTGGCAGCTGCTGCCCGCAATTCTCACCGCGTTGGCCGCTCAGGGAGTTTTTCTGCCGCGAACCGCGTTCACCTACCTGAACCTTGGTCCGCTACGCCAGAAGGGTCTCGAACTGTCGCTCGATCAGCGGATTAACACGAACCTCTCGGCGTTTGTGAACTACTCCTGGCAGGGTCAGCCGACGATTCTTCCGGATCCGAATCCGTACCCGATCTCGGAGCTCGACGTTCCGCCGACGAACCGATTCAATGCGGGCTTCAACGTCGACGACGGCCACTGGCTGGGCAACCTGTCGGTGAACTACTCAGACAAGGCATTCTGGAGCGACGTCCTCACGAGCCCGTATCACGGTTACACCGACGCGTACACGATGGTGAATGGAGCCGTGGGCGCCCGCTGGGCGCGCGGAAAGCTGACCACGAGCGTGAAGGTCACGAATCTCTTCAACCGCGACATCCAGCAGCACATCTTCGGCGACATCTTGAAGCGGATGGTCGTCTTCGAGGTCCGCGTCAAGCCGTAAGCGATGACTGCGGTCAGTTCACCTCGAACACGTAGAGGCCGGGTGTGACGAGCATCCGGCCTTTTTCATCAAAAGACATGTGGTTCGGCGACACTGGGGCGGCACCGCGAAACTGCACCGCGCGAACTTTGTCACCGTCACCGTCGAACACATAAGTGACGGGCTCTGCGAAGCTCGCCCATAAACGGCCCGCCGGATCGACTGCCGCCGTACGGATCGTCGGCGCGAGGAATGGGAGCTCGCCGGCAGCCGAATCGCGCTTCGGCCACAGCGAAGGGAGCTGCCTCACGAATTCGTCGATCTCTCGCCCCTGAATCCGCCGTTCGAACAGGAGGCCTCCCTGCGCGTCGTATCTTCGGAACACCGGCTCGCCCGTCTGAAAGACGAAGAAGAAGCCGCCTTTTGGATCGACCAGCGGTAGACCGATGTTGAGCGTGACATGCAATGCGCGATCGTCTTCGTGGCCGGTCTGTCGAAGCTCGCCGAAGCTTCGAACGGGCGTGCCGGTCAGCGAATACTCGGTGACGAGCGAGCCGGTGTCCGGCTGCGACAAAAAGATCGATCGACCGGTGTACTGCAATGATCCGATGCCGTTCAGCACGAGCCCGTCGAGCACGACCCGGGCGCGCGGCTTGCCGGGCAGCGTGAAGCCGCTGAGGCGAAAGCCGGCAGGTGAGAAGATCTGGATGCGCTCCTGGTTGTTCGGCGCGTCGGCAACGGCGAACGACCCGTCCGCCGCAAGGGAAAAGGCAAACGGGTTGAGGATCCGCCCTGGCTCGTTTCCGATGTGAACGATCTCCCAGGCGCTCTCGCCGCGGGCGTCCAACCCGTACACAATCTGACTGCGGCGATCGAACACGAAGTACTGACCCGCTGCCGACCGCTCGAATCCAGCGGGATCCCGAAATCGGCCAGCGACGACGGCTGGAATGGCGTCAATGGATCGAACGACATCGGGGCCGATTGCCAGGATAACCAGAGTGAACGCGAGTGTAATTCTTAGCACGCCCTCGACCCGCCACAGCCCATCAGTAGCTGACGGTGTCTTTGATCGCCTTCAGGATGTCGTGTGTCTGCGGAAGGATCGCTTCTTCGAGCTCGGGTGCGTAGGCAACCGGTGCATCGAGCGCGCCGACGCGGTGAATCGGCGCGTCGAGATACTGGAACAGCTCGCCGGCAATCCGCGCGGCGATCTCGGCGCCGAAACCGCACGTCAGCTGATCCTCGTGTGCGACGACGACACGGCTCGTCTTCTTGACGAGTGCGGCGATGGCATCCCAGTCGTACGGCGCGATCGTCCGCAGATCGAGAACAGCGGTCGTGATGCCGTCCTTCTCCGCCTGATGTGCGGCGACGAGCGTTCGCTGCACTAGCGCGCCCCACGTGACCACGAGCACATCATCGCCCTCGTGGCGGAGGCTCGCCTTGCCGAATGGCTGCATGAAGTCGGGGCCCGGGTACTCGCTCTTGCTGTAGGTCTGACGGTACAGGTGTTTGTGTTCGAGAAACATCACCGGGTCGTCGCAGCGAATGGCGGTCCGCAGAAGGCCGGCCGCGTCGGCCGCGGTCGAGGGGAATGCGATACGAATGCCCGGGCAGTGCGCGAAGATGCTTTCGCCGGACTGGCTGTGATATGGGCCGCCGCCCTTGAGGTAGCCGCCGATCGGGACGCGCACGACCATCGGGCAGGAGTAATGGTTGCCCGAGCGATAGCGCAACATCGACATCTCGTCGCGAATCTGCATCATCGCCGGCCAGATGTAGTCGAAGAACTGGATCTCGACGACCGGCTTCAGCCCGCGAATAGCCATGCCGATGGCGCGGCCGATAATCGCGGCTTCGGCGATGGGCGTATTGAAGACGCGGTCGCCGCCGAACTGCCGCTGCAGCCCGTGTGTGACCTTGAACACCCCGCCTTTCCCATGCACCGAGGTCAGCACGTCGTCTCTGCTGGCGTCGGCGACATCTTCGCCGAATACGACGATACGGGGGTTGCGCGTCATCTCGTCCCTGAGCGTGCGATTGATCACCCCGACCATCGTGTCGGACTTGCCCTCGGGACGTGCTGGCGTGTCGAAGGCGGCCGACGTCGGATCGACGTCCGGTGAATACACCCACTGGGTTGCGGTGCTTCGCGCCGGTTTGGGCGCCTGAAGCGCCTTGTCGGCCGCGGCCTGGATCTCGGCTTCGACCTCGGCGAGCGTCGCAGCCAGGTCGGCTTCGGTCGCGAGGCCCTTGGCGACGAGGTACTCGGCCATTCGCTTGATCGGATCGCGCGCGGCCTCGTCCTCCCGCTCGGCCTTGGTCTTGTAGAGGGTTTCGTCATCCGAGAACGAGTGTGAGTACGGGCGCGTGACTCTGGCGTGGACGGCCGCAGGTCCCTTGCGGGCGCGCACGTAGTCCACGGCTTCGCGCATCGCCTGCAGGCTCGCAGAGAAGTCAGTGCCGTCGACGGAATCGACATGCAGACAGGGAAACGAACGCAGCAGCT
>Ga0306920_100010361_pt1 | contig 12502 bp, 11 predicted proteins | sample flu12Cox44000170_FD_204666 | JGI IMG/M metagenome (GOLD analysis project Ga0306920, IMG submission 204666) | Lab enrichment of tropical soil microbial communities from Luquillo Experimental Forest, Puerto Rico - flux4day.12C.oxic.44.000.170 (v2)... | ecosystem: Environmental > Terrestrial >...
GCAGCGAATACCGCACCTACAGCGATTGATCGAGTGATACGAAAAACACCGCCCCGCATTGCGCGCTATCCCGCTTCCTTGCAGCGCTTCGTGCCGAGACACGAATCCAATTCAACAGCCGCTCACGGGAACAACGATAGTCCACTGAAGCGAGTCGCTGACAAGGTAATAGACGCGGGCTAATCAGATTAGCCCGAGAGCGAGGCTTTTCTGCAACATTGGTTGCAGACGCAACAAATCCACGCACGTCGAAACATGATGTTTAAAACATACATCATGTTTCAAACATCATGTCTCGGCATCGACGCACAAAAACAGGGATGGCTTCACCCATCCTCGCCCGGTAACCCGCTTTATGTACCTGATTCGATCGATGCGAATTGATCCGGATCAAACGGGGTTGGAAAAATTGAACTAGATCGACTCGGCCGCTGCAGCGTATCGTGGCGACGATCAAGGGGGCGCGCTAATGCGGATTTCTACAGCACTACTGGTGGCGTTGTTCGCCGTCGCAACCTCCGCGGTGGCGCAGGCGCAAGACAAAACCAAGGGCAAGACCGACGTTCCTCCTCAGGAACTCAAGGCCAAGGTCGACTATTGCAAGACCTGCCACGGGATCGATGCCCAGGGTTTTCGTGGGTCGTATCCGATGCCGCGGCTCGCCGGACAGCAGCCCGAATATCTCGAAAACCAGTTGCAGGCTTTCATCGATCGCAGGCGCAGCAACCCAGTGATGTTCAACGTCGCGCATGTGTTGAGCCCGCAGATGGAGAAGGCCCTCGCGCAGCAGTTCAAGGAACTCAACCCGAAACCCCTTGGCGGAGCGCCGCGGGAAAACATCGCCGAGGGAAAGAAGATCTTTCAAGAGGGAATTCCGAAATCGGACGTTCCTCCCTGCGCTTCCTGCCACGGCGATGACGCCAAGGGACGTGACGCATTTCCGCGTCTGGCAGGCCAGCTTCACGACTACATCTACAGGAAGCTGACGAACTGGGACAAGGAACGGGGACAGGACAAGGCCAAACCGGATAACTCGGCCATCATGCAACCGATCGCACACAATCTGAGCGATGCGCAGATCAAGGCTGTCGCAGCCTATCTGAGCTATCTCGAATAACGCGCTTTCCGGGGCAAGCGCCTGTAACGCGCGATCGGCGATCGCCACGCCGCCGATTGTTCCAGATCAAGGCCTTTGTCTGCGAAATCGTTCAGCATCAAACCATCAATTCTGAAAGCAGGATGGTTGGCCATGACAGACAAACAGGGAATTTCCCGTCGAAAGGTCTTGAGCGTTGCGGCCGGCGCAGCCGGCGCCGTCTCAGGCGCCGCAATCGTCAGCGCACCGACGCCGGCGAAAGCGGCGAAGGCTTCGCAAAAATCCGTAAAATACCAGGACACGCCGAAGGGGGATGCGCGTTGCGACAATTGCTCGTTGTTCGAAGCCCCCAATTCCTGCAAGACCGTCGAAGGAACGATCTCGCCGGAAGGCTGGTGCATGGTCTACGCCAAGAAGCCGGCCTGATATCTGGGTTGACGCACTTCTTGAACATCGCACCATAGCGTGCGGCTACCGACACCCGGCCATGTATCGGAGATACCCAGATCCGGGATACTTCGCGGATTTGGCTATCTCGTCCTTGCCGCGCGGTTGACCGGTAACGCCCTCGCCCACACGGCATTCACGTTTCCGAAAAGCCTGGATACTGGATAAGATACCTGCGCGACCTTATATGATACGAAGGAATCGCCGGTCTCCCGATGGCTCGAAGGATTGCGTCCATGAAACGCAGTGCGATGTTGAGGGTGACATTGCTTGTCACGTCGCTGGGAGTATTCACCACGGCCGTTTCCCATCCTTCTTCGGCCCAAAACGCGCTCGGCGGGCCGGCCAAGACCAGGCAAAGCGCGATCGGCGGCGCCTCGAAGCCGGCTCCCTCGATCGGCGGCACGGCCACAAAGCCGGCCGCGGCTGGCGGCGTGACGAAACCGATGTCGGCTGGCGGCGCGGTGGCGGGAAGTTCGATCGGCAACGGGACGGCGGGGATGTCCGCCGGCGCTGCAAGGCAAAACCCGCCGATCGTTCCGCCGAACAAAGCCACGACCGTCGTCACCACCTCTTCGAATCTGAAGTGCGGCGGCGGCGCGTGCGTTGCCAGGGGAACGAAGCCGTAGCAAGGGTGATGCTTTTTTGCGCGAAGCGGACGTGCGCGAAGCAGGCTTAAATCGCGACCTGGCGGCCGATCTCGACCACCTGATCGTTGGGAAGACTGAAGAAGTCGCTGACATGGACGGCGTTGCGCTCCATGACCGCAAAGAATCTCTCCTGCCAGGCCGGCATGCCGTCCCCCTCCTCGCGGGATATCACCGTCTCGTGCCCCACATAGTAAGTGACGTCATCGAGATCGACGGTGCAGCCGAGCGATTTGCTGGCGGCGAGCAGTTCCGGAATGTGTGGACGCTCCATGAATCCGTAATGTGCATCGGCGCGCCAGAAATTCGGCGCGATTTCCGTGACCGTCATGCGGTCCCGCGCGGACACCCACGGCACCGACTGGATCTCCACGCGCAGTACCAGCACGTGCTCGTGCAGCGCGCGGTTATGCTTGATGTGCCAGACCAGAACCGGCGGCGTATCGCGCTCGGCGCGGGTGAGAAATACGGCGGTGCCGGGAACCCGCGGCACATTGGAAGCCGCAATCTTCTTCAGGAAATCCGGCACCGGGATCAGCGAGTCCCGCAGCCGCATCGCAACCGCCGCGGCACCGCGATGCCAGATCCACATCACGCCGTAGACCGAGACGGCAAGGATCAACGGCACGTATCCGCCCTCGGCAACCTTGGTGAGGTTGGCGAGGAAAAAGGCACTGTCCACGAAGAGAAAGCAGCCTGCGACGAGGCCCGCGGCAAAAATACTCCAACCCCAGATCTCGCGCATCGCAATGAAGAGCAACGCCGAGGTCATCAGCATGGTCAGTGAAACCGCAATGCCATAGGCGGCGGCAAGATTGTCCGACTTGGCAAAGCCAACGGTCAGGCCGACCGTCACGATCATCAACAGCCAGTTGACGACGCCGACATAAATCTGGCCGTAGCCTTCCGATGACGTTTGTTTGATCCGAAGCCGCGGCAGCCAGCCGAGCTGGATCGCCTGCCGGGTCATCGAAAAAGCGCCGGTTATGATCGACTGGCTGGCGATGATGGTGGCGACCGTTGCGAGCACGACCAGCGGGATCAGCAAAACCTGAGGGCAGAGTCGATAGAAGATGTTGCCCTCGGTCGGTGCGCCTTCGAGCACCAGTGCCGCCTGTCCCGCGTAATTGACGATCAGGCTCGGAAACACGACCGCGAACCAGGCCAGCTTGATCGGCCGGCTGCCGAAATGGCCCATGTCGGCGTAAAGCGCTTCGGCGCCGGTCACGCAGAGAAACACCGCACCCAGCACCAGAAAGCCGGTCATTCCATGCGAGAATAGATACGACATGCCGTAGGCTGGATTGACCGCGGCGAACACCGAAGGATGATGTGCGATGCCCCAAACTCCCATCGCCGTCATGGCGGCGAACCAGATCAGCATCACCGGGCCGAAGAAGCGTCCGATGGCAGCCGTCCCTCTCGACTGGATGGCGAACAGCGCCAGCAGGATGGCAACCGCGGCGGGCACGATATAGGGCTGCAAGGCGGGCGTCACCATTTCGAGGCCTTCCAGCGCCGAAAGCACCGAGATCGCCGGCGTGATCGCGCCGTCGCCGTAGATCAACGCGGCGCCGAACAGGCCGACCGCCACGATGGTCGGTCGGTGATGCTTCTTGACGCCGAGCAGGGCCATCAGCGCCAGTATGCCGCCCTCGCCGTCATTGTCGACGCGCATGGCGAACGAGACATATTTGACGGTGGTGATGATGAAGAGCGTCCACAGCACGAGCGAGAGCGCGCCCAGGACCGTCGCGGGGTCGGAGGGGCTTTCGGCCGCGCTGAGCACGGTCTTGAATGTGTAAAGCGGGCTGGTGCCGATATCGCCGAACACGATGCCGAGCGCCGACAGGGCCAGAACGGGCAATTTGCCTCGCGGCTCCTGCCGCGCTTCGCCGAAAGAGAGCGCCAATTCTTCGCTCACGGATGTGCCGTTCCTTGCCAGATATGAGCCGTCGGCCGAAAGTCCGCGCGGGAAAGCCAACCGCCCGGCAACCGACAGCCAAAAACTCCTCTTACAAATTATTCCCTCCGATTGCGACAGCCCGACGACCGCGTTCTTTTCCCGCAAGCCATCAATCGACATCCGCAAACCCGGTGCGTATTCTTGGCTGGCCCGTCCTGCCTCCGCAACCCTCCTGCTCGATCCTGCTCGATCCTCCTCGATCCTCTTGCTCGATCCCTGCCTGAAGAGAATGCCATGCGAGATCAGTGGAATAAACCTCAACCCCTCCGCGGCTGTTTTTGTTGCAACGAACGATCCTTTTCGCCGCGAGCCATGCCCCGACGGAAGTTCCTCTCGGGTCTTGCCGCCGCCTCCTTGTGCGCGGCCACGTCGGGCGGGGCAGTGCGAACCGCGCGCGCGGCCAGCCCCCGCCGACTGATCGACGTTCACAGCCACATCGTGCCGCCGTTTTATCTGGCAGAAAATCGCCAGCGGATCGCGGGCTCGCGGGGCGGCGAGATCAGCCGGGCCTGGCTCGAATGGACGCCGCAACAATCGCTCGCAGCGATGGATGAACACGGTGTCGAAACCGCGATGCTGTCGCTTTCGACGCCCGGCGTCTGGTTCGGCAATGCCGATGAAGCGCGTAGCCTCGCGCGCAAGGTCAACGAATATGGCGCCGAACTGGTGCGCAACCATCCTGGTCGCTTCGGCCTGTTTGCCGCAATTCCGCTGCCGGACACCGAAGGCAGCCTGCGCGAAATCGAATATGCGCTCGACGCGCTCAAGGCCGACGGCATCGGCCTGCTCACGAGCTATGGCGACAAGTGGCTTGGCGACCCCGCCTACCAGGCGGTGCTCGAAGAACTCAACCGGCGCAAAGCCGTCGTCTTCGTGCATCCCACGACGCCCAATTGCTGCCGGACCCTGATGCCCGGCATCGCCACCCTCATGGCCGAAGTTCCGCAGGACACCACGCGCACCATCATCAGCCTTCTGTTCTCGGGCACGCTCACGCGGCTGAAGGACATCCGCTTCATCTTCTGCCACGCCGGCGGTACCGTGCCGATCGTTGCCGCCCGCCTGACCCAGTACGGGCCGAAGGATCTCGCCGAAAAGCTGCCGCACGGCGTCGACTACGAGCTCAAGCGACTTTACTACGACATCGCGGTCAGCGGCTATCGGCCGGCGATTGCCGCGCTGACCGGCCTCATTCCGACAAGCCAGATCCTGTTCGGCAGCGATTTTCCCTACCGCCCCCTTGGCGAAACTGCCGGCACCCTGTCGCAAATCGGCCTGTCGGACGCCGACCTCAACTCGATCGGCCGCGACAACGCGCTCACCCTGCTGCCACGGCTCTAGTGGTCCGATTCCAACATTGGCCACCCTTGCGGCGAACGCCTTCGCGAACCAGAATTAAGGGACCACCAGCAAATCCAGGTTTCCAGTCGAGTTTGGGATTTGACGTTCGCCTTCGATCTGGGGGCTAGGTGGCGAATGTCAAATCCATTCGACTGGAGCGGTTGAGCACTCCTGGCTAGCCTTCGACCACCTCACCGTCGGCGGTCGCGATCAACTCTTTAGGCACGAGCCACAGCGTCGGAAGAATCAGCGCGTAGACCAGCGTGATCGCGATGACGCAGACGGTAAATCCGCCATAGCGATCGTAGAGCGTGGTTCCGAGAATGTCGCCAAATCGCGAGATGACGAAATAAAGGCTGCTCGACATCATCAGCGTGGTCCCCTGCAGGCCCCTGGGACAGGAACGGATGATCAGATCCATGTAAGCGCCGGTGGCAAGGCCGCCCATCAACCCGATCGGCACCGCGGCAACCAACGCACCCGTCACCGAGTGAATGAAGAGCAGAGGGACCATCTGCGGCACGGCGATCACCGTCCCCCACACCAAAAGCGTCTTCAGCGGAAAGTGCCGGCAAAGAAAGCCGTAGACGATGAAGGTCGGGATGAACGAGGCGGCAAAGATCGCGTTCCACTGCCCCCATTGGGCATCGCTGGCGTGGAGATTGTTCTGGAGATGGTACTGGAGCGGCGTGGTCGAACCGGGCGCGAAATTCCACAACAGCCAGATCAGGAGCGCCGGATAAATCGGCCAGTGGGCAAACAGCCGCTTGATGTCGTCGAGCGGATGCACCTCGGGTCCATGTTCGGCATGAACATTTTCGAACACGTCTTTTGGCTTCCACAGCGCGAACAGGCTCACCGAGGCCATGATCGCGGCGCCGATGAGGAACAGGACGCGCGCGGCGGAATCGGCGTTTCTGTCTTCAAGCAAGCTCGAGAGCCAGCCGCCGACCAGCAAGGCCGCAACTGTCGGGATCGACGCGAAGACGTTCCACGCTGCGCTGATCTGCCCGGTCATCGCATGTTGCTGGCCGATGGTCGATGCCAGCCCGTTTTGGGCACTGGCCACAAACAGGAACGAGGTCGTCAGCGCGATGACCGCAACGAGCAACAACGAGTAGGTCATCGGCAGAAACGCAAAGCCGAGATAGAGCAGCGCGCAAGTGCCGCCGAACAGCAGGATGAACCCGCGGTCACGCATGCCGAGCGGATTCCACATGTCGCGGATGAATCCGAACGCGAAGGACAGATAAAGCGGGATCGCCGCGATGAGGCGGAAATGCGCGACCTGGTGCGCCTCCAGATGCAATCGGTTCTTGAGGAAAAAACTGATCGGAATATCGATCAGGCCACCCGACGGCCCGCCGAAGGCCATAAGGACAATCAGGATGCCGAGATAGAGAAAGATGCCCCGGCGTACCGATGGCGCCAGATTTTCCGGAGCCCGTTCAATCGCGACGGGCTCGGTGACACGGTCCATCGTCATTGCCCGCGATTTGTCCTTCTCCCAGACGCTACCCGAAATCGCTTAAACATCGGCGGGAAACCTTCTTTCCCGCCGTCGTTTTCGTGCCGGCCTTTAGGATTGCGATCAGCGCAGCGCCTTGTAGATACGCTCGTCGTAAAGCGCGCCGCTCATCGGCTGCAAATCCTCGCGAAAAGTCCGTGCGCTCTTGGTCGAGATCCAGGCGTTCTTGTCGGCGGGCTTTTCCCAGCTTTCGATCAGCGTGAAATGATTCTTCCGGTTGGCCTGGACCACATCGTCGAAACGGAGGTTACCCGGCGCGTTCCTGCCCTCTTCGACGAAGCCTTTCACTTTGGCCGTACCCGGCTCGACCTGCGTCGGTACGACGTCGACGTGAGTCAGAACCACGATGGCATCGCCGGCAATCGGCTTCACCGGGCCGACCGAAAGAGCTGCGTGAACGCGTTCGTCATAGGCTGCGCTCTGCAGCGGGTTGAGCGCAGCGCGGAAGGTCGTGACCGAGGGTGTTGCCGCAAATGCCTGCTTGGCGGCCTGCGATTGCCATTGCTCGATCAGGGCAAAATGATTGGGGTCGGAAATGCGCTGGAGGGCCTCGGCGGCCACCGCGCCGGAGGCCTTTTTCGTCTCGTTGGCGTAGTTGAGTATCAGCTTGCGCGCGTCGGCAACCGAGTTCGGCGCGACCTCGATATAGGTCACGATGTAGACCGGCTGGCTCGCGTCCGGCGCGAATGCGGCTTGGCTGAGGGACAAGAGGCCGGCCATGGCGAAGCCGGCAGCCAGGAAAAAACGATGCATCGGGGATTTCCTCCAGAAAGCGACGGATGGATCCTCATTCGAGGTCTCCTGTTGGCTACCCCGTCGTCCGTCATACGTGCGGGGTGCGGGGTATTTCAACATCAGGTATGGGCCGCCCGCGATGAAGTTCGGGCGCAGCATCTTGATCGCAGGACGCGGGCCTGCGTCAAGTGGCGGCGCACCAAACATGGGGCTTTTCAGGCCGCCGTTGCCGGCTTCTCGGCCTTGACGAAGGCAAGCGAAAACTGCGCGCCGCCGAGCGGCCGGTTCTTGACCTCGATGGTTGCGGCATGCAATTCGGCAATGCGCTGCACGATGGAAAGCCCGAGCCCGGTACTTCCCTGCTGGTTGCGATCGCGCCGCCAGAAACGCTGGAAAATCAACTCGCGCTCCTCCTCCGGGATTCCCGGACCGCGATCCTGCACCGTCACCGTGCCGTTCTCCTCGACGACGAATTCGACGACGGTGTCCTTCGGCGAGTGCCGGATGGCATTTTCGGCGAGGTTGCGGATCGCCCGCTTGATCATCTCGGCGTTGCCCTTGATCCACACCGGCACGGTGGCCCCCAGCAACGCGATCTCCCTGCCCTGCTCGAGCGCGAGCGGCGCGATGAACTCGGCGACCTCCGCGCAGGCGGCCTGCAAATCCGCCACTTCCGTTTGATCGATCGTGAACGCCTCGAGTTCGGCGATGTCGAGCAGTTGACCGACCACCCGGCTCATCGCCTCGATGTCCGAATGCAGGGCCTTCGCGACGCGCGGGTCGTCGAGCGTTTCGACGCGGGTGCGCAGGATGCTCAGCGGCGTGCGCAACTCGTGGGCCGCATCCGCGGTGAATTCGCGCTGCAGCCGAAAACCCTGATCCAGGCGATCAAGCGCCTTGTTGACCGCCGAAACCAGCGGCCGCACCTCGCTTGGAATATCTTTGACCGGCAGGCGGATATCGGTCCGGGCAGGACCGATATCCTGTGCGGTTTCCGAGGCCTGGCGGAGCGGCAGAAGCGCGCGGCGGAAGATTGCGATGTCGGCGACCAGAAGCACGAGAAGGATGGGTAGCGTGATCCAGCCCACATGTTTGAAGAAATCCTCGACGATATCGTCGATCAAGACGTCGCGGTTGGCGAGGTCTTCCGCCGCCTGCACCCACACCGTCTTGCCGCCGACGATGCGGCGAATGCTCGCGCCCGAGATGGCCGCGCCGCCTTTGCGGGTTTGCAGGTATTGAATGTCGGCGGCGCGTGGATCGGCGGGAAAAACCGGCATTTGGTCGTCCAGCGATGAAAACAGGGTTTTGCCCTGATCGTCGATCACGGCATAGGAATAGCGGCCGTATGGCTGCGAGTAGAGGCCCTGCAGGCTCGGCGGAAGCTCGAGCGCGAGGCTGCGGTCACCCCGCAGCGCAAGATGCTGGGCAACGGATGCCGCCTGCTCTTCCATCGCTTCGTTGTGGATGTTGTTGGTTGCGATGTTGAGAAGCCAGGACAGCGCCACCGACATCAGAATCGACGTGATCGCCACCGCGATCACGTGCAGGATCACGATCCGTGAGATGATCGACTTAAACCGGATCACGCTTTTCCTCGGAGATGAGGTATCCGACGCCGCGAATGGTATGGATCTGCACCTTGGCGCCCTTGTCGGCAAGCTGCTTGCGCAGGCGATGGACATAGACTTCGACGGCATTGGACGCGACTTCTCCGGAGATTCCGAAGATGTGGTCCTCGACCTGCTTCTTCGAAACCACGCGCCCCTTGCTGCGCATCAAAAGTTCAAGCACGGCGGTTTCGCGCGACGATAGCACTTGCGGTTGATCGTCGATCGAGGCCTGGCGGCTGCGCAAATCGAACTCGAGGTTGGCGATATGAAGGGAGCTTCCGAGCTGCTGACCCGGCCTGCGCAGCAGCGCTTCCAGCCTCGCGACCAGCTCTTCGAGCGCGAACGGTTTGACCATGTAGTCATCGGCACCGCTGCGCAGCCCGCTGACGCGGTCGGACAATCCGCCGCGTGCGGTGAGCACCAGCACCGGCGTCGGATCCTTGCGATGCCTGAGCTCGCGCAAGATCGACAACCCGTCACCGTCGGGCAGGCCGAGATCGAGGATCACGGCTGCATACGACGTCGTCATCAAAACGGCGCGGGCTTCCGCCACCGTGCCCAACAGGTCGGTCTCGTAGCCAGCCGTCCGCAAGCCCTTGGCGAGCAGCTCGGAAAGCACGGCGTTGTCTTCGATGATCAGCAATCGCATCGGCAGCCAACCAATGATGGTTCGGATGTCCTAACCACCATTGAGGCCTTTTGATGCAGCCGACAAGCTCCCACACGGGCCGGAAGTTAACAAGAAAGCGCCTGTAAGCCTGCTGTAAGGCGGGCCTTTACCGAACTGGTTCGGCTATGGCGCCGCGAACCGGCCTCGGCGCAGGCCTTCCCGTTTTCCAAAGCACCGCCGGAGATTTTGGAGGTGCAAGAGTGCAAGCGCTGTCGCCGCGGCGCGGCCAAATTTCATGCACGTACATGATTCGACGTCGCCCCGCGGCAGCGTTCGCTCCCCGGCGGGGGCGACATGAAACTACTTTGCCAGATACTTGCGCAGAACTTCCGTCAGCTTCTCGGGAGCGGTCTGCGGCGGCAGAAAGCCGAGATATTTACCGTTGCGCCCCATCAAATAGAGGATGCCGGCGTGATCGATCGAATACTCCCCTTTTCGCTCGCCCGGTACTTGTCGGTAATAGGCCTTGTAGGAGTTGGCGACCTTTCGAATCTCTTCAGCCGAGCCGGTCAAGCCGATCAGGCTCGGGTGAAAGGCCGCGACATAGTCCTTGAGCAGCGTCGTGTCGCGCTCGGGATCGACCGTGATGAAGACAGGCTGGATGCCTTCGGCCGCCGCGCCCAGGGCGTCCAGCGCCTGCGTAATCGCCATCAGGTCGGCCGGACACACGTCCGGGCAGAACGTGTATCCGAAATAGACGATCATCAGCTTGCCGCGAAATTCGCTGTCGCTGCGTTTCTGTCCGTTCTGGTCGGTGAGCGTGAACGGTCCGCCGACGCTTCCGCGGCCGTACATCAGATCTTCCATCATCTCCGTGGCGGAAGGCTGCTCGTCCGCGGCGAGCACGACACCGCAGCAGAACCACAAGGACGCGATCAGAAAAAGCACGCGAGCGATCGCGGCGTGGATTTGCCATTCACAACCCGCCGGCATCGTTTCTGCCGATCAGGTGCCGAAAGTGACGCGCGTGCCGGTGGTCGTGGTCAGCACTCTGCCCGGCATCTGCCGCTGCGCTTCCTGGGTGAAATTGAGCCCGCTGCAATGCATCGGGATCACCACATCCGGGTTGAGCTTGACGATCTCGGCGACGACCTGGGTCAGGTAATCGGCCGGCGCGGGTCCGAGATGGAAGCCGCCGACGAGGGCGTGTACCTTCTCGACGCCCGAGACCTCCATCGCCTGCCGCACCGAATTGACGATGCCGACATGGCCGCAGGAACTGATGACAATGAGACCCTTGTCCTTCAGGTTGAAACAGGTCGCATGCTCGTGGATGTGCTCGTCGGGCACGATCTTGCCTTCCATTTCGGCCGGCAGATAGTGGCTCCAGTTGCAGCCCGCCCCGTCCTTGAACTTGAACTCGACGAGCGTGTTCGGCAGCACCTTTTCGATGCTGTTGCGCTTGATCTTGCCGGTCGTGAATGCGGCATCCCCGATCACGACCGGTGACTCGCAGAGCACGACCTTGACGTCGCGCTTGGCGAGGTCGCGGCGATCGAGCATGCCATAGTCGGCCAGGTCGCCGGCCTGACCCGTCCGGGAGTAGCGCTGGCAGAAGTTGTCTTCACCGCCGGCATAGATCGTCAAGTCGGCCGGCAACACCTTGCGGTTCTTGTCGAGAAAACCCATCAGGCCGCCCAAATGGTCCCAATGCCCGTGGCTCATGATCAGGGAATCGATCTTGGCCGGATCGAGTTTCAAAAGCTCCATGTTGCCGTTGATGACTTCGGGCGTCCAACCGAAGTCGAGCAGGAAGGTACGTTTCGCATCACCGCGCTGCGGTTCGAGCAATAGCGACAAGCCCCATTCGCTGTGCAGCGTTTTGAGTGAATTGGCGGAGCGGCCGGGTTCGGTCTTGACGCCGTTCACTTCAGCCGGCTTGAAGAAAAGATCGCTGGCGCTGTCGACGAGAACGCGGACACTGAGCTTGTCGATGACAGGCACCTGGATCGGACCAGCCTTGGCAAGCTCGATGCAGGAGAATCCACCGGCTGCGGCGGCGGCAAAGCCCGCCGACATCTTCAGGGCATCGCGACGATTGAAATTGGTCATGGCAATATTCCTTAATCAGACCTGGACTTCCAAACCGGGACTTCCAAACCGGGACTTCCAAACTGGACCGCGTTCGAAGCCTGGCTTGGGAGCACGAGGCTTTGCGTGCAGCGGCAAAAATACAGGACCGATTTGACGGCATGTCAACTTAAATGACTTGTGTCGAGACGATCTGCCGCTAGGTTGAAAGCACCATAAAGCGCCGAGATCGATGCGAGTTTCGTGCTCGAGGCCGGCTGCGGACTTGTGCCGCTCCGGTGAGGCATTCCGGGAGCCATGAGTGGGAGATTCCGTCTCACAAGACATGCCGATGAGACCGTCGCAGCACGCTTCACTCTCCGGGGAAGTTCCGGCGCGAGGAACAGTCGGCGAGGTTTTTCTCGCTTTTCTGAAGCTCGGCGTGAGCT
>Ga0306920_100010363_pt1 | contig 12498 bp, 10 predicted proteins | sample flu12Cox44000170_FD_204666 | JGI IMG/M metagenome (GOLD analysis project Ga0306920, IMG submission 204666) | Lab enrichment of tropical soil microbial communities from Luquillo Experimental Forest, Puerto Rico - flux4day.12C.oxic.44.000.170 (v2)... | ecosystem: Environmental > Terrestrial >...
CGCGGCGTTATTTATGCAGTCGCCCCTTCGCCGCAGGACATTAACCGCATTTGGGCAGGCACGGACGATGGACTCATCTGGTTAACCACGGACGGCGGCTCACATTGGAACAACATCACCCCGCCTGAAATGAAACCTTGGCAGAAGGTTTCGGTTATTGAAGCGAGCCACCATGACCCGCAGACCGCCTACGCCGCCATCAACACGCTCCGGCTGGACGACCTCCATCCTTACATCTATCGCACCCGCGACTCCGGCAAGACCTGGACGAAGATCACCACCGGCATTCCCGATAGCGAGAACGTGAACGCCATCCGCGAGGACACTCGCCGTGGTGGCCTGGTCTTCGCAGGCACGGAACGTGCCGTGTACGTGTCCTTCGATTATGGCGACCATTGGCAATCCCTGCGGCTAAATATGCCCGCCACTTCCGTGCGTGATCTGGCCATCAAGAACGATGATTTGATCGCGGCTACGCACGGCCGTGGGTTCTGGATCTTGGACAACATCACACCCCTGCGCCAAACGGACGACAAATTCTCTTCGGCTGCGGTGTACCTGTTTGTCCCGCAGAATGCATATCGCGTCCGTTGGGACACGAATACCGACACGCCCCTCCCACCCGACGTACCGGCGGGAGAGAACCCTCCCGACGGCGCGATGATCGATTACTACTTGAAGGCAGATTCCTCCAGTCCAGCGACGCTGGAAATTCTGAACAGCGGAGGTAAGCTGGTACGGCGTTACGCCAGCAACGATCCCTTGCCTCCGCCCGACCCGGAGCTGGCGATACCAGCGTACTGGCTAAGGCCGCCACAGAAGCTGTCGAACGCGGCCGGATTCCATCGCTTCCTTTGGGATATGCACCTGCCACCTGTGCCCGGCATCAAGGCGGACTACCCGATTGCAGCGGTGTATCGGAATACGGCGCCCGCTCCGACCTCGCCGTGGGCCATGCCGGATAAATACACGGTCGTGCTCACCGTGGATGGCAAGCAATACACGCGCGACCTGACGCTGATGATGGATCCGCGCGTAAAGACGCCACTCCCCGCCTTGCAGAAGCAATTCGATGTCTCCAACCAACTCTATGCGCAACTTCTGCAAGTGCAGCCCGCGCTCGACCAGGCAACAACCCTGCGTGAGCAGCTCAAGGTACAGCACGAGAAGGCCACTGCTGCCGACGCAGCCAAAATCGACGCGGCTTCGCAGAAGCTGAATGAGCTGTTGGGAGCCGAAGGGCGGCAGCGGCGTCGTGGCCGTCAACCCGACACACTGGGCGGAGTACAGGCTTCGCTGCTGGAACTGCTGACGACCGTGCAGAATGTCGATGTGGCGCCCACTCCAGTCCAGGCAGCCGCGGTCCCGGCGTTGCAGAAATCCGCAACGGAACTCGTCGGACGCTGGAACGCAATGCAGGCCAGCGACGTGCCGCAGCTTAAGTCAGAACTCGGGATTAGAGACTTTCCCCAGGTTGCCCCCTGAGTCTCTGCGGGCTACCGGGGGGAATACTAACAACGATGAGGAGTGAGGCCACTGAGACGAAAGGCGCACCCTGCATCAGCTTTTCTGATTTGCAAGCAGCGCCTGCACAATTCGGGTCCATTCGTCATTCAGCGCCCCGCTCGCGATCGGCCGTCCTGCCTGGCGGTACCAGTAGTGCGCGTTAGCCGCGTCCCCTTCCTTGCGATGAAGATACGCGTGTACCCACGCGTGCTCACGCGTCTCGCCTTGCTGAGCGCACTCGTGTGCCCTTTGCCAATCTCCCTTCGCGTCCCACCATAAGGCAGTCAGAAAGAGGGGTAACTCAGGTGGCGGCGCACTGTTCTCCAGTGTGGCGCGAAACTCTTGCAGCTTCATATAGAGAAGCTTAACTGCCGTTCGCCACTGTGAGAAGTGCTCACTCTGCATACAACGCCGGGGCGGGATTTTCGATTCCAAGCATTAGCGCGAACGGGACGGAACGGTGAATCGAGGCGTGGGGTGGGCGGGCTTCTCTCAAGGTATTCTTTGGTGGCCAAAGGCTTTGTGGCCGCCTGCTTGTTGTTCAGCATCTCTGGACAGAAACTCGAGGCTCAATTCACTCCCAACCAGCAGATGCTGGCCTCGTATCTCGGACAAAACGTCTCCAGAGTCGAAGTAGCCGGCCAGCCCCGATTTACATACGACAAGCTGCAAAACGCGATCAGCGTGAAACCCGGTCAGCCACTCAGCCAGGCGGATGTGGATGCTAGCGTCAATTCACTCAAGCACATAGCAGGGATCTCTGAGGTCACGCTTGATCTGCAGCCGGAGGCGAACGGCGTTGGGGTTGTTTTCGTTGTGCAACCGGCCGTTTACGTGGGGATGTACCAGTTTCCGGGGGCAACCGGGAAGTATTCCTACTCTCGCCTCTTGCACCTTGCCAACTACGCGACCCAGGCGCCTTATTCGAACGCGGATGTTCGCCGCGCTGAAGACTCGCTGGTGCGCTTCTTCCAGCAAGATGGCTACTTCGAGGCCGAAGTTCATGCCGAAACGGCGATCGATTCGGCCCACGGCCTTGTCAACGTGCTGTTCAGCACCGCACTGGGACGGCGCGCCAAGGTCGGAGAAATCAGGCTGGAAGGTGCAACCCCGCAGGAAACCGCCTACCTGCACAAGAAGCTTCGGTCATTCATGGCGCGGTTGCGTGTCAGCGCATTGAAACCGGGAATGACCTTTGCCCGTTACCGCCTCCAGAATGCAACCCCTTACATGCAGGACGAGCTCACCAACCAGAACTACCTCGCTGGTACCGTGCAACTGGTTTCTGCCGAGTACGATCGTGCCACCAATCGAGCAGACGTGACCTTCCATGTGGAGACCGGGCCGGTGGTGATGGTGCGAGCGACCGGAGCACACATCTGGGGACATACGCTGAAGAACCTGGTTCCGATGTATGCGGCAAACGCCGCCGACACGGACCTAATCAATGAAGGCGGCCGCAACATCCAGCTTTACTTTCAAAACAAGGGCTACTTCGATGTGCAGGTGATCACCAATATCAGCAACACGCCCGATGGCAAGCTGATTACCTACGAGATCAAGAAGGACCAGCGCCACAAGGTTGAAGAGGTCGCGTTCAAGGGCAACAAGCACTTCAGTGACAAAGAACTGAAAGGCCACGTGCCAGTTCAGGAGGCGCACTTTTTTTCGCGCGGTAAATATAGCGACACGCTGCTGCGCACCAGCGTGAAAAACCTGGAAAGCACCTACCGTTCCGCCGGATACGCCGATGCCAAGGTGGTACCGCAGGTGAAGCGCGCGGGCGGCAACATCGCCGTGACCTTCGACGTTACCGAAGGTCCTCTCGATGTGGTGGAGGACCTTCGCATCGAAGGCAACAAGACTCTGCCCGATTCCGAAGTGGCCCAAAAAAGGGCTTCAGCTTGGTCCGGGAAAGCCATACTCACAAACGCTGGTGAGTGAGGACCGCAATCAGATCATTGCGCGTTATCTTACACTCGGCTACCTGAACCCCGGCTTCCAGTCCACTGCTACACCACTGAAGAGCGATCCTCACCGGCTATCTGTCGTGTACCAGATTACGGAAGGCCCGCAGGTCAAGGTGGCTGAAGTCGTAACCGTCGGAAAGCAGCATACCCGGCCCGAGTTGATCGATGGGCAGATTCCGTTTCGCAACGGCGATCCGCTCAGCCAGAACGAGATGATGCGCAGCGAAACCGAGCTCTATAACCTGGGCATCTTCGATTGGGCCGAGGTCGATCCCAAGACTCCCATCACCGACTCGACAAGAAACAATGACGTCGTCGTCAAGGTGCACGAGTCGAAGCGCAATTCGATTGTCTATGGATTTGGCTTCGAGGTAATCAATCGCGGTGGCAGCGTGCCCAGCGGTACGGTCCTGGTACCTGGCATTCCGCCATTTGGCTTGCCGAACACCTTCAAGACCAGCCAACAGACGTTCTGGGGGCCGCGCGGTACCTTCGAATATACCCGGCGCAATGTTCGCGGACGAGCAGAGTCCTATACGGTCAGTGCGTTCGCTGCGCGTCTGGACCAACGTGCGGGATTCGCCTACACCCAACCATACTTTCGTGGAACAAAGTGGAAGGGCAGCGCTATCACCTCATTCGAGCACAATGCAGAGAATCCCGTCTTCACGGCCCGCTTGGGAAACATCGGCTACCAGCTCGAGCGGGCATTAAATGCTAAGAAAACCAGTAATCTTTTTCTGCGCTACAACTTTCAGGTCACGCGTATCAGCAATCTGTTGATTCCCGACCTGGTTCCGCCGAACCAGCTCAATGTTCATTTGTCGACGCTATCGGTCAGCTACATTCACGATACGCGCGACAACGTACTCGACGCACATCGCGGCTGGTATGAGAGCGTCGAGCTTGGCGTGAACCCGAAGTGGCTTGGGTCAAACTTCAGCTTTGCGCTTTTTCTTGGGCAGGTGGCCCACTACAAAAACATCGGCAAGGGCATCATTTGGGCCAACAGCCTTCGGCTGGGACTGGAACAAGCGACTGGCGGCAGTGAAGTCCCGCTCAGCCAGAAATTCTTTACCGGCGGCGGCAGCACGTTACGCGGCTTTCCGCTCAACGGCGCCGGACCGCAGCGCACCATTCCTGCTTGCGGGAATCCGAACGATCCTTCGACCTGCGTGAAGATCACTGTCCCGCAGGGCGGCAATGAGTTGCTCATACTGAACTCTGAGCTGCGTTTCCCCTTGAACCAAATCAAGCAGGGACTAGGCGTAGTCGCGTTCTATGACGGCGGGAATGTGTTCCCCACCGTTGGCTTCCACAACTTCGCGTCACTCTACACGAATTCGGTCGGATTCGGGCTGCGCTACGCCACGCCGATCGGCCCAGTACGTGTCGACGTAGGTCACAACTTGAATCCGGTACCGGGGATCAAATCAACCCAGTACTTCATAACCATCGGCCAGGCGTTCTAACATGGCATCCAGAGATTACAACTATCTTCCTGAGCCTCGGCAACCTGAACAGCCGCGTCGGCGGCGTCCGCCTCTCCCCTTTCCCTCACGCCGTGCTGGATGGACAAGAATCGTGGCGTGGATTGCCGGTGGTCTGGCACTGCTGTTTCTGATAGCAGTAATTGCACTGTTCTTCATCATTCGCAGCGCACGCTTCCATGACTACGTACTGCGGACAGTACAGGAAAAGGCCACGGCCCAACTGAACACCCCGGTACATTTGCAGAACTTCGCCCTGCACCTTTCGTCACTGTCGTTGGACCTGTATGGGCTCAGCGTCGAAGGCGCGGGGCCCGGCGCTCATCAGCCGCTGCTTCAGGCCGACCCACGCGAACCTGGACGTAAACGTTATTTCCGTGCTTCGTCGCGAGTGGTATGTGGAGGATATCGCCATCGATCATCCGGTGGTGAAGCTGATCGTCAACAAGAACGGCGAAAACAATCTCCCTACGCTGCCCGAGAGCAATAGCCAGTCCAACACAAATGCCTTCGATCTCGGCATCCGGCCCCTGCTGCTCGATCGAGGCGAAGTCTATTACAACGATCGGAAGACGCCGCTCTACGCCGATCTCCACGACCTGCGTTTGAAATCAACATACGACAGTACCGACCGCGGCCGCTATTGCGGCAGCCTCGGATACCACGACGGCCACTTGAAGTACGGCAACTATGCGCCGATGACGCACGGCCTCCAGGCGCAATTCGACGCACGCCGTTCAGGCATGCAGCTAAATGACGTCACCCTGACGACGCTGCCCATGATCGCCAAGCTGAATGCGTCCATCCAGAACTACTCCAACCCCACGGCGCACGCCAACTACTCCATTATCTTGGACGGCGGCGAGTTGCGGCGCGTTCTAAAGGACCCATCGCTCCCGGTAGGCGAGGTTTTGGTGACCGGCACCGCCGATTATGCGAACAACCCCAATCAAGCGTTGCTGAACTCCATCACCGTTAATGGCGACGTGAGCAGCAAGGAGCTGCTGCTGCATACCACGCAGCTCGACACGGCGATTCGCAGTATTGGTGGCCATTATGAAGTGGCGGCCGGAAACGCTGAGGTCAGGAACCTGCATGCCAGTTTGCTCGGCGGACAAATCACGGGGAACGCCACCATACGCGACCTGGCTGGCAAGGGCATCGGTCGCGCTACTTTAAATCTCCGCAGCCTTTCGCTCGCAAGCCTGAAGTCGCTGGCCAACACCGCATCTCTCAAGCAGCTTTCTCTGCGCGGCGCTGTGAATGGAAAGGCTGAGGCTACCTGGACAGGCGGAATGCAAAACCTGCTTGCGAGGACGGACGCAACTATAAACTCGACCGCCGCTCCCGCCGTAGCCGCAGAGCGGGAAAAGACCATACCACTCAACGGCACCATCCACGCCGTCTATAACGGAACGAATCAGACGATTGCGCTGAACAACACCTACATCCAGGCGCCGCAAACCACCCTCAATCTCAACGGCACGGTGAGCAATCACTCTGCTTTGAAGGTGAACCTGCAAGCCAACAATCTGGCGGAGTTGGAGACGATAGCAGATATCTTCCGCACGCCGAAACCGGGCGAGCCTCCGCCGCAACCACTGGGACTCAGCGGCAGGCTCTCCTTCAACGGCACGGTCAGCCGCTCGATAGCCGCCCCCGAACTGCAAGGCCGCCTCAACGGCACGAACGTCCAGGTCCATAGCGCCAGCTTCAAGTCGTTGCAGGCCGATGTGGATGCCAGCCCGTCGCAGGTCGCGATTACGAATGGCCGGATCGAGCCCGCCCCACAAGGACAGTTGAATTTCAATCTGCAGGCCAGCCTCAAGGACTGGTCGCTGACTCCCAACAGCCCGCTGGCTGCGCGAGTCAACGCGAACAATGTTGCCGTTGCGCCGCTGCTGAAAGCGGCGGATGTGAGCACTCCAATCTCGGGCACACTCAATGCCAACATCGACGTGCGTGGCTCGGAGGATAATCCCATCGGGAACGGCCGTGTGTCGCTCGTCAATGCCAATGTCTCGGGTCAGCCGATCCAAGCGGTGAATGCCGATCTCCAGGGAACCGGCGACGTGGTTAACTCGAACCTCCTGGTGCGGCGAGCTGTTCCTGCTGGGCAATCGGTACGTCGTACAGGGCGGGACCATCGCGTTTATCAACGCTGCGCGAACCGAGCCGGTCTTGAACCTGCAAGTTAACACGACGATTCAGCAGTACAACATCGCCATGCGTTTCCAGGGACCGCTGGACCGGCTGCACACCAACTACACATCCGATCCGGCGTTGCCGCCCGCCGACATCATCAACCTGATTGCCTTCGGCAACACTCAGGAAGCACAAGCGGCGCAGGCGCAGCCGGGAAACCTTGGGGCGGAATCGGTGCTGGCCTCAGGTGTCACCAGCCAGGTCACCGGCCGATTGGAAAAGGTTGCAGGCATCTCGCATTTGTCTGTCGATCCGGTGCTCGCCGGCAATGGCAATCAGAATCCTGGCGCTCGCGTGACCGTCCAGCAACGCGTCACCAGCAAACTGTTCGTGACCTTCGCAACCGACGTTACCCAGACGCAAACACAGGAGGTCCAAATTGAATACCACGTGAATCGCAAGTGGTCGGTAAGCGGCAACCGCGACCAGAATGGCGGCTTCGGCGTGGACGGGCGATACCACAAGGATTTCTGATCTAAGCGAGCACTCCACTTGTTCGCTGAGGCCGCCCATTCCCCGCATCTGGCCCAAACTTTGCAATGTTGTCTCCTCCGCGCATGTGGTTCCTGTATCCTGAAATTTCGTCCTCATGCACATCGCTCACGCCGGACTGCTGTTCTGCGCCGCGGTACTCGCTGGAGCCATCAATTCCGTGGCCGGCGGCGGCAGCTTCGTTTCCTTCCCTGCCCTGCTATTCGGTGGTATTCCCCCAGTGAATGCGAATGCCAGCAACACCGTCGCTCTTTGGCCGGGACAGGTCGCCAGCATTGGAGCCTATCGCGGTGAGTTGGAAAAGCTGCCCTGGCGTAGCATTGCCCCGCTTCTGATCACCGGGATACTGGGTGGCATCTTTGGCGCCTGGGTTCTTCTGATCACTCCACAAAATACGTTCATGCGCCTGGTTCCCTGGCTGCTGCTGATTGCCACGCTCATTTTCATGTTCAGCGGCAGAATCACTCAGTGGGTGCGACGCCGTACCGCAGAACACCACCGGACCGAATTCGCCACCGGCCGCGGTATCTTGATCCAGGTCTTCATTGCCTTCTATATCGGATATTTTGGCGCGGGCGCGGGGATACTCATCCTCGCCATGCTGGCACTGCTGGGTATGGACCAGATTCACACCATGAACGCTCTGAAGGCGCTGTTGACAACCGTGTCGAACGGCGTTGCCTTACTGCTGTTCATCGTTTCGCACGCGGTGTACTGGCCCGAGACGATTCTGATGATCGTGGGATCAACTGTGGGCGGCTACTTCGGCGCTCACTTTGCCCAAAAAACACACCCCGAGAACGTTCGCCGGATCGTCATTGCCATCGGATTTATCTTGGCAGGTTATTTTTTTGCCAGGCAGTTGAAGGCCTAAGCCGTCTCAGCGCTCCCCTGCCATGGCCCCAGAGTTCATCCCAGTTGGAGCATTGTGGGGTTCCCTCCGGAATTTTAGCTTCATGATCAGCAGCGGAAACGCCAGCAGGAAGGTCACTGCATTGGGCACGATGATCGGCCAGGAATGAATGAAGAATCCATACGCAACCCACAGCAGCAGGCCAAGATCAAGACTGATCAGCATGATCAGCGATATGTCACGCACCGAGCGAGTACGAAAGGAGTGCAGCGCCTGCGGAAGGTAGGCCAGCGTGCAAAGCGTACCTGCGGCAAAGCCGACAATCGAAACGAAGTTCATGAATGAGGTTAGCATACACCGCTGGATGAACATTTCAGGAAGAGCGGTTCTCACGCCAAATTCGGTAGTTCATATACCCGGCATAGGTCACCCACAGCAGGTACGGAAAGAGTAGAAAAGCAGAGGCAGCCTTCAAAAACCAAAACACGATAAGGTTGAAAGTCACCGCCAGCCACAGTATGACGATTTCCGCCAGTGCGGCGCCGGGAAGTCTCGCCCCAAAGAACATGCCTGACCATCCAAGATTCAGCGCCAGTTGCGCAAAGAAGATCAGCAGCGCGGCACGAGCCCCCCATCCATATTCGCGCCATATCAGCCATGCGGAAATTGCCATCAGCACATACAATGCAGTCCATACCGGCCCAAAGAGCCAAGCGGATGGAGGGACGGCTGGCTTGTGCAGCGTGGGATACCAATCGCGCATTCCCTTCGACACTGCGATCGATCCCACCCCGCCCACCCCAAGGCAGACGGCCAGAAAGAAAATCAACATCAGCCCGCTGGTAGTGTTCATGGAGCTGTCGAGACAGAAGGCAACTAGCAACTAGCAACTAGCAGTTAGCAACTAGCAGCTAGCAATTACTAGTTAGCGGCTAGCGGGTAGCAACCCGCTGCTTAGCACTTGCGCCACTGGCAACGACTAACTCGCGATCTACAGCTTCGTATCGCGACGCAATAACAAATAAGGATAGTCGCTGGTTGCTAGCTGCTAGTTGCTAGTTGATAGCTGTTTCTACGGCACCGTCAGCACCACCTTGCCGTAGTTCGCACGCTGCAACAGGATGCGATGCGCTTCTCCTGCCTCTTCCATGGGAAGCACATGCCCAACCTGGGGACGCAATTTGCCGCAGTCGATCCACGGTTGCATAGCAGCGAGCGTGGCATTTATAAGCTGGTGGTCTTTCGCAAGCACGCTGAGCCACAGACCATGCGCGCTGAGGCTCTTCGACATCATGGCTCCGACATCAAACTTCTGGCGCTCGCCGCTCGCTGTGCCATAGATAATGACCCGGCCAAAGGGACGGCAGCATCGCAGGCTCTTGGCGGTGTGGTCTCCCCCCAACATTTCGAAGACCGTGTCCACGCCTTCACTATTCGTGAGCTCTTGGACGCGCTTCTCATAATCCATCTGCTTGTAGTTAATGCCGTGATCCAGGCCGAGTTCCTGCACTTTCCTTAGCTTTTCGTCCGACGATGCAGTCCCGAACGTTTCAATATTCAACTCCTTGGCAATCTGCACCGCCGCTGTGCCAACGCCGCCTGCTACAGCATGAATCAGCGCACGCGGCCGGCGTCCGTCATTGCGAATCACCGGCTCCATGGCATCGTGCGTAAGCCCCGCCTTCCAGAAGGCCAGGTAAGCTGTGAAGAAGTTCACCGGAAACGCCGCGGATTGCACAGAAGTCCAGCTCTTCGGCTGCGGCCACAGCATGTTTTTCGAAATGGCAATCTTCTCCGCCGCGGCGCCGTATTGTGTGTACCCCATCACCCGCTCGTCGGTACCTTCGATCACGCCGGCGAACTCGCGGCCCGAAATATATGGCGGTTCCGGCATTCCGGGGTAAGCACCGCGCGTGGAATGCGTATCCGCGAAGTTGACTCCAACCGCTTCAACGCGGACCACGACTTGATTGGGCTCTGGCGTCGGCTCGGGTACATCCTGCACCTGGAGAACCTCGGGCCCGCCGAGACGAGTGACCAATACAGCTTTCATGTCAGCGAGTTTAGCAGGCCGCAGGTATGGAACGGACTCAGTCCGCTTACTCCACTATGGCGCCGCGATCTGGAACCGCAGCACCGCCTGCTGGATCTGATACTGATACTTTGCGGCGGCGAATTGAATCTGCGCCTCGGTTTGCTGCAATTGCGCCTGGCTCAACTCAACGATCGAACCTAATCCCAGGTTATAGCGCGTTTGCGAGAGATCCACGGCGAGATTCGTCTGATCAACAAATTGCTGCGTAACCGAGATGCGCTGATAAGCTGTCTGCGTGTTCAACCACGTGGTGCGCACGTCATTTGCAATGCGGTCTTTCAAATCGCGCAAGCGCTCCTGCTCAGCCTGGGCCCGGATTGCCGTCTCACGCGACCGCGCCGGATACAGAAATCCGTTGAAGATCGGGATATTCACATTCACCCCGACTGCACCGTACCAGGTGTCCAGTTGCGGAGCACCAGTCGGCACCTGTCCCACCGTTCCCAGCGCGCGAATATCGGGCAGCAGCAGATCGCGCTCGGCTTTCTGAAAACGCTGCGATGCTTGTAGCTCGTAGTCTTGTGCAGCAATTTCCGGTCGGTTGCTGAAGGCCTGATCAACCAATTGGCTGACTGCGTCCGCCGGAGGAGTGAGCTGCGACGCTGTGTCAACCAAATCGAACTGCTGCTGTGTTGGGTAGCCGAGGACCGCCGACAAGGCCGATAGCGCAGCCTGGTAATTGTTTTGTGCGTCCAGCAGCAGCAACTTCGCCTGCGCCAAATTTGCGTTGGCGAAGCTCACGTCAAGCTGCGACTTCAGTTTGTTGTTGAATAGCGTTGTGATCTGATCACTGACTAACTGGCGCGCGCTGACCGTCTGTTCAGCAACCTTCAATTCGGCGTTCGCCTGAAGCGCATTGTAAAAAGCCTGATCGACTGCAAGGCGGATTTGCGCAGCGGTGGCGAGGGCATTCATATCGGCGGCTTTGGAGCGCAGTGCCGCCGTCGCAACCAGATTGTTGGTACGGCCAAAATCGGTGATCATCTGCGCCAGCGTCACACCATACGCGAAGCGTTCGTAGATGATCGGGTTATTCAAATTTCCGGCAGCGATCCTGCTTCCATCTTTCGGCTCGACTGCCGTCAGGCTTCCGTAGGCCGTCGGGTAATAGTTCGACTTCACCTCGCGCGTCACCTGCTGTGACGCCATCGCCAGCAGCCGGAAGACTGAAATCTGCGGATTGTTGCGTAACGCGAGTGCCTCGGCATCTTGCACGGTCAGTTTGACCGGAGGTGTCGCTGCCGGTAACTGAGGCGGCATCGGCTGCGCCTCGCTCCGCTCAGGATGACAAATCGAAAATATGCATGCCACTACAACCACGAGGATCTTGCTTCTCAAGCCTGCACCTCCGGCTGCGGCCTCTCTTCCCCGCCGCGGATCCAGAGGTACGCCGCCGGAACCAGGAAGACGGTCACGATCACCGATATGGTCAACCCGCCGATAATTGCTCGCGCCAGCGGAGCATATTGCTCACTTCCGGCTTCAAGCGCGAACGCCAGGGGAATCATTCCGAGGATTGTCGCCAGTGAAGTCATCAACACCGGACGCAGACGCACGCGGCAGGCCAGCGCTACTGCGTCGCGGACTGGCATCCCGTGCCGGCGATAAATCCGTGTCACGTCAACAATCAGAATGCTGTTCGAGACCACGATGCCGGTCATCATGACGACGCCCATGAGCGACATGACATTCAGCGTCGTGCCAGTGATCAACAGAAATACCAGCACCCCGATGATTCCTGGCGGAATCGCCAGCAAGATGATGATCGGATCGATGAACGAAGCAAACTGCGCCATCAGGATGAGGTACACCAGCACGACCGACAGGATCAGTCCCATGCCGAAGCTCTTGAACGACTCCCGCATGCCCTCCACGGAGCCGCGCAAT
>Ga0306920_100010364_pt1 | contig 12497 bp, 8 predicted proteins | sample flu12Cox44000170_FD_204666 | JGI IMG/M metagenome (GOLD analysis project Ga0306920, IMG submission 204666) | Lab enrichment of tropical soil microbial communities from Luquillo Experimental Forest, Puerto Rico - flux4day.12C.oxic.44.000.170 (v2)... | ecosystem: Environmental > Terrestrial >...
GAGACCCGCGAGCTCGATGATCGGGATGTCGACGTGTGACCGGAGATCCTTCGGACTCGGCCGATACGGAACAGGTGCGCTAGTTTGCGCGCCTTCCTTCCAGAAGACTTCGCGCCTACTCTCCCTCGTTCGAGGAAAACGACAGTCAACAGCAGCAAGCACGAGCGCTTGGATGCTGTTTCCCGATCGCTGAAATCCATGCGCGCGGGCGATCCGTGTCACAAGCACATCACCGTAAATAGGCCCCTCGACCTCGATAACCTTGGCAACCATCTGACAGAGGAGCGCACGGTAACGCGGCTCGTAAAACAAGTCTCCTCTTGGCGTCACGCCAATCGTGGCCATGTCTGCAATCGCGTAGACAGTAGGCTCAGACCGAGTGGCTCCAGCAGCGGGCGCAGCGTTGGTGGACGTTTCTGGCGGATAATGCTGCCGCTCCGGAGGCGCCTGGGTAACCGGCGAAGTCAGCTTGAATGGGTTGCTGTCGACGATCCGTTCGATGATCTCACAGATCTGGCTTAAGAACAGTCTCTTTTCCACAGGGTTTGTAGCCGACCTCTGGTATTGCGGAACCTTTCGAAACCAATCATCGGGATCCATCACGCGTTGACGAACGAAGGTCTCAATCATGCCATCGCGCAGGATCGACCGGTGCGGTTCCCAGGAGGAGAATTGCGGTCGAATAACAGTTTCACGCAATTTTTTGAGTGCTTCGAAAGCTTGCTCCTCGGTCAGCGGACTCTTTCCCGCTAGGAGCCGTGTCTCGCGGGCTACGCCAGACTCAGGCGTCGGCGTAGCCGCAGAGGGTGCGATTTCGGTGACCGGTACTGCTATAGTCGGGTCATCAGCAATCACTGCTGCTGGTGACGATTCTGCGATCGTCTCGTGGACTGGCGACACGACTTGGCGGACGATGCAAGAATCGCCAAATGGGCGTGCCGGCTGAGATTGGAGCTGCTGCAATCTCTTTGCCAGTTTTTCGGTTTCGAGATCCGGATTGTCGAACCAATCCGTGGACCAAACCCGCAGAATTTCCCAGCCGAGGCCGCGGAGTACCTCCTCCCGTAGCCGATCGCGATCGCGCGCGCTCTTGCTCGAATGATAGCGTGCGCCATCGCATTCGACCCCAGCCAGGAAATGCTCGGGATGATCCGGATGCCGGATTCCAAGGTCAATCTTGTACCCCGAGACCCCGACCTGGGCATCAACCTGATATCCCCTCGCTTTTAGACGGGCCGCGACCTCGACCTCAAAGTCGCTATCGGGCTCCGAGCCGATCGTCTCTACGATAGCGCGCCCATGACTTTCTGCGTATTCGAGATAGCGTTTTAGAACGTGCACGCCTTGCGCGCTCACTTCACTCGGTCTCACGTCGGCTGACCCGAATGAAGCGAATAAGCCTATGCGTATCCGCGCCCGCGAGAACAAGACGTTTAGGCGCCGATGGCCCTGCTTTCCATTGATCGGGCCAAAGCGTTGCTTCATCGCTGTCGCGCCCGGCTCTCGGCCATAAGTCAGCGAAATAAAGATGTAGTCCCGCTCGTCTCCCTGAACATTCTCCAAATTCTTTGTGAATAGGGGCTCACCCTTCTTCACGACCTTCTCGCGATAAATGTCGACGAGTTGATCACCTGCAGAGAGGCGTCGAAGCTCCTCTTGAATTACATCGCGCTGGTCGGTATTGACCGCCACCAATCCGAGCGTGGGAATTGTTGCCTCGTCCATTTCAGCGAAGCGCCGCATGAACTGAACCGCTTCTTCTGCAAGGCAAATCGCTTCCGCGACATTCCGACGTGCCTGATAGGCACCATCGACACGGATAAGATCGATTGCGAATGAGCCCGGTCGAGCCGTTGGAAAGGTGATGAGCGAGCCATTGTAGAATTCTGCGTTGGAGAACGCGATAAGGCTCTCGCAACGGCTACGGTAATGCCACTTCAGCGGGCGAATCTCACGGAACGTTCTATGGCAAGCCTCAAGAATGGACTCGGCATCGACATCCTCGAACTCATCGTCCGGTGACGTTTCATCTACGGATCGCATGAAGAAGTCTGTCGGGGGAAGCTGCTTTGGGTCACCAACGACAACGATTTGCTTTGTCCGCAACATCCCGCCGAGGGCATCCTCAGGCCTCATCTGTGACGCCTCGTCGATGACGAGAAGATCAAACTCGACCTCTCTAGGTTTCAGGAATTTGGCCAGTGATAGCGGGGACATCATGAAGCACGGCTTCAATACTCCTATTGATCCTCTGGCGCGGGACAGTAAATCCCGGACAGGAGTAAAGCGCTTCTGCTTTCCGAACTCGTTTGCCAAAAGCGCCATTTCCGTCCACGTTTTCCGTGAACCGTAATTCGAGCCTTGGAACGGTCTTCGTTCGAGAAGCCGCTCGCGAATCGCGATCCTATCTCCGTAGATCTTGATCCGGTCACGCTCGGCGAAAGCCCGCCGGCGAGCTTCGAGGGCAGACCCGTTCTGACACAATGCGGGAGCATGTCTCCGCGCCTGATCGGCGCGGCGCTCGGAGACCAAGGTCTCGAATAATCTCGGCAATCGATCCGGAGTTAAATTCAGATTATCCGCGCAAGAGAGCATCCCCGACAGCCCCGTGACACCAAGCCTCTGACGTTGGTGGCGAAGCGCCATAAAATCGGTGAGTTCCGTCTGATGCGCGAGGAGCAATTCAAGCCGCTCCACCAGCTTGTTCGGTGTTAGGGCCTGAAGACCTGTCATGCCAAATTCATGCGTACATTTCTCGGCTAACGGAAAATACGCTTGACATAGGACCGCACCTTTCGAAGCCGCCTCTCGCAAAATCCCGCGTGCTTCACTGGCCGCACGCGATGTAAGGAGTTCGCTGAGACGAGGTGGCGCGCCGGATCGACGGAGGGATCGGATCCAGTCGATCGCTTCGCTTGCCTTGTCGATTTCGGTGATTGAGCGTCCGAGTCCTTCAATGGCATGGATCAGACGGGACGCCGAGAGAGCCCGCCCGAGCACCTGTCGGCGCGACGCCAATTCGGCGACCGCCACGATTTCCTGAATCGAGAAATCTAACCCACTCAGCACACGCTCACGATCAGCCTCGAGAAGCCTCTGCAAGGCGGTAATTTCGTTGCGAAGCTCGGATATTAGTGCCTCAATCGATTGCTCCTTGAGCCTGCTTTTAAGCGCGCCGCCAATTTCGCCGAACATCCGTCCAGCCGGCGCAAACTCTCCAAGTTGACCAAGTTCTTCGGCGGTCATGTTGACCATTCGGATCGCAATTCTATCGCCTTCAGGCAACCCGCTGAGACTATTACTGATTGATCCGCGGCTCCTGATCCCGCCCGCGATCTCCTCGAAGGGTGTAGCGACGCCCTGCCATGCGACCTCAAGAAGCGAAGCTATTTCTTGATCGCTCTCGAACTCGACCAAGCCTCTAACGTGGCGAGCCAACTGATCGAGTTCTTCCGCACTCGGTACGCCGCTATGAAAGCCTAGCCGAAGCGCCAGGTTGCGCGCCGCTCTTCTCGAACCGGTGAAGCTAGCAAACGCCCTGGCTAGGGGCCCCTTTCGAAACACCAGCGCCGCGGCCTCGATTTCGTCAGCAGCAGGCCACGGAGTACGGCCATATGCCGATAGCCTCTGCCGCCATTCGTAATCTGTGGCTGCTAAGTCCGACCATCTTGAGTAGGCCGTTTCGAAGGCTATTTCGTTAAGATCAAGGGTTTTGCATATCCACGAACGATGACGGACTGATATCTCCGATGCTATTAGAGCCGAAACTGCAACTGCTTCGAAGCCTTTCGATGGAAATGCTCTGTCCAGACCAAGCGTCCGTAAAATCGGAAGGCAGTCATCGATGACATTCATTAACGATGACAACTGGCCGATTGTATCGGCGGCGATTGCATACGCTTCCGTCGGCGTGTTGTCAAAAAGGGTAGCCGGCGCACCGCAGTGGGCCAGATTGTACGCCAACGCAAGACGGTCAGGGTCCTCTTCGGAGAGATCGCGCTTGGAGGACAAAGCGGCCTCGACATGAAGGAGCTCGCGCTTAACTTCCAGGCTCGCGTTTAACTCGTCTGGATCAAGCGACGCGATCGTTGCGACCACACCATCTGCCGGCGGATCGCCTATCGCGTTGTCGACCTCGATTAGGCGCTTGATGTCGGTAATCGTCTCGACTCCTAAATCCGCAAATAGTGCTACGTACTTGGCCACCTCGGTACCAATTGTCTGCAGCTCGATCAGGGTCGAGATGAGCCGCCTGACTTCGTAGGGTGGAATAGCGGCGAGCGGAGTGGCTGCCCAAGGCGACTGGCTCGGATGTCCGAAGTTGCGCGTAAAGGTGCTCGCAGTGTCCGCGAAGACGGCGATTTGGCCACCTACCTCGCTGATGCTGGCTGCGGCTCCGAGAAGGGCCGTTGGGAACTCCACGTGCTGAAATGCATTGACCACATCAGCGTCCTGGGTCCGGCCACGCAACGCTTTCCAGATGAGCGCGTATGGGGTGCTGCCGTCCGGGAATTCAGCATGCAGTTCATCGAGATAGTCCCCTATGGCCTTCCTGCTCTCGAGCCAAGTGACATCACTCGCTCCCGTCGGACTGCGGCGTGGTTGCCCCCAACCAAGATCTCTGCGGGCTTTCAAGCTTTCGATTACAGATTTAGGTGACGCCTTATCGGAGTGCAGTTCGAGGCAGAAATCACCGAGACCTGCTCGGTCGAGACGTCGTTTCACTACCTCAAGCGCCGCCTGCTTTTCCGATAGAAACAAGACGCGCTTACCGGCGTAAACCGCATTGGCGATCATGTTCGCGATCGTCTGCGATTTTCCTGTCCCGGGAGGTCCCTGGATCACCAAGTTTTTCTCGCGCATCATATCGATAAGTGCACTGTGCTGTGAGGCGTCTGCGTCCTGGATGAGCAGCGGCGCGATCTTCTCAACTTCCGGCTCGTCGATATGGTAATCGTCTGCCATCGGATCACGCAGAGGCTCATCCTCTTTATGTTCCGATCCGGTCAAGATTGCATTCACGAGGGAATGGTGGGTCGGGTGACCTTGCCAATTGTCGGGATTCAGATCGATATACATAAGAAATCGACCGAAGGCGAAATGGCCGAGCACCAGCCAGCGCCGAATATTCCACCGCTTCAGTCCCTCGACTGCGGTCCTCGTGCGATCGAGATAGTCCTCAATCGACGCGAGCGCCTCGTCCTCCTCCGCCACAAAGTTGGGTAACTCGCGGTTGTATCGTTCCTCCAAAAGTTTCTGGAGGCTGAGATTAGCCTCTGCTGCGCCTTCTCGTGCAAACAAGTAATAAATATCTTTTCCGCGAACCTTTCGGCCCTCAATGTTAACCGGGAGCAACAGAAGGGGCGCATAGGCTTTCTTGTCCGAGTCATCGGCCTCGTACCATTCGAGAAATCCAAACGCAAGGAACAGAGTCGAGACGCCCATCTCCTGCTCTGCGAGACGCGCGTCACTCGAAATCCTCTCCATTATGCTTTCAAGTTCATCCGGATACTTGAGCGTCTGGAGTGAATCGTCTTCGCGGGAGGACCTCGAACGCTCTTGTTGCAGATCTGGGCTCGGGTCAATTCCGAGCGAGCGGGCATGGTCGGCTCGATTAACATCATTGCGACCCGGTCGAGGAGGAAGTCCGAGCTGAGCGCGAACTTTGATACGCAGCTCACGTTCGATGGCCGCGAAAGCAAATTCGTCGTCGCGCTCGGATCGCTCCAACTCGTCGAGCTTGGTGATGTACTCAATGTCGGACACTTTCGCGTGTTCGAGTGCAGATATGAAGTCCTCTGTCCTCTCTTCCGGGGGTGTGTCGTCAGGTGGTTGAAGAAAAGCGATTTTAAGGTCTGCGTCGTCCCCGACGAGCCGCCGATAGATATCTTCAAGAACTCCGTCGATTATTTGAAGGTGCCGTTTCGAGCGAGTGCCGAGGCGGTAATTCAGCATCGGGTTCTTTTTCGAAAGGTCGAGAAGCTTCAACCGTAGCTGTTCGTAAAGCCTCGCTAGCCGCTGCTGTTCGTTCGCATCTTCCACGGAGGTAAGCCCTTAAATGTTCGGCGCGGTCCTATGAAAACTTACGCGCACAGCATCCATTTTTGTACGATTCTCGCATCCCCACTTCAACGACCCGTTTACGGCGACACAATCAGGCGGGCGGAGAACTGTTCTGCGGCTTTTGGCCACGATCTCAAATTTCCGATGCCGCGCGAGTGCGCCTTACGGCTCGGCTAACTTCCACTCCATTTCAGAGACCGCGAAGCGCCGTGCCGCCCGTGGCGACGCTCCTCGATTTCGAGGCGCCTTTGCCACGTACCGCTAACCGGATCAAAGGGTTCAGGCTCGTGGTGGAGCGCAGCATCTTCGCCGACCTGAACGAAGGCACGGAGCCGGGCATACCTGACGGCCTGAAGATCGACAGCATCGGCCGGGTTTATTGCACCGGGCCAGGCGGCATCTGGGTGATGGCCCCCGATGGCAAGCGCATCGGCATCATCAGATGGCCCGAGCAGGCGGTCAATTTTGCCTTCGGCGGGCCCGACCTGCGGACGGTGCTGTGCTGCGCGCACACCTCGGTCTACACTCTGCGGGTCAAAGTGCCGGGCAATCCGCATCCTTGGTACAAACTGCGCGGGCAGTGAGATCCGGAGGGCACGATGGCCAGAAGCAACCAGGCCAGTTCGTCGGGGACTGGGACGCCGACATCGTCACCTACCCGCCCGGCGGCGGCCGTCACTAGGGCCGAGGCGAGATCCATTTCGGATGGATCCTCGAAGGGCGCGCTATCCAGGATGTCTGGATGATCCCGCGGCGACAGCGGTCCGGACACCCCGGTTTTGCCGGTTGCCGGCACTACAAACTCGGCGGTAGCGCGACAACCAGCTAGCGAACGTTCACAAGTTTACGACTGGCTCTTCATTGGGGATTTCGAAGCCGGCTTGGCGGAGGAGCCTGATCATGTGATCGCGAAGTTCGCCGACTGGGTTGTCGCCTGCCGGGGGCATGAGCAGATGGTATATCAACGCGCCGCTGAGCATGTCGGCCAGAGTTTCGAGATCGATATTTCTCGCAAGCAAACCGCCAACTTGCACGCGCTCCAGGGCACGGACGAAAGCTCGCCGCCGCGGCAGGTAATAGGTGTTGCGGTAGACCTCAAGCAACATCGGGTAATCGGGCACCGAGCCGATCAGACGCGTCATCAGCTTGCGGATTTCGGGTCTCGCGATCACCTCGCAGGCGTCGATCAGCAGCTTGGCAAAATCGTGCGGCGGGGTGCGATCCAGCACATCGGTCGTGTACCCCGTGGCATTGCGGAAGGCTTCGATCGCCTGAGCGAGCAACGCCTCACGGTTCGACCAGCGCCGGTAGATGCTGGTTTTCCCGACGCCGGCCCGCTTCGCGATCTTCTCGATGCTCGCGCCGGCGACACCGTGCTCGATGAAAAGTTCTAGCGCGGCACGCAGGATCGCCTGATCGACCACCGGGCTTCGAGGCCGTCCCGGCGCATTTCTGGGGTTGCGGGATTTGATCGGAGTGCCCATTTAGGCCATTAGATACGATAACGTATCGTATATCAAGGCCGCGACGTCGGAGGTCGATCCATGCGGCTATCGATCGTTGTCATGATCATCCTTGGTGCCGGCATCGGCTGGTTGTGGTGGTCTCAGCAGCGCGACACCGCTTCGCCGGCGTGGCAAGGCTATGCCGAAGCCGACTACGTCAAAGCGGCACCAGTCGAGCAAGGGCTGTTGACCGCCATCTCCGTGGCCCGCGGTGATCAGATCGCGAGAGGCGCACCTCTGTTTACGCAAGACGACACGCACGAACGCGCTGCCCGCGATCAGGCGGCGCGCCAGCTCGCCCAGGCCGAAGAGCAGCTGGCCAATCTTCAAGCTGCAATGAAGCCGACGGAAGTCACGCAGGCGGAGGCCAATCTGGTAGATGCCCGCTCGACACTCGAACGCGCGCGAGCGGATCTCCAGCGCGACGAAGCTTTATTGCGGACCGGATACGCCACCTCGCAAAGCGTCGATCAGCGGCGAGCGGACTTCCGGTCGGCGGATGCGAAGGCCCAGCATGCCGAGGCGGCCCTTGCGCAAGCGAAGGCACCGATGGGCCGGGAGCGGGAGATCGAGGCGCAGCGCGCGGCGGTCGCTGCAGCGCGAGCAGCCGTGGCGATGGCCGAATGGCGGCTGGCGCAGCGTACCGTCACGGCTCCCGTAGGCGGCCGCGTCGCCGACGTGCTCGCGCAGCCCGGCGAAACGATCGCGGCGGGAGCGCCCGTCGTGTCGATCCTGCCACCGGAAAATATCTTTGTCCGCTTCTTCGTCCCGGAAACCGCGTTGTCGGGGCTGCACCGCGGCGATCCCGTCTCATTCGGCTGCGATGGATGTCCATCGGGGCTCGCCGGGACCATCTCGTTCATCTCTCCGACCGCCGAGTACACCCCTCCGGTCATCTACAGCGAATCGACGCGGGCAAAACTCGTTTTTCGTATCGAGGCGCGCCCGCGGCCCGATCAGGCTGCCCTGTTCAACCCGGGCCAACCGATCGACGTTCAATCAATCGGGTCCGGAGGCGCTCAATGACCGAGCTCGTCATCGATGTGCGCAATCTGCAGAAGAGCTTCGGCACGCACCGGGTTGTGCATGGGTTGAATCTGCAGGTGGGCTCTGGCGAGGTCTGTGGCTTTCTTGGCGCCAATGGCAGCGGCAAGACGACGACGATCCGTATGCTCTGCGGTCTGCTGACGCCGGACGGCGGTAGCGGAACCTGTCTCGGGCTGGACATTGTCTCAGGTGCGCCGCGTATTCGGCGTCAGGTCGGCTACATGACCCAGCGTTTCAGCCTCTACGAAGATCTCACAGTGTTCGAGAACCTCGACTTCGTCGCCCGCGTCTATCAGCTGGGCAACCGCCGGCAGGCGGTTCAGAAGATCATGGAGAGAATGGGCCTCGCTGGGCGCGCGGACCAGCTTGCCGGCCACCTCTCGGGGGGCTGGAAGCAAAGGCTGGCGCTCGCGGCCTGTATGTTGCACGAGCCAAAGCTGTTGCTGCTCGACGAGCCCACCGCCGGTGTCGATGCCGAAGCCCGGCGCGAATTCTGGGACCTCATTCACGACCTGGCCGGGGAAGGTCTAACCACGCTCGTCTCGACCCACTACATGGACGAGGCCGAGCGCTGCGAGCGCATCGTCTACCTCTCGGACGGCCATATCGTCGCGCAAGGCACCCCCGATCAGGTGGCACGCAATTCCGGGCTCGTTACCTATGAGGCAGCGGGAGAGGCAGTCGACGAGGCCGCACGCCGATTGCGACAGATGACCGGCATCGAAGCGGCCGCGGTCTTCGGGCGGTCTGTCCATGTCGCCGGGAGCGATCGTGCGGCGCTCGAGCGAGCAATCGCCGATTTCGACAACGGCGCATTGCGGTGGCATGAGGTCGAGCCTCGGCTCGAGGACGTGTTCATCCATTTGTTGTCCCAGGCGAAGGGGTCGTCATGAACGGGTTTTCCTTTGGGCGGTTTCTCGCCGTGCTGCACAAGGAATGGATCCAGGTTCGCCGCGATCCAATGACCCTGCGCCTGATCATCGCCCTCCCGGTCATGCAGCTCTTCTTGTTCGGATACGCAATCAATACCGACCCGAAGCATTTGCCGACCGGGGTTTTGTCGTCCGAGCATTCGCAGTACGTGCGCACGATCGTCGCCGCACTGCGCAACACTGGCTACTACGACATCCGCCCGTTCGTTTCAGAGGAGGCGGGCGAGCGCGCGCTGGCCGAAGGCGAGGTCCTATTCGTCATCAACATCCCGCCCAACTTCGAGCGGTCGGTCGATCGCGGCGAGACGCCGGCGATCCTGGTCGATGCCGACGCCACCGATCCCTCGGCGATCGGCAACGCAACCGCGGCGCTCGCCTCGCTGACCACGACGCTCAACCGCGACCTGCCGCCGAAGCTGCAGTCAGAACATGTGAAGTTACCGTTCCAGTTCGTCGTCCATGCTCGGTACAACCCGGAGCAGCTGACGGTCCTCAACATCGTGCCGGGTCTCGTTTGCATCGTCCTGATGTTCTCGACATTGCTGATCACCACCCTGTCGATCACTCGCGAACGGGAACGCGGCACGATGGAGAACCTGCTCGCGATGCCGGTCAGACCGATTGAAGTCATGATCGCCAAGATCGTTCCCTATATCGCGATCGGCTATGTTCAAGTCGTGCTGATCATGGCGATTTCGTCTGCGGTCTTCGGCCTGCCGATCCGCGGCTCGCTACTGCTGCTGATCCTGGCGCTGGGGCTGTTCATCGCCAGCAACCTCGCTCTCGGCTTCACCTTTTCGACGATTGCCACGAGCCAGATGCAGGCGATGCAGTTGGCGCAGTTTACGGTACTGCCGTCCATATTGTTGTCCGGATTTATGTTTCCGTTTTACGGCATGCCTGTATGGGCGCAATGGGTGGGCGAGATTTTTCCGACGACGCATGCGCTGAGGATCGTCCGCGGCATCTTGCTCAAGGGCAACGGTGCCACGGAGATTCTCCCCGAACTGTGGCCGATCGCCGCCTTCACCTTGGTCGTAGGGACGATCGCGATCTGGGCTTATCGGGAGACACTGGACTGACACTGACCTTCAGACCCCTACTGCTCCGTATCATCGCTCTCTTGCATACGGCGGGAAGCTATCCGACATCGTCTGCGGCTGCTCGAGCCGATCGCTGCTGGCGCACGACCTCTGAACCTGCGACGGCATTGGTTCTTGTGGCTCCGAGACGGCGTGTTCTGATACAGGATCCGGAAGACAGGGTGGTTCGGTGCCACCCCCCGGCAGTCTGCCATCGTCGCCGTCGTGCCAAGCCCGATGTGCGGCCGTGCCCCGGGTGCGAGAGGAGGTACTCCTTGATGATAGGTGCTCGACCTTCGACGGGAACCTCTTCGAATCTCGCTCTCCGCCTCCGACCACTGTTGAGGTAGGCCTCGCCTTGGGTTCGCACATTCTTCACCCACTCGCACTCGCCGAGCATCGACACGAGATACTGCTTGCCCTCATGGCCGGCTATGACGAGCGCGAGAGGGTGAGGACGACCCGTCCTCCTCCCCATCACCTCCAGTCCCACCTGCCTGCGCGGTGGTAGCCCCAGAGACGCCCACGCCGCCCAGAACCGGGAGAACGCCCTACCAAGGGCCGTGGCTGCCGCTCTGGTAAAAGTATGAAATGGGAATGACTCCGAACGTCCTATGAGATGACATCGCGCTCCTCTGGCCAAACGAACTTGCCACCGGCTGAAGTCGCGCCAAGGTACCACGGCCTCGATGTCGCCACGGGAGGCAGCGCTGATCGGCCCTGCCGATTGGCCGAAGCTCAAACCGCGTCATCGGCGTGGACATCTCGGCAAACTTGCTGGACGCTCCGCGTGGTCGGTTAAGGCTGCGAAGTCGAACTGGGTAACAGCTATCGATTTGTTGGCTTCATTTCCAGCTGACACACGCTTTTGATGTTCGCGCTCAGAACCGCCAACCTCATTATAGCTTTCATCGCGACCACTGCGCCTATCGCGCATACGCTTGAAATGATCTCCAAACTGACGCTGGACGGGCCGCTGTGGCTCGGAATTCAGCAACATCTCTATCGGGGCTGGGGAGAGATATTTGGACCGGTCGAGATTGCAGCGTTCCTCTCAACGCTCGCCTTACTAATTCTGACACGGCGAGATCGTTCAATTCGGCGCGCCTACCTCATAGCCTTGGCGTGTTACGCGGCCATGCTGGCCGACTTCTTCATCTTCAATCTGCCGGTGAATGAAGCGCTGCGCGCCTGGACGCCCACGACCTTGCCCCCAAACTGGAGCGACTACCGCCTTCGCTGGGAAATTGGCCATGCGTTCACCGCCCTATTCTCGGTGATCGCATTCGTCACCCTGATCCACCAACGTATCCACGAAGGATCAGGGTCGTGAATGTGATCAATTTCGCAGAAGAGGCGGTGCAGTAGTTGAAACCGGGTGCACCGTAAAACGATTGTCAGGCTGAACCGCTTAACAACGAGACTGTTGGGTGGCGCGGGTCAACGGGCGAGCTCGGGCAGATCGACACAGAGCTGGCGTTCGAAGAGCCTGTCGGTACGTTTCTGTGCCCAGGATGTAGAACCGAGTAGTTCCCGCAGCCAGACTCCCATCGGGTTGGTGAGCTGAACCATGGTTCCTATGCGCCGGGATTGCCCGATCACGAAATTGGCGCGGTGATGGCGCCGCACCTCGTAGTCTCGCAACGCAGCCTCAGCCCGGGCGCATCGGCGCAGCGAATCGGCGAGGACGACCGCGTCCTCGAGCGCTTGGCAAGCACCCTGGCCGAGATTGGGGGTCGTAGCATGGATGGCGTCGCCCAACAAGGTCACACGCCCCGCGCCCCAAACGCGCCGCGCCGGGCGATCGACGACGTCATTTCGCAAAATGGTGTCCTCCTCGGTCGCCTCGACGAAGGATCGAAACGGGG
>Ga0306920_100010366_pt1 | contig 12496 bp, 8 predicted proteins | sample flu12Cox44000170_FD_204666 | JGI IMG/M metagenome (GOLD analysis project Ga0306920, IMG submission 204666) | Lab enrichment of tropical soil microbial communities from Luquillo Experimental Forest, Puerto Rico - flux4day.12C.oxic.44.000.170 (v2)... | ecosystem: Environmental > Terrestrial >...
CTGGGCGCGGCCGGGCTCGCCCTGGCCGGGCCGGTCGCCCAGGTGGCCGGGATCACCAGAGTGCTCGGTGCCGGCGCCGCCTGGGCCGTGCTGAGCTCCGCGGTGGTACTCGCCTTGCCGCCGACCCGGGCCGTGCGCTGGCGGCCCGGTGACGGCCGCGGGTGCCCCGGCCGCCGGTCCGGGGCGGTAGCTGCGGAGCGTGCGGCCGACCACGGCGCTGGGGCTGGCCGCACGCGGTCTAGCCCGCCGTATCCGCGCCGTCGGGGCCGGGGTAGGGCAGCCATTGGTCGGCGGCGGTGAGCCAGGTGCCGTCGGGCTGGCACCGCGCGACCAGCGCGGTAGGGCCGGTCAGCGTGACCGCCACGCCATCCAGGCCGGTCCCGGTGAGCGTACGTTCACCGGTGATCAGCGCCAGCCGCCCGGCCTGGAGTACCCGCACGGCCCGCGCGCGCAGTGGCAGCCTCATGTCCATCACCCCGGCGAGAACCTGGCGGATGGCCGTGTGCCCGGCCGCCGAGTTGTCCTTTCCCCAGGACAGCATGGCGTCCGGTTCGTACAGGGCCACCGCCGCCTCAAGATCACCATCGGTGAGGGCGGCGCAGGCCAGCAGCAGGACCTCGGCCGGCTCGCGGGCAGCCGGGGGCCCGATCAGATCCGGTGCTTCGGTCAACCGCCCCTCCCATTCAAGCCCGGCCGACCCTGTCATACCCTGCTGTCCTGCGGCCTCTGCGACTTCGCGGGGGCCTTGGCCCTGTTGTCCCGGGGGGCGACCCCCGGACCCCTGCTGTCCTGCGGCCCTGCGACTTCGTCGCGGGGCCTTGGCCATGGAACCGCTGCGGTACCCCGGTGGCTGGTCCAGGGCACCGCAGCGGGCTTTCTAACCCGGATGGCCATGCTGAATGGTGGCAGCGGCATGTTCTCAGCGGGCAGCCAGCCGGGATTGGATGGGACGCTACGCGCGGCTTGGGTGGGAATCGCGGGGGGCGCTGTGGGAAACGCGGGGGGATGCCGGTAGGGGCAGGTCAGCGGGCCGCGTCGCGCAGGCGGGCGTAGAGCGCCGTGGTCTGCGCGGCCGGGGCACCGCCGACCTCGGTACGCAGCAGGTCGCGGAGTTCCTCGTAGTGGCGCATTGCCCGGGCGGGCTGGCCGGCCGCGGCCCAGCACTCCATCAGCGCGCGGTGTGCCGCCTCGTCCAGCGGCTCGTGCGCGATCGCCTGCCGGTACACCTCGATCGCCTCGCGCACCCGGCCGTCGGCCACCAGCAGGCGGCCCGCCGCGCCCAGCGCGCGCTCGTAAGCGCGGCGCAGCCCTGCGCGCCTGGTCGTGGCCCAGTCCCCGGCGGTGCTGCCGGCCAGGAAGTCACCGCCGTAGGCGGCGATCGCGCGGCGCAGATGCGGAAGTGCGGCCGCCGGTGGCTGCGCGGCCCTGGCCGCCGCGAGCGCCTGCTCGAAGTCGCGCAGGTCGCAGTCCAGCGGCCGCGACTCATCCAGCGCGTAACGGCCGTCGGTGAAACCGATCCAGCCACCATCGCCCAGGGTGCGCCGCAACTGCCGGAGCGCGCTGTGCAGCGCGTTGCGCAACTGTCCCTCGGTCAGCTCGGGCCACAGCGCGAGGCCGATCTGCTCCCTGGCCAGCGGCGGCGAGCTGGCGAAAAGGCAGAGCAGCTCCCTGGGCTTGGCGTAGCCCCAGTCGGCGGGCGCCAGCAGGCGGCCGGCCAGGTGCACGGCCGCCTGCCCGAGCAGCCTGAGCCGCAGCACCTCACCCACTGGAACAGGCTGGTGCGCTGGGCGCCGGTCAGCGGGGGCCGTGCGTTCGGCTGAGAAATCGGTGCGGGGGACGGCCGGTGCGCTCGCATCGTGCGGGAGCGCCGCGGACGCGGGGGAGCGGGCCAGCACGTCGTCCAGTGGCTCGGCCGCGAACGACTGGGCAAGGCTGGCGAAGGCAGCATCGCCGAGCGCGGCCCGCGCCGACGCTTCGGTCCTGGCGTGGTCCGCGCGCTCGCAGGGCGCGACGGCGGTGCCGATCGCCTCCCTGATGCGCTGTGCCGCCCCGAGCAGCCGTGCCGCCCTGGCGGCGTCGGGTGGCTGCCCGGCGAGCGCCGCCGCGGCAAGGTCATCGAGCACGCTCGCCATCCGCCACCGGTCGCCGAGGTCGCGGTGGATGTCCAGGGCCTCATGCAGCAGCGCGGCGGCGCCCGGCTCACCGCGCCGCACCGCGAGAAGGCCGCGCTCGTGCAGCGCCCACGCGACGCCCTCGCGGAACCCGACCTGCTCGGCGAGTTCCCGGCTGCGCGCCAGCGCGGCCGCGGCGGCCTCGTGCTCGCCCTGGTACATGGCCGCCACGCCCAGGTTCAGTTCCGCGCCCGCGGCGCCCTCCGCGTCGCCGAGTTCGGTGAACGCCGCGAGCGCCTGGGTGCATTCGGCCGTCGTGGTGGCGAAGTCACCCTCCAGCCACGCGGCGAATCCGAGCGAATCGCGGGCACCGGCCATGCCGGGGCGATCACCGAGCGCTTCGAACTCGGCGAGGGCCTCCGTTTGCAGTTCCCTGGCCCGGGCGTACCGGCTCTGCTCCCTGGCGACGCTGCCCAGCGACGACAGAATCCCCGCGGCGCCGCGCCGGTCGCCGAGTTCGCGATAGAGCGACAGCGCGCCCTCCAGCCGGCGCACCGCCGCCGGGTACTCGCACTGCAGGTGCGCGAGCATGCCGCTGCCCTGCAGCCCCTTGGCCCGCACCTCGGCGGGCGCGCCTTCGGGGGCGGCGAGCGCCCAGTCCAGCCAGTCCCTGCCCTCCCGGTAGTGCCCGCGCAGATACCAGAACTGCAAGAGCGCCGTGGCCAGGCGCAGGGTCCCGGTGATGTCCTTCCGGTCGCGCGCGGCCTGGAGCACGGCGCGCAGGTTGTGGGCCTCGGCCTGCAGCCGTTCCGCCGCCTGGGCCTGGTCGCGCCCGGACAGTTCGGTTTCGGTGCGCTCGGCCAGGTCCACATACCAGGCGAACATCGCCTCGCTGGCCGCGGGGAACTCACCGGACTCGGTCAGCCGCTGCGCGCCGTACCGGCGCACCGTCGCGAGCATCCGGTACCTGGCCTGGGCCGGGGTGTGCTCGACCAGCAGGAGCGACCGGTCGACCAGCCGGGCCAGCAGGTCGAGCACGTCCGCCGGGTCCGTGCCGCCGAGCGTGGCGACCGCCTGCGCCGCGGCCAGGCAGAACGAGCCGGCGAAAACCGACAGCCGGCGCAGCGCGGCCTGCTCCGCGGGCTGCAGCATGTCGTAGCTCCAGTCCAGCGCGGCGCGCAGCGTCTGGTGCCGGACCGGGGCGCCCTGCCTGCCCCCCACCAGCAGCTTGAACACGTCGTCCAGGCCGGCCAGGACCTGGCTGGCCGCCATCACTCGCAGCTTCGCCGCGGCCAGTTCGAGCGCCAGCGGCAGGCCGTCGAGCCTGCGGCACAACTGGCCGATCAGCTCTGCGTTGTCGTCGGTGATCTCGAAGCCGGGCAGCACGGCCCTAGCCCGGTCCAGGAAGAACTGCATGGCCTCGGAGCCGGCCAGCATCGCCGCCGCGCCGGGCGCTGCGATGGCCCCGTCCTGCTCCGCCGTCGGCCACGCTCCCGGTGCGGCCAGCGGCGGGACGGTCAGCGGCGGCAGCGGCCAGCGCGACTCGCCGGCCGCGCCCAGCGGCTCCCGGCTGGTGGCCAGGATGTGCAGCCGGGGGCACATGGTGAGCAGGCGGTCGGCAACCTCACGGCAGCCGGCGGTGAGATGTTCACAGTTATCCAGGACGATAAGCGCGGGGTGATCGGCGACCCGCGCGGCAATGGACTCGGCCAGATTAAGGCCGGAGGCGTCCCTGGCCCCGATCGCGTCCGCGATCGCCTGCGTGGCCATGTCGTCCCTGGTGACAGGCGCTAATTCCACCCACCAGGCCCGGCCGCCGAACCGCGCCTGCAACTGCGCGGCGACCGCGAGCGCCAGCCTGCTCTTGCCGACCCCGCCCGGGCCCATCAGTGTCACCAGGCGGCTGGAGTTCAGGGCCGCGGTGACGCCCTCGCACTCCTTGCGCCGGCCGATCAGCGCGGTGACCGGCGCAGGGATGCCGGAACGGCGGGTGACGGTCTCGCCGGGACTGAGGGCAGTTCCAGGCCCGCCCGAGATGGCCTGGCTAGGCTCCATGGGGAAATTGTGGCACTGTGCGCGGCCGGTCGCGTCCGGGGGAGCCGGCGGCCCGGCGCTTGGGTGAAATACCGGTGGCATTGCCCGCCCGGAAATCTAGTTTGGGGCGGGCCGGCCGGCCCGGGCTTTCAGGTCTGCCCGGTGGAGCCCCGGATCAGCCGGTTGTGCAGTTCGACCGTGAGCCTATCGATCTCGCGGGTCAGCTGCGTGTTGGTCTTGAGTTCCAGCTCCTGTTCGGTGAAGTCGTGGTCGGCCTTGGCCTGCTGGAAGGCCGACTGCCGGTTCTGGCCGATCATGACAAACGTGGACAGGAAGATCGCTTCCAGCGACACGATCAGCGTCAGCGTCGGCCACGGCTTGGATTCGATGAACAGCATCCAGACGGTGAACAGCGCGATGTGGATGTAGACGAAGTTCATCGACCCCGCGAAGGAGGTGATCCAGTCGGCGATCCGCAACTGCCTGTCGGCGGCTCGCTTGGCTTGTTCCTCCAGGACGACGGGGTGGTGCGGGAGTTTGATCGGCAGCGCGATTCGCCGGGCAACGCGTCGCGGGGCCGCTGGGTCGTCTGGGCTCACTGCGCCCGGGCCGGGCTTGGCCATCTTGGTGCCTTCCTCCGTGGACCGGCCGCGGCCTTGCGGGAGCGCGCCTGCCAAGCCGGACAGGGCTTGGCAGGCGCTCAGTGGGCGCTGGATAGGTGCGCTCTCTGGATGTCCCCGCTCCTGCCGCGGCTCAGGCGGCGTCGTGCAGTATTGCTTGCACGGTACGCCCGGTCCGGCGCATTTGGACGCCCAGCACGATCTCCGACACGCCGAAAATCAAGCTGTAAGGGCCGAACAGGAGCGCGAGGGTGACCGCGCCGATGTCGGGGGGTCAATTTTGACCTTGCCGAGGCACGAGCCGCATCCCGGCGTGCACTCAGCGGCGCAAAGGCGCCGCGCGCCACGGCCGCTCTTTCCGGGCAGCTGCGCAAGCCGCTGCTCTTCCAGTGGGCGTACGAGAGCTGGGTCATCGACGAGTGTTTGCAGAATGAGCTGCTCGCCGACCAGCTTGCCTACGAACGCTCATCGTGACGCGCGCACGGCCAGGACCGCGTCGCTGTCCCCAGCGATTATCGAGAGGCCGCCCTCTCCTTGCGCCGGTGCGGCCGCTCTGTGCTCAGACAGCGCGGGTGGTCAGGCCATGGCGGGGGAGGGGACGGCGCGGCGCGGGTCGAGGAGGCCGGGCTCGGTCGCCATGAAAACGTCCATGAAATCCACGTGCCAGCCCGCGGCCAGCAGCGGCCTGGTCGCTGGGTGCGGCGCGGGCAGGCACACCCGGGCCCGGCCGCCGATGGGATCGAGGGAGGCGAGCACGGCCAGGACCGCGTCCACCGCGTCGCCGTCCCCGGCGGCCGGCGAGATGGCCAGGTGGGCGATCCCGTACTCGTCGTCCTCGCCGGCCACGGTGCTGGCCGCCAGCACCGCGGCGCCGCGCCGCGCGGTGACCGGCTGCCCGCCGGGGCGCGCGGCCCAGGCCCGGTGGTCGGCCGACCGGTCGATCCCGGTCCACTGCGCCTCCAGCGCCGCCACCTCCTCCGGCGACGTCGTGGCCACCGTCCAGCCGGGTGCGCGCGGCAGCGAGCCGACGTCGCCGCCCAGGTACAGCAGCGGCCACCAGGCGTCCAGGCCCGCCCGGGTGTACAGCGGCAGGGCATGGGCGTGCAGGCTGCTGAACGTTATGCGCGGCGTGCCGGGTTCCCACAGCGCGGCCAGCAGCGCCTGGCCGGTGCCCCGGCCGTGCGCCCCCGGATCCACGAACAGGTCGCACAGCATCGTGACGGCGGCGGGCCCATCCCCGATCCGCCGCATCGCGCCGAACCCGGTCACGGTGCCCTGCGCCCCGGCGGCCCTCTGCTCGGCCACGAGAACCTTCCCGTGCGCCAGCAGGTGCCGGACATAGGCCGGATCGGACCCGGACCACTCCTCGACCTGCCCGGTCACCTCGGCCACAGCGGCGATGGCGGCCAGGTCATCCTCGGTGGCCGCGCGCACCTCTAGCTTTGTCACGGGCCCACCCTGCCACGCGCCGCCGCCTTGCCGCCAAGGGATTCTTGCCGCCCCGTGTCACCACTCGTGCATCCGGCGGGCCAGGTAGGCGCGCTCCGGCGCGGGCGGTTCCAGCGCCATCGCCGCCTCGTAGGCCGCGACCGCCTCCGCGCGCCGGCCCAGCTGGCGCAGCAGTTCCGCGCGGGCGATGTGCAACTGCGGCCAGCGTGCCAGCCTTGTGTCGCCGCTGACGGTGTCCAGGATGACCAGCCCGGCCGCCGGGCCTTCCGACATGGCCACGGCCACCGCCCGGTTCGCCGCCGCCATCGGCGAGGGCTCGTATCTGATCAGCTCGCCGTAGAGCAGGGCGATCTCCCGCCAGTCGGTGTCCGCCGCGGTGGCGGCGCCGGAATGACACGCCGCGATCGCCGCCTGGATCTGGTAGGAGCCGGGGCGTCCCAGCCGCAGGGCCTGCCCGGCGAGCGCCTCTCCTTCATCGATCATGGCGCGGTCCCAGCGGCTGCGGTCCTGCTCGGCAAGCAGTACCAGGTCACCGGCGGGACTCAGACGCGCGTCCCGGCGTGCGTCGGTGAGCAGCAGCAACGCGAGCAGCCCGGTCACCTCCGGCTCGCCGGGCAGCAGTGCGGTCAGCGCCCGGGCGAGCCTGATCGCCTGGTCGCAGAGTTCGCCGCGGATGAGCGCGTCACCGCCCGCGGCCAGGTGCCCCTCGGTGAAGACCAGGTACACCACCCGCAGGACCGCGCCGAGCCTGGCCGGCAGGTCCTCCCGCCCCGGCACCCGGAACGCGATGCCGGCCTGGCGGATCTTGCGCTTGGCCCGCACCAGGCGCTGCGCCATGGTGGGCTCGGGGATCAGGAACGCGGCCGCGATCTCGGCCGTGGCCAGCCCGCATACGCAGCGCAGCGTCAGCCCGACCCTGGCGGCCGGGTCGAGCGCGGGGTGGCAGCAGGTGAAGATCAGCGCGAGTTCGTCGTCGGTGCCCGCGGCCCATCCGGTTGCCGGTAGCGGCGCGGGCTCTGCTGGCCCTGACCCCGCCACCCCGCCCCATCTCTCACGCATTGCCTCGGCCTCCTTGTCGGCGCGGCGGCGGTCCCGCCGCAGCCGGTCGAGCGCCTTGTGCCGGGCGGTGCCGATCAGCCAGCCGCGCGGGCTGGCCGGCACCCCCTCGGCGGGCCACTGGGCCAAGGCCGCGGCGCAGGCGTCCTGCACCGCGTCCTCGGCCACCTCAAGGTCGCCCACCTGGCGCGTGACCGCCGCGACCGCGGCCCACCAGTGGGCGCGGAACACCTCGCCGAGCGCTCCGCTATCCGGCTGGCTGCTCAGCGGGAGCCACCACTTGGACTACGGGGCGCACCTCCACCTTGCCGACCTGCGCCACGGGAAGGGTCGCCGCCCACTTCAGCGCCTCGTCCAGGTCCGCGCATTCGACCAGGGTGTAACCGCCGAAGTGCTCCTTGATCTCGGCCGCCGGGCCGTCGGTGAGCAGAATCTCGCCGTCCCTGACGCTCACCGTGGTCGCCGCGGCCGGGGGCTGCAGCGGCGCGCAGTCGAGCAGCACGCCCGCGCGCGCCATGGCGCCGGTGGCCACTCCCCATTCGGCCCGCATCCTCTCGAACTCCTCGCTACCGGGCTCGGGGAGCTGCTCCTCCGGCCGGCCGTACAGCAGGAACATGTACTTCACCATGCACCACCTTTCCTGGCCGGCCAGAACGCCGGCTACTGCATGGAGTCGAACGGCGTGGCCCCGGATCGACATCATTGGAATGCGCCGCCGCGCCCCGCTCCTGGCAGACTAGAGGAATGTCCGTGACCTCCCTCACCGCGCACGCACAGGCGGGTGTGCCTGCCCAGCCCGGGCAGCATGAGCCATGTGTGTTGCTCAAACTCGGTGAGATCGTGCTCAAGGGGGGCAACAGGCGGCAGTTCGAGCAGCGGCTGCACGCGAACATCCGGCGGGCCATGGAGGACGCCGGCCTTGCCGTGCGGATCTGGCAGCGCTACGGGGTGATCATGCTGCGGGCCGCTGACGACGCCGTGAAGGGGGATGGGGAGGCGGGCGGGGCCGCCAGGGCGGAGGCTGCGGTGGACAAGATCGCCGAGCGTGCCCGGGACGTCATGGGCATCGCAAGAGTTTGCCGGGCGGTACGAGTGCCCAAGCAGCCCCAGGCTGCCATCGACACCGCGGTTGCCATGATGGCGGGAAAGACCGGCTCGTTCGCGGTTCGCGCCCGCCGCCGGGACAAGCGGTTCCCCGCCACCTCCGCGGAGCTGGCCACCGCCATCGGGACCCGGGTCCAGCGGGAGTACGGGTATCCGGTCGACCTGAAGCATCCGGACAATACGGTGTTCGTCGAGGTCGACCAGCACGAGGTGTTCGTCTACACCGACGGCCAGCCGGGCCAGGGCGGCCTGCCCGTCGGGATGAGCGGCCACGCGCTCGTGCTCATGTCCGGCGGCATCGATTCCCCCGTGGCCGCGTACCGGATGATGCGCCGTGGCCTGCGCTGCGACTTCCTGCACTTCTCCGGCATGCCGCTGACCGGGCCGGAGTCGGTGTACAAGGCCTACGGCCTGATGCACCAACTGGACCGGTTCCAGGGCAAGTCCCGGCTGTTCGTGGTCGCGTTCGGCAAGACGCAGCAGCGCCTGGCGGCATCCGGTGCCAGCCGGCTGCAGATCGTGGCGCAGCGCCGGCTGATGCTCAAGACCGCGGAGGCGCTGGCGGCCCGCCTCGGCGCGGCGGCGCTCATCACCGGCGACTCCCTCGGGCAGGTGAGCAGCCAGACACTGGTCAACCTGACCGCGCTTGACGACGCGGTCGGGCTGCCGATCCTGCGCCCGCTGATCGGCCGGGACAAGGTGGAGATCATGGCGGAGGCGCGCCGCATCCGCACGCTGGCGCTCTCCGAACTGCCCGACCAGGACTGCTGCACGTTGCTGACTCCCCGGCACGTGGAGACCCAGGCCCGCATCGACGACCTGCGCCGGATCGAGGCCCGCCTGGACGCGGCGGACCTGGCGGAGGAACTGGCCGGCCTGGCCCAGGAATACCGCCCTGACCGGCCCTGAGCTCCCGCCGGCGGGAGCTCAGCCTGCCACGGGGCTGGGCTGCTTGTCCTCCTGTCGTTCCTGGGCTGCCGCACGCGGCGGGGTGAGGGTGCGGCCCATCAGCGGGGACAGGTTCGCGGCGATACTGGCGAGCTGCCGGATGTCGGAGTCCACCAGCGCCTGGTCGCCGTCGCACAGGGCCAGCTTCGGCTCCGGGTGCACGTCGATGATCACGCCGTCGGCACCGACCGCGATCGCCGCCCGGGTCAGCGGGAGGACCAGGTCACGCCGGCCGCCGGAGTGTGACGGATCCACGATGACCGGCAGGTGGGACAGCCGCTGCGCGACCGGCACCGCGCTGATGTCCAGCGTGTTGCGGGTGGCGGTCTCGAACGTCCTGATGCCCCGCTCGCACAGCACGATGTCGAGGTTGCCGCGCTGGGCGATGTACTCCGCCGCCATCAGCCACTCCTCGATGGTGGCGCTCATGCCCCGCTTGAGCAGGACCGGCTTGGCGGCCGAGCCGACCGCCTGGAGCAGCGCGAAGTTCTGCATGTTGCGCGTGCCGACCTGGAGCATGTCCGCGTAGGAGGCAACCAGTTCCACGCTGCCCGGGTCGATGACCTCGGTCACCACGGGCAGCCCGGTCTCGGCCCTGACGTCGGCGAGGATGCGCAGCCCGGCCTCACCCAGGCCCTGGTAGGCGTACGGGGAAGTACGCGGCTTGAACGCGCCGCCGCGCAGCAGCGACGCGCCCGCCGCCTTGGCCATCCGCGCCGCCGTCAGCGTCTGCTCGTGCGACTCCACCGCGCACGGGCCGGCGATCACGGTGAGCGTGTCCGGGCCGATCGGCACGCCGCCGACCCGGATCACCGACCTGTCCGGATGGTGCTCCCGGCTGATGAGCTTGTACGGCACGGAGATCCGCACCACGTCCACGACGCCGCTGCGGCTGCGCAGGTTGAGCGCGCCGAAGTGCTCCACGTCACCGACCAGGCCCACGATCGTGCGGGACACGCCGCGGCTGACGAATGCCTCACCGCCGGCGGCCCGCACCAGTTCAACGATTGCGTCGACATCCTCCTGCGTGGCCTCCGGGGCCATCACCACGACCATTGGTCTCCTCCAGTTGCTCCGGCCGGTCTGTCACAACGAACAAGCCCCGGGCCTTCGGGCCCGGGGCTTGTCATCAGGTCGTTCGCGTCAGCGCAGAGTCTGGCGGGCGACCGTCCGGGAACCGGGCCGGTAGCCATACCAAAACTCGAACTGCGAGCGCATGGGTGCAGCCTAGCGCACGCCCACCGGGGCCTGCACCCCGGCACTGGTCATGCCGCCGGATTGCTTTCTGGTCAGGTACCTGCTGGTCACGAACGCCAAGCCGTAGAGCACGGCGATGACGATCAGCAGGAACCGGTACCCGGTGATCAGGGCGAGGTATTCCAGGACCCCGCCGACCATGGCCCCGAGCAGGTTGGCCGCGAACGCATCCCCCGAGGTCGCCACGTCGGCGAACCGCTGGGCGAAGATGAGGTTGGCCAGGTAGATCGGGGCGAAGGCCAGCGCGCTGCCGGCGAAGAAGCGGGCCACGATGGGCAGGCCCACCAGCGACGCCTGCGGCACCACCCAGGTGAGGACGAGCGACGCGATGAGCGCGGCGTAGAGCACGGCCGGGCGTGGCAGCCGGAGATGGCTGGCGGTTTCCACGGCCAGGTATACCGCGAGCAGCACGCCCGCGAACACCAGCGAGTTCACCAGCCAGGTGGTGCCGAACAGCAGCGCGAACTGCACGATGTTCTTGGTCTCCAGTAGCAGGAATGCGGCCCCCATGAAGGCCAGGTCCACGTAGTTCCGCATCCGGGAGAACGAGCCGCCGCCGACCCGGACCAGCAGCAGCGACGCGGCGAAGATGGCCGCGATCATCCACAGGTACTGCTTCGGGATGTTGTTGCCCGGCATGTAGGGGAACGGGTGGTCATCGGTCGCCGGGCTGATCCTCTTGCCGTGGTAGAAACTGGCACAGTTCGGCACGGTCCCGCCGGGGTGCACGGTGAGCACCGCCAGGCGCCGCCCGCCCAGAGGCGGCCCGACCTCGGCGCAGGGCGTGCGCCCGAACGCGTCCTCGATCGTGGACGCGTACCGGCTCTCCAGGAACGGCGCGTAGTAGTTGTACATCGCGAACGTGCCGCCCGGCGCCAGGTGGGAGCGGACCGCTTCGATCGACTGCTCGGTGAGCAGGTAGCTTTCCAGCCGGATCCCCGACTGCCCGGCCAGGGCGGTCAGCGAGTCGGGCAGCGCGAACAGGATCAGGTTGTAGTGCTGCGTGGTGTCCTGCAGGAAGGCGCGCCCGTCGTCGATGTGCGCGGTCAGCCTCGGGCTGGAGTAGGGGTGGTTCGGGTGCATGTTGCCCAGCTTCACGAGCAACGGGTCGATCTCCACCGTGTCGACGTGCCTGGCGCCCTCCGACAGCGCGACGGCCGCGTCGTTGCCCGTCCCCGATCCGATGATCAGGACGTTGCCCAGCGACGCCTTGGGGACGTGCCGGTAGGGGTAGAAGTAGAACGCCTTCTGCTTGTGCATCAGGGCCAGGGAACGCGCCGCCTGGTAGGGGATGTTGTTCGCGGACACGTACAGGGCCCCGGTCGGGCCGTGCGTCTGGTTGTACACCAGCTTGTTGTAGGGCGACCACTCCTGCGCCGGGAGGAACGACTCCAGCAGCAGCATGGCCGCGACGCTCGCGACGGCGAGTACCTGCCACCACCGGATCTTGGGGGCGAGCAGGACGAGCAGCCCCGCGCAGGCGATGACGCCCCAGGTGCCCGGCGGCTGGTCGAGGAAGGAAAGCCCGGTGAACGCCGCGATCCCGGCGAGGCTGCCGAGGATGTCGAGCCGGTAGGCGCGCAGCGGCCGGAACCGGACGAACAGCCGGGCCGTGCCCTGGCCCAGGCCCGCCATCACGCCGGTCACCAGCAGGAAGACCACGCCCAGGCTGACCGGCTGCGGCAGTGCCGGGCTGCCGTGCAGGCCCTGGAAGGGATTCGGGCCTTGCAGCGTCGCCAGGATCACCGGGAACGCGAGTACGAAGGACACCAGCAGCAGCAGCGCCACGGGTGTCCAGCGCAGGTAGTCGCGCTTGGTCTTGGCATTCAGGAAGCCGATGCCGATGCCGAGGAAGCTTGCCAGCAGGACGAAGTTGGTGGCTTTGGTCACGAAGACGTTGTTCGCGGTCACCCATCT
>Ga0306920_100010367_pt1 | contig 12496 bp, 18 predicted proteins | sample flu12Cox44000170_FD_204666 | JGI IMG/M metagenome (GOLD analysis project Ga0306920, IMG submission 204666) | Lab enrichment of tropical soil microbial communities from Luquillo Experimental Forest, Puerto Rico - flux4day.12C.oxic.44.000.170 (v2)... | ecosystem: Environmental > Terrestrial >...
GCCTGGCCGGCATGGCTCGGCGAAGAACGGGCAGATCCGGCGCAGCTGAAATCTTTGCTCATCCCCTACCCTTCCGACGGCATGATCTGCTGGCCGGTCAGCCAGCGCGTCGGCAGTGTGAAGAACAACGATCCGAGTTTGGTGGAGCCGATCGCTGTGCCATAAATCGCGCAGCGGGCCCACTGGCGTTGTTTCAAGGTCGCTTCAGATGCCCGCGCTCTTCATCCTTCGACACCGGCAGATCCTTGACATTCCCCCGAACAGGAACCCTTCATCTGCTTGCAGTAATTCGTGCTTAGGGACCCGAGCCATGAATATCGGCGAGGCGGCGCGCGCATCGGGCGTCTCGGCGAAAACTATCCGCTATTACGAAGCGGCGGGCCTGATCACCACTGCCGGCCGCAGCGCCGGCGGTTACCGCGTCTATACCCAGGCGGATGTTCACGTGCTGCAGTTCATCAGGCGGGCCCGCGATCTCGGCTTCTCGATCGAACGCATCCGCCGCCTGCTCGATCTCTGGCACAACAAGAGCCGCGCGAGCCGGGACGTCAAACGGCTGGCGCTAGACCATATCGCCGAGATCACCACCAAGCTCGTTGCCATGGCCACCGTGCGCGATGCCGTTCAGGAGCTCGCCGACAAATGCGACGGCGATGACCGCCCCGAGTGCCCCATCCTGCACGATCTTGAAGGAGCAGTACCGCTCCCTGCGAAATAGCCCCTATACCGGATCTTTGACCTGTCTTGGCGTTTACACTTGCAGGCACCCTCAAGCGGGTTGAGCCGTGAGCGATCAATGAGCCCGATGCAAAGCATTCTGATGCGCGCGTTTGGCCGGCCCCAAGGCGCACTCGGCAGGTTGGGGGGAGTCATCATGGCCCGCACGAATGGCGAATGCGGCACCTGGGTTGCCGGCCTTCTTGAGGTCACAGCAGAGGACCGCGTGTTGGAAGTCGGCTTCGGACCAGGCGTAGTTATTGAGCGCCTGGCGAAGCTGGCGGCTGCCGGGCATGTCGCGGGCATCGATCAGTCCCGGGAGATGGTCAAGCAGGCTCGCGCTCGCAACGCGGCCGCGGTCCAGAGTGGTCTTGTGGAGATCCGCCTCGGTTGTGTGGAAAGCCTGCCGTTTGACGACAGCAGCTTCGACAAGACGCTGGCCATCAATTCGATGCAAGTCTGGCCGGACCCAGCCGCCGGATTGCGAGAAATATATCGGGTTATGCAACCCGGGGCCAGGGTCGCCCTTGGCTTTACCCCCTATTCGGGCCAACCGAACAAAGGGATTGCAGAAGCACTCACTGCCGCCGGCTTCAGGCAGGCCCATGTCGTGCAGTCGGACAAGGCTTTCTGTGCCTTGGCGACAAAGGCGTAAGTTCTTCGTCAGCTCGCGGCAGCCGTCCCACCCGTATCTGATCTACGGCGCAGCTCGACCGCGAAGCCCCAGCCCGCAAAGACAAAGAGAAGCGCGCCGCAGATCACCGAATTCCACATCAAAGGGGCCGTCGCGGTGAAACCGATGATCCAGGGCGATAGCAGCAACCATGCGCCCAGTACCAGGACAGCAAGCTCTCCCCAGACCCGCGCCAATAATCCGTTGATCGTCAGGGTTGTGAGCACGATCACGGCGGGCCCGACAACCCACAGGTTCAACATCCCGCGCGTTCCGGCTCCCTGTTCTCCCGTGTGCATGGCGTGCTCGATGAACCAGGGCGACCCAAACACCCAAAGGCCGAGGAAGTAATTGATCCAGTCCTGCCAGTATCTGGTCATCAAGGGCCGCTTTGCGGCTTCGTGGCCGCTTGCCGAAGGCAGGAGCCCACCATCGCCAGATGGCCAGCCTTTGCACGACCTTTTTTAAAGCTCCTCAAGCGTGGGCGTCGCCGCCGCGTGACCGTAAGCGCGGGAGAAACCCCGGCACGCGCTCCATATAGGCGCGATAGGTATCGCCAAAATCTGCAATTGCCTCGCGCTCCTCCAGGCGAGCCAGCCGCACATACATGACGACGAGCACCGGGAACATCAGCAGCGTCAGCAAGGTCGGCCACTGCAGCAGGAAGCCGAGCATAATCACAATAAAGCCGACATATTGCGGGTGCCGGACATACTCATAGACCCCCGTCATCGCCAGCGTATGCCGGCTCTGCGCGCCATAGAGCACCTTCCACGCGGCCGACAGCAGGATGAAGCCGCCGAAAATCGCCCCAATGCTCAATATGTGCAGCACGCTAAAGTGAGGATCGCCGTGCAGACCCAACAGCGTTGACCACAGGTGCCCGGCGTCATGCGAGAACGGATCAATGCCCGGATAGGTGCGCGTAAGCCAGCCCGAAAGCAGATAGATCGTCAGCGGGAAGCCGTACATCTCCGTGAACAGCGCGACGATGAACGCCGAAAAGGCGCCAAAGGAGCGCCAGTCGCGGCGTGTCTTGGGCTTCGTGAAGCTGAAGGCGAAGATAACAAACACCGCGGTGTTGATGATCACCAGTCCCCACAGGCCATAGGCCGGAATCGTGTCGTGCGTCATCGGCCGGGCTCCGCTTCGTCATCCGGCCGCGACTGCGGCGTCTGGCCGTGGCCGCCGTGATGCCCATGGTGCATGAAGATGTGCATCAGCGGACAGGCGAGGATCAGGAGCCAGGGCAGCACGCCGAAGACATGCGCAGTGTGCTCCGTCAGTAAAAAGAACCCCGCCACAATAAGGAAGCCGCAGGTCACAATCCCGATCGGGGTCCGCCACCAAGACTGTTCGCGCTGCTCGTGATTCATGGCATCAGCTCAGTGCGCTATGCGGCCGAAGAAATTGTAAAGCGGCGCGAACACTGCGGCGATATACCAACCCCAGGCAAAGCTTTCGATGAGGCCAAGGAAGTAGCTCTGCCAACTCAAAAGTTTGAACCCTGGTAAAAAGATCGCCAGCGCCTCATGCTGCACGGGGAAATCCGGCATCAATAGGTACCCCATAATGCAAATCACGTAAGAGATCGCGAAAAACGCACTGAGGCTAAGACCCAGCCTCTTGATGCTCAAAGAGGAAATCTCTCCTTCGCCGGCCGGCGCCCGTGCCGCAAAGATGCTCTGCATTTGACTCATGTCAGCCTCCTCCCGTTTGGCATCCGTCACATCATCCCCATTGGCCCGATCAGCAGCTCGTCTGCCGTTTTCTTCTGCTCGTCGCCGAGTGCCGCGTAGAGCGGGTCGACCGCAGCCTTGAATTTCCGGAGCGCCTCGAGATGCGCGGTGATCAATTTTTCCCGCGCCGCCAGCTTGTCCGGCAGCGTGCCCGTCTGCATGCTCCCGATCATTCCCTCGGCCATGCCGCCCATGGTTTTGGTATTGGCGCGGATTGCGTCGGCGACCGCGTTCCAGAGCGGTAGCTGCGCGTCGGTGATTTTCAGCTCGGTTTTGAGGAAAGCCAGCCGGCCTTCGACATGGCCGGCCATCATCGACATACCGCCCATCCCGTCCTGACCCATCATTCGCATCATGCCCATCATCGGCATGTCACCGGTGCCGGCCATACCGCTGCCGGGCATCCCGGGACCTGCCGCTGCCGGCGGCGTCCCTGGCGGATGGTGCTGCTCGTGATCCTGAGGTTGCTGGGCGAATACCGGCCCCGCGACCAGCGCCGGCATCACCAACGACGCGGAAATTTTGCGATGACGCATATCAATCCTCTCGAACCTCACTACCTGTATCAGGTGCGCAAGCCGGATGAATTGATCCAGATCAAATTGGTGGTCGATTTGCCGCATGTAAATAGAGGCAAAGGAACCTTCTAGCGCGGGAAGGTTTGGCAAAGTAAACCTTCCAGCGCAGGAGGCCTTCGCGTAAGGACTAGACCTGATGACCGTGGCCGAACCGCTAACCCGCCATGACGAGCATGTCCTGCAGCCGCCGGCAGCACCGCACGATCCCGTGTGCGGGATGACCGTCGATCCGGCCAGGGCGAAGCACCGCGCCGAGCATGCCGGCCGCAGCTACGTCTTCTGCAGCGCCCGGTGCCGTGAAAAGTTCGAGGCCGATCCGGCGCGCTACGTCGTCGCTTCCCCTAAAGCCCGCGCCACTGCCGCCGCCGGCGAGGTCCTCTGGACCTGCCCGATGCACCCGCAGATCCTGCGCAAGGAGCCGGGCAATTGCCCGATCTGCGGCATGGCTCTCGAGCCCATGACGCCGGCGGCCGGCGACGCCGAAAATCCGGAATTGCGCGACATGACCCGGCGCTTCCGGGCCGGCGTCGCGCTGTCGCTGCCGCTGCTGGCCATCGCCATGGCCGAGCACTTCAACAAACCGGCGCTCGATGCCTGATCGCCCCCCGCCTTCTCGTCTGGGTGCAGCTGATCCTCGGCACGCCGGCGGTGCTGTGGGGCGGCTGGCCCTTCTTTCAGCGCGGCTGGGCCTCGATGGTCAGCCGCCGTCTCAACATGTTCACCCTGATCGCGCTCGGCACCGGCGTCGCCTACGCCTACAGCCTGGTTGCCGCGCTGGCGCCGGGGATCTTTCCCGCCTCCTTCCGCGATGCTGACGGGCAGGTCCCTCTTTATTTTGAGGCGGCGGCCGTCATCGTGACCCTCGTCCTGCTCGGCCAGGTCCTCGAACTTCGCGCCCGCTCCCAGACCAGCAGCGCCATCCGCGCCTTGCTTGACCTGGCGCCGAAACGCGCCCGCCGGCTGCGCCAGGATGGCAGCGACGACGACATCCCGCTCGAAGACGTGGTTCCCGGCGACCGCCTGCGCGTGCGGCCGGGCGAGAAAGTGCCGGTCGACGGCGTGGTGCTCGAAGGGCGCAGCGCGGTGGATGAATCCATGATCACCGGCGAGCCGGTGCCGGCCGAAAAGAATCCCGGCGACAAGGTAACCGGCGCCACGGTCAATACGACCGGCAGTTTCGTTATGCGCGCGGAACGCGTCGGCAGCGATACCTTGCTGGCCCAGATCGTCGCCATGGTGGCGGAAGCGCAGCGGTCGCGCGCTCCGATCCAGAAACTCGTGGACACGATCTCGGCGTGGTTCGTGCCCTCCGTCGTGATCACCGCCGTCGCGACGTTTATCGCCTGGTCGATTTTAGGCCCGGCGCCGGCTATGGGCTTCGGGCTCGTCAACGCGGTCGCCGTACTGATCATCGCGTGCCCTTGCGCCCTCGGCCTCGCGACGCCGATGTCGATCATGGTCGGCACCGGCCGCGGCGCGCGCGCCGGCGTCCTGGTCAAGAACGCCGAGGCGCTGGAATTGATGGAGAAAATCGACACGCTGGTGGTCGACAAGACCGGCACCCTGACCGAGGGCAAGCCCCGCCTCGCCGGCGTCAGCCCCATCGGCGACGTTGCGGAGAACGATCTGCTGCAGCTAGCCGCCAGCCTCGAACGCGGCAGCGAGCATCCCCTGGCGGCCGCCATTGTGAAGGGTGCTGAGGAGCGCGGGCTGAAACTTGCGACCGCAACAGATTTTGCGACCGAACCCGGCAAAGGCGTGACCGGCTCGGTCGACGGCCGGCGCGTCGCCGTCGGCAACACGGCGCTTTTCGCTTCGCTTGGCATCGAGGCCGCCGATCTCCCGGCCCGCGCCGACGCGCTGCGCCAGGACGGCCAGGGCGTGATGCTGGTGGCGATCGACGGAAAGGCGGCCGGGCTGATCGCCGTCGCCGATCCGATCAAGGACAGCGCCATGGCCGCGCTCGCGGCGCTGCATACCGAACATATTCACGTCGTGATGCTGACCGGAGATAGCCGCACAACGGCCCAGGCAGTCGGGCGCAGGCTCGACATCGACGATGTGGTCGCCGAGGTGCTTCCGGATCAGAAAGCCTCGGCGGTCAAGAAATTCCAGGATCAGCGCCGCTTCGTCGCCATGGCCGGCGACGGGATCAATGACGCGCCGGCGCTTGCCCAGGCGCAGGTCGGCATCGCCATGGGCACCGGCGCCGACGTCGCCATGGAGAGCGCCGCCGTCACGCTGATCAAGGGTGACCTGCAAGGGATCGTGCGCGCGCGGCGTCTCAGCCGGGCCACCATGCGCAACATCCGGCAGAACCTGTTCTTCGCCTTCGTTTTTAACGCGCTTGCGGTGCCGATCGCGGCCGGCGTGCTCTATCCGGCCCTCGGTTTGCTGCTCAATCCGATGATCGCCAGCGCGGCCATGGCCATGAGCTCGGTTCTTGTCGTCACCAATGCGCTCCGGTTGCGCACCGTCAACTTGTAACTCCCGAGATCAGCCGCTTCTGCCATGGGTCGCGCTTGCGATCGGCCTTGCGGCCATTGGGCACTTCTTGTGGGAGGCAATGCAGCTGCCCCTTTACACCCTGTGGCGGACCGGCACGCCGGGCGAGATCGCATTCGCTCTGATCCACTGCACCGGCGGCGATATTCTGATCACGGCCGTGACACTGGCGGCCGCGGCCGCGCTCGCGCGGCTTTTCTGCTGGCGTCCCTTCGGCTGGCGCATGGTTTCCACCGCCATCGCCCTTGGCGCCGCCTACACCATGTTCAGCGAGTGGCTCAATGTCGAAATCCGCCGGACCTGGGCTTACGCCGCGACAATGCCGGTCATTCCCTGGCTCGGGACCGGCCTTGCGCCCTTGCTGCAATGGCTGGTGGTTCCGGCCCTGGCCTTTGCCATCACCGCCTACCAATACGGCCGAGCAACCCGGCGGTTACGTTGATGGGGCCCCGGCTTCACCTTCTGTCCGCGCCGTGCTATGCCGGATTCCGGTTTTGTCCAACTTTCCCCGGAGATCCGTGATCGTCCCGTGAAGCGGCCTTTACTCCTGCGCTGCCTGATCGTGCTGCTGTCGCTGGCCCTCGTCAGCGGCAACGCCCATGCCGCGCTTCATCTCGACAGCGCTCACCACGAGCCCTGCCCGGAGGAGCATGCCCACCACCACGGCAGGACACCGCTCCATCAGCATCGCCATGACCACGGGCTTGCCTGCTGCTGCGACTGCCTCGGCTGCAGCTCGGCGGTCTACATTGCCCCCGCGCTCGGCATCACGCCAGCCGATCTGCCGGCGCAAGCGCATTACGACGCCCTGACCGCATCCCTCTCCGGCCGGGCCCTGCGGCCCGATCCCGGGCCTCCCAGACCCGGCACGCTCAGCTAACCCGGCGCGGATACGCGCCCGGGTTACGGGGCCGTTTGCCTAAGGGCCGGTATAGCCGGCCGCAAACAACCCTTTCATCTCGTTTGAAGTTACCGCGGGCATCCGGGCCGCCACGCGCTGTCGCCGATCCCCGCAAGGAGAATGTTCGATGATCGCGCGTCTTTATCGTCCCCTGGCGATGGGACTCCTATCCATCACGCTGATCGCCTGCATGAATTCCCCGCCGAGCTCCGCCGAACCGGGCGCGGCGGTGCCGCTCGGCATCGACCTCGGCGGCTCCGGCCCGGTGATCGCCAGCGCACAACCGGATCTGCCGCCTCGCGCAATTCGTGCAGAGGCACAAGCTGCGTCACCGCAGCACCGCGATATGCAGATGGCGCATGAGGGTCACAACGACGCCCACGGCACCGGCACGGTGAATTCCGTCGATTCCGCGCAGCACAAGGTCAATCTCAGCCACAACCCCATCCCCGATATCGGCTGGCCGGCAATGACCATGGAGTTCCCGGTCGCCCCGTCGGTCGATCTCACGGCGATCAAGCCCGGCACGCGCGTGAACTTTACGATCGAGCAGCAGCCCGGCGGCATGTACGAAATCCGCGCGATCGCGCCGGCCGGGGCGAGACAATGATCCTGCCCTGCTCTCCTCTCTCCCGCCGCCGCTTCATGCAGGCAGCGGCCGCCGCCGGCGCGCTTGCGCTGATCCCCTCTCCGCTACGGCGCGCGCTTGCCGCGCCCGCGCCGGTCCTCAGCGGCACCGAATTTGCGCTCGAGATCGGCACAGTGCCCATCACGCTCGCCGGCCGGCAAGCCACGGCGACCGGCGTCAACGGCCAGGTCCCGGCGCCGATCCTGCGCTGGCGCGAGGGCGACACCGTAACCCTTGCCGTCACCAACCGCCTGGGCGAGCCGAGCTCGATCCACTGGCACGGCGTGCGCACGCCCTCGCCGATGGACGGCGTGCCGGGGCTCAGCTTTCGCGGCATCGCGCCCGGCGAGACCTTCGTCTACCGCTTCCCCGTCCGTCAGAGCGGCACCTATTGGTACCACAGCCATTCGATGTTCCAGGAGCAGACCGGGCTTTACGGGGCGATCGTGATCGCGCCGAAGGCCGGCTACGCCCAGACCTTCGACCGCGATTACGTGGTGCTGCTGTCCGACTGGAGCTTCGAGGCGCCCGAGACGATCGTCAGCAACCTCAAATTCCAGAGCAACTATTACAATTACGGCCAGCGCACGCTCGGCACTTTCGTAGACGATGCGCAGCGCAAAGGGATCGCCGACACGGTCGCCGACCGGATCGAGTGGGGCCGGATGCGCATGAGCCCGACCGACATCCTCGATGTCTCGGGCGCCGCTTACACCTATCTCATCAACGGCCAGCCGCCCGGCGCCAACTGGACGGCGCTGTTTCGTCCCGGCGAGCGGGTGCGCCTGCGCTTCATCAACGGTTCCTCGATGAGCATCTTCGACGTGCGCATCGACGGGCTGCCGATGACGGTCGTGCAGGCCGACGGCAACGATGTCGCGCCGGTCACCGTCGACCAGTTCCGCATCAGCGTTGCCGAAACCTATGACGCGATCGTGCAGCCGACAGAGGATCGCGCCTACACGATCTTCGCCCAGGCCGAGGACCGCACCGGCTATGCCCGCGGCACGTTGGCGCCGCGCGCCGGCATGGCGGCCGCGATCCCGCCGATGGATCCCCGCCCGATGCGCAGCATGGCCGATATGGGCATGGCCGGCATGGAGCACGGCGAGATGCCCGGCATGGAGCTGAGCCCCGAAGGGAAAAAGCTTCAGGGCAGCGTCGGGGTCGATAACGTCGCGATGATGCCGGCCGAGCGCTTACAGAGCGCCGGCGAGGGTTTTCCTTCCGGCCGCCGTGTTCTCAGCTACGCCGACTTGCGCGCACTAAAGCCCGGCGCCGACCCACGTCCGCCGGCGCACGAGATCACGCTGCATCTCACCGGCAATATGGAGCGATTCATCTGGGGCTTCGACGGCAAGAAATTCTCCGAGGCCGTCCCGATCGAGCTCAAGCGCGGCGACCGCGTCCGCTTCGTGCTGATCAACGACACGATGATGGAGCACCCGATCCATCTGCACGGCCTCTGGAGCGAACTCGACAACGGGCACGGGGAATACCGTCCCTACAAGCACACGATCAATGTCAAACCGGGCGAGCGCCTCAGTGATCTCGTCACCGCGGATACGCCCGGCCGCTGGGCGTTCCATTGCCATCTCCTCTATCACATGGAGACGGGGATGTTCCGCGAGGTGCATGTCGCATGAGCGCCCGCATCGCCGCCGCTGCCGCGATCCTCTTCGCCTTCGCCGCGCCTGCGGCAGCCGAAACTCGCGCCGCCAACGCCGAGCCGTCCCCCGGCATGCAGCTTGGGCCGCCGGTGATGGACCAGGCCATTTTCGCCCACGCCATCTTCAATCAGCTCGAGGGCCGCTGGAACGGCAGCAACCCCGAATTCCGCTGGGACGGACAGGGCTGGATCGGCACCGATTACGACAAGCTCTGGGTTAAGTCGGAGGGTACGCTCAGCAAGGGCGCGGTCGATGACGGCCAGCAGCAGTTCCTCTACAGCCGCGCGGTCACGACGTATTTCGATCTGCAGGGCGGGCTGCGCAGCGACATCGATTCACGGCCGACGCGCAACTGGGCCGCGTTCGGCATTCAGGGGCTTGCCCCCTATTTCTTCGATCTTGAAGTGACCGGGTTCATCAGCGGCGAGGGCCATCTCGCCGGCAAGCTGGAGGCCTCCTACGACCTTCTGCTCACGCAGCGGCTCATCCTGCAGCCGCAAATCGAATTGAACCTCTACAGCAAGGCGGACCCTGTCCGACTCACCGGCGCCGGCTTTTCCGACATCGATACCGGCCTCAGGCTGCGCTATGAGTTCGACCGGAAATTCGCGCCTTACATCGGCGTCGTCTATCAGGGGAAATTCGGGCAGACGGCGAATTTTGCCCGGCAGGCCGGCGAGAGCACGGGCGATGTCCGCTTCGCGTTCGGCGTCAGGGTCTGGTTTTGAGGCCGGCGATGCGCACCGTTCTTGCTTCGCTGCTCATTGGTGCGCTTCTGGCCGTGCTCGGCGCCGGCGCGGTCATCTATGCCGGTGTGTACGACATTGGCGCCACTGCGCCGCACTGGCGCATGACGAGCCGGTTGCTGGAAACCGCGCGCACCCGCTCGATCAAGGCGCAAGCGGCCGGCATCGCCGTGCCGCCCGGCCTCGACGATCCGGCCAAACTCGTCATCGGCGTCGGGCATTACGCGGCGCATTGCGCTGTCTGCCACGGCGCGCCCGGTGTGCCCAGGGGCGATATTGCGCGAGGCCTTTATCCGGCTCCGCCTGACCTTGCCAAAACCGCGCCGCTCTACAGCCCGGCCGAGCTGTTCTGGATCGTCAAGCACGGCATCAAGATGACCGGCATGCCCAGCTGGAGCGACCACAGCGATGAGGAGTTGTGGGCGACGGTCGCCTTTGTCGAAAAGCTGCCGGGCATGAGCGAACGGGAGTATGCCAGCCTGGTGGCGGCGAGCATGGCGCATGGCGGCATGCATCACTAACTTGTCTGCCGAAAAGGAGAGAGCCATGCACGCCCATTCAATCGACCAATGGCGGCACGAGCACGTATTCCTCGGAGCGCACCATGACCGAAACGAACGCCGCAGCTGGGCTGTCGTGGCGCTCTGCGTCACCATGATGACCGCCGAAATCGTCGGCGGGATGCTTTGGGGCTCCATGGCGCTGGTTGCCGACGGCCTGCACATGTCCACCCACGCCGCCGCCCTGGTCATCGCTGCCCTTGCCTACGCCTATGCACGCCGCCATGCGCGCGATGACCGCTTCGCCTTCGGTACCGGTAAACTCGGCGACCTCGCCGCCTTTGCCAGCGCCATCGTTCTTGCGATGATCGCCCTCCTCATCGGCTACGAAAGCCTTGCACGTCTGTTCCGGCCGGTGCCCATCGCGTTCGGAGAGGCAATCCCGCTTGCGGCGCTCGGGCTGGGCGTCAACCTTATCAGCGCCTGGCTTTTGCGCGAGGATCACGACCACGGCATGGCGGCCGCGCACGACCATAGCGACCACCACCACGCCGATCACAATCTCCGCGCCGCCTACCTCCATGTCGTCGCCGACGCCGCAGTATCACTGATGGCCCTGCTTGGATTATCCGCGGGCCGGATCCTTGGCTGGGTCTGGATGGACCCGCTAATGGGCATTATCGGTGCGCTCGTAATCGCCAACTGGTCATGGAGCCTTGTACGCAACACCAGCGCGGTCTTGCTCGATATGCGGGCTGAAGGGGCTCTAGCTCACGAGATCGCGGACCGGCTCGAGGCCGATAGCGGCGACCACATTGCGGACCTGCATATCTGGCGGATCGGCCCGGGCCACAATGCAGCGATTGTGTCCCTTGTATCAGACCGCCCCGAAACGCCCGCTTATTACAAGGCACGGTTAGCGGGGCTCGCGAGCCTTAGCCACGTCACGGTCGAAGTCCAGTCCTGCCCGGGCGCCCACTAACATGCCCGCTTAGCACGGTGAGCGGCACCGAGACTGCGCTTCCGCGGGCCAGATCAATCGCCTGCCCGGCGTTTTCTGCCCGTGATCATTGCAAGCACGAGATTTTCCTTGTGCACGATACTGGCGACCGCCACCCCGAAGATGTGCGCGGCGACGAGCGCCACGGTGATGTTGGCGAGGAGGTCATGCAGTTCGCGGACCGTGGTTTCGGTTTCCTCCCCTCGCTTCCCCGCAAGCGCCCGGTGCCCGGCTTCATTGCCGTTTGCATTGGCGTCCGTCACCATGACCACTGCCAGCGGCCCCTTGCCCTCTTCTCCGTATGCAATGAGGCCCGTCGCCACGGTTGCGGCGAGGCAGACCAAGAGGGCAATGACCATAGCGCCGCCGGCCGGGCTGTGTCCCACATACCGACGGGCGCGGCCGTATACTAAGTCCAAGAAATACGCCAGCGCCGCTATCGGGCCGCACACGAAGTCGCTGAAGCGCGCATGGCGCGGGCCAACAAAGCCCCACACGACGCGCAGGACGACGAGGACGCCGACGACATAGCCGCCCCACACATGCAAGGCGTCCGGGCCGCCGGCTTCGTCTTCGGCACTGAAATACGCCACAACGAAAGCCGCGACGAGCGCCCAATGCCCGAAACGCACCAGCGGATCCCATACAAGGGTGCTTGCCGGCCGGCTTTTTGCCCTGATCGTTTCGCTGCTGCTCATCCCTGATCTCCCGCACCGCGATTGATCAGGGTACCGGCGCCCCGCTGCCTTACGTTGATCTGAATCAAGCCTGCTATTTTCCGGGTGGTGTAGCCGTCTTGATCCCCGAGGATGATCCGGCGCGGCCTCCTGATTTGCGGC
>Ga0306920_100010368_pt1 | contig 12496 bp, 9 predicted proteins | sample flu12Cox44000170_FD_204666 | JGI IMG/M metagenome (GOLD analysis project Ga0306920, IMG submission 204666) | Lab enrichment of tropical soil microbial communities from Luquillo Experimental Forest, Puerto Rico - flux4day.12C.oxic.44.000.170 (v2)... | ecosystem: Environmental > Terrestrial >...
TCACATCCCGCCAGGAATCCGTGGTGCCGACATAAGCCTTGTCGATTTGAAGAGTATCTTTAGCTAGAAGTCTCGAAGTAACGAACATTGCCACGAAGGTCAGGACGAAAAACAAAACTGATCGGCTCCCACGCTTCATAGTGCCTTCCGGATGGAGTTTACAGTTCATCGTTAAACGCTCTGACACCGTCATTGGGCGAGCCTCACGTTTAGCCAATCTTCCAAGATACCCTGAACAGGCCCTCAAGGTGGCGTTAAGAACCAAGGCTTGGGTTTGTTTTCAAGAATCAACATCCTTGGTTGGTTATACAATTCCCAATGAATTCCCCTTCCGAAGAAACCAGATGCAACGCAAGTCATTATAATATAAATTGTTATACAAGAAATTAAAAACAGGGGATTTTTTCACTTTTTTGTAAGGATTCGTTCTAATTCTGCGTTTGATGGGGTAGAGACAGTCAGTCGCTTGAAATAGTTCTCTACTTGCTCGATTGGAGCCGCCAAGGAAGTGGGAAGGGACATTTCGAAGATTTTCGGCCACCAAATGCCCGGTCGAGAGTTGGGAGGTGTGGAAGCTGCTGCGCTCTCCGGCGCAGCAGCTCCTTTTTTTCACAGGAAAAGGTTGACGGTCGATAGAGCGTCGCGTCTTAATCCTAATCAAGACGAACAACCCTATGAAGCGTCCCTACTTTTCCACCATCCTCACTCTTTTCGGTTTCCTCACGTCAGCAACCAGAACACTTGCGGCGGACGATCTGTCAAAGCAGGATGCTCGCAAGGCCCCAAGCTGGCTACAGGATGGGATCGTTTACGAAATTTTCCCTCGCAATTTTTCACCCGATGGCAACTTCAAGGGGGTCACTGCAAAACTGGACGAGCTAAAGGACTTGGGAGTTAATATTCTCTGGTTAATGCCCATTCATCCTCTCGGCGAGAAAATGCGCAAGGGATCGATCGGGAGCCCCTATGCCGTTCGTGATTATTACGCAATCAATCCGGCTTACGGAACGGAAGCTGACCTCAAAGAGCTTGTTGCTGAAGCTCACAAGCGCGATCTGCGGGTGATCATCGATATTGTGGCCAATCATACGGCCTGGGACAGCGTGCTGCTCCAGCATCCCGATTTCTATAAGCACGACGTCAACGGCAAGATCATCCCTCCTGTCCCGGAATGGACTGACGTGGCCGGCCTCAATTACGAGAACCCGAAGCTTTGCGATCAAATGATCGACGTGCTCAAGCACTGGATTGATCCAAAAACATTCGACCTCGACGGTTTTCGGTGTGATGTGGCTTCGATGGTGCCGACAGCCTTTTGGGACCGTGCAAGAGCGGAGTTAACGCAGGTAAAACCGGATATCATGATGCTCGCTGAAGCCAGTAAACCCGAACTGCTGCTCAAAGCCTTTGACATCGATTATGCATGGCCGCTGCACAGCACGCTAAATGAGGTGCTCTTGAATGGAGGGTCAGCTTCCGAATTCAAACGGTCATGGGAGGAAAGCCGCAAAGAGTTTCCTCGCGGTTCATTGCACTTGCGAATCTCGGATAACCATGATGAAGCCCGTGCGGTCGCCAGGTTCGGCGCCAAAGGGGCCCTGGCTGCGTCAGCACTGATGTTCAGTCTGGACGGTGTGCCCTTGCTGTACAACGGCATGGAAGTCGGTGATGCCACTGAATCGGGAGACCCCGCGCTGTTCGAGAAACTACCTGTTTTCTGGCATCCAAAAGGACGTCCTGCCCTGCGCGAAATCTATCAGGATCTGATTCGCCTGCGCAAAGAGAACGGCGCGTTCCGAAACACCAACGTGGTCTGGCTGCGAAACTCCGATGAAAAAAACCTGGTAACTTTAATGCGGTCAGACGAGAAAAACGAATTCGTTATTGTCATTAATTTTTCGAACCGCCCATTGACAGGCTGGGTGGAAGTGCAACACGACGAGGCCTTTCGGCCCGTGAACATCCGGGGAATGCCGGAGTATCCAAATAAAGGATTTCCTCTGTTCCGGCTCGGTGGCTTCGAATGGCGAATCTACAAGAGAGAAATTTAGGGAACAGGTGGGGCGAGGCTCCTGCCGAGCCCTGATCTTTTCAGCGCGACAACTCCCGGGCAGAGGTTAAAGATTCATTGGAACCTTGGACTTGGCTGGTGAGTGTCCGGAGCAGAGCTCCCACTTTTTCTGCTCAAGTGCGGTTGTTCCGAGAAAAAGATTTGGGCTCGGCAGAAGCCTCGCCCCACCTGACTTATTAATGAGACGCGACGCTGGCAGGCGTGACTGCACCATCTTGAACAAGATCGGGTTTGGTGGACCCAACGTCCTTTACTCGTGAAACAAACGCGGCGGCAAGGAGCATGGAGGCGCCTCCCAACATAACCACCTTGACGGGGTTGTTGCCGAACACCTCTTTGACAATCGGCTCGAAAGCTATTGAGGCGAGAATCTCGGGAATGACGATGAAGAAGTTGAAAATGCCCATGTAGACCCCCATGCGTTCGGCGGGCAAAGCGCCCGAGAGCATGGCGTAGGGCATCGCGAGAATAGAGGCCCAGGCAATCCCCACGCCAACCATCGTGCATTGCCAAAGAACCCTGTCGTGAATGAAACCAGTCGAAAGGAGCCCCACGCCACCAGCAATCAAAGCCAACGCATGGACGAGTTTGCGACTGGTCGCGCGCGCGAGGACTGGCAAAATAAATGCCACAAGGAAACAGACAATCGAGTACCAGGCAAATGTTTGACCGCCGAAAGAAGTTCCCACGTCAAACTCGGTAGACTTGGCATCGGTCGTGTGGAAAATCTGCTGCGCCGTGGCGAGGCCGAAAAACATCCACATGCAAAATAAACCGAGCCAGCTAAAGAATTGAACAACGGCGAGTTGTTTCATGGTAGCAGGCATTTCTTTGATGGCCGGGGCAACATGTGGGCCGCTCAAAACTGCGCCAATCGCCAAGCCAATGACACCTCCGGCGAGCACGTGCCACAGTGTCAAATGATGTTCCACGAGAGCGCCCCGCCCTATACCGAGCAGCGCGCCCACAAGCGCACCGATCAGCAGGAAGGTCGGCTGGATCGCAAAACCGGCCTTCTTAACCTTCTGACGTTTGAAATCCTCAAAGTCCGCAGGTGGATACTCCTTCGAGGTGACGACCGTCCAAATGACGGCCAGCAAAAACACTACCGCGCCGAGTCGGAAGGCATATTGAACCGAAAGCGGAACACCGTTCGCAGCATTTCCAGTAATGCCGCCTCGTCGCAGGATCTCAGGCAACGCGTTGGCAATGGCCGCTCCGATGCCAATAAAGAAGCTCTGCATAACGAAGCCAACAGTGCGTTGCTCATCCGGAAGTTTATCGGCGACAAAGGCCCGGAAGGGTTCCATGCTGATGTTGATCGAAGCATCCAGGACCCAAAGTATGGTAGCCGCAGCCCAGACGGTTGGAGCGTCCGGCATCAGAAAAAGGGCAACGCTGGAAAGAATTGCGCCTACGGAAAAATAAGGTCTTCGGCGTCCCAGCCAGCACCAGGTGCGATCGCTCATCGAGCCGATTATCGGCTGAACCAGCAAGCCGGTAACCGGCCCCGCCAGCCAAAGGATGGGAATTTTGGAAGCATCCGCGCCCAGTTTGGCGTAGATGGCACTCATGTTTGCCAACTGTAATCCCCAGCCAAACTGAATCCCCAGAAATCCGAAGCTCATGTTCCAGATCTGCCCGAAGCTTAAGCGCGGCTTTTGCATAGAGGACCTCGCATCAATGCAACACTGTTCACAGAAGGTGGCAAGCCATTTCAGCCATTATCGACGCGGGCACGCGCGTTTACGCCGCTTCGTGCGCGAAGACACCAGATAGGTTCTTCTTTGACCTCCATTTCCGTGGCTGCGTGAAGGGGCGCGAACGCCGCGCGCCAATGGGTAGGTTTCCGACTGGCATTGAGCGCCGCCCACAATAGACTCCTCACGTGAGATTGACCTTCCAACTGCGCTACCACACGCATCCGGGGCAATCGCTCTTCCTTACCGGAACTCATAAACTCCTTGGCAGCGACGACAACGCGTCGGCGATTCCAATGGAGTATCTAAATACTGAATTTTGGCGGGTTACGATTGTTATCCCAAAGGAATCCGTCCCGAACGCGAGAATTTCTTACCGCTTTATTCTTCGGGCTGAAGACAGCTCTCTTATTGAAGATTCGCCCATCACCCGCGAATTTAACCCGGCTTTGCTCGACGCCGAGGAGGTGCTCTTCGTTGATTCCTGGAACCATGCCGGGTTTCACGAAAATGTATTTGCCACTGAGCCTTTCCGCGATGTGTTGCTTCGGTTCAGGTTCACAGACGTGCGCTCGGCGAAACCGGCTCGCGTGACGCACATTTTCAGAGTCAAGGCTCCGCTTCTCGAAGAAGAACAGACATTGTGTTTACTGGGAAATGCCTCCGGCCTCGCTAGTTGGGACACCAGCCGGCCAATCCTTCTCAACCGAATTTCCGGGCAAGACTGGCTGAGTGCAGAGCTGGATCTTTCAAAAGAAGCGTTTCCCATCGAATACAAGTACGGCGTATATCACGTCTCAAAGAAACGCTTCATTCAATATGAGAGCGGGCCAAACCGCACGTTGAACGACGCCGTCTCGCCGAGAAAGCTGACGATTCTTAATGACGGCTTTGCATGGCTCACCACTAAGCCCTGGAGAGGCGCCGGGGTGACCATTCCAGTCTTCAGCTTGCGAAGCGAAGCGAGTTTTGGCGTCGGTGAATTCAGCGATTTGAAATTAATGGCAGACTGGTGCCAACAGACCGGGTTAAAGCTAATCCAAATCCTGCCAATTAACGATACGACCGCGACCCACACGCGGGCAGATTCGTATCCCTATGCAGCAATCTCCGCCTTTGCCTTGCATCCGCTCTACCTCAACCTGAGCCGGACGGCATTGCTGAAAAACCTGGGAATCGTAAAAAGTGAGGAGACAGAACGACGCCGGCTAAACACGCTAAGCGAACTCGATTACGAAGCCGTCATGGCCAGGAAAATGGCCCTGGTTGCAAAATTGTATCGGTTACAAAAAAACGAGACCTTTCGCTCGCCTGACTACCGGCGCTTTTTCGAAGCCAATCAGCACTGGTTGGTGCCGTACGCGGTTTTCTGTTATTTGCGCGACAAAAACGGCACGCCCGATTTTACGCGATGGGCTAGTTGGCGAACGTGCCAGACGCCGCAACTCGCTGCGCTGGCGACGGAAACCTCAGACACCTGGGACGATGTCGCGTTGCACTTTTTCATTCAGTATCATCTCCATCTCCAACTCAGAGAGGCGACGCAATACGCTCACAGCAAAGGCGTGATCCTCAAGGGCGATATTGCGATTGGCGTTTTCCGCAGCAGCGCAGATACCTGGCAGCAGCCTGAGCTTTATCGGATGGATATGCAGGCCGGCGCGCCACCGGACGCCTTCGGCATCAAGGGGCAAAACTGGAGCTTTCCGACTTATGATTGGGCGCGAATGCAGGCCGATGGTTATGCCTGGTGGAAACATCGCTTTGCGCAAATGGCTGAATATTTCGATGCTTTCCGAATCGACCATATCCTTGGGTTCTTTCGCATTTGGAGCATCCCGATCGATGCGGTGGAAGGCATCCTCGGACATTTCGTGCCTGCGCTTCCAATCCACATTAACGAGTTCGCCCAACGCGGCATTGCTTTTGATTACGCCCGGTTCATCAAGCCGTTCATCACCGACGCAGTGCTGGCACATATTTTTGGAAAAACAGACGTCCCTGTCATAAAGCAGACCTTCCTTCGCCTGCAAAGCGACGGCCATTACGAGCTCAAGCCGGAATTCGCGACACAACGCCAAGTGGAACAATACTTCGCCAAATCCGAACCGACGGAACAAAACAGTCAGCTCAAAGAAGGGATGTACGATTTGATTAGCAACGTGATCCTCCTGCCGGAACCCGCCAGCCCGCAGGTTCAATTTCATTTTCGTTTTTCTGTGGAAAGCACGCCATCTTTTGTTGCTTTGGATCCCCATACGCAAAGCCAGTTAAGGGAGCTTTATATTGACTACTTTTTCGGCCGACAGGAGGAGTTCTGGAGGCAGGAAGGGCTGCAAAAGCTGCCAGTATTAAAACGGGTAACGAACATGCTCGTTTGCGGGGAGGACCTCGGGATGGTGCCGAAATGCGTACCGCAGACGATGGAGCAGCTGGGATTACTAAGCCTGGAAGTCCAACGCATGCCTAAACGTCTCCAGAATGAATTCTCCAGTCCGAAGGATGCCCCCTATTTGAGTGTGGTAACCCCCGGAACGCACGACATGAGCACGGTTCGAGGCTGGTGGCACGAGGACCGTGATGTGAGTCAACGGTTTTACAATACCGAGTTGGGATTGGCCGGTAAAGCGCCCGCTGAATGTGAACCATGGATCGTGCGCACGATCATTGAACAGCATCTCGCTTCGCCCGCAATGTGGAGCATCTTTCAGCTGCAAGACTTGCTGGGGGTGGACGCGCAGCTACGTCGCCCGAACCCAGCGGAAGAAAGAATCAACGTTCCAGCCGACGCCAACAACTACTGGCGCTACCGGATGCATCTGATGCTTGAAGACCTGCTACGAGCCAAAGAATTCAACGCTGGACTCAAGCGTGATGTCACGCAGAGCGGCAGGTGATGTTCAGGCAGATCTGGCTACCAGGGAGAGCCGGGTTACTGAGGACCCGGAGTTTCTGAGCAAAGAAGTGCTCGAATGGCTATTGCTCTGCGGCGCTATGGCGGGTTAACCGCGCGAGCATGACGTTGCGCACGGCTGCCTTCAGAACGCGCTGTGCGTGCGATATTGCGTCATCTAACTGCGCACATTCTTCCAACTCGGCGTCATCAATCGCCTCTCTGTCCACAAGGACAGCCGCGGCCCGGCTGCATGCGGCTCGAAGAGAATCGAGCTCATAAGCCATTTTTGCTGTCCTGCCGATTGGGAGTGCCGCGTGATTTTTGGTTGATCTCACGCTTTTATTCTTAACTCAGTTCCCAGGGCGTGCCATTGAGAGAGTCTCTTAAAATGGCATCGGAGTTTGTCTTACAAGCTTTCAATGAACCTGGTGGGGCGAGGCTCTCGCCGAGCTCTAATCTTTTTACGGAACACCACCTTCCCTTCAACGCCGGGAGTCAATCCGCAGCACGGTTAGCGAAAGGGGACGACATTCAAACTGAAACCGTGGAGCGACGCCTCCAAAGCCAGAGGTAACCGGCGCCACCCGGGTCGGGTTTTCGAACGCGTTCTCCTCCTCAGGCGAAGTTCCGGCCAGAGTTATTGCCGTTGCCTGCGGTGAAGGAGAGACGCTTCCTTCCACCAGGATATCCACCTTTCGAGACCCTGGCGCGGGATTGACGATTTTCAAAATGATTTGGCGCGCCTTCTCGTCTTTAGTGGCGGATGCAAACAAGCCGGGCACCATCGCCGAGCTGCCGTCTTTAGACCGGGCCGGAACCATTTCGGAGGATTGGACCTGGGTGGGCAACACGGCATCGCCCCGGTTTCGACTAAAGAGCTGTTGAACATAATAATTGGGCGTGCCGTAAATGTGGAGGTTATCGGTCCAAATCAAATCCGGGGTCCATTGCCAGCCATCGGCGTGTGCAAACAGAGGCGCGTAGGAAGCCATACGCACGACGTCGGCGTTGCGTTCTAAGCCGGTCATGTATGCTGCCTCGGCCAGCGCGCATTCTAGATTATTCCGATTCTTGGGGCTTACGGTTGCGACGCTTTGGGCCGCATACTCGCCCATGAACACCTTGGGCCCCTGCCGGTCATAGTTGTCGTATCGGTGATTGTTTTGGAAAAACCAGGCTGGAGTGTCGTAACAATGCTCATCGACGATATCAGCGTGCAGTTCACGCAGCTTCGGCCAGGCGAAATTGAACCGATCGTCAGCCGGACTTGGCCCGGCGCTTGAGACCAACTGGATATCGGGATACCGTTGCTTCAAAGCGCTCGCGAAACGGGGATAGCGCTCGAAATATTGCGCACCCCACTGTTCATTGCCCACTCCAAGCAGTTTCAGATTAAAGGGTTTGGGATGGCCCATGGCCGCGCGACGGGCGCCCCAAGTGGAACTGGGGGAACCGTTGGCGAATTCGATTAAGTCCAGCGAATCTTGAACGTAAGGATCCAGTTGGTCTAGCGGCGCCAGTTCCCCGGAATTGAATTGACATGCCATACCGCAATTCAGAATCGGCAACGGTTCGGCGCCGATGTCTTCGCATAACTGGAAGAACTCGAAAAAGCCCAGGCCAAAACTCTGGAAGTAGTCAGGAGCGGGGCGGTGTTTGAATTCGTCGTTCCAGCGATTCATGATGAGCTTCCGGTCCTGTGGCGCCCCGATCGTGTTTTTCCACTGATACCGGTTCGTCAGGTAATGCCCTTCCACAATGCAACCGCCCGGGAAGCGCATGAAACCGGGCTTTAAATCCGCGAGCATTTGAACCATATCGGCTCGCAAGCCGCCCGGCCGATCTTTCCAGGTGTGTTTCGGAAACAACGAAACCAAGTCGAGATCAATGCTGCCCTGACCCTGAACCAAAACTTCCAGCCTTGCCTTTGGGTCGCTATCCCTCGGCCGCAATGTGGCAGAATATTTTTCCCACTGCGGCTTGAAACCCTTAAGCTCCGCCGAGCCGAGAACTTTTCCATCTTTACTCACCAACTGAAGATGAATTTTTTGCCCAGCCTCCGGAGATCGAATCCTTGCTGAAAACGTATAGGTCTCCCCTGCCTTGATGCCCATTCCACGAAAGCCTTCGTTGGCGATGCCAAACCCTTGCCCGCCGGTGGAAATTGATCGAAGGTAATGCGGACTGGCCTGGTTAAATGGACTCTCTTCACGGATTTCAAGTTTTCCCGAATCCCTGGAACCCAGCTTTGCCCAGCCCATAAGGGGGTCAGGGAATTCAAATCCTCGATTCTTGACCAGTTCGGCGTAAAGCCCGCCATCCGCCCCCAGATTGATGTCTTCAAAAAAGATGCCCCACATGGCGGTATTGATGCGTGCGCCGGGATGATCTGCTTGAATCGTGATAGTGCTGGTCTCAGCCTGCGCGACGCCGGCCACAAAACACAGCGGCCACAATGAACCGAGAGTTCGGAAGGAGATTGGCTTTAGGATCGACATAGCTTTAGAGTTGGAATTCTAGCTCGCCCCGGAATGTAGAAACCGACGCTTGATTGGCAACGAAAAAGTCATCAGACCGGGACTCCCAAAACCTTATTCATAAAACCCAGTACATACGCTTTACAAAGAGTTGAGAAGGATTGATGGTGGCACCGTGGCGAGGAAGTTCAAATCGATGCCCGGGAACTAAAGCATGGAATCGAGTTTGTGTCAGGCCGGCGCTAACCATGAGGGATTTGGCTTCTGCGAAGAAATTGCCGGACGTAAAGGCGAATATGAATATTGAGGCGGAGACCATTGATGGCGGAATCATTAAGGTCAACCTCGCGGGCCGTATGGATGCGCAGGGGACGGAGGAAATTCACCAAAAGCTAATGGATTATGCGTGCTCACAGCGTTCGGTCATAGTGGATATGAACGCTGTTAGTTTTCTCTCATCCATGGGAATACGTACGGTGCTCCTTGTGGCCAAGGCCGTTTCCCGCCGTGGCGGCAAGATGGCGCTGCTTAATCCCAACGCGAACACCACAGAGCTACTGCAAATGGTGCGCATCGACCACTTGAGCCCGATCCACCAGTCGTTGGACGAGGCCCTCCGAGCCGTCTCCATCTGACGGGTCGCCGCAAGCTGTTCCTCAATAGATGTGCAATCTCTCTAGAACGCCGAATGTGTCATCGAGCCTCTCAAAAATGTCTTTGTTGTGCTTGATGATTTTGCTGCGCATGTAGACGCGAAGCCATTGCTTGTACATCAGGATCTCGTACCGGTCATAAACGTCTGTCATGGTCATCCGCTGCCCCAGGAGATCGGCAAGGAACATGGCACACTCGAATCCAAGCGAGATGGACTGAAAATAGGGGGACCCGATGGCTGAGTCCCCTACCAAAAAAACAGATGAATTAGAGAAGGGATGATTCCATCCATCCTTGTTTCCGTCCCAGAACGCCGGATGCCATGGCCGACTGGTGGCGTTTCGAGCGCGGTACAAGTTCAACGGTATCCGGACCACCTCAATCTCACCCACAACTTCTCCCTGAGTCTCAAGGCCGATCTGTTGGATGAATCGATCCATGGATGCAGCAACTGCAGGAAAGTGCTCGCGCAGATACTCCCCGCTGCATTTCGCTGGCATGGCCTCGTAATCTTCGCCCGAGATGTTGACGATGCCGAAGACATGAGTCGTGCCCGCGTCCTGGGCTATGCGGTCGACTGCTGGGATGAACTTATACTGGCTGTTGTTTCGATTTTTGTAGTATTTGCAGTACTCGTTGCACGAATAGGGCCTTCCAAAAAGAAAAGTAACGTTGGCCGCGTATTCCAACCGGATTAAGAGGGTATTTCGCTCGCTTGAGCCAGGCTCCTCCCCTGTCGGCGGTACCAAGTGGTCGCGAAGCAATGAATGGGCGCCGGTGCAGTCGATCATTATGTCGTGCGGGGCAAGCATGGCCATAGCCTGCTCGGCGGTAACGGCGCCTTCAATCCGCTCAACGCGACTCTGTCCACCCTGGGCAATCAGACCGCTCAAGCCATTCTCGATATCGTTGAGGCGGCAGAAGCCCCGATTCCACTCCTGAAGCAGGCCAAAAAGCTTTCGGTTTATCGACCCCCTGAATTTAAGGCTCGTTTCAAGCTCACTTGGCTCAAAGATGGCCGCGACGTTGTCCCCGTCAATTTCATCGGCACTGTAGGCCGAGATCGAGTCGGCGATCAGATAGGGAGCGAGCCTGACCATCCGCGTGCGTGTATAGATGGGCCTCTTTTCGTGCAGTCGGATGGAGAATCCTTCCATCGACTGAAGCATGGCCGTCATGAGTAGCCCGACCGGGCCTGCGCCAATAACATGGACACGCCTTTCGGAACGTGGCACGTCCATTGAGGTGGAAGTAAGCATGGGCGACATCACTCCAAGACCCGCAGGGATCGGCCAAGGTCGAGGGAACAGAATTCGGGTGCGGCGCGCATCATGGCGCGTCTTTTTCCTGCGCGGTCCGGTTTTGCGCAACGCGGGCCATGGTGCGGAAAACCTTGCACAGGCCTTCTGTTCCTCCGCCACGAGCGAAACCGATAAGACTGCTGAGACTGTCCGGTGGAAAGTTCTGTCCGGCCCAGTTTATCAGTCGTTGGCCCGATTGTTCTGTTATCTCCATGGCAGGCTCCCGACTGGGGTAGCAGAGCGCCTCAAGCATGCGCACCAGGTTCATCCAGGTGAAGAGAACCAATCCCTTGCTTGAGGCCCCGGCATACCGGGGTTGCCGCATGCCCTCCACGGCATCCTCCCATGTGACATACCGGTTGCGGCGGTCGTCAAAAAACAGCAGTCCATGGGACTGCCTGTAAGACTCTGATTGCGCAGCATGTTTCGGGTGGACCTCGCAAGGCTCGCTGTCCGACGTTGACACTGATCCTTGGGGTAATTTTATCGGGCATGTGCAGAACCCTCGGGCTTTGCGCTGCTGAAGTGTCAATGGTTCAACCGAACCATTGTCCGAGACTTGGATCTCTGCAATCTGTGCCACGGTCGTATCCTCTAGGATCCCTTATAGCAGCGAGCGTTAAAGACGCAACGTTAAACAGTCGGAGAATCGATTGGACTACAACTTTCTGGATTGCCTTCCGTACAACCGTGCCGGGGTGAGACCAAAACGAGACACCCTTGTGGCTGTCGCCGACGAACGCGGAATAATTAAGGGAGTACTACTCGATAGAACTGCGGAGAGCGCTCGCTGCTATTAGTATAGGAAAAAATTCCGTTGGCCGAAATGATTTCAGTCGGCTTAGTCCAGGTTAACAAATCCGAACTTACTTGAAATTCATAGACCTGGTTGCTAACGCCCGCCCAGGTGACCACACCCGAGGGATTGATGAAGAGCCTGGGCGCGACGACCAAATTCACATTAAGAATTTCCACGCAGCCGCTAGCGGACATGGTGTCGTCGCCCATGAACAGGAAATTGCGCGAGCTATATACGTTGAATGGACCGTTGTATGCAGTGTAATTCCGCACCGGACCGGTGAGAATCAATACTCCGTTGGCTTTCAGGAAATAATTGGTGGCAAACAAGCTCAAGCTGTAATCGACAAAAGTGTTCGTGGTTGATATGCGCACTTCCTCACCGTGAGTGAACAAGGGATTGTCCGCCTGCACAAAGATGGTATTGCTCCAGAACCCCAACTCCAGGCCATGCGCATCGTCGCTCAAAACTATGACAGAAAAGCCCGCCCGATTCGTTGAGGAATGAGTCTCCGCATCGAGGCGCAACATGAAATGCAAAGTAACCCCATTTGTGCGATTTAAGGCCCTGGGAGCGATTTCGCTCCACCCCGCCAAGG
>Ga0306920_100010370_pt1 | contig 12494 bp, 12 predicted proteins | sample flu12Cox44000170_FD_204666 | JGI IMG/M metagenome (GOLD analysis project Ga0306920, IMG submission 204666) | Lab enrichment of tropical soil microbial communities from Luquillo Experimental Forest, Puerto Rico - flux4day.12C.oxic.44.000.170 (v2)... | ecosystem: Environmental > Terrestrial >...
GCGCGGCTCTACGACGCGCTGCATCGCGACCATGCGGAACAAAAGAACCTTCTGACCTGTCCGACTGAGTGGGGCGGCTTCACGCACAGATATTTCGTAGCGCCGCGCTCGGCCGAAGATTTGGTCGCATGCCGCGATGCGATCGCGGCGTGGGCGCGCATCACCTACGGCTGGCTGGGCCGCTCACCCGATTACAAGGCAGCTTTTCTGGCGACCCTAGGCGCCAATGCCGAGTTTTATGCGCCTTACCAGGAAAATGCGAAACGCTGGTACCGCTACAGCCAAGAGCGGGTGCCCTTCGTCAACCATGCCATCATCCATCCGCCGGTCGACCGCGATCGGGCCCCGGGCGCCCCCGATGGGCCGAGCGACATCTACGCCCATGTGACGCGTGAGACCGATGCCGGGATCTACGTTACCGGCGCCAAGGTGGTCGCCACCGGCTCGGCGCTGACCCATTTCACCTTTGTCGCGCATCACGGGCTGATTCCGGTGCAGGACAAGAAATACGCCATCGTCTTCCTGGTGCCGAGCAACGCGCCGGGCATCAAGTTCATCTGCCGCGTCTCCAACGAGCAGCGCGCCGCCGTGCTCGGCAGCCCGTTCGATTACCCGTTGTCGAGCCGGCTCGACGAGAACGATGCGATCTTCATCATGGACGACGTTTTTATTCCTTGGGAAAATGTCTTCGTCTGTCGCGACATCGACACCGCCAACAATTTCTTTCCCCGCACCGGATTTGTGCCGCGCGCCTTTCTGCAGGCCTGCACAAGGCTGGCAGTCAAGCTCGATTTCATTGCTGGGCTATTCATCAAAGCGACCGAAACCGCCGGAACACGCGGCTACCGAGGGGTCGAGGCCAATCTTGGCGAGGTGATCACCTGGCGCAACACGATGTGGGCCCTATCGGACGCTATGGCGAAGAGCCCAGACCAGTGGACTGGCGGCTTTGTGTTGCCCAACGCGGAGGCGGCGTCGGCCTATCAGGTGCTGGCGCCGGAGGGCTATGCCCAAGTCAAGAACCTGATCCACAAGACGGTCGCCAGCAGCCTGATCTATCTCAATTCACATGCCAAGGATTTCACCGCGCCGGAGATCCGCCCCTATCTCGACCGTTTCGTCCGCGGCTCGGGTGGGGTCCCGGCGGTCGAACGGGTCAAGCTGATGAAGCTGTTATGGGACTCAGTCGGCAGCGAGTTCGGCGGCCGCCACGAGCTTTATGAGATTAACTATGCCGGCAGCCATGAGGAGATCCGACGTTACGCGCTGTTCGGCGCGCTCGCCTCCGGCCAAGCCGACCGCTGGAAGCAATTCGCCGATGCCTGCATGGCCGAATACAACCTAGACGGATGGACGGTGCCAGACCTCGTCAATCCCGACGATGTCAGCGTGCTTCGCTGAAGCCATTCATGACCCTTCAGCTGCTGCTGCTTGGCGACGCGCCAGTTGCGCCGCTGGTTGAGCGGGCGAAGGTGGCCGAGGCGAACGGCTACAGCACGGTATGGGTGCGCACGAGCGGTTCTATCGCGAGGTCTATTCTTGCCTCGGCCAACTTGCCGTGCACACCTCAAAGGTGTTGCTCGGCCCTTGCGTGACCGATCCGTTCGCCCGCCATCCCGCGCTGACGGCAATGGCAATCGGAACCCTCGACGAGATTTCGGGCGGGCGAGCGATTCTCGGCATCGGCGCCGGGATCTCGGGCTTTGCCGAGCTCGGGATCGAGCGGAAGAAGCCGGCGCGGGCGATCTGCGAAACGATCGAGGTGATCCGCGCATTGCTGCGCGGCGAAACCGTCGACTACCTCTGCTGCCGCTGATCACCGACCGACATGTCGATGCCTTTACCTTGGCCGGCACCATCGACGAGGTCGCGGAGCACGCGATCGCCCTGCATCAAGCCGGTGTCGACGGGGTGATCGCGCGACCTTTTGCCGCCGAGGGCTGGACCATTGAGCAGAGGATCGCTACGCTCGGTTCGGAGGTCTGGCCGCGTATCCTCGGATAGCCGGGCATCGTTTCGCTCGCCCCTCTGACCTCTGTCGGATTGTCGCCACCGGGCTGCCCGTGGTATCCCGCCTCTCTCGCCGGGGGGACCGCCGGACGGAGGCCTATCCGATGACCACGCCCGGAGCGGCGGGGAGCTCGAGCCCAATTTGCCAGCCAGTACCCGCGGCCCTGACGCGGGCGGCGATCTTTCTGGTCGTAACTGTCAACCCGGGCGACGACAACGCCGCTACTGTGCGGTCGCTGTGTGCCGATCTAGCCACCCTCTTGCGGGCGATCGGCTTCCGCGAGCCGGCACAAAATCTCTCCTGCATCATGGGGTTCGGCTCGGCGGCGTGGGATCGTCTCTTTGGCGAGCCGCGGCCGGCGGAACTGCATCCGTTTCGCGAGTTCAGGGCCGGATCGCGCCACGCGGTCGCTACCCCGGGTGACATTTTGTTCCATATTCGGGCGGAGCGCATGGATCTCTGCTTCGAACTGGGAGCGCAAATCATGAACCGGCTCGGAGGGGCCGTTGCGCCGGTCGACGAGGTCCACGGCTTTCGCTATTTCGACAGCCGCGACCTGCTGGGCTTCGTCGACGGAACCGAGAACCCTACCGGGCAAGAGGCCGTCGACGCCGTTCTGATCGGTGACGAAGACCCTGCCTTTGCCGGCGGCAGCTACGTCATCATACAAAAATACTTGCATGACATGGCCGGCTGGAATGCGCTCTCGACCGAGATGCAGGAGCGCATCATTGGGCGCACCAAATTGTCCGACATCGAACTTGCTGACGGGGTAAAGCCGAGCTGGGCGCATAGTGCGCTGACCGTTATCGAGGAAAATGGGCGGGAGATCAAAATCGTTCGCGCCAATATGCCGTTCGGTGTGGCCGGACAGAGTGAGTTTGGCACGTATTTTATCGGCTACAGCCGATCGCCGACCACAATCGAGCAAATGATGGAAAACATGTTCGTCGGCCGCCCACCAGGCAATTACGACCGCATTCTCGACTTCAGCCGAGCGGTCACCGGCAATATGTTTTTCGTGCCGACTGTGACGTTCCTGGAAAACGTGACACAAGGCGTGCCGCCGCCGGAGCCCAGCGCTGCGGCCCCGTCACCTTCGCCTCCGCAAGCCACTCCGCTGATGTCCGATGGTTCCCTCGGCATCGGCTCGCTCAAAGGAAAACCCCGGTCATGAACAACCTGCACCGCGAGCTTGCGCCGATCTCCGATGCGGCGTGGGCGCAGATCGAGGAGGAGACTTCGCGCACCCTAAAGCGCTATCTCGCCGGTCGCCGCGTGGTCGACCTGCACGGGCCGAGCGGTGTGGCATTGTCCGCCGTCGGCACCGGCCATCTTCAGCAGATCGCGGCGCCCGATGAAGGCATCATCGCCAGACAGCGTGTGGTAAAGCCGTTGGTCGAATTGCGCGTGCCGTTTGAGCTTGACCGCCAGATGATCGACGACGTCGAGCGGGGCGCCAACGATTCAGACTGGCAGCCAGCCAAGGACGCGGCAAAAACGATAGCGTTCGCCGAGGATAGCGCGATCTTCACGGGCTATTCTGCCGGCGGTATTCAAGGCATCCGCCAGGGAACGAGCAACGCGATCGAGCCGCTTCCTGGCGACGTACGCAACTACCCCGATGCCATCGCTCACTCCATCAGCGTCTTACGTCTGGTTGGGGTCAATGGGCCATATTCGGTGCTGCTGGGCGCCGACGCCTATACGGCCGTCGCCGAAGCCAGAGACTACGGTTACCCGGTACTGGAGCACCTCAGACGCATCGTCGATGGCGAGATAATCTGGGCTCCGGCGATCGCCGGCGCTTTTGTCCTGACTACCCGGGGCGGCGATTTCGATCTGCACATCGGCCAGGATTTCTCGATCGGCTATTTGAACCATACCGATACGACAGTGCGTCTCTACTTGCAGGAATCGTTCACTTTTCTGGTGCTCACGGCCGAGGCCGCAGTAGCTCTGGCGGCTGCAATGCCAGCCTGAGCGCTATTTGCGCTCCCGGCCCCGGGCTCAGATGCCTGGCGTTCTGGCAACCGGCACGGCGGCGGAAGATGTTACGGTTACGCCCGCCGTGGCCCAGATAATGGAGTGTATCATGCAGGTGGCATCTGCTCGGGGCGCGACCCAATCGCGGCTTGTTGCCGGTCCGCGAGATGCGGCGTCGCGGGCGGCACGGACCTGCTACGACCATCTTGCCGACCGTCTTGGTGTGGCGCTCGCAGAAGCGTTGGTCGAGGGTGGCCGGGTGGAGCTTACGAGCGATGGAGGAATGGTTACCAAAGCCGGCGTCGCGTTTTTCGGCCGAATCGGCATCGACCTCGATGTGCTGGCGACCCGCAGCGGCAGGCGCTCGGCTCGCGTTTTGTGCAGACCATGTCTCGACTGGAGCGAGCGGCGCCCTCACCTAGCCGGCGCCATTGGCGCAGTCTTATGCGCGCACTGCTTTGGGAAGGACTGGATACGCCGCAACAACGGCACCCGCGCCGTCACGATCACCCGAAGGGGTGGCTCGTCTTTCGTGACGAGTTCGATGTAAGATTGGAGTAGTTTCTTCCGCATACTGTGTCGGCGGCCATGGCTGCGGTGAGGTCGGCGATAAGCGCTTGACATAGATGGTAAGTCTATGCTAACATAAGTTATGGCTTACGAAGCGACCCTGGCTGCACTTTCGGATCCGCCGCGTCGGCCGGTTTTCGAGCGCATCCTGGGTGCGCCGCGGCCGGTCGCGGCCATTGCCGAAGGTTTGCCGGTTAGCCGTCCGGCCGTTTCTGAGCACCTGAAGGTGTTGAAGGAGGCCGGGCTGATCACCGAACGGCACAATGGCACGCGGCGGCTCTATATGGCCGATCCGCAGGCGCTTGGCATTCGGGCTGGGAACAACTCGGCGACGCCGCCGCAAGCCTGCGTAAGCGCTATAACCGCGGCTGGGGCAGAGTGTTCGAGCGCTATTTCGTTGACTACGCCAATTCCGCTGCAACCTAAGGAGAGGGAGCTCTCATGACGTCAAGCATGATCGTTCACGGGGTCCCCGGCAGCCTCTATGTGCGCGCCGCCCTGCTGACCCTGGAGGAGAAGGCCGCACAGTACGAATTCGCTGCAATGGCCCTCGGCACGCTGAAACAGCAGCCGCATTTGTCGCGGCATCCGTTCGGCCGCATTCCAGCCTTCGAGCATGACGGCTGGATGCTGTACGAGACGCAGGCGATCATGCGCTATGTCGATGCGGTCGCCCCCGGCCCGCGGCTGCAGCCCGAAGAGCCGCGCGCTGCGGCGCGGATGAATCAGCTGATCGGCATCACCGACTGGTATGTCATGCCACAGGTCTCGGCGCCGATCACCCGCAATCGCGGAGATAGGCAGACTACTGGATGACCACACGTGGCTGGCGGGGGACGCGCTCAGCCTCGCTGATCTGCTGCTCGCACCGCAGCTGTCAATGTTCGCTCAGGCGCCGGAAGGTGCGCAGATATTGCACGAGCATGAGAACTTGAACCGCTGGCTCGCTCGTATCGAAGCGCGGCCCCAGTATGCAGGCGACTACTTGGGATAGGCTGCTTGAACGGGTGGCCGCTGCCGCTTAGGCGCGTGCGGCGGAAACGGGGGCCGAGCGATGCTGATCAGGGGTTTTGCGGCGCTTGTTTTGGCCTTGGCCGTCACCGGTCCGGCCTTGGCGGAGGTCAAGTCGGCGACGCCCAACGGCTTCGAGGTCGCCTCCATCGTCACGATCGCGGCACCTGCAGATCGGGTCTATTCAGCATTCGGCGAGATCGGCCATTGGTGGAGCTCTTCCCACACCTTCTCGCGCGACGCCGCCAACCTAAGCCTCGAGCTGCGTGCCGGCGGCTGCTTTTGCGAACGGCTGAAGGATGGCGGCTCGGTTCAGCATTTGCAGGTCGTCTACGCCGCGCCGGGGCAAGGATTGCGTCTGAGCGGCGCGCTCGGCCCGTTGCAGATGGAGGGCGTCGACGGCACGCTCGCCTGGACCCTGAAACCCGTCGAGGGCGGTACCAGCGTCACGCAGAGCTATGTCGTCGGCGGTTACATCCGCAGCGGCATGGAACAATGGGCGCCTCGGGTCGACCGCGTGCTGGACGAGCAGCTGCAGCGTCTGAAAAACTTCGTCGAGGGCAAGCCCCTGCCCGAGTAGCGAAGCATTCGCGCGATCGCGCTTCGCGGGCTATGATCGTTGACGAGTTTCGATCGATCGAACCGTTGAAGAGGGGAAACGCGCGATGGAAAAGCGATTCGGCGTGGTATCCGCGGACGGGCATTGTAGGGTAATGCATCTGCCCTTCGACCTGTGGACGAAACGTCTGTCCAAAAAACTCCGGGATAACGGGCCGAAGGTCGTGAAGGGACCGGACGGCACGCGGCAATGGACCGTCGAGGGACGGCCTTGGAGCGGTGTCGGCTGGGCTGGCGTGGGCAGAGGACCCGTCAACTGCTACACGCGGGCGGGCCTGGCGGAGGAGCCGGAGCCTGGCGTCTTCCGCGCCGCCAATGCCCGTTATCGCTGCGAAGATATGGACCGCGACGGGGTGGATGCCGAACTCGTCAATGGTCCCTATGAGCAGATCTCGGCGATCAAGGATCCAGAACTGCGCGCCGCGGTCGTTCGCGCCGTCAACGACTGGGCGCGCGAGGTCTACGAGGAATCGAACGGCCGGTTCATCATGCTCCTGCCGTTGCCCTGCCAAACGCCCGAGGAAGCGGTCGCCGAGCTGATGCGGGTGGCGGAGTTCGGCCTGCCAACAGGAGTCATCTTCGATTGGGTGAATGCTCCCGAACCGGTGCTGCACCAGATGTGGGAGCCGGTCTGGGCGGCCGCGGCCGAGACCGGCCTGCCGATCAATCTCCACGCCAACCCTAGCGGCGGGTCGCGGCAGATGGGGGTAGGGGTCGTCGGCCTGGAGCCACGCAACCAGTTCCTGATGAGGGTCGCCAACTTCCCGATGGGGGCGATGGGCGAACTGATGAGTGCTGTCGTTTTCTCGGGGATCTGCGATCGCCATCCCGGGGTGCGTTTTGTGCTGGAAGAGGCCGGGGTCGGCTGGGTGCCGTTTCTGTTCTGGCGTTTCGACCGCGAGTACGATTTCGGCGGTCCGGCCAGCCGCGTCTTCAAGCCCGACGTTCCGCTGTCGGAAAAGCCGACCGAGTTCGTCAAGCGCCAGTTGTTCTTCACCTTCGAGGTCGAAGAAGAGGGTGGATTTCGACGGGTGCCCGAGATTGGCTTGCGCAATTTTCTGTGGGCCAGCGACTTCCCGGGTCTCGACAGCCCCTGGCCGCAATCCGAGGCTATGGGACATGCCCCAGCAGAGGCGGCGCTCGGGAAAGCGGCTCTCCACCAACTGGTCTTCGAGAACGCAGTGAGCCTCTACAAGATTCCTGTCACATTGCCGCATTAGCGAGCGCTCATGCAGCGCGAAGCCCGCCCCGGGCCAAGTTAGCGGCCGGAGGCAGCTGCCCCTTCAGCAGGATCCTCTCTTGAGCTTTCGGCCGCTTGGCATTTGCCGGCCAAGTAGCCCTCGCCGCCTTAGGCAGGGAGATGAAGGTCACGGCCGGCTCGGGAACCGGGTCAGCCAATGGCGAGCGATGTCGACGCGAGGCGCAACCCATGCGTCTCCCTTGTCCGCAATATGCTGGATTATCCGGTGGAGCGCGCCGATCCGGCCCGGCCGACCGATTATGCGCAGATGAAGCCCGATCGACATCATTTTGGGCTGGTGCGCGCCTTCGCGGTGCAACCAATCGAAGGTGTCGATCACGTACTCGGCAAAATCGCGGGCACCGCTGAACCGCTGCGTATGGAAGAACTGCATATCGTTCGTGTCGAAGGCGTAAGGCAGCACGAGGTGGTGCTTGCCGGCGACATTGACGAAATACGGCAAATCGTCGTTGTAGGCGTCACTGTCATACAGAAAGCCGCCCTCCTCGACCAACAGACGGCGAGTGTTGTACGATCCCGGTGATCGGGTGTGCCAGCCGACCGGCCTGACGGCGGTCGCGCCCTTGATCGCGGCGACGGTGCGCGCGATGCGGCCGCGCTCCTCGGCTTCGTCGAGCCCATCATGGCTTTCCCATCGCCATCCGTGCGCCGAAACCTCGTGCCCGCGGCGGACGGCATCGCGAGCCAGCATCGGCAGCCGCTCGACAGCTCGCCCGGAGGCGCTGACCGTCGCCTTGACGTGGTGGCGCTCAAAAAGGTCCATGACGCGCCACCAGCCGGCGCGGGCGCCGTACTCGAAATGGCTGTCGATGGCCGGATCTGGGCGGCCGACGACGCGCTGCTCGATCTCGTAGACGGCCTCGTTCTCAGCGTCGCCATCGGCAATGGAATATTCGGCGCCCTCCTCAAAGTTGACGACGAGCGACACCGCAACCCTCGCCCCACCCGGCCAACCCGGATCGGGCGGAGAGCCGCCATAGCCCAGCAGATCGCGGCTCGACGCAGTCATACCACCCCCAGTTTCATGACCTCCTCGCGCACCAGATCCTTGATGCGCCGTTCCAGCCCGACGAATTCCTGACCCGAGCGGTCGCGCGGATGTCGGAAGCGTAACGGCTCCTCCTTGGTGACGACCTCGTGCTACGATTAACAGACTCATTGCACCTAGTGGTACCGTTCTTACCGTTGCTACCCGACACCTCGCCGTCATACCCGCGAACCCAGGCGTCCAGAGCGACCGATGCCAATGGTCCGCGGCAGTGATCTGTTGGGCTTGCACCACTATCCAACTGCTGGAATAACCGACATGAATGATCCTTTCAATTTACAACGGTTTGTGGATGCCCAGAGCCCAATCTTTGACCGAGTCAGCTCAGAACTGCGGGATGGCGCTAAGAGAAGCCATTGGATGTGGTTCATTTTTCCGCAAATTAAAGGTTTGGGCCAAAGTCAGCTAGCCCGCAAATTCGCAATTTCTTCCCGCGAAGAAGCCAAGGCGTATATAGAGCACCCGATTCTCGGTCTAAGGCTTATAGAATGCGCCGAGTTAGTAAATCTCATCGAAGATCGTACAATAGAGCAGATCTTCGGTCATCCCGATGACCTTAAATTCCGATCCTGCATGACTTTATTCGCCAATGTCAGCGATAACCAGATCTTTGTGGACGCTCTGCGCAAATATTTCAATGGAGAATCTGATCCATCGACGCTCCAGCGATTGGAGACCCGTTGAATGGCCTGGAAGAGGCATGCTGCACGCGTGAGTCAAAGTCTTGGCTTATCGGCCTCGGGTGCACCGCGGAGCGGCTTACCGGTCGAAGCCGCCTATAAAGAGGTATTTGACCTCGAGGAGTCTCTCGATGCCATATTCGAGCGCCTCGCAGACTTTGACGTTCTGGCTTTCCGAGATCGGCGATGGCTTCGCGGCATTCGAGGGCAAGCCGGGCGATCATCTGCCAATCCGATGGGGACTGTGCATGGGGGCTCGGCGATGACTCTGATCGATAGCGCGACCGGGTGCGCTGGCTATTCCTTGGTCCCGGCGGGAGCAGGGTTCAGGACGATCGAGACCAAGGTCAATCTGTCGCGACCGATCACCAGCAATACCGGGCGCGTCAGGCCGAAGCCCACGTGGTATCGCAGACCCGCCAGATCATCTCGACCGAAGCCAGGCTGACGTCGCGGGACGGGCGCGTGCTTGCCCACGGCACCTCGACCCTAATGGTCGTCTCCGGCGCAAAATGACGCGGCAGCCGCTGCGCATCAAACGTGTCTATCAGCTGCCTGACACGGAAGACGGCGTCCGAGTCTTGGTGGATCGGCTCTGGCCCCGGGGCTTGTCGCGGGAAAAGGCGCGGATCGACCTGTGGCTTAAGGAAATCGCGCCTAGCGATGCCCTGCGTCACCGCTTCCACGACAATCCGGCGGCTTGGGAAGACTTCAAGACTGCCTATTGTGCCGAACTCCAGCAGCCTCCCGCGCAGTCGGCGGTCCGCGATCTGCTCAACCGACTGAGCCGTGAGTCCGTCACCCTGCTCCTCGCCGCCCGCGACGAGACCCGCAACAACGCCGTCGCTCTGAAGGAATGGCTAGAGGAGCGGGGGTTGAGCCCACCGCCAAGCCCGGCGTAGCCACTGTAATTTCGGAGAACGCTACAGTGGGCGCACCCGCCCCGGAACACCAATGGGACATTCGAGTGCCGTGCGGTCCCAGCCACCGGTCTCGGCTGCGGCTGCATAGGTGGTAGACAGAAAGTCGAGCACCAAAGCATCAGGCTCTGCGGCATCGTGGGCCGTGTCATATGGCAGGACAAACTCGCCTAGCGCAACGTCGAAGTGGGCGCCCGGTGTTATCGCTCGGTCGCGGAAGCCCGCCGGTTCGGGATAGGCATAGGAGCAGAAGGCCGCCCGCGGAAAAGCCTCATTGCCCGGCCAGAACCCGGCGCTGCTGACCTCGTCCAAATAGGCTTCGCGAGTGACCGCGTCGGGCAGTCCGGGTACGCCGCCGGGATGGCGGGGCCGTCCGCCCCGAGAAACGGGTCACGGCAAGGTCGAAGCTGCCCCAAAAGAAATGGACAGGGCTCGCTTTCCCGATGTAGCCGCTGCGAAAGAGCTTGAAGATGCGGTCGACCTGCACGAGCGTGCGCCAGAAGCGATAGGTGGCGGCGGGGTCGTAGCTAGCGTGGATGCGGTCCTGCGAAAACCGGATTGGGTTGGGAACCTCGCTCGGCATCTCGTGGATGACCGCCGCGATGCCGATACCTTTGAGCAGATCAATAAGGCGATGGTAAAAGTCTGCGACCGTTTGCGGCTCGAGTGGAAGCCGCCTTGTGTCGCCCCGGCTGGTGCGCGCCACGAGGCGGTGGCTGATGAAGTCGAACTCGATCTCGAGGATTTCGTTGCCGACCGGTATTGGCGATGTGCCGAGCCCGCGGGCGGTTACGTACAGTGGGACCTGCCAGCCATGATTGAGCCAGGGGGTCAAGCTCAGCCGCACCTTGCCCACGATCTGGGTCCAGAGGTGCAATGTTGCTGCTGTGTCGCGCCAGCTGGCATAGGGCAGATCGGGCCAAACGGTGACAGCGTCGTCCATGGGGCTTCTCCTGTCCAGGGCAGATGATCGAAGGCCACCGGTTTCTACAGCCGCGTCTTCGTGTCGATCTGCGGCCCGATCACGGCTCGTTCTTAAGGTCCCAGCCAAAGAATTTCTGAGCTGCCGCGATTGCCTGGCTGCGGGAATTGGCCTGGGGAATAGGGATCTTGCACTGTGGTAGGACCATCCGTCCCGCTTCGGTGCAGGTGGTGAGGAAATCATAGTGTCCAACGCTGGAATCGTCCTGAAGTGCGCGCCAATTCATACGCAGTCGTGCACTACAGCCTGAGACAGGAAAGGGGCTGAATGCGTGCGCAGCTCGGCTAATCGGCCAGGGCCAATTGCTCCAACAGGCATTTCGCCTGTTGCAGGTCTGCAGTCGCAAAACCTTCGGTGAAGCGGTCATAAACCGGCCGCAGAATTCCCACCGCCTCGGCGGAACGGCCCTGACCGCGCAACAGCCGGGCAAGGCTGAGGGCGACCCGCAGCTCCCAAGACAAGGCGCCTTGCTTGCGCGCCATCTCAGCCGCTTGAGCAAAGCAATCTGCCGCTGCCTGAACGGCTTGATTCGAGGTTTGCCTCAACAGCACCTCGCCCCTGATGCGCAGCAGTTCGGGGATATACCACTGTTGGTCATCTTTCCCTTCCCCGGCCGCCTCGATCGCCTTGCACACGGCATCGTGTGCCTCGTCGAGTCGTCCAAGTCCCGCGAGCGCAAGGGCGAACGATCCCATAAACTCAGGGTAGGAGAGCCGCCAGCCGGTCTGATTGCAGGTGTCGAAGGCTTCACGAAGGGCGGCCAAGCCCTCCGCGAATTGGTGGCGTTCGACCAACAGCTTGCCGCGCAGGAACTGTCCGACGGTGGCCCAGAACGGCGCGGCCGCGCTCGTTGCCAACTCGATGATGCTGGAGATCGCAGTTTCGGCGGCGGCGAAATCGCCTGTCATCGGGGTGATCCGGTCCATACCGTAAAAGAGCACCCGACACATCGTCAGCTGGTGATCGGAGCCACGTATATCGCTGAGGCTCGCTTGCGCCTCATGGTAGGCCCTTTCAGGAAAGCCCTGGAGCCAGAGGGCCCGAGCGAGCAAGGCCCGGGCCATCGCGCGGTCGTCCGAATGCCGCCGGATCGGCAGCCGGTCCTCGTTTCGGTAAAGAGGAGGAGACTGGATGACGCGCTCAAAATAGCGCTGCGCTTCCGCCAACCGGCCAGTCCTGAGCAATATCATCCCCATACGCCTATCGGCGAACACGACGCCCGTCGTGTCGCCGATCTGTTGGGCTATTGCACCGGCACGCTCGGACGCTGCGGCCGCCCTCGCGTATTCGCCACGAAAGCCAGTTACGCTTGCGAGATCCAACAGAACACGCAATTGGGCGCTCAGATCACCCAAAGCTTCCGCGGATTCAAGCGCCTCGGTGAGCACGGTCTGCGCCTGCTCGGAC
>Ga0306920_100010371_pt1 | contig 12494 bp, 13 predicted proteins | sample flu12Cox44000170_FD_204666 | JGI IMG/M metagenome (GOLD analysis project Ga0306920, IMG submission 204666) | Lab enrichment of tropical soil microbial communities from Luquillo Experimental Forest, Puerto Rico - flux4day.12C.oxic.44.000.170 (v2)... | ecosystem: Environmental > Terrestrial >...
TGCATAGTCGCCCGCAACCGCGGCGATCTACCCTTGCGATTCCGATTGGCTACGAGTCTTCGGACCATGCAAGGAGAACGATGCCGGGAAGCGGCACGCGCACTTTCCTCGAGTCCGATCACTACGGCGCGAGCCTGCGCCAGGCACAAATCGAATTCGTCATCACTTGCGGAGCTGGCTTCAAGGCCCGGCAGGTCTGGGCCGAGCTCCATCATTCACAGCTACTGCGCTGCGAGGAGGACCTCCCGCGCATCGGCTATGCCTCGTTGCCGCGGCAGCTCGCCTGCGTAAGTTTCCCGGGGAATTCGGGCCCGTTACCAAGGTGGCGCGGCACGGAACTGCAACCCGGGGATATCATGTTTCACAGCCTCGGCGAGCGGCTGCACCAGACCACGGCCGGCGCCTCCGTCTGGAGCCTGATCACACTCGACGCGGTGCGGCTTGACGATTACAGCCGGGCTCTGTTCGAGAAGCCCCTCAGTCCGCCGGGGGAAGGGCGAGTGCTGCGGCCCGCGAAACGCGATGCGGCGCGCCTGCGGCGCCTGCACGCGCAAGCCTGCCGCTTGGCTGAGACCAAGCCGAAAATCCTGGCGCATCCCGAGGTCGCACGAGCCATCGAACAGGACCTGATCCACGCGCTGGTCGTCTGCCTGATCGGCGCCAAGATCAACGAGGAAAGTGCCGCCAAACGTCATCAAGCCCTGGTCATGATCAGGTTCGAAGAGGTATTGGCGGAGCATCTTACCGGGCTGCGGCACATGCCGGAGCTGTGCGAGCGGGTTGGCGTCAGCGACCGAACATTGCGGTCGTCTTGCACCGAATTTCTGGCTATTAGCCCCGCCCGATGTGTCCTGCTGCGCCGGTTGAAGGCGGTGCGCAGAGCACTGCGCGACGGCGATCCCAATTCGGCTAATGTCGCCGAGCTTGCCCGCGTTTACGGCTTCACCCAGCCGGGCCGGTTTGCCGGGGTATACCGGGCAGCCTTTGGCGAAAGCCCGTCGGCCACGCTGCAGCGAGCCTCAAACCCGCGTTTCGCTGCCCAGTAATTTTAGCAGAAATTGCATAGTCGGCCGAAAAGTCCGGGGTCTAGACTGGCGATCTGAGCAAGTTTCGCCCAGTCAAGCGTGCTGGTTATCCGGCGAATGTCGGCTCAAGTATTCTATTAGGAGGAGAACCATGGCCCAGACCATAATCCAGCACGTGCTTTCCCGTTTGTACGACCTCGGGGTGAAAGACGTCTTCGGTGTCCCCGGAGACTATGCCTTCCCCATCAACGACGCCGTTTGCTCGGATTCGCGGCTACGCTGGGTCGGATGCTGCAACGAGCTCAACGCCGCTTATGCGGCCGACGGCTACGCCCGGATCCGCGGAATGGCTGCACTCAACACCACCTACGGCGTCGGCGAGCTCAGCGCGATCAACGGCATCGCCGGAGCTTATGCCGAGCATCTACCGATATTCCATTTGGTCGGCATGCCGGCCAGCACAGTTCAGGGGGCGCATGGTCTTGTTCACCACACGCTGGGTAACGGCGAGTTCGATCTGTTCCACAAGATGACCGAGCCCGTGGTCTGTGCACGTGCGATCATGACGCCGGACAATTGCGTCGCTGAGACCGAGCGACTGATCGCAGCGGCCCTCCATCACCGCCGCCCGGTCTATATGGCGTTTCCCTTTGTTTACGCGAACCTGCCGGTCGTCGGCAGCGCACCCACCGCAGCAGTCGCTCCGCAAACAGACCAAGCTGCGCTGGTGGCCGCCGTGGCGGCAATCGCCGATGCCCTCAGCACGGCGAAAAGCGCCTGCATCTTGCCTGGCGTCCTGGTCCCCCGCTGCGGCCTCGATGCCGCGGCCATTGCCGTGGTCGAGGCCTCGGGCCTGCCCTTTGCTGCCATGTTTATGGACAAAAGCGCACTCGACGAAACCCACCCGCAGTATATCGGCATGTATGACGGAAGGCTGATGAACGAAGAGATTCGCGCCTTTGTCGAAGGCTGCGACTGCGTTCTCGGCATCGGCGCGATGCTCACAGACTTCAGCTCGGGCGCCTTCACCGCTCGCATCGACCGGCTGAAGAGCATCAACATCCTGCATAACAGCGTGCGCGTCGGCGCCGCGTTGTACCAGAACGTTCAAATGAAGGACGTGCTGCCTGCGCTGGCGCGCAAGCTGACCAAAAAGCAGGTGCAAGGGCCAAAGCGTCACGGGCTGGGTCAGCCAGTGGGTCAGTCAAACGACAAGATCTCCGTGCAGTATCTCTATCCGCGCTGGGAGCAGATGCTGAAGCCCGGTGATATCCTGATCGCGGAAACCGGCACGACCTCGATGGGCATGGGGTTCGCACAAATGCCCAAGGGTGCGGTCTTCCACAATCAGTCTCTGTGGGGCTCGATCGGCTGGGCCACACCCACGGCGTTCGGCGCCGCATTGGCCGCACCGGAGCGGCGCACCATCCTGATCACTGGCGAGGGCTCGCACCAGCTCACCGCTCAGGAGGTCTCCCAGTTCTATCGCTTTGGGCTGAAGCCGATTATCTTCTTGTTCAACAACGACGGCTATCTGATCGAGCGGCTGCTCTGCAAGGACCCAGATATCTACTATAACGATCTGGCGAAATGGCACTATCACAAGCTGCCGGAAGCGATGGGCTGCGACGGCTGGTTTACCGCCAGGGTCACCACCTGCGGCGAGCTCGACGCGGCTATCAAGCAGGCCGAAACCGGCGGCACGGGGGCCTATATCGAGGTGGTGGCGGACCGCTACGCCGCTTCGCCATTGTCTCAGAAGCTGCACGATTCGATCGGGACGCTGTATGCCGCGTAAGCACTCCCAGGATGGGAAGAATCTGAACTGCCCGGCCGGCGCGTGTTCGCAGTCGCAAGGAGACCTATGGCGCAAATCTACGATCGTACAATGACTCAGGTAATCGGGTCTCGTCTGTTGGCGGTGCTGCTGGTTGGCGCCACGTGGCCACTTTTGGGCGTGACCGCGTCTGCCAAACAGATCACCGGCACCCCGGGCTCGCCGAACGCCACAACGACGATCGATGCGGGTCCATCCCCGCGCCGCCGCAGCCCTTCACGGGCCAAATCGAGCTGAATGTTGCACAATCCAAGCCGGGGTGGCCGGCGCGCGTCGTGCCGCCCAAAGACGCGCCGATCGGGCGGTAGGACGGTTCGCCGGAATCGTCCTCGTGTCATTGGCATTGGCATGCTGGCCTGGCCGGGCAGAGAGAAAATCGTCGGCTCGGGCCCTGATCCTCTTCAGCCTGCTCAGCGCGATCTAGCTCGTTCATCTAGGGGTTGGCAGTGGACCGGTGGGGTCTTACTATGGCCGCCGCTGCCGTTCGTGCGGCCTTGACGATCCTCCTCGCTTGGACTTGGCTCACGGTTCACCAAGCGCCAGCACATCACCCAGACTGATCGAGATCAATGTTCCTCAGGAGAAAGGACGAAGAGCAGATGTTTCCTCAACGACCCATGTCTGTCGTGCGCATTTCCGTGCTTTTGTCAGGACTGCTCGTGGCCTGCGTGCCGGCACAGCAATACGACGCGCTCGAAAACGACTACAACCAACTGAACCAGCGTCTCTCGGGCGAAATCGCGTCGCAGCAGGTGCACATCACGCGGCTGCAGGGAGCGATCAAAGTCGCGGTCAACAGCGAACTTCTGTTCCCGTCGGGCGGCTGGCAGATGCCTCCCGATGCCGCGCAGACGATCGCCAGGATGGCCCCGATCCTCGCGCCGTTTCAGCAGACGACGATCATCGTGACCGGCTATACGGACAATGTTCCGATCGGCCCCGAACTGCGCGCACGAGGGGTTGAAAGCAACCAGGAGCTGTCGCTGAAGCGGGCGCAGACCGTCGCCGATTTCCTCATCTCGCAAGGGGTCAAACCGAACCTGGTTTCGACGCGCGGGCTCGGCGACGCCGACCCGATTGCCCCGAACAACACGCCGCAAGGGCAGGCCCAGAATCGGCGCGTCGAACTCACCCTGGCCGGCTCCGGCGCCTGAGGTGGAAATCGGAAGGATGGAAAAATGATCAGGGGAAGGGCTGGGCGATTGGCTTTCATCGTGGCGGCGGCGGGCTTGCTTGTCGCTGCATGCACCCAGCCTGATCCCAACACCGCCGCTGGCAGGTCCGACATCGCGGGACAGCAATGTGCCCTTTGCATGGCACAAAATCCCGGAGATTACTGGGCATGCCATGGCATCTGCGTTCAACGTGTGGAGGATGAAGAATCATATCTGAAGGCAGTCGGACGATGAGCCGCCTCGTTCTCGCGATCTCCATCGGAGCTTTGCTCGCGATGCCGGCAATGGCAGTAGACTGATAATAGCGTCGGTAATTTCGCCATAATCATATTTTATTGTAGTTCCCGCAATAGCGCCCGGCGTGTTGGGCGCCATCGAAAGAAAAGGTTAATGCCTGTAGATTCCCTGTAGAAACAGGACCGCCGGAGCCGCAACGGTCGAGGTCAAGAACCCTATCCCACAGGGCACCAACCTGACGACAAGGGCCGATGTGTCGATGCGAAGCTCGAGAATGATCTGTCCGACAAGTCCGCCGATTGTCCCGGATTCTGAACTGTTGCGCGATCACGACCCAGCGGAATAATAGTCTCGCGCAATGCGCGCCCCCTCATTGGCGTTGGAGGAGGACATGTTGACGAAGAGATACGTAATTATCGGCACGATCTTGCTACTCTCGACGTCCGGGGCGATGGCGCAGATGCGGCCCGGCGCACGGGCGGTTTTGCAGGCGTGCAAACCCGATATCAGGCAGTTCTGCAGTCAAGTGCCGCCCGGCCAGGGCCGGGTCAAGGCCTGCATGAAAGATCACCTTCACGAGCTGTCGGAGCCCTGCAAAGAGGCGATGTTCCAGGCGTGGCTGAGGCAGTAGGGCCTTTCCGGGGGAATCGAGCATTGTTGCGAGGGGGGGGATCGGATGTTCGCGAGGTCGCTGACCCGCCGGGCGCTGGCGGGCTTTGTCATCATCTCCGCCATGATTGGAGCAGGAGCCGGTCCGGCCCTGGCGCAGGACGTGAGCACCCCGAGCGGATACCAGTTCTTCGTCACGCCTTATCTGTGGATGGCGAGCATCCACGCGACTACAAAGACGCCACTGGCGCTCGTGCCCGAGGTGAATTCCAACGTCAGTTTCATCGATCTCCTCGGGCACCTCGACGGGGCTCCGTTCATGGGTTCGGCAGAAGTTCGGTACGGGCAGCTCGGGTTTCTCGCCGGCTACCTCCACCTGCCAGTGAGCACCAAAATCACCACCCATAACATCTTTTTTCAGGGCGGCACTGCCGAGCTGGCAGCGAATGCCGGCTCCGGGATCGCTCTCTACCGCATGCTCGAGGACCCGGTGCAGTACGCCGACGCCGGCCTCGGATTTCGTGCCTGGGGGTTCTCGTCGGACCTGGGCCTCAACCCAGGGCTCCTCCAGGGCGTATCCGTATCCCGCTCCGGTAGCTGGACCGATCCGCTGATCGCCGCGCGCTATTACCGGGACCTCGGCAACGGCTTCGGTCTGACCGCTTATGGGGATTTCGGCGGCTTTGGGGTCGGTGCGCATGTCGATTGGCAGGTGCTCGGCACGATCGACTACTTCCCCAAACCATGGCTGAACATCCAGCTCGGCTATCGCAGCCTCAACTTCAATATTACCGGGAGCGAGGGCAGGTTCGGCTTCGACGTCCATATGCGGGGGCCGATCATCGCCGGCACCTTCCGGTTTTAGCCGTCCGTTGCTCACCCCCAAGGCCGCTGGTAAAAACGCCGATCGATCGGGCGCGGGAGCAGCACGATGCTGACGCGAGCACCATTTCTCAACAACACCTACAGCGCGTACCACCACCGCGAGCGGCCCACAGCGGACGACGAGCTCATCCGCGTCGGGCCGGGCACACCCTGCGGCGAATATTTGCGGCGCTTCTGGCAGCCCGTCATTCTCTCCGAGGAATTGGGCGATCTGCCGCGGCGGCTGCGCATCCTGGGCGAGGATTTCGTCGCGTTTCGCGACCGCAGCGGCGCGGTGGGCCTATTGGAGCTGCATTGCCCGCATCGCGGCACTTCGCTCGAATTCGGGCTGATCTCCGAGCATGGGATCCGCTGCTGCTATCATGGCTGGCTGTTCGCTGTCGACGGCACGATCCTCGAGACGCCCGGCGAACCGGCGGATAGCACCTTGAAGGATCGGCTGTTCCACGGCGCTTACCCCGTGCGGGAATACCAGGGCTTGGTCTTTGCGTATATGGGTCCGCCGGAGCAGCAGCCCGATTTTCCGATCCTCGACACCTTCGACCTGCCGGGTTACCGGCTCACCGCCCGCGCCCCGGTCATCTGGGAGTGCAATTGGCTGCAGGTGAAGGAAAACAGCATGGACCCGGCGCACCTCGCCTTCCTGCATACCCTGCCCGGGAGCGTGGGGTTCACCGAAGATCTCGGGGCGCTCGGCGAGTGGGATTGGATGGAGACCCCGGGCGGCATGGTCTACATCGATACGCGGCGGCAAGGCGACCGCGTCTGGGTCCGCGTCGCCGATTTCATCCCGCCCAACATCCACCAGTTTCCGCCCAACGCCGACCCGATGGCCAAGCGCACGACGATCAACCGGCCGATGGCGACGACCTGGGCCGTGCCGCTCGACGACACGCACACGATGCAGATCGGCTATTACCGGGCGCTCGAGGGCCGGGAGACGCGCCGCGGCGCCGGTTTCGGGCAGGATGCGAGCCGGCCTTACGAGGAACGCCAGCGCGTACCCGGCGACTACGACGCGCAAACGAGCATTCACGGCGGCGTTGCGCGGCACGGCCTCGAACATCTCGCCTCGACCGACCGCGGCGTCATAATGCTCCGCAACATGATCCGCGCGGGCATCCGTGCAGTGCAGAACGGCGAGGATCTGCGGCTCGATGCACAGTGCAACGGCAGCGCCATCGTCACTTACGCGCACGACAGGGTCGTCTCGGGCATTCCCCCGGCCTCGACCGCAGAGGAAGACCGCCGGCTGTTGCGCGAGGTCGCCCGCAATGTCGTCACCGAAATGGTGCGCAGCGCGCACCACAACCCGAGCTAAGCCGGCAAGGGTCTATCTCGCCCGCAACCGATACCACGGGTGTGGCTGGCCGGGTGTTTTCGCCCGCAAGCTGTAGACCGAAGTGCGGGCGGTAAAGAAGATCGTCTTGAGGTCGGGGCCGCCAAAGCACAGGTTGGCCGGGATCTCTGGCGTGCGGATGATGCCGAGCCGGCTGCCGTCTGGCGCAAAGACCCAGGTACCGCCGGGGCCGGTGCAATAAACCCGGCCCTGCTGGTCGACCTTCATGCCGTCGGGGACGCCGTCGGTCTCCTCGGAGGACATGTCGGCGAAGATGCGCCGCCGCGCCATATTGCCGGCGCCGTCGAGTTCGATTGCGTGGATGTACTGCGCTTGGCGCGTATTCGCGACATAGAGCGTGCGCTCGTCTGGCGAAAAGGCGAGCCCGTTCGGATATTCGAATTCGGCGACGAGCCGGTTCGTCCCGTCGGAATTGACGCAATAGACCCCGGAATGAGCCAGCTCCTTTTCGCCGAGCGGGATGCGCAGGCCGGGATCGGTGAACCAGATGCTGCCGTCGGATTTGCAGACGACATCGTTGGGGCGGTTGATCCTCTTGCCCTCGTGGCGGTCCATGACGACCTCCGAGCGGCCGTCCGCGGACCAGCGCGTCACCCGGCGGTTGCCGCCTTCGCAGATCACCAGCCGCCCCTCGAGATCGAAGGTCGTGCCGTTTCCCTCGCCGGTGTTGCTGCGCACCACCTCGGGAGTCCGGCCGGGCGTCAGCCGATGCAGCAGGCTCTTGCGGATATCGACAAAGTAATAGAACCCGTCGGGGTGCCATAACGGCCCCTCGGTGAATCCGAACCCGGTCGCCAGCCGTTCGGCTGTGGTCGTCTCCAGGATGTCATCCAAACCAGGCATCGGCGTTCTCCCGTCAAATTGTCGGCGTCGGAAAGGCTACTCCGGGACGGCCAACCTGTCTATTTCGCCGCCCTCGGGCTGGCCTTGATTGTCGGGAGACCGGGTTCGAGCCTAGATTAGCCGGCCGGAACAAAAGTGAGGAAATGATGCAGCGAACAACGGCACTGATCTCGGCGCTGCCTTTGGTGCTGCTTGGAATTTCGCGATCGGCTGCCGAGAACGTGCGGTCCTTCGACGGCAATTGGCTGGCCACGATTTCCTGTCCGAACGCCGCGGGGGCGCTCGGTTATTCTTATCAATTTCCGGCGCAGATCAGGGATGGCGTTCTCCGCGGGGAACATCTTGCCGCGGGCCATCCCGGTTGGCTGATGCTAAATGGCAGCATCCGACAGGACGGCAGCGCGGACATTTATGCCAAGGGGCTCATCGGCGCACCCGAATACGCGCCCGGGTAAATTCCTAAAGGTACGGAGTATGGCTATCACATAAACGCCCGGTTCAACGGGTCGCGGGGGACCGGCAACCGGGTCGAGGGGCGGCCCTGCAGCGCTGATTTCGTCAGGCAGTGATCTCGAAGGACCCACCGATGCGATGGCGGATCGGGGCAGTCACGGTGACCAAGATCGTCGAGCTGGAGGTGACCGGCGGCAGCCGGTTCATCCTGCCGCAGGCGAGCCCCGAGGCGATCCTGCCGATCGAGTGGCTTCAGCCCGATTTCGCCGACGAGCGCGGGCGACTCAAGATGAGCATTCACGCGCTCCTCGTCGAGACCCCGAGCCGGCGCATCATCGTCGACACCTGCCTCGGCAATGACAAGGAAAACCGGCGTATCCCGACCTGGAACAAGCTGCAGACGAGCTTTCTCCGCGATCTCGGGGTGGCCGGCTATGCGCGCGACACAATCGACACGGTCGTCTGCACGCATCTGCATGTCGACCACGTCGGTTGGAACACCATGCTGGTCAATGGCAGCTGGGTCCCGACCTTCCCCAACGCGCGTTATCTGATGGGCCGCGTCGAATTCGAGCATTGGACGAGGCAGCACGAGCGCGAGGACATGGCGGTCGTGCTTGCCGACTCGGTGGCGCCGGTACGGGATGCCGGGCTCGTCGATCTGGTCGAAACGATCATCGCATCTGCGAAGAGGTGTGCCTCGTGGCTACGCCGGGCCACACGCCCGGGCATGTCAGCGTGCGCATTGCATCCAATGGCGAGGAGGGGCTGATCACCGGCGATTTCGTGCACCATCCCTGCCAAATCGCGCATCCGGAGTGGTTGTCGACGGCGGACAGCGACCCGGCGGAGGCGCGGCTAACCCGCGAGCGGATGTTGACCCGCTTTGCCGATGCCCCGATCCTCGTCATTGGCACGCATTTCGCCGGCCGCACCGCCGGCCGCGTCGTGCGTGAGGGCGAGGCGTACCGTTTGGAGTGAGAGAATGGGTGAGCGCGTCTTCGACGGCCTGAAGGTGATCGACTGCGCCAGCTTCATCGCCGGACCGGCGGCGGCGACGGTGATGTCGGACTTCGGCGCCGAGGTTATCAAGATCGAGCCACCGGGCATGGGCGACCCCTATCGTCGGCGCGCGACCCCGTCGATGGGCCCCGGGCTCAAAGGCAATCCCGGCTTTGTGCTCGACGGGCGTAATAAGAAAAGTCTCGCGCTCGACCTCCGCGCGCCGGCTGGGCAGGCCGTGCTGCGCCGGCTCGTCGCGCAGGCCGATGTTTTCATCACCAATTATCCGCCGCCAGTGCGACGCCGGTTGGGCACCACCTACGATGATCTCGCACCGCTCAACGAGCGTCTGATCTATGCCTCGTTCAGCGGCTATGGCGAGGCCGGCCCCGAGGCCGACAAGCCCGGCTTTGATGCGACCGCGTGGTGGGCACGCACCGGGCTCATGCATCTGGTGCGCGCCGGCGAAGAGGCGACGCCGGCGCGGTCCTTGCCGGGCATGGGGGACCACCCTTCGGCGATGGCGACTTACGGCGCGATCGTCACGGCGCTCTATCAGCGCGAGCGCACCGGCAAGGGCGGCTATGTCGGCTCCTCGCTGTTGGCCAATGGCCTCTGGGCCAATGGCTGCGCGGTGCAGGCGGCGCTGTGCGGCGAAAGGGTCGTGCCGCAGCCGCCGCGCGAGCGCGGGCTCAATGCCTTGCGTGTGCATTACCGCTGCCGTGACGGACACTGGCTGCTGCTGTCAATCGCCCCCGATGAATGGCGTTGGGAAAAATTCAAGGAATGTCTCGGCGCGAACGCATTATCCGAACCGCGCTTTGCGACGCACGAAGGGCGCGAGACCAATGCGCGCGAGCTGATCGGCATTCTCGACGAGATTTTTGCGACAAAGGATTTCGCCGAATGGCGGCCGATCCTGGACGGCGCCGGGATCATTTTCGGCATTGTCGCCAAAATGGAGGATATCCCCCATGACCCGCAGATGCTGGCGAGCGAGGCGTTGGTTGCGTTCGAGGACGGCGACACAATGACCGTCAACAGCCCGATATGGATCAAGGGCCAAGAGAAGGTGAAGCCACGGCGCTCCCCCGCGGTCGGCGAGCACAGTGAGGAGGTATTGCGCGAGGCGGGCTATTCCGATGCCGAGATCCGGATGCTGCGCACGGAGGGTGTGATCGCCTGACGCTCGGCCTGTTTATCGGCTGTCGTCCTGGTCGCGACTGAAATTGAACATGTCGAAGAGGTCGCCGATAGCCGGGCTGTTCAACGGCACGTAGGGATTGTCTTTGTCGGCGCGGGGGTTGGGGAGGTTGTCGCGGCTACGACGCGTAAGAGGCGCAAGGCGCCAATTGCGCTCGATGAATTTGAGGATCGAGACGTGGTCGCTATAGCTGTGCACGACATGACCGCCAGTCGAATAAGGCGACGCCACGACAAACGGGATGCGCGGCCCGTCGCCGAAAAAGTCGAGCGGCTGAATAAATCCGCTGTCGTAATAGCCGCCGCCTTCATCGAAGGTAATGAACAGCGCGGTCGTCGCCTTCAGGGCGGGATTGCCGTCGAGGGTGTCGAGGATCTTCTGAAGCATCGCCTCGAACAGGTCGAGCTTTGAGGTCGCCGGGTGGCCGTCGAGTAGCTCATCGGGCTTGACAAACGCGACCGCCGGTAAGGTGCCGTCGCCGACCGCCGCAAAGAAATCCGTCGCGTCTTTGATGTGCGCCGCGCGTTGCGCCGGATTGCCCATGATCGAGGTGGCATAGGCGGCGAAGTTGCAGCTATTGCAATAGCTCGCGCCCACTCTATCGATCGGGTTCATCGAGCCGTTGCCACGATTGACGGCGGCATTGTAGGCGCCGCCGTAATAGGTCCAGGAAATGCCCCTCTCATTGAGAGCATCGCCGATCGTCCGGACATTGCTCGGCGGGATCGAGGTCCCCTTGGCGATCCCGCCCACATCGACGACACCATTAGGCAGAAAACCAGGGTTAGTATTGTTGAGCATGTAATAGTGATCTTGCTCGCAATTCGCGCGCGCCCTGTAGCGGAGGCTAGCGAGATAATGGACGATCGGCGCTACCCCCGGCGCCTTGAACACGTCGGAGCAATTACTGAAGCGCCCGTCCAGCGCGTAGTGGTTGATGGTGCCCGTTTGTGGATTGGGGTTGGCGATCTGCCGAGCGGGTGGCACAGCCGGACTGCCGTTGCCGTCACTCCAGTAGAGATCGTCGCCGGCGCCGAGAAAGACGTGCTGTATGCCGGTCCCGCCCATCGCCGGCTGGTGGTGATTGTCGCTGATCGTATATTGGTCGGCCAGTCTCTTGAAGAGTGGCGCATCCCCGCTTTGCATATTGTAGAAAGCCATGGCCATGCCACCGCCGTGATCAGTATTGGGGCCGCCATAGGTGGTGATGACGAACGGGTACAGATCATTGAGGCAGCCGGTCGGATCGTCGTGCGTGGCATTGGCGATGCTGCAGTCAGACTGTTGCCACATCTGATAGAAGCGGTGTGTCGTATCCCCGGTGTAAGAGTCGTAAGGGAGATTGGGGCCAGTCAGCCGAAACGGGCCGTTCGGCAAGGCGGTATAGTTCGCGATGCGAGCGTCGGGGGCGCCGCGGACGGCCGCCGCGCCGGTCGCCCCGGTGGTGAGCAAGTAAAGATCTGCGCGCGCCAATGACGGCTCGAGCGCCGCCAACAGCGCATCGCCGAGACCGGTGAAGGGTGGCGATGCCATGCTCGCTTTATTCGGCGCGCCGCCGAGGGTCGGGGCCGGTAAAGTCGAGTAGGGCTCTTTGTCCCTCCCGGCGACGTTAGAGAAGTAACTGGTCTGACCCGAGGTCGTAAACTGTCGCGCGGCGGCGGAATTTGCGCCGGGCTCGCCGTTTTTCTGCACGATCCGCCGCGACAGGAGGTTCCGGATGGCGTCGCCGCTTTTCGGAAATGTAGGTGCCGTATACATGGTCAAAGCTCCGGTTCTCGCCGATGACGAGGATCAAATGCTTGATCGGCGTGGCGGTTTGCAGTTGATCCGCGGCAACATCCGGATCGGCGCTGGCTGCGGCGAT
>Ga0306920_100010372_pt1 | contig 12494 bp, 14 predicted proteins | sample flu12Cox44000170_FD_204666 | JGI IMG/M metagenome (GOLD analysis project Ga0306920, IMG submission 204666) | Lab enrichment of tropical soil microbial communities from Luquillo Experimental Forest, Puerto Rico - flux4day.12C.oxic.44.000.170 (v2)... | ecosystem: Environmental > Terrestrial >...
GCGTGACGATCCCCTCGCGCACGACCGTTGCGATGACTACCGTCGCGCTCCTGGGGGTTCGAGCGCCTCGCCCGCCGGCGACCCGGAGGAGGTGACCTTCCCCAGCGGAGCGTTCATCCTCCACGGTCCACAATCACGGGAGCGAGCGCCGGCCCGGCTGGTGGCCCGAGCTGGCTCGGCTCTTCTCGGGTCGCGGCGACGTCGTCGTCTTCTTCTTCCCGCACCGCCGGGGTCACGGCCCGGTCCCCCGGCGAGTACATCATGGACGTCGTGGGGCGCGAGCCGGGAGCGACGCGCAACGGTCGGGCGTTGCAGCTCCTGGACGAGCAGAGCGCCGACGTCTTCGTCGCCCGCGCCTCGCCGCCGCGCAATGGGCGGGGTTCCGGGCCACCGTCGACTTCGCCGGCGGAGCCATAGCGAGCCGGGCTCGCCCGGGCTCCGGTCGCGACGTCGCGCGGCGGCGCGCCACGCAACCATTCCGTTCCTCCGCGTCCAGGCCCAGAACGACGACGCCACGACCCCCAGTCGGGCCCTCGACGCCGAGCTCACGAAAGCCGGAAAGCCGCACAGGCTCCTGATCTTCCCGCCGTTCGGGTAGACTCCCGATGACACCCACGGCGGATTCTGTGCCCGCGCGGGCGACGTGCGGGGCGAGGAGGTCGCCGCTTTCCTCCAGGCGTCGGTGCCGGGACTCTAGGCGAGAGCCCGACCATGGGAGACAGGCAATGGAGTTGTTCATCTTCGCCAGATTTCACGCCCGGCCGGGTTCCGAGGGCGCCGTCTCGGCAGCCCTGCGTGACGTCCTCGCCCCCACGCGTGAGGAGCCGGGCTGCCTCGGCATTCACGCGTTCCGGTCGATTGGCGACCAGCGACTCTTCTACATCCACTCGCGCTGGACGGACGAAGACGCGTTCGAGGGTCACGCGCGCCTGGCGCACACGGTACGCTTCGTCGAGCGAGTGGAGCCGCTGATCGACCACCCCCTCGACGTCACCCGCGCGGAGCGAATCGGCTAGCTGGCCAGCCCGGACATAGCCAGGATGGCGGGGGCTGTCGAGGCCACCCTGGCGCGCGCGGACCCGACTCTCGCGCCCCGAGGAGCGGAGTCGCGCATGGTACCCTCGGCTCGGATGCGCGGCCTCCCCAACCTGCCCGACATGTGGCGCGTCCTCAAGGAGGCGGACCTGGGTAAGGTCCGCCGCGAGGCGGAGCGCCCCTTTCAGATCTTGCTCCTCGCCGAGGATGTCCGCGACGCCGAGCGGCTGGGCGAGCTGCTGAGCGGTCCCGCGGGCTCGCGTCATCCGTGGCTGTTGCCGACCGACTCCGCTGAGGCCGCGCGGTACGCACGGTCCGAGCCGCTCGACCTGGCCGTCGCGGTGAGCTCGACGCCCGATCGCTCTCCCGGCCTCGCCTCCGGCGTCGATGCGCTCCGGGCAGCGCGCGTGCCCGTCGTGCAGGTCGTCGTCGGAAGCCATGCGCCCACCGCCGGCGTCGTCCGGCCCGGCGAAGCGGCTCGGGTGACGGTAGCGGAGCTGGAGCTGTCCGCCATGCCGGTCGTCGCCCGCGCGCTCCTCTCGGCCGTCGCGCCGGGGGTGCGGCTGGCCGTCGCCCGTCACCTCGCCCCGCTGCGCGAGCCGCTCTTCGACGACCTGATCGAGGAGACGGCCAGGACGAACGCGATGTATGCGCTGACCGCCGGCTTGGCGGAGGTGGTCCCGGGGGTCGGCGTGCCGCTGAACCTGGCCGACATCGTGGTCCTGACGAAGAACCAGCTCGTCATGAGCTACCGCATCGCCCTCGCCTCCGGCAAGAAGGGCACGCCGCGGGACGTGGTCGGCGAGATGCTCGGCGTGATCGGCGGGGGGTTTCTCTTCCGCCAGGGGGCCCGTCAACTGGTGGGCCTGCTCCCGGTCGCGGGGATCGTTCCCAAGGTCGCGATGGCCTACGCCGGCACCCTGGCGATCGGCAAGGCGGTGGTGGCATGGGCCGCCCACGGCAGCGTGCTCGAGCCTGGGACCGTCAGAGGGCTCTACCGACAGTCGCTCGCGCGCGGGCGCGACGTGGCGCGGAGCCTCGTCGCCCGGGCGCGGACGCGCGTGCCCGGCCCCCGCTGGCTCCGTCACCGGCCCGGCTGATACCCGTCCCTTCCGCTATCCGCCGGCCCGATCCGCCAGCTTATCCGCCGGGCGAGCGCTTGAGGCCCGCGCCGACGAGGGTCATCGCCACGTAGAGGTGGTGGGCCTCGTGGAGCAGGCCGAAGTCGAGCCATTCCGGCAGCGTCATCGCGCCGAAGGTGGGGTGGAGTCCGACGCGCCCGGCCTGGTCGGGCGTCACGGGTCGGACCAGGGCGATCAGCCGAGCCCGGGTCGCCCGGAGCCGGGCCACGGCTTCCTCCGCCCGGAGCCCGATCCAGGCCGGCCAGTCCGGATCCTCTTCCGCCCGGTAGCGCCCGAGCTGAGGCAGGTCCTCCCTCAGGATCCGCTCGATCCGCTCCAGGAAGACCGCGTGGTGGCGAGCCAGGTGCGCAAGGTGCTCGCGCGCCGACCACTCACCGGGCGCCGGGCGACGCTCGAGCGCCTCCGGGGTCGCCCCCCGCAGCGCGGTGACGAGGGCCTCGAGCTGGGTCTCGAGGCGAGGCAGGATCGAGCCGACGGTCGGCATCATCGCCGCTCGGGGACTGTCCGCCAGGTGCGCGCAGGCGCCGCTCACCCCTCACGGGGTGAGGAGCAGCTTCCCGGTGGTCTTGCGTCCCTCCAGGTCCCGGTGGGCCGCCTGGACCTCGCCGAGCGCGAACGTCGCGCCGATCCGAAGCTTCAGCTGGCCCTTCTGGATCCAGCCGAGCACCTCACCCGCGCGGTGGAGCAAATCGTCGCGGGTGAGGATGTGGTGATTCAGGCTCGGCCGGGTGAGGAACAGCGAGCCCTTCACGTTCAGCACCTGGGGATCGAACGGCCCGATGGGCCCGCTCGACTGGCCGAAGAGCACCATGTAGCCACGGGGCGCCAGCACGTTGAGCCCCTTGTCGAAGGTGTCGCGAGCGACCGAGTCGTAGACCACCTGAAGACCCTTGCCGCCCGTCAGTCGCTTGACCGCGGCCTCGAAGTCCTGCTGCGTGTAGAGAATCACCTCGTCGGCCCCCGCCTCCCGGGCGAGGCGGGCCTTCTCCTCGGTGGACACGGTGCCGATCACGCGGGCGCCGGCGCGCTTGGCCATCTGGCAGAGGAGAAGTCCGACCCCCCCCGCGGCGGCGTGGACCAGGCATGTGTCGCCAGGCTTCAGCGGGTACGTGGAGTGAGTCAGGTAGTGGGCCGTCATGCCCTGGAGCATGGCCGCGGTCCCGGTCCGGGCGTCGACGCCCGACGGCAGCGGGACGAGTCGGTCGGCGGCCACGACGTTGTGGGTGGCGTAGGATCCGGGCACGCCGGTCCAGGCGACCCGATCGCCCACCTTCGCGCTGGTCACGTCCGGGCCCACCACCTCCACCACGCCCGCCGCTTCCAGGCCGAGCCGGAGGGGCAACTCGCCCCGATAGAGGCCGCTGCGCTGGTAGACGTCGACATAGTTCACGCCGGCCGCCTCGATCCGGACCAGCGCCTGACCGGCCCCTGGCGTGGGCGTGGGTAGCTCGTCCAGTCGCATCGCGTCGGGGCCGCCGTACTGGTGCACGCGGATCGCTCGCATGGGGACTACTCCTTTCCTCCGAGGCTCGATGGCCCCGATCTCACGATAGGCCGAAACGGGCGAGCCCTTCAACTCCCTCGCGGGACGCCGGCCCGCTCGGCTATGATGAGCGCCAAAGGAGAGAGAGCCATGCGGAATGTCGCGGTGATCCTGTGCGGGATCGTCCTGGCCGGGTGCGCGACGGGCGGTGGGGCCGGGAGCGGTCACGGCGCGGTCGCCGAGCTCAGAAGCGGGGACGGGAAGACGTACGGGACCGCCACCTTCGACGAGGCCGGCGGGAAGGTCCGGATCGTCGTCGACGCCACCGGGCTGTCGCCGGGCAAGCACGGCATCCACATCCACGCCATCGGGCTCTGCCAGGATCCGGCCTTCATGAGCGCGGGCGGCCACTTCAACCCGACGGTGAAGAAGCACGGGCTGGAGTCGCCGGAGGGCGCCCACGCCGGCGACTTGCCGAATCTGGAGGCCGACAAGGACGGGAAGGCCCACTACGACGTCACCACCGATCGGGTCACCCTGGCCGCCGGCAACCTCTCGGTGTTCCACGCCGATGGAACCGCCCTGGTGATCCACGAGAGGGAGGACGATCAGAAGACCGACCCGGCCGGCAACTCCGGCGGCCGCACTCTCTGCGGGGTGATCAAGCGGCCGAGCTGAGCGGAGACCCGTCGGGCTCGAGCGGGCGCCGCTCCGGAGCGCTAGCGCCGGGCCCGCCTGGCGCCACGTCGACGCGGGCCTCGGCGCGACCGCGAGGAGGCGCGAGCGCGACGGCGCGCCCGCTTCGACGACCGTTTCGGCGACGGCGGGGCGGGCGCGGCGGCCAGAAGCCGCCGAACCTCCCGGCGCCCGAGTCGGCGGAGTCCGACCAAGGCGCCGCGGTTCTGGTCGGCCGGCGTGGACCGACCCAGTTCCCAGCTCACCACGGCGGCCGCGCTCACGCCCACCAGCCGGCCGAGGGCGGCCTGACTGAGCGCCAGTCGAGCGCGCAGCTTCCGGATCAGGCGGGGCGAGAGGCGCGCCTTCTTCAGCTGAGCCTCCGTCGCCGTGGGCCGCCAGGGACGATCTCCCTCGAGGCGCGCGAGCCGCGCGGCGGTGTCCTGGCCCGCCGCGGCGTCCTTCCTCAGCTGCCGCACCGCCTGACGAAGCCGCCGCACTTCTCGACGCAGGGGCGCCGAAGCGCGGCGGAGCTCCTTGCGTGCCCCCCGCAGAATCGCCTCTCGAATCACCGCCTCGATCTTGGCCACGTCTCACTCTCCCTCGTCCTGGCCGCCGGGCACACCAATGTCGGTGAGCCTGGCTAGGACGCCGTGATGCGCGTGAGTCACCCGCCGAGGACCGGTCGGCGGCACCGTGCCTCTACAGGATACCTCAACGGCGTCAGAGAGGTCGGACCCGGCCGCCCCCCCGAGAGGTCAGAGCCGGGCGTGCTACCATGACCCGGTCGGGCGCGGACGAACCGCCCGGAAGCAAGGAGCCTGATGTCCGGTCGGCCGTTCCTGCAGATCCCCGGTCCCACCCTGGTCCCCGAACGGATCACCCGGGCCATGTCCCAGTCCATCATCGACCACCGGGGGCCGAAGTTCGCCGCTCTCGTGGGAGAGATCCTCGCCGGGCTGAAAATCGTGTTCCAGTCCGAGCGCGGTAATCCCATCGTCTACCCGGGCTCGGGCACTGGGGGCTGGGAGGCGACGGTCGTCAACACGCTGTCACCGGGCGACCGGGTGCTCGGGTGCGTGAACGGTCACTTCTCGAACCACTTCTGCCGGACCGCCGCGGCGCACGGGATCGAGGTCGACCGGCTGGAGGTGCCGTACGGCGAGGGCGTGCCGGCCGACCGGGTGGCCGAGCGCCTTCGCGCCGATCCGACCCATCAGCTCCGGGCGGTCCTCGTCGTCCACAACGAGACGTCGACGGGCGTGACCTCGAGCGTCGCCCGCCTGCGCCGGGCGCTCGACGAGGCGCACCATCCCGCGCTGCTCCTGGTGGACGTGGTCTCGTCGCTGGCCTCGATCGACTTTCGCTTCGACGAGTGGGGGGTGGACGTGGCTCTGACCGGCCCCCAGAAGGGATTGATGCTGCCACCGGGTCTCACCCTCCTCTGCGCGAGCGAGAAGGCGGTCCGAGCCAGCCAGGCGGCCAAGTGCGCCCGCGCGTACTGGGACTGGACGCCCGTCCTGGAGCGGAATCGACGCGGCGAGTTCCCCTACACGCCCGCCACGGCGCTGCTCTTCGGTCTCCGCGAGGCCATCCAGATCTTGACCGCGGAGGGCCTGCCTGCGGTGTTCGCGCGCCACGCGCGGCTGGCCGAAGCCTGCCGCCGCGCGGTGCGGGCGCTCGGCCTCGAGCTGCTCTGCCGCGACCCCGCCGAGCACTCGAACACCCTCACGGCCGTGGTCATGCCGACCGGCTTCGACTCGGACGCCTACATCGCCCACGCCAACCGGACGCTCGACATGTCGCTCGGCGTGGGACTGGGCGACGTGAAGGGCAAGGTCTTTCGCATCGGTCACCTGGGAAGCCTCAACGAGCTCGAGCTCCTGGGCGGACTGGCGGGCGTTGAGATAACGCTCCGGACCTTCGGGCTACCCATTCCGGTCGGGGCCGGCCTGGCCGCCGCCGAGCACTTCCTCCTCGAAACCCCAAGGAGCCATGTATGAAGGGCCGCATTGCCGTCATCACCCAGCACGGCGCCGACTTTCACCTGCGCGAATATCCGGTCCCGGAGATCGAGCCCGACGCCGCCTTGGTGCGGATCACCCGCGGTGGCATCTGCGGCTCCGACCTCCACATCTGGCGCGGGGAGCTGGCGGAGCTGATCGGTCCGCCCGAGCGCGGTCAGACCTTCGGCCACGAGATGTGCGGGGTGATCGAGCGCTTGGGAAAGAACGTGAAGACGGACTCGACCGGCCAGCCTCTCCAGGAGGGAGATCGGGTCACCTACTGCTACTTCTACCCGTGCGGACGCTGTCCGGCCTGCCTCGACGGGGCGCGAGCGGCCTGCCCGAACAAGCGGCGCGGGACGCGCTACGCCGACGACCCGCCTCACTTCGTCGGCTCGTACGCGGACTACTACTACCTGCGCCCGGGCCACTTCGTCTACAAGGTGCCGGACGCCATCTCCGACGGCGTGGCCACGCCGGTCAACTGCGCTCTGGCCCAGGTCCTCTACGGCTTGGAGCGCGTTCGCGTTCGGGTGGGTGACACCGTGGTCATGCAGGGAGCGGGTGGGCTCGGCCTGAACGCCAGCGCCGTCGCCAAGGAGATGGGGGCGGCCCAGGTCATCGTGGTCGATCAGATCCCGGAGCGCCTCGAGCTGGCCCGGCGCTTCGGCGCCGACCACACGCTCAGCATCCAGGAGCTGCCCAAGCCCGAGGACCGCGTCGCCGCCGTCAAGGAGCTGACGCGCGGGTGGGGCGCCGACGTCGTCTGCGACTTCGTGGGTTTCCCCACGGTCGTGCCCGAGGGGCTCCAGATGCTGAAGAGCGGTGGCACCTACCTCGAGATCGGACACATCAGCCCCGGGCACTCCTTTGCCTTCCATCCCGCGTCGATCGTCTGGCGGTCGATCACGATCGTCGGGATGGTCCAGTACGAGCCGTGGGCCATCCAGCGCGGTCTCGTGTTCCTGGAGCAGAACCAGCGGAAGTACCCGTTCACCGAGGTCATCTCTCACGTCTTCCCGCTCGAGCGGATCGGCGAAGCGTTCCGCGAGGCGGAGTGGCTCGGCCGCCAGCAGAGCCCGCACAAGATCAGCCGGGCGGCCATCGCGCCATGGGGCCAGTAAGCGGCGGCCCGTGGACAGGGGGCGACGCCCTGCGCATTCGGAGGGCGACCGAAGCGGACGTGGCGGCGATCCTCCGGCTCATCGAGGGGATCGCCGAGTACGAGCAACTGTCGCACGAGGTCGAAGCTACTCCGGCCCTCCTCCGGGAGCACGGCTTCGGACCTCGGCCCATCTTCGAGGCCCTGATCGCCGAGCGCGACGGGGTCGACGGTGGGCGGGCGTCGACGAGGACTGCCGGGCCCACCTTCGCGGCCATCGGCTTCGCGCTCTACTTCTTCACCTTCTCGACGTTCAAGGCTCGACCCACCCTGTACCTCGAAGACCTGTTCGTGCTGCCCCAAGAACGGCGGCGGGGGATCGGCCGGCGCTTGCTGGCGGAGCTGGCCCGGATCGCCGTCGAGCGCGGCTGCGGTCGCATGGAGTGGTCGGTCCTGGACTGGAACAGCCCTGCCCGCGACTTCTACTTCAAGATCGGCGCGAGCGCCATGGATGCCTGGACGGTGTTCCGGATGACCCCGGACGCTTTCGGCCGGCTAGCTGGGGAAGCGGCGGGCGTCCTCATGGACTGACCGGAGCGGCGTCCCACCAGTCGTCGCCGCCCCTCCACCACCACCACCAGCCCGTAGGCCCGGGCTGGTCCAGCCGGATCGAGACGCAAACCCGCGTCACCATGACCATCGTTCGCTGGCACCCCCATTGCTCCTGGCTCAGAGCATGGTCAACCAGCACTCCAGCACTCGGAGCGGTGACGGCTGGGGAGCGGCGGCGGGTTGCAGCCTCGTGACACGTGCGCGGTGCACGTGGCGAGTCCGTCCCCTTCTGATCTCGGCGGTCCTCGTTTTGGGCGCCGCCGGCTGTGGCGCCCCTCGGCCCGGGGCGGGCACCTCCTGGCGCGAGCGGATCGAGACCGTGGACATGATGCTCGATCGGGCGACGTCGAGGGAGCGACACGGGCGTGGTCCGACGCCCACGTGGCAGTGCTGCGAAACCGGCAATGGGAGGCGCTCGTGGAGACGGGCGACGCCGGCCTCCGCATCGCCAGGGCCGGTGAGGGATCGGTCGCCCTGGTGCCGCGCGTCCGAGAGCTGTACCTCGCCGCGCTCTTCCACGCGCGCGTGGACGGCTCCCTCGACGGCGCGCTGCGGGTGGCCGACGCCTTCGCCGGGCTGGGGGACGACGAGTCGGTCGAGGCGTGCCTGGTCCTGGCGGAGCGACTCGCCCGCGGGCCGGAAGACCGCGTCCAGGTCGCGGCCGTGCGCGATCGGCTTCGGCCGTCGGGTCGCTCCACGCACATGGTCGAGTCCGTCGACACGCCGGAGCCCGGTCGGTAAGACCGGGTGGAGGGGAAGCCCAGCAGTGACGAGCCTGGCGCTGGTCCTGCTTGCCTTCCAGGTCGCAGGTGACGTCATCACCCACGACCTCGGCTGCCGGTCTCGGGCGCCAGCGTCGCGATCGTCCTGCTCGTCCTCGGGATCGCCGGCGAGGTCGCGCGGCCGCACCCGTAGTCGACCGTCAGGCGGGATCCATCGAGAGCTCGAGACGGTGGCGCCGGATGACGCCGCCGGCCGCGGCGCCGTGGGTGCCGAGCCGCGCCTCGGCCAGCGGGCCTTCGGCCACGGCGGCGCCCGTCTCGGGGTCGGTGCACTCGACGAGGAGGATGAGCGGCCACGGCTCCTCGGCGGCCGCGACCTCGCCCCCTTTCAGCTTGCCCTCGGTGGTGCGGATGCGCGTGGTCTCCGCGACCGTTTCGAGCACGTGAACGCCCACCGCGCCGTCCGGCTCGCGCAGCTCGGCGAGGGCCGGACCGGTGAGCCAGGCTCGCAGCGCGTCGAGTCGGGCGGGGGCGGCGTGGAGCCGCGCCGTCACGAGGACGCCGCCCTGGCCGCGACCGGCGCTGGTGACGACCCGGCAACCGAGCCGCACGGTGTCCCGGAAATGGGGAAGGATCCGGCTCGTCCAGGGGGTCGGGGCGTTCAGACGCGCGAGGTACGGGGCGCTCCGGACCGTGTCCACGTCCTCGGTCTCGTAGAGGTCGAGGTACTGGAGCGCGTGCTGCGCGTCCTTGTAGCGCCGGCCGCGAAGGAAGCCGGGCACGCCGATCCGCTCGGCCACGTGCTCGGTATTGTGCCAGCGGATCATGTCCCGGTCGGCCTCTGGCGTGATCCCGTGCCAAATGATCAGGACCCCCTGACCCCGGAGCGGCATGGCGTCTCCTCCCGTATGGCGGGCGCGATGTGGCCTAGGGTGCAGCCGCTTCGAGCGTCGGCCCGGCGTGGGGCGCCTCGGGGGCGCCGATCGGCCGCACGACCGGAAGCGTGACGCCCGCCGTCCGGTAGGCTTCGACCGAGGCCCGGACGGCGTCGGCCGAGCCCACGACGCCGAGGGCGTCGACCATGGCCGCCGGCACGACGTCGGCCGGGACGCCAGCCACCCGGTCGCGATCGAAGCGGTCGAGGCCTTCGCTGAACCCGCTGGCGCGCAGCATGGTCCGGTAGTAGGGCAAGGTGAGGTAGCGAGCCAGCTCCTCGCGGAACGTCCGGCCGACACCGACCAGGTCCTCGGTCACGGCCGCCGGCACCGCCGCCACGACCTCGAAGCCCGCCAGCGGCTTGCTCGCTCGCGCCCGGCCCCGGGCCAGGGCCGGCTCGACGATGTCTCTCACGTAACGGGGGGCGCAGAGCCAGAGCACCACGCCGTCCGCCACCTCGCCCGCCAGCTCCAGCATTGGGACGGCCAGTCCCGCCAGGAGCACCGGCAATCCCGGCGCGCGGACCGCGCCGTCCCATGCGACGCGATAGCGGGCTCCGCTCAGGTGAGCCGCGCCGTCGAGCCCGGCTCGCAGCACCTTCACATACTCCCGCATCACCGCAAGCGGGGCGCCCATGTCGAGCCCGAGGGCTCCGGTCATCGCGGAGCGGTGGCTCACCCCAATCCCGAGCCGCAGCCGTCCGTGCGACAGCTCGGCCAGCGTCGCCGCTTCCTGGGCCATGAGCACGGGGTGCCGCGGGTAGATGGGCATGACGCCGGTGCCGAGGCCGATCCGGACGGTGGCCTGGGCGAAGGCCGACAGGACGAGGAAGCCGTCGCGACCGACACCGTGGGTGACCCAGACGCTGTCGTACCCGAGGTCCTCGGCGTGCCGCGCGAGCCGGGTCGCGTGGACCAGGCTCCCACGAGGCGAGAGGAACGCGCCGACTCGAGCAGATCCGGTTTCCGTCGTCACGGCGCCCTAGAATAGCAGAGCCGCCGCGTCATTCGGATGGCGTCGCGGTTGCGTCCCGGAATCCGCTTCGTTACCATCGCGGCCATGCTCGTCCAGCAGGCGGTGAACGCGCTGACGCTGGGCAGCCTCTACGCGTTGATCGCGATCGGCCTCGCCATCACCTTGTCGATCCCCGACGTCGTCAACTTCGCCCAGGCTCGCTCGTGATGTGGGGCGCCTACCTCCCGAGCGCCTCCGTTGGGCTCGTGCGCTCGGCCCTGGGCCGCCGTCGTCACGAGATCGCCCGACGCGCGTGAGCCCCAGGTTGATTCCGCCGAGCAGACCCTGGGGTCGGAAGAGGATCAGGCCGACCAGGAGCGTCCCAAGAACCTCCCGTACGGCGACCAAAAGCGGGTCGAGATCGCCCGGGCCCTGGCCACGGAGCCACGGCTCCTCCTGCTCGACGAGCCGGCCGCCGGGATGAGCACAGGCGAGGCCTCCGAGCTGATGGCGCTGATCCGGCGTTTCCGGGCCGAGGGACTGACGGTCCTGTTGCTGGAGCACCATCTCCGGGTGGTGATGGAGGTCTCCGACCGTGTCCCAGTCCTGGACCACGGTGAGCTGATCGCGGTCGGTGGCCCGGAGAGCGTGCGCCGCGATCCCGCGGTGATCGCCGCGTACCTCGGAGGAAGGGACGCATGACGATCGAGGTCTTGACCGGACTCGCCGTGAGCGCCACGGCGCTCTTCGCCGGCGGGGCTCTCTACGTGAGCCTCGTCGAGCACCCCGCCCGTCGAATGTGTGGCGCGCCCATGGGAATCGCCCAGTTCCGAACGAGCTATCCGCGCGGGGCCGCGCTTCAGGCACCACTGGCCCTGGCCGGCGGTCTCGCGGGAGCGGCTGCCTGGCTCGCGGGCGCGCCGGCGGGATGGCTGGGCGCCGGGCTCCTCCTGGTCGCGGCCGTCCCCTACACGCTGGCCCTGCTCATGCGCACGAACCGCCGGCTCCTCGATCCGGCCCTCTCGCTCGATGGCCCCGAAGCGCGCCGCCTCCTCGGCCGCTGGGGACTCCTGCACTTTCCGCGCACTCTGGGGTCCCTCCTGGCTCTCGCCTGGATGGTCCTCCTGCTGTCTCACCGCTAGCCGGAGGCTGCCACGTGCTGGAGGTCATCGACCTCGTGGTCACGTACGGCGCGATCCGGGCCGTGGGGGGCGTCTCTTTGGAGGTCCGCCCTCGGGAGATCGTCGCCCTCGTGGGGGGCGAACGGAGCCGGCAAGTCGTCCATCCTCAACGCCGTGGCCGGCCTGGTCCGGCCGGCCAGCGGCCAGATCCGCCTGGACGGTCGCCCGGTGGGCGGCATGGCGACGCACCGACTGGTCCGGCTCGGGGTGAGCCTGGCCCCCGAAGGGCGGCAGGTCTTTTCCCGCTTCACCGTCGACGAGAACCTGGCCGGCGGCGCCTACAGCCGACGGGGCGTTGCCGCGGTGGCGGGCGACCGCGCCCGCCTCTTCGCCCTTTCCGATCCTGGAGGAGCGACAGCGACAGCCCGCCGGCACGCTGTCCGGCGGCGAGCCTGATGGAGCGGGGGGCGTCCGCCTGGCCGGCACGCCGAGCGACCTGGCTGGGGACGACGGTGTGCAGAGAAGCTACCTGGGCGGGTAAAGTGGCCCGCCGCGCGCCCGCCCGGCGCGCGTCACCAGAAGAAACGGAGGAGCCTCGCATGGCCATCACCCCCGGCCTCGTCGGAGAGATCGAGCTGGTGGTCGCCCCGTCCGACACGGCCGCCGTCCTCGGGAACGCGGGGATCGACGTCCTATCCACGCCCCG
>Ga0306920_100010373_pt1 | contig 12493 bp, 6 predicted proteins | sample flu12Cox44000170_FD_204666 | JGI IMG/M metagenome (GOLD analysis project Ga0306920, IMG submission 204666) | Lab enrichment of tropical soil microbial communities from Luquillo Experimental Forest, Puerto Rico - flux4day.12C.oxic.44.000.170 (v2)... | ecosystem: Environmental > Terrestrial >...
CCCCACAGCGCCGCGGCTTTCTCGATCTGCCCCGCCTCGGTGCAGTGACGCGCCAACAGCTCGGGCTGGTTCTCGGAGATCTCCGCGAACTGACTTTCGAGGGTTTCGGCGATTCTGGCATGAAGCGCGCGTCTCGGCTCGCGCAACAGCGTGCTGTAAGCCGCATCCCGTACCAGTGCATGCTTGAAAAAGTAGCTCGCGTACGGCGCGCCGCCCTGGCGGAGCAGCAAACCAGCGCGAATGAGACGGTCAAGCGCGGGTTGCAGCTCCGCCTCTGGCTTGCGCACGACCGCAGCCAGCAGGGGATGGGAGAACTCGCGTCCGATCGCCGCCCCGATCTGCGCAAACTCCTTGGCGGGGCCGAGCCGGTCAAGCCGCGCCATCAACGATGCGTGCAAGCTTGCGGGGACCGCCAGTGCCGGCGAAGGAACCAAGGCGGTGGCCCGCCGTGCTTCGCTTTCGGTCTCTGCCTCTAGCACCGCCTTCGTCATCTCTTCCACGAAGAGGGGGATGCCATCCGTGCGTTCGATGATATCCTGGCGTATGTTCGCCGGCAGCGGATTGTTGCCGACGATGTGATCGATGATGGCGCCGACTTCGCGGGGCGCCAGGCGATTGAGATTGAGGGGGGTCACGTGCGGCTGTCCTATCCAGCCCGGATCGAATTCCGGCCGGAAGGTTACGATCAGCAACACGCTTAGTCTCCGGATTCGATCCACCGTCCGACGGAACGCTTCCAGGCTGGTGGGGTCGGACCAATGCGCGTCCTCGAAGACCATCAGCACCGGAGAGGAGCGGGCCAGGGCTTTCAATTGCAACCCAAGTGCTTCCAGCGTTCTTTGCCGGCGCTGCTGCGGGGTGAGCTCGAGCGTGGGATAGCGTCCATCGTTCGGCAGCGATAGCATCTCGGCAAAGAGCGCGGCGTCCTGCGCAGATGTCGAGGTCTGTTTGAGCAAGCGATCGAGCTTGTCGAGTTTCGCTCGCGAGCTGTCGTCGCGCGCCAGTCCGGCAGCACGTTCCATTTGTCCGATGATCGGGTAAAGCGCGCTGTCGGTGTGTTGCGGGGAGCAGAAATAGCGCAAGCGTACGTGTGGCTCGCCAGCAAGAAGTCCCACAAACGCAGTCGTGAGTCGTGATTTCCCGATACCGGCCTCGCCGGAGAGCAGCACTACCTGGCCTTCACCGCCCGTTGCCTTGAACCAGCGCGGCCTCAGCAATTCGAATTCTTCTTCGCGCCCGACGAGGGCGGTCAAGCCGGTCGCGTGCAGCGCCTCGAAGCGGCTTGCCACGGAACTCGCCCGCAGCGCCGCCCAGGCCCGCGCCGGTCTGGCGATGCCCTTGAGATCCCTAGGCCCGAGGTCCTCCAGTTCGAAGAGATTGCCGACAAGCCTGCGCGTGCTGTCGCAGATGACGACCGTGTTCGGCTCGGCGATCCCCTGCAGGCGCGCCGCGAGGTTCGGCGTCTCGCCAACGATGCTGCGCTCTTGCGCCTCCCCCGACCCGGTGAGATCGCCGGCAATCACCAGCCCCGTCGCAATTCCGACACGGGTCTGCAAGGAAACGCGCAACTTGAGCGCGCCCACCGCTGTGATCAGTTCGAGCCCCGCCCGTATGGCCCGCTCCGCGTCGTCCTCATGGGCCTGCGGATAACCAAAGTACACGAGGACGCCATCCCCCACATATCGGGCGACGAACCCGCCGAAGTGGTGCACGGTCGCGGCGACGCATTTCTGATAGGCCGAAATGATCTCTCGCAAATCCTCCGGGTCCATGCCGGTGGAAAGCGCGGTTGAACCGACCAGGTCCGCGAACATAACCGTGACTTGGCGGCGCTCGGCTTCGTCCCGCGGCCTCGATTCGGACCCAGACGCAAGCGGGGGCGTGGCGGAGGCGGCTCCGCGAAGCTCGGTAATCGCCCGGAGCAATCTCCGACGATCGCCAAGACGCACGACGCCAAGCTCCTCCTTGAGATCCTGGTCCGTGAGGTCCCGAAGGATCTCAAAATCGATCCGCTGCTCGGCAAAGCGGTCCGCATACTCGGACAATCCGAGCGAAGCAAGCCACTCTCTGACCGAAGGCATTGTGCTACGCATCCCGTCGCACGAGGTAGTCTACGCAAGCGCGCAGCCATTCAAGATCGGGACTTGCTGGCACGCCAGCGAATGCCGAGCTGTCGAACTCGCGCGCTGCAGCTTCTGCGAATGCAGCTGACGCCTGCTGCGCCCACTGGATGCTACCGCTGCTGGCGATGATCTCGTGAAGCCGCAGCACTTCGCGCGGTAGCCGGCGCTCGCGCGGCCGGGCCAAGAAGCCGGACATCCACGCCCGGTCTGCGTCATGGGCGCGGTCGAGCGCACGCGTCAGCAGCAAGGTCCGTTTGCCTTCCCAGAGGTCACCGTTGATCTCCTTGCCGTATCGCGCAACGTTCCCCTTCAGGTTCAGAACGTCGTCGGTGATCTGGAAGGCGAGCCCGAGCAAGTAGCCGAACTGATTGAATCGGCTGAGATTCCGATCCTCGCCATTGGCGACGAGGGCGCCAATTCGCATCGGGTGAATGAAGCTGTACCAAGCAGTCTTCTTGAGCACGAGACGCAGGTAGTCGTCCGCCCCAACGGTAAGATCGTTGTCTCGTACCCAGCCGAGCTCCAGGGCCTGCCCTTCCAGGGTCTCGACGACCATGTGATCAACTTCCTCGAAGATGCGCATGGCCGCTGCCGGTCCGAGTCGCTCGCCGGTCCTGCGAAAAAGCCGCATGGCAAGCGCGTTCATGGAATCGCCGGTGTTCAGGGCAATTGGAGTCCCGGCGCGGCGATGCATTGTCGGCGCGCCCCGTCGCGAGTCGCTGCCGTCTTCGATGTCGTCGTGCACCAGAAAGGCGTTGTGCAACATTTCCAGCCCCGCCGCCGCGGGGAACGCGTCCTCCGCGCACCCCCCGAGCGCGCGCGCTGTCGCGATACAGAGGGCCGGCCGCAAGCCCTTGCCCGATCGGTTGATGAAATCCTTTACGAGACCATAGAGGTGACGCTGCGGTTCCCACGTCGGCACGCCGGAAGCGAGCGTGTCGGCGAGCATGTCCCGATACCAGGCGAGGCGCTCAAGGAAGCCCGTAGGCCCAGCCACGTCCGGCATAGCCGCCACCGGGTCGGCGATCTTGCTCAGGCCATGGGGCGCAGTCGGCACATAGGCCGCGCCGCGCGTCGCTGTCGGATCGATGGTGCGCACTTCGCTCGGGTCCTCGAGTATGCTGTCGGTCAAGTCGAGCGCGTCGGCGACCGGATTGACGAACGGCGCCACCTGTTCGAGCAATGGCCGAACCTGGTCCAGGAGCGGCGACGCTCCCCGGAGCGCATGGGCCGCAACCTGCATGAGCGAATCGTCCCACGGCAGGCCGGCCTTGAAGCGCGCGGCATCATGCAGGCGCAATGGCACGAGGATCTCGGGCTCGTGCAGCTGCCATAGCTCACAGCGCGGTCCATCGAAGTTTACCGCGTCCAGCAGGCCGTTTACAGCGCGTCGCGCCGCTTCGTTGGCGCCCTCCATGGTGGCGAGGTCAGTGTAAGTACGCACGTAATCCGACGCCAGAAACAGATTTGGAATGGCGCTAGCCGCCTCTGGGCGCAACGCCCAGGTGTCAGCCAGGTTCACCAGCAGCGGCTCGAGGTTCCGCAGAAAGCCAGGGCGTACCGGATCGATGTCGATGTCCGGATCGAGGAACCACGAATGCAGATCCTCATCGCGCAACAACTCCTCCTCGGCATTGATCGAGCGTTTGAGCTGCCGCCATGTCTCGCGCACAGCCTCATCGCGCGAACACTGCATGGCGGAGCGCCCGTCGGCACCGGGTGCCGTCCAGTCGGACACATCGACCGAGATGATACCGCGCACGTCACTGTCGCCAAACTGCTCGGGCGGCACGTCGCGCCAGAACTGGAGCTGCGAAATACTGGTGAGTGCCCATTCGGTGTCGACGTGAATCACGTGGCCGTGCGCCGTCGGCACGTCGCGGTGTAGATAGAACTGCACGCCGTTCATCCACTCCACGTTCGCGGCCAGTGCGCGCAGATTCGCGAGCGCTGGGTCGGCGGCGAGAAGGCCCGCGCTCATCAACGGGGCCGTACGCTCGATCGGGAGTGCTGCCAGATAATGATCGCCACTCACCATTGCGCGTCGGCCCTGCCGGCAGACCGTAACCCCGGTGATCCGTCCGGCCTCGCACACAACCTCCTCGACCTCCGCCTCGGTGAGGTACTGCACGCCTCGCGCTTCGAGATAACTTCGCCACGGATCGATCCAGACCAGATTCGTGGGACCATCGAGGACGCGGTCGGTCGAGCCGCCGGCTGGATCCAGAATCGTGAGGATGAGTTGCACGAATGTGTCGCCGATCGTGCGTGTGCTGGCCCGCCGCGCCTTGGCGGCCACCAGCGAGCGCGTTAAGCCGTCCGCGAGGAACTTCTGGTACGACTTCGAGCGCTGCTCCGCGCCGACGAAATCCCACCAGCTCGTTCGCTCATACTCTGCGAGGCGGCGCTCGGTACAAGAGGTGAAGATCTGCCACAAGCGCGCCCCGAAGAATGCCGATTCCTCGGGGGTGACGTCGGCGATCGGCCCGAACGCAGCCAGAACGTCTCGCAGCAGTACGCCGGCATCGCTGGGCGTGCGTGGAAAGACCATCGGTATGACAAACGTAGGTTTTCCGTATTGCGTGATGCCCATGCGCGTCGTCGGCACGAGATGATCCGCCACCGTGCGCCCGTCGAACGATGGGATACGACGCATAGTGTCGATTACGTGCTTGTAGAATCCCGGGAAGAACCGGAATCCGTGCTCGCCGGGCAAGCGGTGCCCAATCGATCCCACGGCGTTGCCCGCGAGCTGATGCCCGCTTCTGCCGTCGACGTCATCGGTAACGTGAAGGCTGCGCGCCTTACCTCCCGCGGCGTCTCGTCGCTCCAGCACAACGATCTCGAAGCCGCGCTCGATCAGCTCGTGCGCGGCACTCATGCCGGCGACGCCGCCGCCCAGGATGACGACGCGGGTGGGCATGCCTCACGGTTTTCGCCGGCCTCGGCCTGCTCGGGTCCCGCCACCGGATGGCGGTGGGGGTGCGGCTGGTGGAGGCACCGTCCCTGGCGGATAAAGCCTGACGATCGCGTCGTCCTCCTTGATGCGCAGCGCGATTTTCTCGCGCACACGGAACAGGAAGGTCGGGTGCTCCGTGACCTGTAGGAATTGGAGCGACATGTCGCCAGCAACCACAAGTTCGACTGGCGTGCCGCCGAGCGCTACCACCACGCCGCTGTATCCTTGGTAATCGTCAAGGGTGGACGAGCGGAGCAGCGGGCCGCCGCCTAGGAACGGAATGATTCGATCCTGCGGCAAAACCATGGAGGCCGGTTCGGGGGTCTGCGCGATTACGAACAGTCCCTGGCCTAGCACCACCGCGAACGGGCCGAAGTGGCCATGGCGCTCCAGCTCGCCGATGGCTGCGGACACCGCCGTCACCAGCCCCTCGCCTGCGTCTAAAACGCTAGTCCACTGGACCGGAACCCACTGCCAGCGATCGGGCGCCGGGAATGGTGGAATCGAGGGCCAGGGTGCCGGGGGCCAGGGTCGCCAGAGACCTGGTGTTCCTTGTCCACCATGGATTTCCCAAATTGCAGGTAGCCCGGTGAGCCCTCCAGCCGGTGCAACGGGCGGTACGGCCGGTTGCAACCCCCTGAAGACTACCGCGTCCTCTAGACGAGCGAGCACATTGGCGGCGCGTCGGAACAAGGCGAGCACGCTCCTCAATTCTGGGTCCGCCATCTGCGCGCCACGCACCCACACTCTCACTTGCAACGTCGCGAGCTGGGTGACTTCCCTGTCCAGAATCCGCAGCGGTGGATCAGCTGGTATAATTTCCCTTCGCACAAAATCGCTGTCCGCTGACAGCGGCCCGATCAACGGCAGGAAGGTTGCCGCCACGCGTGCGCGGTTTGCTTCCTCCTGAATGACCTGATTGACGCGAGCCCACTGCTCGTCCGTCCATGGCACTTGCGGGTCGCTTGCTGTCATGTCAGCCCCCGTGGTTGAATAGACCAAAGATTCTTTTGCGATCGCGTCCGTCGGTCGGACGCTGCAGTTGCTTTAGTCCTGCTAAACGAACGCTGCGGACCCGTTGTCATTCTGCACGTTTGCGGCCTCCCACGCCCACGGCGTAGACGTCGAATTCGATCCGCATCGCCTTGGTGTCCACCCTGCCCAAGCCGAGGCACTGGGCGCGGTTGAGCCACGCGAGGTCCTGGTCAGCAGTCGTATAGGTCGGTGAAGTGACAAACGGAGGAAATGCATCGAAGTCGTCGCGCAGGGCGCGAGTGTAGCCGTCGGGACCCAGGTCGAACATACCGCCATAGGAGCAGTAGAGCCGGGCCCCCGTGCGCGTCTGCAACAATTCCGTTATTACATTGACGACGCCGATGCCGTCCTGGCGGATACGCATGAAATCGCCCCCACCCGGCAGCACGATGCCCTCGTGATCCGGCCCGACGAAGCGCCCCTCCGTGAAGTACCAGTTGATGCGCAGCCCGTCCGGCATGCCGCCCACCACCTCTTTGCGGATGCCGATGGAGCCGGTCCAGAGAAACCTGGCATCCCAGTCCCAGCGAGGCTCACCTGCCAATTCGGGGCCCGGCGTCGCCGATGAGCCCGGTGTCGCTGACGCGGTCGGGACCGGTGCTGTGCCGCTGCCCACCTGATAGCGCGGGCAGTCATGCGAGTCCCGGAGACACGGCGAGATCGACTGGCCGGCGAAGCGGAGCACCGGCAGGAAGTCGACCAACCCGCTTGGTTGCCCCGGCAGAAGAGCCCGAAACAGGCGCGCCTTCGCATCATGCGCGCCCGGCACGGGTAGCGCGATCGCTTGGCGGACTGGGCCGCCGTTGACACGGTATTCGACCGTGATGGCATGACCCGGCCGCACGGGCGACACCGCCACCGTGACAGAGGCCGGAACCCCCGGAGCAACGACCCCTGGCGGCAAGGGCGTATCCGCCTCGCCCCACCGGATCACCGAGCCGTCGCGCGCTTGCCGCATAAACCCTGCAGGCACCAGTGGGTCTATGGGCGCCCAGTTATCGCGGAATTCCAGGCGAGAGATCGTCGCCTCCTGCAAGCTGCGGTTATTAGGCCCGGCCTGCCTCGATGTACGCGTCGGTAATGGCGAGTATTGGCGCGCACCATGCCTCCTCATCCTCCGAATTGCCGCCGTACATCATCAAGACTTGCCGACGTTTGTGTCAGGAACCGTAAGATTGATGTAAGGATACCACAACTCTTGCGCGCGGCCAGACGTATTCCAGAGCCCTCGCATGCTGGCGGCGTCAGGCAACCAGCGAGCAATTGCGATCTTGCACCCGCGACCCCGGCGTCACCAGCACAATTGCAGTCCGGTGCAAGCTCTCAAGGTGATTGCCGATACATCAGTCAAAGCAACTGTTCGATCCGGATCGGCAGATTGCGCAGCCGGCGGCCGGTGGCGTGATAGACCGCATTGGCGATGGCTGGTGGGACGCCCACCATCGAGATTTCCCCCAACCCTTTGACGCCGGCGCTGTTGAACTCGAAGTCCGGCTGGTCGATGAACTCCACCTCGATGGAGCCGATGTCGGCGTTTACCGGCACAAGGTATTCGGCAAGATCGGCATTGAGGAAACCGCCGTAGCGTGGATCGACTTCGCTCGCTTCGCGCAGCGCCGCCCCGATGCCCCACACCACGCCGCCTCGGACTTGGCTGGCTGCAGTACGCGGGCTGATAACCCGCCCACAGTCCACTACGCTCACCACGCGCGGTATTCGCACACGGGCCGTGGTCGGCTCAACACGCACTTCCACGAAATGCGCGCTGTAGCTGAAGGTGACGAATTCCGGGTAGACGGGACCAGCAAAAGACAGCTGACCCGCGGCTATCCGGCCATAGACCTCATCAGGCTGCCCGGAAGCTTTCGCCTGGATATGCACTTCGAGGGAGGCGCGCCCAGCGGCCTTCAGGACTTGCGCCGGCGTTCGACCGGCAGCGCCGCCCGCGATTAGTTTCGCCAGAGCGTTGAGCATCGCATCGGCGGCCGCGTTAGCAGCTGGAATGGCCGAAGCCGTGCCCCAGGATCCGGCGGTCATGTGCTGGGGAGCGCCGCGTGTGTCGCCGATTACCGCCACGACATTGGCCGCCGGGACGTCAAGCTTACGGCTGACGGCGGCGGCGAGCGCAGTGCGGAGCCCTTGCCCCATCTCGTGCCCGCCGATGCTGATGAACACGCCACCCTCGACCGTAACCCTGAGCCGTGCCACGGCGGGTGCGATGAAGCACGGGTAGGCGCCTATTGCGACACCCCAGCCGATGAATGATCCATCGTGGGCGCGCATGGACTGCGGGGCCATAGTTCGCTTGCCCCACCCAAAGCGTTCGGAGCCGCGCCGCAGACACTCGCCGACGTGACGCGAGGAGAGCCGCAGCTTGGAGATGGCGTCGGTCACGGTGTCGTTGGCCAATCGCAGCGCGACGGGATCCCGACCGAGGCTGTAGGCCAGCTCGTCGACACAGCATTCCAGCACGTAACAGGCGGCGTGCTCAAAGGGCGCGCGCATATAACCCGGTGTCTGCACGTCGGTCCGTACGAACCGTTCGCGCCCGCGGAAATTTTTGATTCCGTACAAACGTGATGACACCGCTGCATACTGAGCAGGAAACAGGTCGTAGCGCGAGGTCTGCGCATCTACCTCGTGAATCGCGGCCAGCATATTGCCGGAGCGGTCGGCGCCAAGCCGCACGCGATGGCGGATGGCCGGGCGGAAGCTGGCGTCATGAAAGATCTGGGCGCGGGGAATGACCAGCTTGACCGGTCGACCCAGCCGCAGCGCAGCTACGGCCACGAGCACCGTCTGCATCTGCATCGCGTACTTTTGGCCAAAGCCACCGCCGACAAAAGGGGAGATGACCTCCACGCGGTCCGGCGTCAGACCCAGCGCAGCGACCAGGCCATGGCGGACGGCTTCTGCGTTCTGAGTGCCTTCGTGCACTATGAGCTTGCCGTCCTTCCACTCTGCGATCGTGGCGATCAGCTCGATCGGGTTATGGTGCTGGGGCGCGGTAGTGAAGCGCGCGTCGATTTTTACTGGAGCCTCCGCAAACGCCTTGTCGGCGTCGCCGGCGACAATCTCGGGAAAACGGTCCTTCAGCGGGGTGTCCGCTTGATTGACGGTTTCGGTCCCGGGCGCATCGAGTGTGGCGCTGATGCGTTCGGTCGAATATGTGGCTTGGATCAGCGCGGCAGCCTCGATCGCCGTTTCAAGCCCGTCGGCCACCACCAGCGCGATCGGTTGGCCACGATAGGCGATGTCCGGTGATAGCATCGGCTGAAGGCCCTGAAAGCTATAGCCTCCGGCCATCAAAAAACCGGCCGATTTTACATGGCCGAGATCTTCGTGGGTGAGGATCAGCCGAACGCCGGACACGGCGCCGGCGGCCCCAACGTCGAGGTTGACAAGGCGCCCCTTCCCGATCGCAGCAACGGCGAGCGAAGCGTGGAGGATATCGGGTCGCACGTTGTCAGCGCCGAACAGTATCGCACCGCGCACCTTATGATAGGCGTCGATGCGTTGGGCATCGGGGAAGGGCATATCGCTCATTGGCGTAAGGCCCTTTGCTTGGCGATCATCAGGGCATCGGCGACAGTTCGAGCACCCAGCTCGATCCTGAAGCGGCTATCGTCGCTGCCCTTGGCCCCTTGTAATGCAGCGTCACCTGAGGCGCGAGCGGCTTGTGCGGTCAGCGGCCGACCAAGCAATGTCTGCTCGGCGGCGCGGGCGCGCCATGGACGGGTAGCAACCCCGCCGACGGCGATGCGCACGTCGCGCACGGTGCCTCCGTCCATCTGCAAAGCCACCGCCGCCGAGACAAGAGCGAAGGCAAAGGACTCCCGATCCCTTATCTTGTGGTAAGTCGAAGCACGGCCCAGCGGCGTCACCGTCACACGAATCCGCAGGATCAATTCGTTGAATTCCAGAGCGGTTTCAACGTGAGGCGTGGCGCCCGGCTCTCGGTGCAGATCTTCAAGCGCGATCGTTCTTTCACCCTTGGGCCCGAGGACATCCACCTTGGCATCGAAGGCGGACAAGGCGACAGCCCAGTCGCCGGGATAAACGGCGATGCACGTATCGCTACCGCCGAGCAGGGCATGACCGCGGTTTATGCCTTCTCTAGCCGCGCAACCGCTTCCCGGCTTGCGCTTGTTGCAGGCGAACGGTTCACCGCCGCGAAAATAGGGGCATCGTGTGCGCTGGAGCAGATTGCCACCGAGGCTCGCCATATTGCGAAGTTGCTGCGATGCCGCCATCCACAGGGCCTCCGAGAGCGCCGGATAGTCGCGCGCCAGGCGGCCGTCGGCGGCGACGTCGCTCATCCGGGCGAGCGCGCCGAACACCAGCTCGCTCGGACCGGAGGTGTCGAAGCCGCCCAGTTCCGCCAGCGAATTGATGTCGATGATGCTGGCGGGTTTCTCGACGTTCAATTTCATCAGGTCATAGACCGCCGTGCCGCCCGCAAGAAAACGCGCTCCAGGACCGGCGGCCGCAATCGCCCGGACCGCGTCCGCGGCGGTCGCCGGCTTGATGTAGGTGAAAGGATGCATCGCTCATGCCCTGCGCATCTTTGGCGCAGCGTCCTGGATGGCCGCAAGGATGCCGACGTAGGCCCCACAGCGGCAGATGTTGCCACTCATGTATTCGCGGATTTGCTCCGGCGAGGTGGCGTGTCCCTCGCTGACACACGCCACCGCAGCCATGATCTGGCCCGGCGTGCAGTAGCCGCACTGCAGGGCGTCGTGGTCGATGAAGGCCTGCTGCATCGGGTGCAGGTCGCCGCCCGGTAGCGAGAGGCCTTCGATCGTTGTCACCTGACGCCCGTCCGCCTGGACTGCCGGCATTAGGCACGACAGCACACCGCGGCCATCGATATGCACCGTGCAGGCGCCGCACTGACCGTGGTCGCAGCCCTTCTTCGCACCGGTGAGGGCGAGCAGTTCGCGGAGAACGTCCAGCAGTGAGGAGCGCGGATCGATCGAGAGCATGTGCGACGTGCCGTTTACGGTCAGTCGAACCGAAACGGTGTGCGCTGGGTCGCCGCCGCCGGTTCCTGGCTGAGCTTGGTTCCCGCCGGGAACCTCGAAGATTCGTGTCGCGGCTTGGCGCGCTCGCCATGTGTCCGCCTCCTCAGTGAGGATCGCGAGCGCACGCGCCACAAGATCATCGGAATCGACCACGCTCGCGCTTGATACGAACGGCACGGGTTGCTGAACGGGCCGCAGGGCGTCGAACGTTTGAGTGGCGGCGTCGATAAGGCCCCGCAATGGCGCACGCGACATCGCGCTGCGGGCAGGTGGCCGTTGGTCTTGAGGCGGCCGGTTCAATTGACGCCCCTCAGGACAGCGTACTGACACCCGGGGGGCTCGACGAACCAAGCTTCGATGCGGCTTCTAAATAGCGATCTCGCCGGTTGAGCTTGTAGCTCGTCCGACCCGCCGCACCAAATTGGTTTTAGATTCGCTGAACGGCGGCATGTCAAAACTGCCATCACGCACTTCCCCACTAACTGAGTTCGTGACTCGTCCGACTCCGCGCACTCAGTTCAGGTGGGTTCGCCGAAAACGACACATAAAAATGATGCGCCTCGGCTCCAATTTGTCGGACCCGACAGAGGGCACTGCTGAGAACGAGAACAGCATTATAGCATAATCGGGCTGCCTGCGATGGGTCCTTGTTGGGTCGGATAGGGCCCTTGCGCTACTGAGGACAACAACTGCGACTGCCCAGCCTGCCCATGGCCCAGACGGGCGCCCGTCGCCCTTCATGTCACTATCCAAAATCCAATTCGGCATCGTGGCCGCACTCATCCAGTCCGATCGATACGTACATTCAAAGCGGCGCCTACCGATGCCTCTGCAACCGCAAGCGAGCCTTGCCCTTCTGCCTGACTGGCAATTAAGTTCCGTAATCGAACAGGCGCGGCTTTAGTGCCAAACGGCATCGGCGGGTCGCCAAACGTTCGACCAAGGAGGGAGCACCCCGATGCTGAAGCTTCCCGGCCACACCCGATACGCCTATTCGCCGATCGTCGAGCGCAAAGACTACAACTGGCCGGGAGGCAAGCGGCTCGCCTTCTATGTCGCGCTCAATATCGAGCATTTCGCCTTCGGTGCCGGGCTCGGGATGGATCCGGTGCGCAGCGGCCAGCAGACCACGCGCAATTTCGCCTGGCGCGACTACGGCAACCGGATCGGCAATTGGCGCCTGTTCGAGATCCTGGACGAGCTCAAACTACCCGCCACGATCCTCTTGAACAGCAGCGTCTGCTATCACTACCCGCAGATCGTCGAAAAAATCAAAGCCCGCGGCGACGACGTGCTCGGCCACGGCCGCACCAACGCCGAGCTGCTGCGGCCGATGTGGGAGCAGGACGAGG
>Ga0306920_100010374_pt1 | contig 12492 bp, 12 predicted proteins | sample flu12Cox44000170_FD_204666 | JGI IMG/M metagenome (GOLD analysis project Ga0306920, IMG submission 204666) | Lab enrichment of tropical soil microbial communities from Luquillo Experimental Forest, Puerto Rico - flux4day.12C.oxic.44.000.170 (v2)... | ecosystem: Environmental > Terrestrial >...
CCTTTATAGGGCCCGTATTTCGCGGCCTGTGAGCAACGGGACGGTAACTGTGACACCCTTGGTTTCCCGTGATCGCCCAGACCGGCCGGATCGGATAAGGGTGGTATGACGCTAGCAAGGGATGAGCAAGACGCGCGCCGAACGCAAGGCATCACCCTTCTCTAAATCGCCCTTGTGCTCGTGTGTCTCGATCACGTTGCCCGGCGCGTCGTAAACGCGAATCACGGCCTGATGTGAGCGGCTGTAAAACTTTGCGTATCCGATTGCATTTGCTTGCAGCGTTCGGCTCGGCATACCACAGGCCACCGAATGGAAGCGCATCGCTTTATTGCTGACTTCGTCCTTGCACTGCGACAATAATTCCGATCAGCGGACTGAGTCGGTTTGCCAGCTCTACGGGCGGGGGGCGATTGTGAAGCTCGGGGACGAATTAGCACCGCCACTGCTTGGCTTCGAGGTACTCTCGCTATTCGTTTGGCCGAGATGCTTGCCCTCGTTCTTCGAACTCGGTCGATGGGCGGCGCTGACAATCTTCCCGAGTTTAAGCCCCATATCATGCGCTATTTTTTCCCAGTCTTCTCCAGCTTTGAACTTCGCTACGATGCGGTCAAACCTTTGGCCAGAAGCTTTAGCCAGTAAGTTTGCGATCTCCAATTCGCCATACCCTAGCTCTGTTGACGACTTCTCCGCTAGAAGCGTGGCTACGGGGACACCAGTTTCCCTGGATGTCCTGTTCAAGACGGCGGCGTCCCCCGTTGCATCGGAATGGGTCGTGTCGTGCGCTTTTTTACCACTGGCTTTCCCTTTTCCTCTGTCGGTGTCGATCACTCGTTCTGGTGAACCGGCGGGACCCTCGCTGGCGGCCTCTCTCGCTCTCGCTTCTTCGAGTGCAATTTCCCCGGGGTTATCTTGACCGCCGACTCTGGCGGACGACCCTGCAATGATCAAAAAAACCACCGTGACGTACAAGGCCGCACCAACAGCCATTTTTTCGGAAACGTTCAGCTTCATTTTCCTCGCGAATATTCTAAGCGCAGCCGCGAAAAATGGCGAGGTTTTTCCTCCGCTGTTGCGCCGCATCGCCACCAACCAAGCCGGGAAAAACCTTACGCCATAGCCGCTACAACGGGTCCGAGAATTGGAATGAAAGCGGAACTCACCATTCTTTGAAATCGCCCTTGTGCTCGTGCGTCTCGATCACGGTGCCAGCGACAGCGTAGACGCTCGACGTGCCTGTCTGAGCCAGTAGTGGAAGAACGGGATCCCAAGGAGGATAATCGCCAGTCCAACAGACGATCGAACTGGGCGTACGAGCCACAGATTCGCAGCAATCGCGCACGCCACGACACCCAGGAGCACCGGTGTCCATGGGTAACCCCAAACTCGGAATGGGCGGGGCAAGTCAGGTTCAGTGACGCGGAGCCGAATGAGCGCACCGGCGGTTAACGCAAGAAAGAGCCAAATTGCGAACATCACGAAGGAATACAGTTCTTGGTATGTGCCTGTCAGCACGAACAGGATCCCGACGCAGCCCTGAAAAATTATAGCGCCACTCGGAGTGTGGAACACGGGGTGGATTCGCTTCGCAAAGGCAAAGAAGTAGCTATCGCCAGCCATCGCGAGTGGAATCCTAGGGCCGGCCAAGAAATTCGCGTGGAGTGCTCCGAACGCAGAAACGATCATCGCCACCGTGATCCACTCGGCACCGCTGCTACCGATGAGTTGCGCCACTGCATCGGAAGCAACGTAATTAGACTCGGCTACTCGGGAGAACCCAAGTACGTGAAAGTACGTCCAGTTGATCAGCACATAAAGGCTGATAACCAGCAGTGTTCCTAGTATCACTGCCCGCGGTATGTTCTTTTGTGGATCGGCTACCTCCCCGCCGACATAGCCCAAGAATTGAAATCCGTTATAAGCTAGCATGGCAGGCACAACGCCCGTTAGAACTGCGCTGATGCTACCTTGGACGGGCCATGTAATGAGCGCGGAATGAATTTCGCTAACCCTGCCCACCGTTAGCCCGAGAATCCCGATTCCAACTATGGCTGCAACTTTGAATGATGTCAGAAATATCTGGAAATGACCTGCCGTGCGGACCCCGAGGTAGTTGATGGCTGCGACCAGCACGATGATTCCCGCTGCGAGCGGCTGCGCGGCGGTAGACGTGAATTGGTATGGCTGCAATTGAAACGGCAGAGTTAGTTGGCATGTGAAGATCGTATTGGTAACGGAGGGCAAAAGAAATCCAGTAAAGCGCAAAAGCCCGGCGGCCGTTACAGCGGCCATCGCGGGTCTCATGATGATTGAAGCCGTCCAGCCATATAAAAACCCCCAAGTAGAGCCGAGCCCTCGGCTAAGGTAAACGTAGTCGCCGCCTGCCTCCGGCATGGCTGCGCCAAGCTCCGCATAACAGAAAGCTCCAAACAGCGCGACAATTCCGCCGATGATCCAGACTGCGAGGACTCTTGTTGGCGAACCCAATTCACGGGCCATATCGCTAGCTACCAGAAAAACCCCCTGTCCGATTATTGACCCAACGACCACCGCAATGGCCGACCACAGGCCAAGAGCACGTATCAGACCCGGTGCCTTGTTTGTCATTGATGTCCCAAACTCACCGCACCACTGTGCAGTGTTACCAAGAAACAGACCGACCGAGCGAGGAAAAAAGCGACCTCACCACTCTTTGAAATCGCCCTTGTGCTCATGCGTCTCGATCACGTTGCCAGCGGCATCGTAAACGCGGATTACAGCATCATGTGAACGGCTGTAAAACTTCGTGTTGTCGGTTGCTCTTGACTTAGCTTCATCTGATCTTGAAGGGACCGAGAATTTGGCGAAGGAGCCAAAGGCCATTGAGAACGTTTCGCTTTTTCGCGTTCGCATTATTGCTGCCAGGCCTTTCAATTGTGCAGGTTGCTGGTTCTGCCGCTCCTCAAACCGTGACGATTCCTTGTGGGAATCTCCGCCTCAAGGCGTTCCTTTGGAGGCCAGCCGGAAACGCTCCTTGTCCTGCTGTGCTGTTCAATCATGGTTCTGGTACCGACGCTGGCCATACTGCAGGAATGATGATGGCTGAAGCAGCCCAAAAGCTTGCCCCCGTCTTCCTGAAACACGGATACGCCTTCTTGTATCTCTTTCGCCGAGGCCAAGGTCTTTCCGCCGACCAAGGGCTTTACATGGGAGATGTTCTGCGGCGCAAGGAGGCGGCGAAGGGAGCAGAAGCTAGCCAGCATTTACAGTTCGTTCTCTTAAATACGGACCATCTGGACGATGTCATGGCAGGCTTAGCTTTTTTGAAAACCGCACCCGGAATTGACCCTAATCGCGTTGCCGCTGCGGGGCATTCATTCGGTGGCCAACTCACCTTACTCGCCGCCGAACGTGATGCTGCTATCCGAGCGGCGGTTGCGTTTGATGGTGCAGCGCATCATTCTTGGGCGCGCTCGGAGGAAGTCCGCAAGCGGTTGTTGACAGCCGTAGGCAACGCAGCGGCACCCGTCATGCTCATTCAGGCTTCCAACGATTACAGCACAGCCCCCAGCCGTGCCTTGGCAGACGAGCTTGAACGGCTATACAAGCCGTATGTGCTGAAGATTTACCCGCCGGTTGGCCAAACAGCGGATGATGGCCACAACGCGGTCTATATTGCCATCTCAGTATGGGAAAAGGACGTCTTCCAGTTCCTCGATAAATATGTCAACCCAAAACCATGAGCGCCCCAGTCGCCAAGCGTCCGGCTCCATCGTAAACGCGGATCACGGTGTCATGTGAGCGGCTGTAGAATTCCTGTAGCCGATTGCAGGTTGACAACCAGGGCCGTCAATTCGCTATACGGCCAACTTTCTACCACTAACAATTAACGCCTGTGCAGGGAAATTCATTGTTCCGTTCACAAAGTATTTCTGCGCTCCATCGGCAACAGCTTGCTTTACGGTTGGTAGCTGATCGGGCGCGAGTTTGGCCATTTTTTCTCGCAAAGTTCCCGACATTTCAGTCCGCAATTCCCAGAAGCGCTCAAATGAGATTGGCGCTTCAATCTCAAAATTCAGCTCGCGTTCGATCACGCTTTTAGCGTCAGCCTTTTCCAGGATTCCAACGAGCTTACCGCGAGCAGCAAAACGGAATGTTTCTGGCGCATCAGGATCCTCTGGAGGAACCTGTACAAATCGGTCCATCACATCTGTGACAGCCGAAAAGAAAGGGTTACCTTCCTTTGGACCCCAAACGACAAACGAGACGTATCCATTCTCGGCAATTACTCTTAGCGCCTCTCGGACTGCCTTAACGGGATCGACGAAGAACATTGCGGATAATCTGCCGACAGCTACATCAAACAAACGGTCAGCGAACGGTAGGTTATCGGCAGAACATTGCCTGAAGTGGAGGTTTGTCAGACCCCGCCTGCTTGCTTCCACCTGAGCCGTCTCGACCATACCAGCTACGGGATCTGTGTATGTTACTGATCCCGTTGGCCCGACAATACATGAAATTGTCAGCGCTGGCTCGCCGCTTCCGCCACCGATATCGAGCACCTTTTGGCCGACTCCGATCCGCGCTTCTTCGACTAGAGCAGACGTTAATGGGGTGAACATCTGTGCGATCAGCACCCGATACTTGTCCCAATACCGCGCAGAGATTTGCCACGAATCCAGTGCTTTCTTCTCTTCCTCGGGAGTCATTCGGGTTTGACGCAAAACACGTTCCTCCATAGAGGGAAGTGTCCCCGAAAAGGCGGCAGGATTGCAAGGCACGTTTTGGCGGTGAATTCCGCTGCGCAACCAACCGAAAGGCTAGGGACTAGGGGAAGCGGATGGGGAAGCGGATGAGCTTGTGTAACCGTGGTCCTCCTCATAGGCGCGGATTGCTTGCTGCGTCTGTGGCCCGAGGACTCCATCGATTGACCCGCGATAATAACCGGCGCGAGTGAGTCGCTGTTGTAGTTCGGATACCCTCGATCGACTTCCGGAGCTGTATTGGCTTGCATTGCCATGGCCAGATCCGTAGCCGTTCCCATAACCGTAGCCGGGATTTCCATAGTCATTTCCGCTGTAGTAACCGTATCGGTAGCCGTACTCATAGGGCCCGTAGTCGCTGTAGTAACCGTATTGGGAGCCATAGTCATAGGGTCCGTAGTCGTTCCCATAGCCATAGCCGGGATCTCCATAATCATACCCGGCGTAGTAACTGTACGGGTAGCCGTTGCCGTAGGATCCATACGGATATCCCGACCATCCCCAGCTCAACGATGAACCCCGGCCCCAGCTCCACGGACCCCAGCCCCAGCCCCACCACCATGGAAAGCCAAAACCGCCAATGAACACGACGTTAGACGTGGGGAAACACCAACTACCGCCATTCCACCAACCCCATCTGCCATTCCAATTAGTCAAACGTCCGTTCCAGTTTCCGCCACTCCAAGTTCGGCCATTCCATGTCCGACCGTTCCAAGCGCCCATTCCAGAGCGCCCGATCATTCCGGGGCGCCCAATCATTCCATGGTGCCCAATCGTTCCGAAGTGCCCGGCCATTCCTGGGTGCCCGAGCATTCCGTGGTGCCCAACCATTCCGAAGTGCCCAGCCATTCCTGGGTGCCCTGCCATCGGACCGTGTCCCCCGCCACGGCCGTGCCGCGCCGCCGTGGCTAATGGAGCCGCCGTGAAGGCAACAAGGCAGGCCAAGGAAAGTATAAGCCTTGAATTACTCATGTTGGTGGGTTTCTAATTATTAGACACCGCACTCTCCGCGGAGTCGCGTTTTTTTACGGCGGCACAAGAATAAGTCTAATAGGTCGCCTGATTTCGGTGCCGCAGTTTCTATCTAGACAGCGTTTCGCGGTCGAATATGTTCATACGAACATGAAGACACGCGTCGGGGATCACGCGACCAACATCGCCGAGGACGCCGTTTACGCCGCAGTTGCGGAGGACATTAGGCACCGAGTACAGCCAAAATGATCGATGCCTCGCGCGCGAGAGAGAGAGCAGCATCCGTCCAAATCCGTTGACGCGACGTTGACGGTATGAGTGTCTGAACTGGTCGTTTTGTGTCGCTAGCGTTCGCACTTACGCGATAGGCGATAAGTGCTTCAAGGGTAGTGCGATAGATTACAAATCAGCCGCTCTAAACCAACTGAGCTATGCCGGCAAAAATACGGCGCACATTAATGGACGCTGCCGTGTGAAACAAGTTGCCGATCGCGTGAGTTCGAGCCACTGCTCCGCATTAGAGGGCACTCAGCCACCAGCCTGTAGCTCGGCCAGTCGCTTCTCGAGCTGCTCCCTTTGGCACGTGGGTCGGGGTCGCATGGCGGGTTACTTGATCGGGTTTCTGGTTTGCGGGTGAAAAATTTACTTGTCGAAGAGTTGTTTGACGGCGAACGACGCCATGCCGCTGTCCGAGTGCGCGATGCCGTCGGCAAACGCGAGTCGCCAGCCGAACGTGGTCTTCATTTCGCGGGCCGCGGTCTCGGCGTGCGCGAAGAAGAATTTTCCGCGCGCTAGGCGAAACATCCCCTGCGCATCCGACTCCGGCGTGTGGCGCAGCGCTTTTGCCTGCGGATCGGTATCAGCGGTGCCGAGCAGCACCGTAAGCGGCAGTGCGAGCGCGTGACGCAGATCGGCTTCGGTCACGGGCGTGTTTTTCAAACCGTAAGGAAACGTGCCTACGAAATCCGGCAGCATATACCAGCTGGCACTCGCCGCGACGACACGTTCCACGCGCGCCTTCGGTACAAAATAAATAAAACGTTGCGTGAACTGTGCGCCCGCCGAGTGGCCGTAGAGCCGGTAGTGTTCGGTCTTGTTGCCAAGGCGCGCGCGTACGGCGTCGAACACCGGTTCGATCACGCTGAACGACCACTGCTCGCGCGGCAGCGCGTGGCCGGCTTGGTCGACGGTGTTGCCGTAAATGTAGCCTTCCTCGCCAGGAAATTCCTTTTGCGAAAACTCCGGCACCACGAGGAGAAATCTTTTCGCGCGCGCGTGCGGAATCCAGTCCTCGAGGTAGCGCTCGCCGTCGCGCTGCATGCCGTGCATCACGATGACAACCGGCGTCTGCGGCGTCGCTTCGGGCGGCACAAAGAACCACACGGTCACGTGGCGGCCGGCCAGCACGAGATCGAAGCTATCATGCTTCGCTGCCTCGGCCGCGAACGCGCGCGTGGCGAGAAAGAGCAGCGCAAAACTGAGAAATATTCTTTTCGTGTGGAAGTAGTCGGCCAGATTTTTACGTCGTTGTAGAATGGAGGTGTGCCTACGGGGCCCGCGGTGTCGACCCAGACACGATACATGCCTTCGGTGTTGAACGGCAGCGCGAAATTTCCGTGTGGCGGTCGACATCGTTTGCTGCGCGGTACGTTGGGTTGCAACCAACATCGAACGTTTCTCCACGACGCCCTCTCGCAAAAGGCTGCCCCAAAATACTTCTATCACTGGTGTTGAGGTGACGTGTCGCGCGAGCCCCCCCGACGCTTCTTTCTACAGCGCATTCGTCTGTCCTACTGAACTTCGCCAATCTTCCTTCTTACATTCTTCGGGAGAGCGCAATGCCGCGCGATCGCTCTACGCGTCGAGTCGAGAACGCTACTGAAATAACGTAGCCATATTCCCGGCGATTTCACCACGCTTTTGCTGCAAATTGCGCAGTCGTTTGTCCAATGACGGCATGATCTCCTTAGAGCCAGCTCCATGCGTGATGGCACGAGTCCCCAAGTATGCCTGCCAGGGAATGTCTATCGTGTGGGCTGTCTCAACCAGATTATTATTGTACTGCCCTATGTATTCGTTCAGTTTGTCCAAATGCGCGGGCGAGATGAGGCGGAGAATGTGGGCTTGGTCATAAATATTCCGTGCCCACCACCAACCAGTGCTATCAAAGTCAGAATAAAGCTCGTACACTCGTTTACGGAGATCTTCGCGTCGTCGAAGGAACTCACCCTGTTGCTCGATTGAAAGGGCGTCTTTCTCGAAACCCTCGAACGCCGTCTTGATCTTGTTAATTGTGGCGTCGACTCCGTTGGAGGCGGCCATAACTTGTATGGCTTGCTTCACTCTTGTATCAGCCAGAGCCGCCTGTTTGCTGGAACGACCGACTATCCACGGAATCAGCAGGGAGCCTAACAACGTTCCAATGAGGGAAAGTGTGAGCGGATGGCGTAGAAAGGGATCGAATCGCACGATGAGGTTCTAGCAATTGTTGCAACAGCGGTAAAGTTGGTTTTGGCGAACTGCCATCAGCATGAGAGCCGCGTGCGCTCCCCAGAGAATCTTTGTGCGACGGGAACGACCGTAGCCGCTTCGACAGCAGCCGTCTCGGCCTGGTCGGTGTTTACACTCGTGCGACAGTTCCGCGCCCCGCGAGGGACTCGGTTTTCACGTTTCACGTTCTCTTCTACGGTCGGCCAATTTTTTGCTGCAAAACTGCGCAATTGGGCGAAACGCCGCGCAAAATAGATCCTGCCGACTTACCTATGAAAAACAAGCCACGCAAAGCAGTGAAACGCTGCGCAACTCGTTAGGCGTGAATTACAAATCAGCCGCTCTAAACCAACTGAGCTATGCCGGCGAAAAAAGAGGTTAAAACGTTACAAGAGTTACAACGTTAAAACGGAAGTGTCAGAAAGCCATTGTAATTTGGTCGCCACTACTCGTTCCGCGCGAGCTTTTGCGTTATTCGCGGACGTGTGAATAAGCGGAAAGGGGCTCGGCCGTTTCCAAATTCTTGATTACGGTGCTGAGATAGACCGACTCGGGATAGAACGCTTTGTATTTTGTGATCTCTGCCCGATTCAACACTTTGAACCCGTAACGTTCGAACATCTTTTCGCCGCGCCGGCTCTCGAAAGTTACGATCTGGCCGCACACGCGTTTTTCGCCAGAGCGATAGAGATAACTCAAATACGCGCTCATCAATGCGCGTGCGGTGGAAACCTTTCGCGCCTCCGGTAAGAGATTGATGTGAAAATGCGGCACGCGCCGCGGTTGGGCTGGGACTTCGCGCCACCCGTACATCAGGACCCAGCGAATAAAGCGGCGCGATCTTGCGTTATAGCGGAAGTAACGTGTGAGCGCACGGAAAAACAGCCAGACATTTTGATACAATGCGTAGAGCTGGTTTTGCAGCGGCTTCCGCGAGCCAAGCAGGTAACCGCGAATTTCGCCATCTACCTCCAGGAGGAAACATGATTCCGGTTCGTGGTCGGTGTAATAGGTGGTCAGAAAATCAGCAAACAATTCGCGATCTTCGTACACCGGATCGATCGGGTCGCCGAGAAAGCCGGTATCGCAGCAGAGTTTCCTTACCGCTTCGCGGTCGGATATGCGATAGCCGCGAATGAGAAACGGCTTGTGATCGTCGTTCGCCATTTAAAAACGGCGATATTGTGAGCGAAGCTCGCGATAAATGCAAAAAAGTTCGTCAAACACGCGAGGCCAGCTGTACAGACTCCGCGCAACGCGTGCAGCGTGTCTGCCCAAGGCAGCTAATTTCCTGTCGCTGCATTCTTCGATCGCGTTTGCCAGCGCGTCCGGGCTGTTTTCGACCGCCCACGATTTCTGATCGTGACAGATAATGTTGTCCATGTAGCTGCCGCGAATTCCCACTACCGGCGTCCCGCACGCCTGGCATTCCAGCGAGGCAAGACCAAATGTTTCCTGAACACCGGAATGAACGAAAAGATCGGCTGCGCGATAAAAGCCGGCGAGCTCGCAAGGATCGGCGCAGTAACGAATCCATGAAAGATTGTCAGTTCGCAATTGCAGTTTCCGAAGTTGCGTCCGTTCCGGCCCATCGCCGATGACAAGCAAGTGAAATTCATCGGGGCGGTGCCGCTGCAAACTCCTGAACGCGCGAAGCAAAGTCGCCGTGTTCTTCTCTTTCGCCAGCCGGCCGACGTAAAGGAGGAGATGTTGCCCTGAATTAACGCCGAGCGAGCGGCGTATCACTTCGGTTCCCGATCCGTCCGGACGGAAGATTTCAGTGTTAACACCAAGGCGAAGCAGACGCACGTTGTGCACGCCCCAGTGACGCAGGACGTAGGCCAGTCCCTCTGATGCGACGACTGTGGCGGCGTGCTGGTTGTACAGTTTGCAAACGTACGCGCGGGAAAGCTTCATCACACGGCGTGTAGCCCTTTTTCCAAGGAGCATTGCGCTCTTTCGCACGTACGCTTCTGGAAAATGAGAGTGATAAAAACCGATCACTGGCACGCGCAGCGCGCGCCCGGCCTTCAGTGCTCTCCACCCGAGCTGATAGGGATCGCCGGACTCGATCACATCCGGCCGTTCATGTTCCAAAATTTCTTCCACTGCGCGGAGATTCAACAACGCGCGGTATTGCGCCGTGCGTGACACGAGAGGAGAACGAATCGTGTAAACACGCGAGCGCCCGTTTGTTTTCAGCTTCGTCTTCGCGCCAGGCACAATAAGAACGTGTTCGTCGCCTGGCGCGCGCTTGTCGATGTAATCGATTTTCTCATGAAGATATCGCTTCACGCCACCGCTTACCGGCGAATAAAACTGAGTCACGTCGCAGATCTTCATGATGGTTTTGTCATTCCGAGTGAAGTCGAGGAATCTCTAATATCCTTCTGCGCGCACAGCGATAAGCAAAAAACAGAGACGCTTCGACTCCGCTCACCATGACAATCAGAATTTACGAGTCGATAGTCAGTGGCTCTCCAGTTCGCTTAGGTACTTCTCCGCATCGATCGCCGCCGCGCAACCTGAGCCCGCTGCGGTCACCGCCTGCTTGTACACGCGATCTGCGACATCGCCTGCCACGAACACCCCGGGATGTTTGCTCTCGACCAGATTCTTCGTGATCAAGTAGCCGTCGCCATCCATGTCGAGTTTGCCTCGATACGGCTTCGAGTTCGGATCGTGGCCGATCGCCATGAATACGCACGCCACCGCGAGCTCGCGTTCTTCGCCTGTCTTGACGTTGCGCAAACATACAGAGCGCATCTCACCTTTTTCATCGGCAATGTATCTTGTAACCACGGTGTTCCAGATCGGTTCGATCTTCTTGTTCGCAAATACGCGCTCCTGCATGATTATTGAAGCGCGCATCTTGTCCCGGCGATGAATCAGATAGATTTTTGAAGCGAACCGGGTGAGAAACAACGATTCCTCCGCAGCCGAATCGCCACCCCCGACAACGCACACGGGCACATTTTTGTAAAACGCGCCATCGCATGTAGCGCATGAGGTCAGCCCGTGACCGATCAATTTCTCTTCGTTTTGCAATCCCAGATACCGGGCTGACGCTCCGCTGGCGATGATGAGCGCCTGCGTCTCCAGCCATTCATCGTCGGCTTTGATTCGGACGTGCTTGTTGCTTGCATCGAAATCGGTCACCTCCGCGTAAGAGAAACGGGCGCCAAATTTCTCCGCTTGCCTGTGCATATTGAGAATTAATTCCGGTCCGTCGATACCATCCGGAAATCCGGGATAATTTTCCACCAAGGTCGTGGTTGAGAGTTGTCCACCGGGCTGTCGCCCTTCCAGCACGAACGGGCTGAGATTAGCGCGCGCGGCGTAAATCGCCGCCGTCAACCCGGCGCAGCCGCTGCCAACAATGATCACTTTCTCCATCGATAGAATTTAGCACACACGGCAAGTTGCAAAGGTCAAGGTGGATCACGTTGTCCTCACCGCGACGGCAACAATTGTGGCAAAGCCGCCTGGATACGGCTTCGTTGGCATCTCATCAGCTCACGCCGTGACTCGGACACCGATGCTATGAAGTCCGGCCACACCAGAGAACGGACCACGATCCTCTTCCCATTCCTGCACGTCGCCGTCGCCATCCGTTGCGCGGACCACGAGAGTGTAATCACCCGGCGCGGCGGGCGTCCAGTGCGTTTTCCACAGTGACCACGCGAGTTTGCCGCCCGAGTAATAAATCGCCGCGTCACTCCAGGTCTTGCCGCTATCGAAACTGAACTCGACTCGGGAGACGCCCCGGTCGCCGCCGAAGGCGATACCTTTCACTTCGATGGGAGCCGTCAGTTTACCTAACGAGAAAAATGACCACTCATTAGGCACATCGATTCTCGATCGTGTGGGCACGATGAAATCGGGACCCCAGCCCTGGGTTTCATAAAAACCCTTAGCGCTCGCATCGGTCACTTCGATCCGGGTGAGCCATTTCACATTCTTTTCGCCGAAGTAGCCTGGCACGATCGCGCGCAACGGGTAGCCGTGACGATGCGGCAAAGGCGCGCCGTTCATTTCGTAAGCAAGCAGCGTGGTTGGCTCCATCGCTTTCTCTAACGGGATTGTGTCCGTGTAGTTGTCAACGCTGTGAAAACGCACGCGGGCCGCGTTAGAAAGGGTCGCGGCTCGTTCGAGCAGGTCCCCTAACGGAATACCTCTCCAAACCGCATTGCTGATCAGGCCTGCATCCAAGCCATTGGAGATGCACATAAGCGTCGTTTCCTGCTGGGTGGTGTCCAATCCCACGAGATCCTGAAACCGCCACGTAGCG
>Ga0306920_100010375_pt1 | contig 12492 bp, 11 predicted proteins | sample flu12Cox44000170_FD_204666 | JGI IMG/M metagenome (GOLD analysis project Ga0306920, IMG submission 204666) | Lab enrichment of tropical soil microbial communities from Luquillo Experimental Forest, Puerto Rico - flux4day.12C.oxic.44.000.170 (v2)... | ecosystem: Environmental > Terrestrial >...
CGAGCCCGTCAACGATTCGCTGCCGTTCATCACCTTCATCGCCGAGCACCCGCTGGGCTCGGAGATCGACGGTGAGGTCGAGACCTTCACGTCCCACGGCGCGTTCGTGCTCGCCGGGGGGGCCCGCTGCTACGTGCCGATCAGCGCGCTGGGCGACCCGCCGCCCCGCGCCGCCCGGGACGTGCTCAGCCGGGGCGGCCGTCGCCGGTTCGTCGTGCAGGCGCTCGACCCGCAGCGCCGAGGGATCGAGCTCGCCCTGCCCGAGTTCGCCAAGGTGGCCGGGGCCCCGCGCCCCGAGACCATCGAGGCCGAGATCAGCGAGGTGCCCGGCTCGCTCGGCGGCCCGGCTCCTGCGTCGACCCGGCGCCGGGCCGAGGCGCCGGCGCCCGTGCCGAGCGCCGGTCTGGCCGCGGCGCCGACCAAGCGGCCGCGTCAGGCCGCCGCGGCTGCCCCGCCGCGAGGGTCCGAGCCCGGCGCCCGACCGGCGAGGGCCCGTGTCGGTGCGGGCTCGGCCGGTCCGGCCGCAGGTGCGCCGCGTCGGGCTGGGCCGTCGGCCGGATCAGGCTCGGGGACCACGGCCCCGGCTGGCGCGACCAAGACGGCCAAGGCCGCCGGACCATCCGCCGCGGCCGGCGCCGCCGGCCCCCCGGCCGCGGCGGCGTCCGGGGCGGTAGGGCAGCCGGTCCCCGCGGGAGCGTCCGCCGTCCAAGGGAGGCCGTCCGGCGTGAAGGGGACCAGGTCCGCCGCCGCGGCCGCGGTGGCAGCCGCCGAGTCGGCGGCGGCAGCCGGGACGGCGACGGCCGCCAAGGCGGCCAAGGCGCCCAAGGCCGCGGCCAAGGCCACCAAGGCGGCCAAGGCGTCAAAGGCCGGGGCCACCGCCAAGGCCGCCGCCCCGACCAAGGCAGCCAAGCGTGCGGCGTCCGCTCCGCCGGCCGGTGCCGCGGCCGCGACCACCGAGCCTGCGGGCGGTGCCGGCCCGGCCACCGCCGCCGTCCCCCCGGGCGGACCGGCGGCGGCGAAGGCGGCCAAGGCGGCCCCGAAGGCGGCCAAGGCCCCAAGGGCCAAGGCGGCCAAGGCCCCGAAGGCGGCCAAGGCGGCCAAGGCCCCGAAGGCGGCCAAGGCCCCCAAGGCGGCCCGCAGCTCGCCGTAGCCGAGGACGCGCGGGCGCCCTACGGTGGCCGCGTGCGCCTCGCGACGTGGAACGTCAACTCGCTCAAGGCCCGCCTCCCGAGAGTGGAGGAGTGGCTTGCGTACGCCGAGCCCGACGTGTGCTGCATGCAGGAGACCAAGGTGGCCGACGCCGCCTTTCCGACGCTGGCGTTCTCCACCCTGGGCTACGAGGTGGCCCACCACGGCGACGGGCGCTGGAACGGAGTGGCCATCCTCAGCCGTGTGGGCCTGACCGACGTGACCGAGGGATTCGGGGGCACGGCGTCGGCGGCGACCCTCGCCGACGAGGTCGCCGCCGAACGCCGCCTGATCGCGGCCACCTGCGGCGGCGTGCGCGTGATGAGCGTGTATGTCCCCAACGGACGGTCGGTCGACAACGAGCAGTACGGCGCCAAGCTCGAGTGGCTGGCCCGGCTCGAGGAGTGGATCGCCGCAACCGCATCCCCGCAGGAGCCGCTGGCCGTGTGCGGCGACTTCAACATCGCGCCGGCCGATCGTGACGTCTACGACCCGAGCCGGTTCGTCGGCACGACCCACACCAGCGACGCGGAGCGGGCCGCGCTGCAGCGCCTCGAAGGGTGGGGCCTCGAGGACGCCTTCCGCTTGCTCTACGACGAGGAGGGTCTGTACACGTGGTGGGACTACCGGGCCGGTGACTTCCACAACCACCGCGGCATGCGCATCGATCTCATGCTGGTGACGGCACCGCTCGCCAAGGCCGCCCGGTGGGGCATCGTCGACCGCAACGCCCGGAAGGGAAAGCTCCCGTCGGATCACGCCCCGCTGCTGATCGACTTCGACGTGGACCCCGACCCGAGCGCCACCGCCTAGCCGCCGGGGCCGCCCGGCGAGCGCGCCGCGGCGGCGGCGTCGCGTCCCCGGCTACGTCGCGTCCGGCTACGTGGCGCCCGGGGGTCCGTGGGCGGCGAGCCACGAGTCGACGAGCTCCGCCTCCGCGGCCGCGTGCTCCTCGAGGCCCGAGACGATGGCTCGTTCGACGCGGCCGCCGACCAGCGGGACGCTGACGCGTAGGTCCCCTTCGGTGGTGCGCACCGATCCCGAACCGGTGGCCACCAGCTCGGACGTGCCCGCGCACTGCAGCATCGACGCGTAGTGGTCGGGCACGATCCGGAACGAGGCGGTGTGCGACGCCAGGTCCACCGTCGACTCCTCGACCCAGGTCAGCCGTGCGGGATCCACGACCCTGCGCACGGCGCCCGACAGCTCGCCCACGAACGCGTAGCGCACGTGGAGCGTGAGCTGCGTCCCGCGTTGCTCGCGGACCAGCAGCTCGGGCCGGCCCAGCTTCGGCAGCTCGGCCATCTGGCCGATGAACCCGGGATCGGCCAGCGTGTCCTGCACGGCGTCGGCGTCGTGGTTGAACCGCTGCTCGATGGTGAACCTCACGGCCCGCCGTGGGCGCTCAGCACCGGGAGCAGCTCGGCGGCCCAGGCGCGCAATCGCCGCCCGGCGCCGGGTGCGGCGTGGGCGAGGTCGTCGGCGGTGGTCGCGTCCGACTCGGCCAGGGCGGCGAGATCCCGGTCGGGGAGGATGACACCCGGGGGCACGCGCGCCGCTCGGGCCCGGCCGGCGCGCCACGCGACGAGCGCGGCCCGGCGTCCGCGTACCGCCGCCGGCTGCGTGTCGATCGTCTCGCGCAGCGCCGTCAGGCGCCGGCCCTGTTCGGCCGGCGCCGGCGCGGTGGCGAGCGTCGTCGTCGCTGCCTCGATCGACGCCAGCCAGCGGGACGGCGCCGGGCCGACCCACGACAGCTGCAGCTCGTCGGAGGCGCGGCTGGTCGCGACGTACAGGAGGCGCTGCTCCTCGGCCAGCGCCGCCGGCGAGCCGGCCGTGAACAGGGGCACCGTCCCCTCCTCGACCCCGGCCACCCAGACCGACTCCCACTCGAGGCCCTTGGCCCGATGGAAGGTGGCCAGGTCCACGCCGACGCCGTCCGCCTCCTCGCCGGTCGCCCCGGTGGCGTCGAGCCACGCCCGGAAGCCCCCGACGGTGCCCGACGGGGCGGCTCCGCGGTAGTCGGCCAGCGCCGCCGCCACGGCGACGCGATCGGGTCCGTCCGGCCGGCCGGCGAGGACCTCGTCGAGATCGGCTGCCGCACTTCGTCGTGGCATCGCCTCGAGCCACGCCCGGACCGAAGGCCGGTCGGCGAGCGGACGGGCGTCGCGCAGCCGCCACGGGATCCCGGCGGTGCTGAACGCGTCCGCGATCACCCGCAGGCGGCTGTTGGTACGGGCCAGCACCGCCATGTGCGTCCATCCCCGGCCCGGCCCGTGTCGCGCGAGCACGCCGCCGGCGATCGCCGCCGCCTCCGCCTCCTCGTCGGCGAATGGGGTGAGCGCGGGGATCGGGCCCGGGGGGCGACCGCTGGTGCGGCGGACGATCGCCCGCGTCGGCCGCACGGCGTCGGTGACCGCGACCAGCTCGGGGCTGGCGCGGAAGTCCTGCTCCAGCGCGACCACCCGGATGCCCGGCCAGTCGCGGTCGACTCGCTCGAACAGGTCCGGGCACGCCCCGTTGAACCCGTAGACGGCCTGATCGGGGTCGCCGACCAGGCACAGGTCGGGGCGTGGTCCCACCCACGCCCGCAGCAGCCGCAGGTGCACCGGGTTGAGGTCCTGGTACTCGTCCACGAAGACGTGCCGATGCCGCCATCGGGCCACCGCCCTCGCATCGGCGTCGCCCTCGAGCAGCTCGGCGACCGACGTCAGGAGGTCGTCGAAGTCCACGACACCGTGCGCCGTCTTGGCGCGGGTGTAGGCCTCCCACCCGGCGGTGACGAGCTCGGGCCGCAGCGGCGGGCGCCGGCCCGCCCGCGCCGCCAGCGTGCCGTAGGTGGTGGGGGTGCCGCCCTGCGCCCGGGCCCAGCCGACCTCGTCGCCCAGGGCGGTCAGCTCCTCGGGAGCGGCGTCCCGCCCGAGCACCGAGGCCAGCGAGTCGCGCAGGTAGCGGCGGGGACGGGTCAGCAGGACCGGAGGCCGAAGGCCCCGGTCGGCATGGTGGCGGTTGAGCTCAGCCCAGGCCACGGCGTGGAAGGTCCCGGCGCTGACCCCGCCCTGGCGGGGCCCGGCCGGGAGGCCGAGGGCGGCGAGACGGTCGAGCAGCTCGGCCGCCGCCCGCCGGCTGAACGTCAACACCAGGACGTGACCCGGTTCGGCATCGCCCGTCCGGCACCGGCGGGCGATGCGCCGCGTGAGGACCCTGGTCTTGCCCGTGCCCGGCCCGGCGACCACGGCGAGGGCCGAGGCGGAGGTGGAAACGGCCTCCGCCTGCGCCTCGCTGAGGCCCTCGAAGACGTCCGCGCTCACCGTTCGCGACGCTACTGACGGGGGGTGACGGCCACGGGGACCGCCTACGCTCGTGGCCCGTCATGACCCCGTTCCGCCCCGCTCCCCGCCGGACCGGCGGGGCGCCGGAGGCGCGGGTCGCGGCGAGTGCGCCGTGCTGAGCGTCCTCCCGGGCGACAACCTCGGTGCGCGGCACGGGGCGCCCCCCGCGGACGTCGTGGCCCTCCACGGCTGGCGCCGCTCGTCGGCCGACTTCGACGCCGTGCTGGTCGGGCTCGATGCCGTCGCCCCCGACCTGCCGGGGTTCGGCTCGGCCGCAGCGCCGCCCATCGCCTGGGGCGCCGCGGACTACGCCGGGGCCGTGGCCCCGGTGTGCCGCGAGGGGCCGCCGGTCGTCCTGGTCGGCCACTCCTTCGGGGGCAAGGTCGCGGTCATGCTGGCCGCCGCCTGTCCCGATCGGGTGCGCGGCCTGCTGTTGACCGGTGTGCCGCTCACCGCCGCGCCGGTGCCCCGGGCTTCGTGGAGGTACGGCGTGGCCCGTCGTCTCAACCGGCTCGGTCTGCTCGGCGACGAGCGGCTCGAGGCGCGCCGCCGCCGCACGGGCTCCGACGACTACCGCGCCGCCAGCGGGGTGATGCGGGACGTGCTGGTCCGTTCCCTGGGCGAGACCCGCGACGGCACGTACCTCCGCGCCCTGGGCGAGGTCCGGTGCCCGGTCGAGCTCGTGTGGGGCGAGCGCGACACCGCCGCCCCGCTGCCGGGGGCCGCCGACCTCGCCCGGGCGCCGGCCGGTGCCCGGCTGACGGTCCTGCCCGGCGTCGGCCACCTGACCCCGACGGAGGCGTCCGCCGAGCTCCGGAGCGCGCTCGACCGCCTGCGATGAGCGGCCCCCGCGAGCCCCGGTGATGAGGTCCCGGTGACGGCCGCCGCCGTCGTGGCCGGGCTGGTGGCGGCCGCACTGGCTGACTGGCGGTGGCTCCTCGTGGCCCAACGCGAGCACTACCTGGCCGGGTCGGCGACGCGGTTCGCGCTGCGGTGGTGGCGTCGCGGCCCGAACCTCGTGCTGGCCGGTGCGGCCGTGCTGGGCGTGGTGCTGTCGCCGATCACGCCCGCCGCCGGGATCGTCGGAGCCCTCGCCGTGGCCGCCGGCCCCTTCGGCTTCCCCGTCCGTCCCCGGTCGCCGGGACCGCTGGTGTGGACCACCCGCCTCCGCACCGTGGCGGCCGTGACCGGTGGGATTCAGATCGTCGTGGTCGCCGGCGCCGCGCTCATCGGGGCCGGCGTGCCCGTGGCCGGCATCGTCGCCCTCGTCTCCCCGCTGACCGTGGACGGGGTGCTGGCCGGCCTGCGCCCGCTCGAGGACCGGCGCGCCGGGCGTTTCGTGGAGCAGGCCCGCCGGCGGCTCGAAGCGGTCGGCCCCGACGTCGTGGCCATCACCGGCTCCTACGGGAAGACGACGACCAAGCGCTACGCCGCCCACCTGATGGCCGGGGCCAAGCGGGTCGTCCCCAGCCCGGCCAGCTTCAACAACCGGGCCGGACTCTCGAGGGCGGTCAATGAGCAGCTGGCCCCCGGTACCGAGGTGTTCATCGCCGAGATGGGGACCTACGGGCCCGGCGAGATCGCCGCGCTCGTCGAGTGGTGCCGGCCGCGGGTGGCGGCGATCACTGCCATCGGCCCCGTCCACCTCGAGCGCTTCGGCACCGAGGACGCCATCCTGCGGGCCAAGGCAGAGATCCTCGAGGGCGCCGATGTGGCGGTCCTCAACGTCGACGATCCACGGCTCGCCGCGCTGGCCGGCGACCTCGAGCGCGCCGGCCGCACGGTGGTCCGGTCCGCCTCCGTGGACCGCTCCGCCGAGGTGGTCGCCACCGCCGACGGGGACCGCCTCGTGCTTCTCCGCTCCGGGGTCACGCTGGGAGCCGCGTCCCTTCCCGACGCCCCGTTGGAGGACGTCGCCGTCGCCGCCGCTCTGGCCCTCGCCGTGGGCGTGCCCACCGAGACGGTGGCGGCCGCCCTCGGTTCCCTGCCCGAGGTCCCCAACCGGCGCACGCTCACGCCGCTGTCCACCGGCGCGGTGGCGGTCGACGACACCTTCAACTCAAACCCGGCCGGCTGCCGCGCCGCCCTGGCGACGATGGCCCGCCACGCGACGGCCGGCGGTCGGCGCGTCGTGGTCACCCCCGGGATGGTCGAGCTCGGGCCGGTCCAGGTGGAGGAGAACCGGCGGTGGGCGGCGCTCGCGGCGCGACAGGCCACCCACGTGCTCCTCGTCGGCGCGACGAACCGTGCCGCCCTGCTCGCCGGCGCCGCCGAGGTGGCCGACGCGGAACGGGCCGTGGTCGTCGTCGTCGACCGCCACGACCAGGCCGTGAGGTGGGTGCGGGCCCACACCGGTCCCGCCGACATCGTGCTGTACGAGAACCAGCTGCCCGACCACTACCCCTAGGCTGAGGCCGGTGAGCAACGGGGCCGGCAGGCCGGCCGTGATCTTCGGGGGCCCGTCGCCGGAGCACGACATCAGCATCCTCACCGGGCTGCAGGCGGCGCGCACGCTGGCCAAGGCGGGGCGGTCGCCGGCGTGCCTGTACTGGTCCAAGACCAACGCCTGGTTCGAGGTCGACGAACGCCTGGAAGGGGCGGATTTCGCCGACGGCGTGCCGCGCGGCTCGCGCCCGCTGCGCCTCGTCGTGGGGTCCGGCGGTGGCTTCGTGGGCGAGAGCGGAACGCTCCGCAAGGAACGCCCGCTCGACATCTCCGCAGCTGTCGTGTGCTGCCACGGCGCCCCGGGTGAGGACGGCACGCTGCAGGCCGCCCTGGATCTGGCCGGGTTGCCCTACACCGGCCCGGATGCCGCGGGTGCCGCGCTCGGCATGGACAAGCTGGCCTTCGGCGAGGTGTGCCGTGGTGCCGGCCTGCCCGTCCTGCCACGCGAGATGGTCGAGGCGGCCGACGGCTGGTCGCCGTCGTTCGCCGGCCCGTACATCGTCAAGCCCCGCTTCGGCGGGTCCTCGATCGGTATCGCGGTGGCGGCCGACGCCGCCGCCGTGCGGGCTGTGGCCCGCCAGAGCGTGCACCTGCGCGAGGGGGCCGTCGTCGAGCCCTACCGCGAGAGCGCCGTCGACCTCGAGATCGCCGTGCGGACGTACCCCGAGGTGGCGCTGTCGGCGATCGCGCTGCCCGACCGGCGATCCGGGATCTACTCCTACCAGCAGAAGTACGTCGGCGGTGAGGGCATGGCAGGGGCGCCCCGGCGGCTCAACCCCGAGTTGCCCGCACGGACCGCGGTGACCGTCCACCGCGCGGTCCAGACGATCACCCGGGTCGCCCGCCTGCGCGGCGTCGCCCGGGTGGACTTCCTCATGGACGGCGAGGTGGTGCACGTCAACGAGGTCAACACCGTCCCGGGCTCGTTGTCGGCCTATCTGTGGGTGGATCCCGTGGTGGCGTTCGGCGATCTGCTCGATGCCCTGCTCGAGGAGGCGGTCCGCCGCCCGACGACGCACTGGACCACCGACGGAGCCGATGGCACCGCCCTGCGGTCGGCGGGGACCATCGACGGCAAGCTCGGATGAAGCACCTGGCCCTCTCGGCGATCGGCGTCGATCGGCCGGGGATCGTGGCGGCGGTGACCGGCGTCCTCGTCGACCGGGGTTGCAACCTCGAGGACACGAGCATGTCGATCCTGCGCGGGCACTTCGCCATGACGCTCGTGATCTCGGCGCCCGACGGCACCGTGGCGCAGGACCTCGAGAACGCGGTGGCAGCGGCGACAGCGGCGATCGAGCTCGTCGTGGTCGTCCGCCCACTCGACAAGGAGGTCCACCGGTCGCCGTCCGGTGAGGAGTGGACCGTGTCGGTGTACGGGGCCGATCATCCCGGCATCGTCCATCGGGTCAGCTCGGTGCTGGCGGAGCTCGGCGTCAACATCACCGACCTCACCACCCGTGTGATCGGGCCCGACGACCGGCCGGTCTACGCCATGTTCATCGACGCGGTGGCGCCGGTGGGCACGGCGTTGGACGAGGCCCTCGGCGCCCTGGCCGACGAGCTCGGTGTGTCCTGCACGGCCCACCGCGCCGACGTCGACGTCCTGTAGCGGCGATGGCGGTCCGTCCCGTGCTCCGCCTCCCGGAGGCGGTGCTCACCCAGGTCGCCCGTCCGGTGGACCGCATCGACGACGCCATCCGGGCGCTCGGTGAGGACCTGTGCGACACGATGCGGGCGTCGCCGGCGTGTGTCGGGCTGGCCGCGCCCCAGATCGGTGTGAGCGTCCGGGCCTTCGTGGTCGACGTTCGGGGGCACAACAAGGCGGGCCGTGGCCATGGGGAGTTCGTGCTCATCAACCCCGAGATCATCGTCGCCGACAGCCCGACGATCGGCCGCGAGGGGTGCATGAGCGTGCCCGATCTGACAGGCGACGTCGCGCGAGCGACGGGTGTCGTGCTCCGCGGGCTGTCCACCGACGGCGAAGAACGCATCCTCGCCGTGGAGGGGTTCGAAGCCCGCGCCGTGCTGCACGAGCTGGACCACCTCGACGGCAAGCTGTTCCTCGACCGCGTGGTCGGCCACGATGCCGTCTTCCGCCGCAAGGTCTACCGGTAATGGGCCCCGGCGCAGGGGCGTCGACGCTCGGAGTGGTGGTCGGTGGGCATGACTACCGCGCATCACCGACGTTGGTGACGCTGGTGGGGCCATGTTCCCCGCCATCGCCACCGACCTCGCGGTCAACGCCACGACGAGCCCTCCTCACCACGTTGGGTGGTGCCGAAGATCCGGGCGCGGCTCAAAACGCGTGACCGGGCGCGTTTCAGTGCGGCGACCAGGCGTCTGGATCGGCGGTCAGCTTGCGCACCGACGCCGGCAACGAGCCGGCGGTGAGGTCGGCGAGCGTGACCCGCTCCAGGACCGACCGGAGGGCGGCGCGCATGGCGACCCACACGTCGCGCAGTGCCTCTGCCGCCCCCTCGTACTCCGCGTCCTCCGGCCGCATCCCCCGTACGTTCGCGAGCGGACCGTCGACCGCCCGGATGACGTCGGCGACGGTGATGCGGTTGGCCGGCCGCGCCAGCCGGTAGCCACCCTCGGCCCCGCGCTGGCTGGTCACGAGACCGGCCCGGCGGAGGTCGACGAGGATGTTCTCGAGGAACTTGACGGGGATCTGCTGCGCGTTCGCCAGTGACTCGCCCGTGACCGGTCCCGCCCCGCCCTCGGCCGAGAGCTCCAGCATGGCGCGGACGGCATAGTCCGACTTGGCCGAGATGTTCACGCCGCCATTGTCGCCGGTTCAGTCCGACGCGGCCGTGAGCCCCCATTTCACCCGGAGTGATCGGTCCGCGACGCTGAAGACGGCGTCGACGGCGATGCCGATGATGAGCACGACGACCATCCACTCGATCAGGCCCACGCTGTTGTTCAGGTTCTGCGCCTGCTCGAGCTGCTGGCCGATCGAGACCCGGTGACCGACGAGCGCGATGATCTCGCCGGCCATCAGGCTCCGCCAGGCGAACGCCCATCCCTGCTTGAGCCCGCCCACCAGCGAGGGCAGGGCGGCGGGGACGATCACGTGGCGCCACAGGCCGAAGCCGCTGGCGCCGAGCATTCGGCCGCTGCGAAGCAGCAACGGCGGGACGTGGTCGATGCCGAGGATGAACCCGTTGGCGATCGACGGCGCCGCCCCGACGACGACCACGAAGACGATGGCACCGTCGCCCAGCTTGAACAGGATCAGGGCCAGCGGCACCCACGTCACCGACGGCATCGTCTGCAGCCCGGTGATGAACGAGCCGAGCCCGGCGCGCAGCACGCGTGACCGGGCGACGAGGCCCCCGAGGAGGAGGCCGAGGATCACGGCCACGGCGAAGCCGGTCAGGGCCCGGCGCATGGTCGTCCCGATCGATCGCCAGAACACCGCCGTGCGCCAGTCGTGCCACAGCGCGTCGAAGACCGGCCGGGGGCCGGGGAGCACGTAGGACGGTCGCCAGTGCGACCACACCACCGCCTGCCATGCGACCAGGGCGATCGCCACGGCGGTGAGCTTTGGCCACGTCGCCCGCCACAGCCGTCGGTGCCTGGTGCTGCGCCGGTCTTCGCCCAGCTCGAGAGCGTCGAGACCGGCGAGCTCCTCGGAGAGCCGTTCGGCGTCAACGGCCATGACGGGACACCTCCGCCCGGAGCCGCTCCGTGATCCGCGCGGCCAGCCCGGACACGTCGGGTGATTCGATCCGCCTGGGTCTCGCCAGCTCCACCGGGAACTCGGCGGCGATGCGTCCCGGCCGGCTGGTCAGCAGCACCACCCGGTCACCCAGTCGGGCCGCCTCGCGGACGTTGTGGGTCACGAACAGCACCGTGAGGCCGGCCTCGCGCCAGACCCGCTCCAGCTCGTCGTGGAGGATGTCCCGCGTCATGGCGTCGAGTGCGCCGAACGGTTCGTCCATGAGGAGGAGCTCCGCCTCCTGCGCCAGCGAGCGGGCCAGCGCCGCCCGCTGCCGCATCCCTCCCGACAGCTCGTGAGGACGGCGGTCGCCGAAGCCACCCAGGCGCACGCGCTCGAGCAGCTCGGCGGCGCGGCGCCGCCGCTGCGCGCGCCCGATACCCCGCAGCCGCAACGGCAGCTCGATGTTGCCCGCCACCGTCAGCCACGGGAACAGGGCCGCCTCCTGGAACATCAGCGCCGTGCGCAGGCCGGACGTCCCGATCGTGCCGGCGGTCGGCTCGTCCAGTCCGGCGACGAGGTTGAGCAGCGTCGTCTTGCCGCAGCCCGACGCCCCGACCAGACACGCGAACTCGCCCCGCCCGACCGAGAGGTTGACACCGTCGAGGGCGACCACCGCACCTGTACCCGTGCCGAATCGCTTGGAGACGGCCGTGAGCGTCACCGCCGTCGCGGTCCGGGCGGGGGCGTCGACGACGGTCATGATGTCGGAACCGCCGGCTCCCCGGCGGCGGCCAGGACCTGGTTGAGCACCGAGACGTCGACCAGCCCGCTGAGGCTGACCTTCTTGGTGATCGTGCCCACCGCCAGCGCGTGATCGGCGGCCGCCTGGATCGACGAGGCCACCGGATCGTCGGTGAACGTCATCTCCGACCAGGCCGCCGTCACGGTCGCGCTCGATGGGGCCTTCCCGCTGATGGCGGCGATCTCGCTGGCTGCGTCGGCCTGGGCCTGCTGGGCGTGCTGGTTGACGAAGTCGTTGGCCTGCACCTGACCCTGCAGGAGCGCCTTCACGACGTCGGGGTGGGCCGACAGGAAGGACTTGCGCACGGCGAGCAGGGTCGTCGCGAACTGTCCGTTCGGCCACAGCGTCCGCTCGTCGACGAGGACGTGACCGCCCGCCTTGACCATCTGCGCCGCGTACGGTTCGGGGAGCCAGCCCCCGTCGACCGAACCCGTCTCGAAGGCGGTGACGGCCGTCGCATTCGCCTGAGGCAGGACCGAAACGTCGCCGCCGCCGGACGTGTCGGTCTTGAGCCCGTGCTGCTGCAACCAGTACCGCAGCGCCACGTCCTGGGTGTTGCCGAGCTGCGGGGTGGCCAGCTTCGTCCCCTTGAGCTGGGCCGCGCTGGTGATCGACGGCTTGACCACGAGCTCGGCGCCGCCCGACGTGGCGCCCGAGACCACGACGATGGCCGCCCCGCCCGACTGGGTGAAGGCGTTGATGGCGGAGTTCGGTCCCAGATAGGCGGCGTCGAGGGCGCCGGCGAACAGGGCGCTGACCTCCGCCGGCCCGGCGTTGAACGTGGCCGTCTGCAGCTTCACGCCGGGACCGAGCGCCTTGGCGAAGATGCCCTCGTGGACGCCCACGAGGGCGGTGGCGTGGGTGAGGTTGGGGAAATACCCGAAATGGAGGGTCACCGACCCCGAGCTGGCGGCGGCGGTGGCGGCCTTGAGCGTCGAGGACGACGTCGTCGGGGACGACGAAGTCGCAGACGATGACGAGCAGGCGGCCGCCAGCAGGGCCAGGGAGGCCACGGCCGCGGTGAGGACGAGACGATGGTGCACTGGTCCACTATATCG
>Ga0306920_100010379_pt1 | contig 12490 bp, 9 predicted proteins | sample flu12Cox44000170_FD_204666 | JGI IMG/M metagenome (GOLD analysis project Ga0306920, IMG submission 204666) | Lab enrichment of tropical soil microbial communities from Luquillo Experimental Forest, Puerto Rico - flux4day.12C.oxic.44.000.170 (v2)... | ecosystem: Environmental > Terrestrial >...
GATCTGCCCGGCGCCGCTGGCGACATGAGATTCAAACAGCCGCCGATACGTTGCGATCGCTTGCGCCGGGGCAGCATACGCGGTCTTATCACCCATAAAGTCCACAGCTGACGGGTGGGTGAGCCACGACCGCAACAGGCCGCTCTTGCGGGCGTCGCACGCGAGGATAACCGGCTCGCCCGCCGCGATGCCCTCTTCAGCGAACGGCACGATGAGCGCACGGAACTCGGCATCGGACCGGTAGAAGCCAGCCTCGTGGAAGTGACCCACGTGGCCGTGAGCTGCACCGGTCCTCATACCGGAACCCGGATGTCCGCTGCCAACGAGGTTGATCGCCTCCCGGTCCTACTTCTTGGCGGAGTCCTTCAGCTTCTCCCCCGCCTGCTTCAGGTTGGCCGACTTCTTCTTCGCGGCCCCCTCAGCCTGGGCATACGGGTTCCCGGCCGCCTTCTTGGCCGCGCCCTTGGCTGCCTCGGCCGTATTCCTGGCCTTGTCACGTTTACTCATCAGAATCTTTCTCCTCCCGCGGTGCCGTATTCAGCACAGCGGACTCACGTCGGCTTCCCCGGACCGGAGCTCCCAAACCCGCCCTGCCAGGACCGGGCGGATGCCCTCGAAGATGAGCACCAGGCCGGCGATCAGGATGGCCAGGCCGACGATGCCGACCAGCCATTGGCCGCCCGGGTCGTGCATGACCGTGGCGGTCAGGTCTTGCTGTTTCTTGGTTTGGCTACCGGTGCTCACTCCGGAGATGATCTTGAATGTGAGGTACGCGAAGAAGGCGTAGATCAGCGCCCGCGCCAACGACTTCAACCGCGGGCCGGCGCCGTTCCCCTCACCGGTGAGGCCGAAGGCGGCTTCGCTGAGCCGCCACAGTGCGTAACCGGAGAACCCGATGCCGAGCAGCCAGAGCGAGACCAGGCCGTAGGGCTGGGCGGCCAGCAGCTGCAGGGCGCCCTGCTGGTCTGCTTGGTGTGAGGTCTGGCCGAGGGCGACCAGGATCGCGACCCAGCCGATCAGGGTGTACAGGACCCCGCGCGCGGTGAGGCCCGCCCGGGCCAGCGCCCGCGCCGCCGGGCTGTTCGATGCGCGCCTTGCCGTGCCGGTCGCACGGGCGGTAGCCATTGATCGCATGCCCGTCCCTTCCTCGCAAGCGCCAGGTCAAACGTCGACGAGGGCATGGCCCGGCCGGGGAAGCTACCAGGAACCCCCAGTTCAGGCCGGGCTCGGGCAGGGAAGGGGGGTCGAGGAAGTCGCGGGCCGGTGAGGTCCAGCGCACCGAGCGGCGACGTCGCCGCCGGTCCCGCGCGGTGAGCGTGGGCAGGTTCCACGTCTCCTCGAGGAGCTTGAGCACGAATTGAAAGGTCAGATCTGGCCTTGTGCCACGCAGGCACCGGTGACACCGGTGTGCCCAGCGCCGCCGACAGCCTGTCAGCGCATCTGCGGGGTGGTCGGATGTATCGACATGGCCCGGACGTTCGCCAGCGAACGCGAGCAGCTCGAATCCCGCTGGGCCAGCGGCAATGACGTGTCCACCGAAGACCTACGGCGCGGCCTGCGCCGGTACCGTTCCTTCTTCGAGCGGCTGCTCGCCGCGTAACGGGGCAGCTGTTCCGCAAGGACGCCCGCTACGGCCAACAGGAGCCGTGCGGCGTTCTTGCATGCCCGTCCGCGTAGACCACGAACCGATACTTCTTCGGGGCGAACAGCTTGTGTGGGACTTGGCGATGGCCAGCGGCAGGCCGATGGCCTTCAGCCCGGAGTCCGGCATTCGTTTCCGGCACGAGTTCGCTACCGGACGGTGAGCGTCGCCGTGGCCGTATGGAGCAGGGAACCGCTGGTCCCGGTGATCCGAAGCGTGTAGGTCCCGCGCCGTGCCGACGATGTCGCCTTCACCGTGAGCGTCGAACTGCCTGGCGACCCGACCGGGTTGGGCGACAAGACCGACGTCGTTCCTGTCGGCAGGCCTGCCACGGCGAGCGAGACCTTGCCGACAGAGCCACCGGCCACCGATACACCGACGGTGTACTTGGCGGATTGGTTGCGGGAGATCGTGACCGACGAGGGGCTGACCGACAGCGCAAAGTCACGCGCGGAAACCGCCAGTGTTACGGCGGCGGTATGGGTGACGCCACCCGCGATGCCGGTGATCGTGAGCGGATAGGTCCCGCCAGGCGCGGTCGGCGATGTCGTGACGGTGAGCTGTGAGCTCCCCACTCCGGCAATGACCTGCGGGCTGAAGCTCGCCGTGCCCACGCCGGAGGGCAGCCCGGTCAGCGACAGTGAGACGTTGTCGGCGAAGCCGTTGAGCGAGGCCACGCCCACCGTGTAGGTGGCGCCGGCGCCGGCTACGACGCTCCGGCTGGCCGGCGCCGCTGACAGGGTGAAGTCCGGCGGGGCCGTCACTGCGAGTGCCGCCGCCGCGGTGTGCACCGTCGCGCCGCTCGTCGCCGTGATCGTGAGCGGGTAGGTCCCGGCCGCGATCGACGCCGCCGTGCTGACCGTGAGCTGGGCGGACCCGCTGCCACCGGCTATAACAGACGGGCTGAAGCTCCAGTTCGCCTGGCCCGCCGGCAGTCCGCTGAGCGTCAGCGACACGTCGCCGGTGAACCCGTTCACCGGCGAGACCGAGACGGTGTACGAGACGGCGCCGCCGGGCGCCGTGCTGGCCGAGGACGGGGAGACGCTCGACGTAAAGTCCGGTGTGGTGCTCAGCCACTGGTAGGCGGCGAGCGCATCGAGGCGGCCATCCCCGTAGCTATTGTCCGGGCCGGCCGCTCCGAGGTCGATCGCGCTGTTTTCCAGCGCGGCCGCCTGCCGGTCTGCCGACATGCCGGGGAAAGCCTGCAGCAGGAGCGCCAGCGCCCCGGCGACGTGCGGTGCGGCGACCGACGTGCCGGTTTCGTCGGCGTAGAGGCCGTACAGGTCCGTGGTGTGGATGCCGACGCCCGGCGCGACCAGTTGCGGGTAGACCGGCTGGCCACACGAGGAGGGGCCGCGACTGCTATAGGGGTAGAGGACGTCGGCGTCGTCCGTGGCGCCGACAGCGAAGGCTTCCGGATTGTTCGCCGGGCTGGCGGAGCTCCCCGACAGCGGGCCGTAGTTGCCGGCGGCGAAGACGGGCAGGATGCCCGCGGCCCGCACGCTTGCCAGGTCGGGCTGGAAGTCAAGCAGGCAGCCGGAGGCGGACATCGTCCAAGAGTTGTTGACGACGTCAGGCGCGTCCGCGGTGGCCGGGTTGCCGTCCGGGTCGAGCAGCCACTGGAACCCTTGATGGATTCCGGTTGAGGTGGCCGTCCCGCGATCGTTGAAGATCTTGACGGCGATCCATGTCGCGTCCGGGGCGACCCCCAGCGAGCTCCCACCGGCGTCACCGCCCACCATCACGCCCATGGTCCAGGTGCCGTGCCCGCTCACGTCGGTCGGCGTGGCCGGGTGCTCCCCGTTCGGGTCGTACCAGCTGTTGGTCCCGCCGCGCCAGCGGCTGGCCAGGTCTGGATGGGTGACGTCGACGCCGGTGTCCATGTTCGCAACCACGATTCCCTGGCCGCGGTATCCGAGATCCCACAGCGCCGGCGCGTTGACCAGCGCGACGTTCGACTCGGCGGGCGCCGACGTGGCCGTGGCCGCGGTCTGCGGGGCCGCCACCGCGAGGTCGGGACGGATCTCGCGCACGTCCTGGTGCGCCGCTAGTTCGCTGATGACTGCGGGCGTGGCCGTGACCGCAATGGCATTGATGATCCACAACGGCTCGATGTCCGAGACCAGGCCCTGCGCCTGGCGGACCTTGAGCAGCGCCCGCAGCGCCCGCTGGGTGTTATCGGCACGGGCGCGCAGGATCCGGGCCGCAGCTCCTGGCCGGTCCTTCCGGGCGATCCCGCGCAGGCTGGCGAGGTCCGCCTGCGACTTGAGCACCACGATCGCCTTGACCATCTCGTTCTGGCCGGCCGCGCCGAGCTGCGCTTGCAGCTGCGGGGCAATCACAGCAGCTCGGGGTGCCGCCGCCTGCGGTGCGGCCCAGGCCGCTGCCGTACCCGACGCGAGCACCGTTGTCAGGAGTGTGAGGGCAAGGAGCAGGCTGGCTCGTCTCATCGGGCGTCCTCCAGGATCGTCTCCGCCGGTGCAGGCGAGTCCGTGTCGGGCTGTCGGCGGCGGCGGCGCACCACGATGCGCAAGACGCCGACGCTCAGCGCAAGCAAGAGCACGCACAGTGCGACGGCATTCAGGTACGGGGCGAGGCGATGCTCTTGCCGGGGCGCTGTGGGCGGCGCGGCCTTGGCCGACACGCGCCACGGCACCGTGACGGTCAGGCGCTGCCCGGCGCGCCGCACGACCGCGGTGATCGTGACCGGCCCGGCCGAGTCAAGCCGGGCCGTGCCGAAAAATCGTCCTGGTTCTATCTGCCGCAGCGGGAGTGTTCCGGACTCCCCAGGCGAACCGAGCTTGAGCATGACCCCGTCGATCGGAGCGGGCGGCGGCCGGCGTGAGCTCGCGGCGAGCACGGTGAACCCGTTCACGCCCGGCCGGTTGGGTGTCGCGGAGACCGACACCACCAGGTCATGGACCGTGGTGTCGTACGCCCTCAGCGCAGCCAGTGGTACCGCCGGGGCCGGCGTGCGCGGCGGCGCTGTGTCGGCGAGCAGGCCGGCCGCTGCTAGGAGCACGGCACCCACCGACGCCTCGACAACGATGAGTCGGCGGGACGGCGCGCCGCCGCCGGGAGCGCGAACGAGGCGCCCTTGCCTATTCAGACGGCGGCCGTGCAGCAGCGCCGAGTTCGCCAGGCCGAGACCGCCCACCGCGGCAAGCAGCGCGGCCTTCAGCAGCAGCGTGCGACCGTAGGAGGTGGTCAGCAGCTGGCCGGGCTCGGGGACCTGGCGCCCAGCGCCGTAAAGCCCGGTGGCCACGAGAACGGTGACGCTGATCACGACAAGGGCGGAGAAGGGACCACCGCAGGCTCGCACCACTTCGCGAGGCGGGAGCCCGGGCACGCGTGGGAGGAGGACCAGCACGAGTGCGGGAAGGGCACCCAGCCAGAGCAGTGCGGTGAGGACGTGCAGTGAATAGGCGACCACGGCAGCGGCCCGGGCGGATTCCAGGGCGACGGAGTGGCTGCCGAGCGCCTCGATCCCAGCGACCGCGAGCACGAGCGCCGCCGCCAACACTGGCAGGGCCGTGGCACGGCGAGCGGCAGGCTCGCCGAGCCTGGACCGGATGCCGAGGATAACGGCGACCAGCGCGAGGAGCGCCACCTCCCGGGCGAGCCAGAGATGCCCCCACCGCGTCCCGGTGAGCAGATCGAACAGCGACTGGCCCAGCGTCCAGTCTCCACCGGCCGCTGCCGCCCGCCAGGCTTCCTCCGCCAGAGTTGCCACGCCGATGGCCGCGGCCGCGGCCGCGCAGCCCGCTGCCACCGCCAGTAGCCTGCGCCGCGCTAGCCGCGCTCCGGCGGCGACGGCATCGGACGCGGAGGCAGCCCGGGCTCGGCCGAGGACCGGACCGGCCACCGCGAGGCATCCGACCAGGCCGGCGAGCGCGCACAGGCCCAGCCACCGGAGCAGGACCCCCACCGGCGTCGCGGCCGTGCCGGCCGGGCCGGCGGTCGCGGCTACTGGGATGGTCCCCGCCGCTCCCGCCGCGCCTACGGTGAACACGATCACACCGCTGGTGGTGTGGCCGTCGTCCTCGGCGAGCACTCGCCACACCAGACCGTAGGTCCCCCGGCCAAGGCTCGGCAGTTCTACGGTGAGCTGCCGGGGATCGCCGCTGCCTGCGTGGGCACCGGAACCGGCGATGGTCTCACCGGTGCGGTCCACCACGCGGGCCGAACTGAACTTCGGTGAGATCTCCTCGCTGAACCAGAGCCGGGCGACGCTGGGGGCGTGGGCCAGCACGCTGCCGTTGGGTGGGTCCGACCGGACCAGGTCGGCGTGTGCGCTCGCGGGCTGGGCGAGCAGCAGCATGGCTGCCCCGGCGCCGAGGATGAGCGCAGCGCTCCGCCGGAGAATTCGCATCGCCGAGGCCCCCTCCCGCTTAGTGTGGTCCTCGTTCCGCACTGCACGTAGCCATCACTTGACGACGACGTGCTCCACCTGGGCGTCGCCGAGCAGGACGGTTACCTCGCTGCCGCGGCGCACCCAGTTGCCTGTGTTCTCGAAAATGAGGTAGTAGCTGACAGCGGCTTTCAGCTGCCCGTGGTGGGCATGGCCCATCAGCAGCCGGTTGAGGACGAGCCCGGTGCGCTCATCGATGATCGCCGGAGGCGTCTTGGCCTCGTGCACGGCCACGGCCTTGCTGGGATCGACGACCTGATATCTCAGGTCGAGAAGTCCCCCGGCACCGGTGACCGCCACCCGGACGAGCCGCACGCCGCTCTGCTCGGCCAGGCCGGACGCGGACACGGCAGGGCGCCGCCATTCGGGCGGCGGCCCGGCGCTGCTGGTCTGGCCGTTGGAGCGCTGTGGCAGCCAAAGCGCCAGCACCAAAATCCCGGCTGCGATGAGGACACCGGCCAGGAACCCCGCGATCCGGACTCGGCCGGGCGGCCGGAACCGGCCCCACCGAGCGGGGGCGGCGGAACCGGTCCCGGGCTTCGCCCGCGTGAGCGACGAGCCACTCATCACGGGTAGTGGACGAAGGTCAGCATCCCGCCCCCGGCCGACGGCGTGGGACTCGGGCCCGCCTGGTCGCCGTTGGTGAGATGCAGCTGGCGGTTGAACAGCGGGAAGCCGCTGCCGCTTGGCCCTCCCCCGCCCGGGACGGTGGCGATCGCGTCCTCGGTCGCGCCCGCAGGAATCGTGTCCGCGATCGCGTCGTAAGCGTTGTTAAGTGGCCAGGCGTCCTTCGCGACCACATGCTCGTGCATCCCCAAGAGCATCATCGTCGTGTTGTCGTATCCGGCATTGAGATACCGCATAAGCACCCGCGCGCCGGCCGCGGCCGTGATGCCGGTGGTGTCCGGGTACGCCTTGCCGTTGATCAGCCAGTAGGTCGCCCGGTAGGAGTGCATGTCGAAGGCCATCGGGTCGGCGGCATTGTTGAAATCGGGGTCGACCGCGCTCAGGACCAGTGGAGCCTCCACGTCGTAGGCGGTCGCGGCGGACTCGTAGGCCCGGCCGGCGGTGGACGGGCGGACGATCAGCGCACCGTAGAGGCCCATCGCCTGCTGGCGGCCGCCGTCACCGCCGCTCCCGTAGAGGTAAGTCCCCGGCCCGTTGGCCGCCCCGGGTGCGGGCGGTGGCACCGGTGGTGATGCCGGTGCGGTGAACGACCGGGTGAGGGTCGCGCCGGGACCGACGTCGGCCGCTCCGGCGTCGAAGGTGATCCCGGGGATCTCGAACGTGATGGAGTGCCCGGCCGGCAGCGCGTTAGTGACATTGAAGGTCACCGTGGTGGTCTCGGTGGCGCTCATGGTCACGTCGAGCTGCGGGCCGGGCAGGCTCGCGGTTGCGGTGGAGCAGTCACCCGGCGTCGTGGGTATGCCGAAGCCCCAGATGTTAACCGTTACCGCGCCGGTCAGCGTGGCGGTCCCCGGCAGCGCGCACAGGTTGATCGTCGTGGTGGCTGCGGAGGCGGTCGACCCGCCGTACATGAGCCCGCCCGCGATTATGGCGAGCACGAGCAGGATCTTGCTCTTCGTGACTGCGATTGCGCGCATCGCCGGTCTCCCTGTGTCCTCGCGGCCGATCATGGCGCGTCGTAGACGATCTTCATGAAGTTGCCCCAGGTCGAGAAGGGCGTCGGCGACGTTCCCGTCCACCGCTGGGTATCCACGAGGACGCGGACCTGTCCCTTGTACGCCCCGGTGCCGACGTAGTTCGACTGCGGACTGGGCAACGTCCACGTCGAGCTGACGTCGGCCGACGTGCCGCTGGAGCAGCCGGCCGCCCCCGCGATCGTCCAGTTGCAGACCTTGACCGTCTGCTGCGGGACGTTGGCCGTGAGAGCCGTACAGGTCGTGAGCGTCGTGGTCCCGCAGTTCTTTCCCTTGTAGGTCACCTTGAGGTTCGCGGCGCCGGCCGGGAGGCCGAAGGTCGCGTACCAGTCGTTCGCCAGCGCCGTCACCACAGAACCGTTGGGATGTGAGGCAGCCGCCGTCCCGAGCTGCCCACGTGCAACCGTCCAGGTGGTCGTGCCCTGCCCGCCGGTGACGCGCAAGACCTCGCTGCCGATGCGGATGTAGTAGTCCCCGCTGGCCGGGAAGCCGGCGGCCGAGGCGACCGGGAGCGTGGTCTGTCCGGCGGTCCTGTTCGCGGTCGTCGTGGTGGTCTTCGGGTTCACCTGGTAGTAGGAGCTGTCGTCGAATGCGAGCGCCGCGACGGACCCGCTCTTGAGGGTGCCGCCGACGATGGCCGTGGCGGTCGGTGCGCCGAAGCAGCCGCCGGGCGGGTCCACCCGGAGCAGGGTGGCCATGCCGCCGAAGCCCTCGTCGAAGTTGCTGAACTCGTTGAGCGCGTGGCTGTGCCACGGGAAGTACCACTCGCCGCAGATGTTCTGCGAGACCGTGCCCGTCGGCAGCGTGCCCTTGTAGCCGAGATAGGGGCTGCCGCTATAGAAGGTGTTGCCGTCCTTGAACGTCAGGTTCCGGTAGTTCGGCTGGGGCACCGGCAGCGGGTTGCTCGCCGGGTTCCACTGGTCCGTATCGTCCCAGCGGATCAGGTAGTCAAGGGTCTGCCCGGAGCCGATGGTTTCGCCGAAGTGCTCGGTCCGTGGCACCACCCTGCCGTCCTGCGCGATCTCTGTGGTGTGGTTGCCGTGGGGGTGGAAGGGGTGGTTGAGCAGCCCGGCGTTGATCATCCGGATGAGGGTAGGCTGCGTGTTGGCCGCGGTGTTCGGCTGGAGCCGGACCAGCGCTCCGTATGGCTGGTTGGGCTGTATGTCGGTGCCGTTGTCCTGGAGGGTGTCCGGGAATGCGCGCCCGTTGACGGTGAAGTACCTGGCGCGCCGTGCGTTCAGGTCGTACGTGCCGCTGCCGATCTCGACCGCATGGTGCAGGACGGGGTCGATCTCGGCGAGCAAGAGCAGGTACTCGCCGTTGGACTTGTACCTGGTGCTCGCGCCGTACGCACAGTTGGTGTCGGGGAACTGGGGGTCCGGAGGGCAGGTGGTCGCGTTCGGGCGGACGATGAGCGCACCGTAGAGCCCCATCTCGACCTGCTTCGCCTGGTCCGAGCCGCTCTGGTACAGGTACGTCCCTGGGTGTCCGGCGGTAAAGCTGTAGCTGGCGGTCCCGCCGTTCGCGGGGGCCTCGGCGGTAAGCAGTCCCGCGGACCCGGTCGCCGTCACGCCTGTCTGGCCGGGAAAGACGATGGAGGCGGGCTCGGGCAGGGTGTTCGTGAGGTTGACGACGACGGTCTCACCTTCGGTGACGCACAGCACGGGCCCCGGCGTCTGGAAGTGATCGTTGTCCGGAGCGTCGTGGTTGGCGTAGCCCCACATGAAGACGCTGTTGCCGTCGGGCGTGTCGGCGTACCCGGTGTTGGCGGTCAGGTTGAACGTGTGGGTGCCGCCAGCTGCGGTCCCCGGGGTGCACACCATGCCGATCTTGGGGAAGCCCGCCGGCAGCGCGTTGGCGTGCGCCGGGATGAGTACCGCTGACCCGGCAGCGAGCGCGAGCGCAAGCCCGAGCCGTACAGTTCTCCGCGCCATCGTGGCCTTCCTTCCGCGGCGCACCATCTCCGCCTGCTCAGACATAGGTCTGGCTCACGTACTGCTGGGCGGGGAGCGGGCTTTGGTAGACGCGGACTTCGGTCATCATGCCGCTCGGCCCCCCGCCGGGACCGGGAGCCCCGAGGCTCGAGAGCCGCCGCCAGTCCCGGTTCTTGAAGTAGTAGACGTTGTACGAACCCCGGCCATCCGAGCCGGACGGGCGTAGCGCGTTGTACGGGGGCGCGACGAAGAGCACGTCGCGGGCTTCGCCCGGCCCGAGGTACAGCGTGTTCGTCCAGTACGAGGTGTCGGTCGTGCCGTCGCGCAGCAGCGAGGCGTCCTGGCCGACCACGTGCATGGGGATGCCCGGCAGCTGCATGGCGTGCTGCTGGTAACCGAGGTCGGCAAGGCGCAACAGCACCCGTTCGCCCGGGTTCGCCTGGATGAGCGACGAGTTGGGCTGGCTGGCGTCCTCCGTGTCGTAGTTGGCGTTATGCGTCGTGATGCCCGACGATTCGCCGTGGTGGTCGTTGGGCAGGGTGGTCTGCGGGTAGCACCGGCCGTTGAGCGTGAACCACTCCGGGTCGTAGTCCGTCATGATCGTCTCCTGGATGTCCCGGTCGTGATCGTGGAACTTGGACCAGACCTCGTTGAGCAGGATCGCGAAATGGCGGTGGTAGCCGGTCGAGCCGTCCCCGTCGTTGTAGGCAAACCTGGAGAACCCGTTGATCGTGGTGCCGTCTTGCAGCGGCCGGACGAACACGATGCCGGTCATCCCCATCTGTACGTGCTCGACGTCCTCGAAGTGGCAGTGCCACATGTACGTGCCTTCTCGGTGCGGCCGGTAGAAGTAGGTGAGCTGCTTTCCGATCGGCACCGCAACGGAGACCTCAGGCACGCCATCGTTCAGCGGAGACGGGACGTCGAAGCCGTGCCAGTGGATGGTGTGCGAGTCGGTCAGGTCGGGGCGCTGGACCAGCCCCATGTTGGTCAGCGTGATCTTCATGTCGTCGTTCTGGACGAAGTCCAGGGTCGGCGCGGACATCTGGGCGTGTCCCTTGTACGTGGCCACGAGGTGGGACACGGACTGGTCGGGATCGGACGTCACGTCGCGGAACCCGAAGATGTACAGCGGGTCATTCTCCCGGTTAGGCATGGTGGCGTACCCATCGGTGGCGACGAGCGACAGCGTCGTGGTCGCCGCCGACGCGCGAGGCAGGCCGCGTCCCAGCCCGGTGACAACCCCGCCGGCGACCGCGGTCCCCATGACGCCTACCCCGGCGGCCTTGAGAAACGCTCGCCGCGACGTGCCGGGCCTCGACTCAGGGTTCATCCGATCCCCCTCGCGTTGGGACATCGAGGTCACCTCGTCTCCGTCGAGCCGGAGCACTGTAGCTGGCCGGCGTTGTTCCAGTTGAAGATGACGTTGTTTCCGGGGCCAGGTGGGTCGTAGGTTCCCGGGATGGTTAGCGAGCGTGGCGCTGGCGTGCCCACCCCTGGCAGCTCGTCTGCGCCTATGTCCCATGGCGTTCGCGCCTGGGCATTGATCCTCAGCTGGGGGCGGAACTGCCGGTCAAAGTCGGCCGGATAGAACGGGCTCAGCAATCGGATCGTGGAAGCCGACGCATGCGGCCCACCCGACGTGCCCAGCTGGGCCCGCACCACTGTCCATGTCGTCGCGGTGGGACTGCCTGTGACCTGCAGAACCTCGGTTCCGCCCGTCGTCTTTTCGCCCTGAACGAAGAACGGGAAGGTGGTCGGGAAGCCGACCTTCGACGTGACCGTCATCGTCGTCCCGCCGCTGCTCAGCGACGACGCCAGTGTCGTCACGGCCTGGGTGCTGCACGGTGCCAGCACGGAGGTCGCGGTCGGCGTCTGGATTCCGCCGGCGGTGGATGGCGGCGGGAACGCCAGGTTCGAGAAGCCAGCACCACTGTCGATCGCCGGCGACCCGGCGGTGAGGTGATAGTCACCGGTGAGACCGACCGGCGGGTCCTGACCCGTGATGGTGACCGCGGCTTGTTGCGGGTCGAGTCGTGATCCGGACACCGTGAGCTCGTTGACGAATGGTGCCACGAACAGCGGATCGGCACTGATATTGCCCTGACCGCCAGGCAGCGCATGCTGCACCCCGTCCGGCCCAAGGATCTGACTGTTCGTCAGGTCCGAGTACCGCGGGGTGAACGTGTCAGCGTTGTTCGTTGTGCCGTGGATCTCGAAGTCGATGAACCCTTGGTCGACGAGGGCGGCTCCCGGGCCGAACTGGTCAAGCGTCATCGCATCGTTGTTCCAGAAGATGTTGTTGAACAGCGCGGTCGGGTTCGAGAAGTCCGGACGCGTCGCCGGGTTCGGATACTGCGCTGTGTAGCGCGAATCCGTTTGCCAGGCGGGTTCGTTCGCCTCGCTGGTCAACCCTGCGCCATGAGGCACTCCGATGGCCGAGGACTCGGACGAGCCCGTCGTGACGTTGTCGGAGATCGTGTTGTTGACGATGTTTGTGCGTGACGAGTCGTCCAGCATGATCGCGCCGCCGAGATCCGCAGCAAGGTTGTCCACGATCATGTTGTTGCGGATATTGATCGGGGCGTTGAGGGCATTGAGCAGGAAGATGCCTCCGCCGTCGTCCAATGTGCTCGTGTTGCTCTGGATCAGGTTGCGGTCGACGTTCACAGCTCCGGATCCGTCGCCGAGCCCACCGCCGACCGGCAGCTCGCTCTCGATGGCGATCCCGCCGCCGCTGTCGACAGCCTCGTTGTAGTAGATCTTGTTGTCGTGGATGGATCCGCCGGGGCTGAGCCCGATGTGCGAGAGGCCGCCGCCGTACTCGACGCTGAAGTTCGAG
>Ga0306920_100010380_pt1 | contig 12490 bp, 11 predicted proteins | sample flu12Cox44000170_FD_204666 | JGI IMG/M metagenome (GOLD analysis project Ga0306920, IMG submission 204666) | Lab enrichment of tropical soil microbial communities from Luquillo Experimental Forest, Puerto Rico - flux4day.12C.oxic.44.000.170 (v2)... | ecosystem: Environmental > Terrestrial >...
AGCGACGTTGATGCAGTCTGAGTACGGCTTCCGCAAAGCCAGGCGGCAGAAAGGAAAGTTCCTCCGCTCCTGCACGGCGGGCTGCTGCAAAGAGATGATCCAGCTTTTCTTCCATCATCTTGATAGCCTTTTTATTGTTGACGCCAGCTTTTGTCGTGCACGAAAAGCCATAACCTTAACTTTTGACGGTTTCCAGCCCGTAAGGTCACATATTTCTGCGATCGATTTCTCCTCGAAATATAGCCATTGTACAGTCTTTCGCTCGTTCGGTTTGAGAGCCAGCAAAAGTCTGGCCAATAATTCCTGAGTCTCTCCGTGTGTGTGGTCGGCAGGTTCGCTCGCCCCGTCCATAAGCGTGCTCAAAACGGCTTGTTGTTCTTCTGAGAAATCCGACCAACGGTATTCCGGGCGATTCCGCTGTTTCCGCAGATGATCGATGCAGGTATTGACGGAAATGCGCGAAACCCAATGCTCAAACGGCACATCTGCCCGATATTGGTGAATTTTGGAAAAGATCTTAAGAAATATCTCCTGTGACAGATCCTCTTCCAGTTCGCGCCTGGGAAGGTGGTTCCGAACGATCCTTATGACCGTTGGATACAACCGTTCAACGAGCTCTTTCGCAGCCGCTTCGTCCGACCGGCGCGTTCTCGCAATGAGCTGTGAAAGGTCCTGGCTGAGCATCATCTGGCATGCCTTCACAGACGCAGTTCACGCTGAAAGGTTACGGCGAACCTTAGAATCCTTGAAAAGCAAAACCACCGGATGACTAACGTGCGGATGCGGAAAAACTTGACTCATTTGCGACCGGTTTTGCTTTTGAGGGATTTTAGTGAGGATTGCCGGAGCGCGAACTGCCTTTGTGACGTTGACAGAAAATCCTTGATACTCTTGCGGCCGATTTCTTGAATTGATTCGCGCAGCTTCTTCATGGGTACACATGGAGGGGCTTAACGTCACGGAACCCAAAAACAGAATTAACATGTCATTTCTTCAAGAATTTAAAGAGTTTGCCCTCAAAGGGAACGTCATTGATCTGGCCGTAGGCGTCATCATTGGTGCCGCATTTGGGAAAATTGTTACTTCTGTCGTGAACAATATCATGATGCCCGTCATCGGTTTGTTGCTCGGCAGAGTTGATTTTTCCAACTTGTTCTTTGTTCTGAACGGCCAGCATGTCGCTTCCGTGAAGGAGGCAACCGATAAGGGAGTTCCCGTTTTGGCGTATGGAATGTTCATTAACACGGTTATTGAATTTTTGATTATCGCTTTTTGCCTCTTCATCGTGATCAAACAAGTCAACCGCTTCAAGAAACCGGCACCGGCACCTGGCCCGACCGCGCAGGAAGCATTGTTGGCCGAAATCCGGGATCTTCTGAAGGCACGCAGCTAGGTGGTCCTGTCGCCGAAATTGCATGCCATTCGCCCGGCGGCTGCCGGGCCAGTTGGCTGCTTTTCAAGGCGGTCCGAGCCGGACTGGCGGTAGCGACGAGCATATCTGAATCGATATGTAAGGGTTTCACGCAAGCATTGCTGCAACGATGCAAAGAATCAGCACGAGGATGCACAATCCTCGTACTAGCCAGACCGGTATCCCGCGCAGGCCCGAGAAGCCCACAACGACTGCCAGGATGGATATTATCAGGATTGAAATTGCCCATGAGAGCATTCTCGGACACGCTCAAGGCTTAAAGCGTACCAGCTCCGCCTCGACAGCGGAAGTCGCTCGGATTCAGTTCGTTGCAAACGGGATTTTGTTTCGTCCTCTGCGCATGACGATGCAGTGTGCAAGATTTCAATGGCATTGTGCATAGCCTGGAAATCTCGTCCTGCCGACGCGGTACGGGCAGATCTCCGAGCTGCCCGCCGAGATACCACCCTTGGCTTGGGAGGGACGGCCCTGCGTGCCGTCCCATTTTTCCCTATTACTCGAATTGTAGATACCTCGGACGGCACGGCGGCCGTCCCTCCCATATATCGGCCGCCTTGGAAATCGGGCTTCACCGCCGTCGGTCAATTGGTTGATTTTCAAGGCGCGAACGACGAGCATATCTAAATCGATACTAAGTTCGGGAAGAAGATGCTTCGCAGTCAGCTCTAAACTACTTGAGATTGGCAATGAAGACCGTCAGCAGAGAAATATCGTCGTGGATTTTGCGGGGCGTTTACATCGTCTTCGGCATGCTACTTCTGTGGCAGCGCCCCGCGGTTGCCCAACAGTACAACGGCAAAGAATTGGTCAAAGCGGAGTTGATCTCCGACGTAAGTGCGATCGAACCGGGTCAGAAATTCCGTCTGGGGGTCCTCTACAAAATCGAACCGGGATGGCATATCTACTGGAAATATTCAGGCGATTCCGGGATCCCCACGAAAGTCGAATGGCATCTGCCGCCAGGATTCAAAGCGCACGACTTGCAGTGGCCTCTTCCTTTCCGCGACAAGGAACCTGGTGACCTGGAAGTCTTTGCCTATAATTCCGAAATTTTGCTCTTTACGACGGTCGAGGCGCCTAACACGCTGCCACCCGGTCCAGTCAGTATCGAAGCCAAAACAAACTGGTTGGTCTGCCAAAGCTTATGCGTTCCTGGCAGCGCTCAACTCAAGCTCGACCTCGGGTCTGGGAGTTCATCTGCATCAAACGCCGTCCAGCTATTTGACAAATATTCGGCCCAGGTGCCCAAGCCCCTTGCAAAAGGGATTCAGGCTCAGTTCAATCGCAGCGGCAAAAATCTCGAGATTAGCGTTTCGGGAGTTCCGAATGGAGAAGCGCTAGACTTCTATCCTTTTCCTCCGAGTGACACTGAAGTTGGCCATGTGTCGAGGAATGGGTCAAAGCGATTTCTCTCTATCGAATCCGAACCGAAACCGATCAATCAAATAGCCGGCGTTCTGGTCGTCGGTTCGGGAGACAAAAGAGAGGGCTACGAAGTCAGCGGTGCTGCGGTGCCCTCTACGACCCGGAACCTGACTGGCTCCGCCGGTTTAGGCGCCTTGCTGCAGGCTTTAGGCTTTGCCTTGATCGGGGGTTTGATCCTGAACGTGATGCCGTGCGTCCTTCCCGTGATTTCGCTGAAAATCTTCGGATTTGTTAGCGAAGCCGGAGAGCGCCCGCAAAAGGCTTTTTGGCTTTCGACGGCTTTTGCGCTCGGAATTCTGGTTTGCTTCGCGGTTCTGGCTTTCGTCGTAGTCCTGGTGAGAGCAACCGGGGCGCAGGTCGGCTGGGGATTCCAGTTCCAGGATGATCGATTTGTCGTTGTTATTTCCTGTTTGGTCTTTGCATTTGCCCTGAATCTGTTCGGGGTCTATGAGCTTTCCGTTTCAGCCCGAGCCACCCATGGGTTGGCAAAGCTCGCCAGTGGGCAGGGCTACGGAAGCGCCTTTTTTCAAGGGGTATTTGCGACAATATTGGCGACGCCGTGCACGGCTCCTTTTCTTGGAACTGCTTCGGCGTTCGCATTCGCACAACCATCTTGGATCACGTTCGTTGTATTTATGTTTGTGGGTCTGGGAATGGCCCTGCCATATCTTGTATTGGCCATTAAGCCGAAATGGCTCCGATTTTTACCCAGGCCAGGCGATTGGATGGTGCGATTCCGCCAATTCATGGGCTTCCTCCTTATTGGGACGTTACTCTGGCTCGTCTGGATTCTTGGTCAGATGAAAGGTGCCGATGCTATCGTGAAATTAGGGGCAGCCCTGCTTTTGATATCCATCCTGGCGTGGATAAAGGGCTCTTTCTGGACACCTGTTTCCTCGGCTCGCTCGCGAATATTGGCAGCAGCGGCCATGTGCATCGCAGTTTTGATCGCGGCCGGCGTCTACAGTTTTGTTACCCAACCGAGCCAACTCGTCTGGCAGCGATTCACCAAAGATTCACTGGAAAAAGCCTTGGCCAGCGGGCGCCCTGTATTTGTCGATTTCACGGCGGACTGGTGCCTCACCTGCAAGACGAACGAGCGCTTTGCGATTGATACCCCGCAGGTGAGAAAGGCGTTTTCAAAGCAGAATGCGATCCTTTTAAGAGCAGATTGGACCAAAGGGGATCCCGAGATCACTGAAATCTTAAAAGACCACGGTCGAGCTGGAGTACCGATGTATCTGGTTTATCCGCGCGGAGGCAAGGAGGATCAGCCGACGTTGCTTCCCGAATTGATCACTTCGCAAACTGTTCTGGACGCTTTAAACAAATCCTGATCGGCGATATAGAAACCTTAAGCAAATCCTTAGCGTCAATATAGAAATAAGAAGTGGAAAGAAGAGATATATTATGTTTGGAAAACTGCTGTTGACATGCGGACTGTCTGTTGCTGCTGCCGGATTGTGCCTGGCTGAAACGGAAATTGGAAAGTCGGCTCCCAACTTCACGTTGCCGGATACAGCCGGAAAGAAAGTTAGCCTTGCTGATTTTAAGGGAAAATATGTGGTGCTGGAGTGGTACAATCCCGATTGCCCTTTCGTAGGAAAGCATTACAAGTCAGGCAACATGCAAAGCCTGCAGAAGGAATTCACTTCCAAGGGCGTGGTGTGGATTTCCATCGATTCATCGGCTCCCGGCCAGCAAGGTAACTATCCGTCAGAACAATTGAACGCAATCAGCGCACGCGACGGGGCCGCTCGGACGGCGCTATTGTTGGACCCGGATGGAAAGATTGGGCGGCTGTACGAGGCAAAAACAACGCCTGACATGTATATCATCAATCCGAGTGGAATCCTTCTTTACAAAGGGGCTATCGACAACAAGCGAAGCACTGATTTAGCTGATGTTAAGACGGCAACGAATTATGTAAAAGAAGCTCTCGACGAAGTAATGGCAGGCAAGCCTATCAGCACAGTGTCCACACGACCCTACGGATGCAGCGTGAAGTATAGCTCGGATTGATGGCAGTTGCCGATGACCTTATTTGGGTGAGTCCATCCTTGTTGTTCTGGCAGGCCTACGACGTCCGTTGCCGGGCCGACTTGTCTTCCTGTGCGCACGTAGTTGACGGGCAAATTTGTCTTGTCGATCCAATCGAACTGAGCCGGGGGACGATCGAGGAATTGCCCTTGGTCGCACCCCCGAAAATGATTGTGCTGACGAACGGGAATCATGCTCGCGCTGCTTTGCAGTTCAAAGAGAGGTTTAAGATTCCAATCTTTGCGCACCAGGATGCGCGGGAAGGTCTCGAAATCGCTCTGGATGGATTTCTGGATGAGAACTCCCGCATTTCTGATGACTGTCAGATAATTCCGCTGACTGGAGCGGGACCCGGGGAAATTGCCATTTATTGGGGTGCTTCCGGAGTGCTTTCGATCGGGGATGCCCTGATTAACCTGCCCGGTTCGGGCTTTTGCCCGTTACCGAAGAAGTATTGTGAGGATTCAAAGGAATTGACGAAATCGCTTGGCAAACTGGCCTCAATTAGGGTGCGGGCGATAACCTTCGGGCACGGGTTACCCATCGTTGCAGACGCTGGGGAGCGTCTATTACAAGTCATCAATAGCGGGGTTTGAGCCGCTTCTTTGTGCCGATTTCCGGTCAGCGCAACTTTGCAGGCAGTATTCTCTGTGCTACCATAAGTCGTTGTTTAGTCTATGGCACAATTAGATCCCAGGTCCAATAGGGACAAAAACTCTCGCAATTTCGGCAACGATAATAATTTCAATTGGCGCGGCATCCTCCTGTTTGCCTGCGCCATAGCTTTACTAGGCGGGTTTTTGTTTTCACGAAACGGTAGCTACGGAAACGTTGAGGAGATCAGCTTTACCGAATTTCAAAAGTATCTCGATGAGGGTCGTATCAGCAAGGAGGATCCACTTCAGCTGATTGTTACCGAGGGGCGAACCACCCAGACTCTGCGCGGAACCTATGAAAAGGGGAAGAAGCCATCAGCGATCGCCGGTGCTCCGGATCATTTTAAAACCACGATCTTCATCGAATATAACAAGGATTTAAAGTCCGAGCTCGAGAATCGGGGGTACAAGGTAGACATCAAAGCCGATTCGGACGTGATGTTGTCTGCCCTGCTCCAATTCTTGCCGATTGCTCTCTTCTTCTTGATCCTCTATTTCTTTTTCAGACAGCAGATTCGGAATGCCGGCAAAGGCGCGCTTAATTTTGGCAAGAGCAAGGCGCGGATGCTTGCCCGGGACAGGAACCGCGTGACGTTCAAAGATGTCGCAGGTGTCGAGGAGGCTAAAGAGGAAGTCCAGGAGATCGTCGATTTCCTTAAAGATCCCAAAAAATTTCAGAAGCTCGGCGGCCGTATTCCAAAAGGAGTTTTAATGGTTGGTCCTCCTGGAACCGGCAAGACCCTCCTCGCTCGAGCAATTGCGGGCGAAGCCGATGTACCGTTTTTCAGCATTAGCGGATCGGATTTTGTTGAAATGTTCGTCGGAGTCGGCGCTTCAAGAGTACGCGACATGTTTGAACAGGGAAAGAAATCTGCGCCGTGCATCATCTTTATCGATGAGATCGATGCCGTCGGACGCCACCGCGGGCATGGGCTCGGTGGCGGCCACGATGAGCGCGAACAAACGTTAAATGCTTTGCTCGTCGAAATGGACGGATTTGACACGCAGGAAGGGGTGATCATTATCGCGGCAACCAACCGTCCCGACGTCCTGGACCCCGCCTTGCTCCGTCCCGGCCGTTTCGATCGACAGATTACTGTGAACCTTCCCGACGTCAAAGGACGCGAGGAAATTCTGCGCGTTCATTCAAAGAGGGTGAAACTAGCTGAAGGTGTTGATCTTGGAGTTGTGGCTCGCGGCACGCCCGGCTATTCCGGAGCAGAACTTGCCAATGTAATCAACGAGGCGGCACTGCTTGCGGCCCGACGTGGCCTCAAAGCCATAACAATGGCCGAGATGGAAGAGGCTCGCGACAAGGTCCGTTGGGGCAAGGAGCGACGCAGCCTTGCGATCAGTGAGAAGGAAAAAGAGAATACTGCGTATCACGAGGCGGGTCATGCCTTGCTGTGCGAGGTACTTGAACATACGGACCCGCTTCACAAAGTAACGATTATTCCTCGTGGCCCTTCTCTTGGCTCGACCATGTATCTGCCGCTTGAGGACAAATACACGAATCGCAAGAACGAGCTGCTGGATCGTCTGGTGGTGATAATGGGCGGTCGGGTCGCCGAGGAGATTATTTTTGGAGACGTTACCAATGGGGCCACCGGCGACATCCGTATGGCTACTGGCATTGCGCGAAAAATGGTATGCGAGTGGGGCATGAGCGAACGTCTCGGCATGGTCGAATACGGTGAGCATGAAGACTACGTATTCCTGGGCAGAGATATTGCGCGATCGCGAGCCTACAGTGAATCGACAGCACAAGAGATTGACCGTGAAGTCAAAAGACTTTGCGATGACGCCTATCAGCGTGCCATGAAGGTATTGACACAGCGGAAGGAAACTCTCGTGGCCATCGCCAAGGCGCTTCTTGAATACGAGACGCTTGATGGCAGCCAGATCCGGGAGATCATCAACAATGGGAGACTCATCAGTCCGCCGCCGCCGATCTTTCCGGCGAAGCAGGATGACCAACCGCGGGAGTCATCCCGGCAGGAACCTCAAGGGGTGGGTGGCCTGACGGAGGCGCCAGCCTGATCAGCTTGATACCTATATCCTGAATCATCAGTCTAAAAGGACCGGCCTGCAAACGGCCGGTCTTTTTCTTTTCGGAAACCGTCCTTGCCTTCTGATCTCTCCGAATCCGTTTGACGGTCCCTTGTCAGCCCGATTAATTGGAGTGTTTTTGAAACCTTAACTCATAAAGAGTCACCATGACGAAAATCGGAATTAATGGCTTTGGGCGGATAGGGCGTCTAGTCTTTCGGGCACTTGTCGAACAAGGCTTGCTTGGTAAAGAGATCGATGTAGTTGCCCTGAATGACCTTGTACCGGCGGACAATCTTGCCTACCTGCTAAAATACGATTCCACGCAGGGTCGTTTTGAGGGTCAGGTTTCTAGCGAAAAATCCACTCCGGAGTTGGAAAGTGATGACCTCCTGGTCGTGAATGGGCACAAGATACGCTGCCTGGCCGTTAGGGAAGGCCCTTCTGAGCTGCCATGGGCGAAGCTTGGCTGCGAAATTGTGATTGAATCAACCGGGCTTTTTACGGCGGCCGACAAAGCGAAGGGCCACCTGGAAGCCGGGGCTAAGCGGGTTCTGATCACCGCCCCGGCCAAAGGCGAAGATATTACCGTTTGCATGGGTGTGAACCACGAAAAGTACGATGCTTCGAAACATCGAATTATCTCCAACGCCAGTTGTACCACCAACTGTTTGGCGCCGGTGGTCTACGTGCTTTTGAAAGACGGTTTTGGAATTGACGAAGGTTTGATGACGACGGTTCACAGTTATACAGCGACGCAGAAGACTGTCGATGGTCCTTCCAAGAAAGACTGGAAGGGAGGGCGCGCTGCCGCTGTCAACCTTATTCCTTCGACGACGGGAGCCGCAAAGGCGGTCGGTCTGGTTTGTCCAGAGGTCAAAGGAAAGTTGACTGGCATGTCATTTCGCGTTCCGACACCGGTCGTTTCGGTAGTTGATTTGACGGTTAAAACGACTAAGGAGACAAGCTACAAGGAAATCTGCGCTGCAATGAAGCGCGCCAGCGAGACCTATCTTAAGGGTATTCTGGCCTACACAGAAGACGAGGTTGTCTCTACGGATTTCCTGCATGACCAGCATTCGAGCATTTTCGACGCCGGATCCGGCATTGAACTCAACAATCGCTTCTTCAAGTTAATCAGCTGGTACGATAATGAGTGGGGATATTCCAATCGGTGCGTTGACCTGTTGAAACACATCCTATAGGAAGGATTCGAGGCATGGCAAAATTATCGGTACGCGACTTGGAAATGAAAGGTCGCCGCGTAATTGTTCGCGTCGATTTCAACGTTCCTACAGAGGAGGTTGATGGTAGGATTCGAATCACGGACGACACGAGAATTCGAGAAAGCCTTCCGACGATTGAGTTACTTCGCAAGGGAGGAGCCAAAATCATCTTGCTTGCGCACTTTGGCCGTCCGAAGGGGCAGCCGAACTTGAAATATTCACTGAAACCGGTTGCGGAGTATCTCGCACAGATCATTTCACCGCCGGTGAAGTTCAGTCCGGAGGTTATTGGCGCCTCGGCAGAAGCGGCTTCGAGAGAATTGCCCGAGGGGGGCGTCCTGCTCATTGAAAACGTGCGATTTTACAAGGAGGAAGAGGCAAACGCAGACAGCTTCGCACAATCTCTGGCGAGATTGGGCGACGTTTATGTCAATGATGCCTTTGGGGCCGCTCATCGTGCCCATGCGAGTACTGCCGGCATCGCCAAATACCTGCCGCAGGCAGCCATGGGGTTGCTGATGGAGCGAGAACTGAAGTACCTTAAGGAGGAACTCGCCAAGCCGGATCGCCCGTTTCTGGTCATTCTTGGTGGCTCAAAAGTTTCAGATAAGATCGATGTCATCAAAGCTTTTATGGAGAAAGCGGATGTATTTTTGATCGGCGGAGCAATGGCTCACACATTTTTCAGGGCGAAGGGCGTCCCAACAGGTGCAAGCCGTGTGGAAGCCGACAAGGTGCACCTTGCCGAGGAACTTCTGGATCTCGCGGCGAAGAAAGGAATCAAATTTCTTATCCCGGTAGACAGCCTTGAGACCGAAGAGTTCAAGGCTGGCGCAAACTGCCGCAATACGCCTATTCTTTCTCCCGCACAGGGGATCACGGAGGGATGGCAGGCGGTCGATATCGGTCGGGAGACGATCGGCTTGTACAAGCAGGAGATCTCGCGGGCCAAAACCATCGTGTGGAACGGGCCGGTCGGAGTCTTTGAAATTCCCGATTTCGCGATCGGCACGAGGGAAGTGGCGTTAGCCCTGGCCGGATCTGGCGCGAAGACCATAATCGGAGGAGGAGATTCTGTTACCGCCGTGAAGCAGTTCGGCTTGGCGGATAAGATGACGTTTATCTCAACCGGAGGAGGAGCATCGCTCGAACTTTTAGAGGGTAAAGAACTGCCGGGGGTGGCCGCGTTGACTGAGAAATAAGAGATGCGGAAAAAAATCCTGGCGGCCAACTGGAAGATGAATCTCACGCACAGTGAAGCGGAGTCTTATTTACAATCATTCGTGACGGAGATTCGAGATTTCAGTGACGTCGACGTCGTTATCATACCTTCTTTCACCGCCATTCCGGCGGCACTAGCGGCGTCAGAAAGGATCCAGACGATTCGTATTGGTGCCCAGAACATGCATTGGGAAAAGAGCGGAGCATTCACCGGCGAAATCAGCGCGACAATGCTTCGTGCGCTTTATGTTCGCTATGTCATTTTGGGCCACAGCGAGCGCCGGAGTTTATTTGGCGAGACGGACGAGATCGTCAATCGAAAAGTCAAAGCGGCTTTGGATGCTGGTCTCAGGCCCATATTCTGCATTGGCGAATCGCTTCACGAACGCGATAGCAATCAATTCAAACAGGTCTTGGAAGGACAGATTCGAAAGGGCTTGGAAGGGGTCTCGCCCCGGGATTTAACGGAGGTGGTTCTGGCGTATGAGCCCTGCTGGGCAATCGGAACGGGACGAACAGCAGCACCCGCAGAAGCAGAGGAAGCGCATGCGTTTATCCGATCCGTATTGGCCGCCCTGTCCGATGGCGCGACTGCAGAGCGGATCCGCATTCAGTACGGTGGCAGTGTCAAGCCAGACAATGTGGAGTCGCTGATGCGTGAGAAGAACATTGACGGACTTCTTGTCGGGGGTGCCAGCCTTGATCCGCGGAGTTTCGCGCAAATTATTCGCTCGACAGAAGCCGCCGTGGCTTAGGAGGGTCGAGTACGCACTCGCACTATCGCGCCTCCCCTGTTCCAGCTGGCGTTCACAAATACCTACGGTATTGTACTTTTGCGAGGAACTTGGGTTTTTCGTTCGTGCTAGATAGCGCTGTGATGGGCGGCGGTAGGGTCCGATCCCGCACCAGTTTCTGCTGAATGACGTCGAATCCGTCCTTCCGGGCCCTCTAGAAACTGGTGCTGGATGCGACCCTACCAAGCCCTGACCGAGTTGGAGCTCTAACCCTTCGAGGTCGTCTCGTTTGGAAGGAGCGCAGCCAGGCATTACGCCCGCATCCGCGCATTACTCGAAGGTAAGGGTGAACCTATCGGCGCGAACAATTATCTGGTGGCCGCCACTGTTACGGCCGAAAAGGGAATTCTGGTGACCGAGCCCTCCGTGCGAGCCTTTCCCCGTTTCCCTTGATTGGGTCAAAACGTCAATTTAACGCCCGGCGAGTTCATCCAGACTAGACTGATTTCAAAAAAAACGAATAGGCCTCGCACGGTGGCCACGGAGGTCACGGTGGATGGATTGATCCGTTAATCAGGCGTTTTATGCCATTTTTAAAGTGTGCTTCGCCAAAATTGAGCAGATATCCAAGGTGCAAGTTTGCCAGTCGAATATAAGTCAGAACTTGTTTGGCGTGCACAGGCAGCAGAGCTTCTACCGATTTCAGTCCCAGGAGAACACTTTTCTCAACGATCAGATCCGCGCGGTAACCTTCGTCGAAAAGTAATTCATCATAAAAGATCGGTATTGATTTTTCGGTCTCCACCGAAAGCCCCCCTTTAGTCAACTCATAAGCGAGAACTCGCTGGTAGACAGATTCCAATAGACCAGGACCGAGTCGCGAGTGAACCCGGAACGCGGCAGCCAGGATCATTGTACAGAGCTTCTGTTTCTCCATATCAAAACATAATAATAAAATGTAGTAAAATTCAATCCCTTTGTCCCTGAGGAAACTGGCTGGCGGTGGAAGCTATTGAGTGAAACGGATTGCAGGTTCAGCGAGTAAGCCCCTTTCTTGAACCATCTCAGCAACACTGTGACCACCGAGCCCTCCGTGCGAGCCTTTCCCCGTTTCCCTTGATTGGGTCAAAACGTCAATTTAACGCCAGGCGAGTTCATCCAGACTAATTTCAAAAAAACGAATAGGTCTCGCACGACGGCCACGGAGGTCACGGTGGATTTGTTGACCATTTCTTGGAACCATATTGCGAGAAATACAAACCTCCTCAGACTGCCCGCAGCGGTGGCTCCGTTTTTCGCTCCCAAGACGGATTGAATCTTTGCATCCGCGGTCTTTGGGTTATGAGTCTGACGAGATTCGGTTATTTCCCCGATTGTGGCTTACCTGGTTCCTGTGCGGGTGGGCCCGCGACTTTGACCGTCATTCCGTCGGCGAGACCGTCAGACGGATTCACAATTACCTCGTCGCTTTTGGATAGTCCCTCCGAAATCTGCAATTTATCTCCAAGGTCTCGATCAATAACAATTTTGCGGATTTCCACTTTTCCGTCCGGATGGACGACACCGGCAGCTGGTCCTTCGGATCGGAATAGCAACGTATTAGACGGGATTAGAACTGTACCGTTATCACCCTCTAATTTCAGAGTGATTTGCGCATAGGCGCCCGGCAAGAGTTCCCCAGTCTCATTTGAAACTTCAAGTTCGGTC
>Ga0306920_100010381_pt1 | contig 12489 bp, 10 predicted proteins | sample flu12Cox44000170_FD_204666 | JGI IMG/M metagenome (GOLD analysis project Ga0306920, IMG submission 204666) | Lab enrichment of tropical soil microbial communities from Luquillo Experimental Forest, Puerto Rico - flux4day.12C.oxic.44.000.170 (v2)... | ecosystem: Environmental > Terrestrial >...
GCTGACCGCGAGGGCGAGCGGGTAACCGGGGTGCCCGGTGGCGCCGGGCAGCCCGAGGGCCGCTTCGCCGGCCAGCGGCACCGGGTAACTGTTCCAGATCTCCACCGGCGCGAAGCCGGCCAGCATCTTAAACGCGGTGCCGACGTTGCCGGAGCCGATCGCCCACGACCACGCCGCGAGCAGGTTGTCCTGCTCGGCGCTGAGCCGGGCCGCCCAGAACACCTCCTCCTGCCGGTCGTGAGTATGGTCTCGCAGCTGGGTGAGGAGGTCCGCGTAGTAGTCGGCGTGGCGGGCCCGCCGCCACCCGGCGTCCCCGGCCGCCTCCAGGCGTTCCTCGCCGTACTGGCGGATCGTCTCCAGCAGCCGGTAACGGGTCCCGGGCCCCTTTTCTTCGGCCACCACCAGCGACCGGGCCACCAGGCCCGCCAGCAACTCCAGTACCGCATCCAGGTCGACCCCCTCCCCGCCGCAGACCGCCTCGGCCGCCTCCAGCGTGCAGCCGCCGGCGAACACCGCCAGCCGGCACAGGAGGACCTGCTCAGCCTCGGCGAGCAGCTGGAAGGACCAGTCGATCGCCGCCCGCAGCGTCTGATGGCGGTCGGCCGCCCCGCGCCGGCCCGTGCCGAGGACCGCGAAACTGCCCTCCAGCCGCCGGGCCAGCTCGGCCGGGGTCATCGCCGGAACCCGCGCCGCCGCCAGCTCGACCGCCAGCGCCATCCCATCCAGCCGCCGCACCACCGCCGCCACCGCCGCCGCGTTCCCGCCCGTCACCGCGAAGCCGGGCTTGACCGCGGCCGCCCGGTCGGTGAACAGCCGCACCGCCTCCGCATCGGTGATCGCCGCCAGATCAGCGCCGGCGCCGGGCAGCCCCAGCGGCGGCACCGGCAGCAGTTGTTCCCCCTCGATCCCCAGGCCCTCGCGGCTGGTCGCCAGGATCACCAGACGCTCACGCGACCGCGCCAGGGTCCCGGCCAGCGCCGCGGCTTCGGCGAGGACCTGCTCGCAATTGTCGAGCACCAGCAGCAGCTGTTTGCTGCGCAAGAACTCCGCCAGCGCCTCGCGGGTGCCCTGCCCAGCCGGGGCGGTCACCGAGAACACCGCGGCGACGGCGTCGTCAACCCCAGCCGGGTCGCGTACCGGGGCCAGCTCGCACAGCCACGCCCCGTCGGCGAACCGGTCGGCGACCTGCCCGGCGGATTGCAGCGCCAGCCGGGTCTTGCCCACCCCGCCCGGCCCGGTCAGCGTCACCACCCGCGCCGCACCTAGCGCCGCCGCGGTCTGCTCCAGCTCGCGCTCCCGGCCGATGAACGAACTCACCGGCACCGGGAGGTTGCCGGGGCGCTCCGCGAGCGTCCGGATGGGCGGGAAATCAGCCGGAAGGTCGGCGTGAGTCAGCTGGTAGATCAGCTCCGGCTCGGCGAGGTCGCGCAGCCGGAACTCCCCCAGCCGCAGCAGCCCGAACCCGCCGCCCAGCCGCCCCTGCACCAGTCCGCGCGTGGTGCTGGTGACCAGCACCTGCCCGCCGTGCCCGGCGGCCTTCACCCGGGCACACCGGTTGATCGGTCCATGGTCAATCTGGCCGCTCCCGCGCATGCGCGCCTCCCCGGTGTGCAGCCCCATCCGAACCCGCAGCACCGCACCCGCCGGCCAGTCCTCGCTCCCGAGCCGGAGCTGGCACGCGCCGGCCGCCTCCACCGCCGCCACTGCGCTGCCGAAGACGGCGAAAAAACTGTCCCCCTCCCCCCGCGAGGTCACCACCACGCCGCCGTGCCCCCCGATCACCTCGCTGACAAGCCGGTTGTGCCGTTCCAGCGCTTCTTCCATGGCCTGCGGTGCCGTCTCCCACAACCGGGTAGACCCCTCGATATCGGTCAGCAAGAACGTCACCGTCCCGGCCGGCAGCTCCGCCTCCGCGAGCTCACCCGGCCCGGTGCCCCGCGAAGCGGCCGGACCCGCGTCTTGCGGCTCCCTCATGTCCCCGCCCTGCTCGCCTCGAATCCGCCCACGAAAATGATGTGATAATAGCCTCCCGATGCCCCCGCCAGGCCAGCTCACGCAGCCCGTGTCCATGCTGACCCGCCATGACTGACCTTCGACGACAGGATTCGGTCTGCCACCCTGGGCAGTCCGCGCAGATCATCCAATCGGTGTGGCATAGCAGGCCACGCCGCCCAGCGAGGACCTCCGCCATAACGGCGGCTTTTCGCGCGTCCGGCATAGGGCACGGACCACGCTCTGTGATCACTGGCGCGCCAGCGGGGCCAAGGTCGGCAGAAACTGCGTTCCGAGCTGGCGGAGGCCCACGATGAAATCGCGGCCGTGCTGCCTCATCAACGAATACAAGCGTGCTGCGTGGAAGCCCTGGTGAAAGACGATGGCCGAGTTCTGGCACCCCACAAGGTCCTCTGCGGCCTGGTCACCGAATACCGCAAAAGCAGCCTAGCGAGCACGAAGAGCCTGGTCAGCGGCTATCAGACGAGTCTTGTCACGGCCCAGGCTGGCCAGCGCGTTTCAGCGGCGTATCAGCGGCGTATCAGGCCCTCCACCTACCGTTCATAGCGTATTGGGCTGTGACCGGGCAGCCAGGCGGCTACTGCTCACCAGGCAAACGCTACGTGTATCTGAAGTAAGGATGATCATCATGCCTTCAATCCCGATTCCCCCACCTGCCGCTGCCGGCGCGCCCATGCCCCACGACCACGTGGCCGGGTTGCTGTCGGCCTACGGCAATGGCTGGCTGACATCAGCGACCGGCTCGCCGGCCTTCGACGGACTGCTGATGGGCGCCGCGGCCCTCGCCGTGCTGGCGATCACCCGGATGCGGATCACACCATCATGGCCTGTCCTTCCGAGGGCCACCGGGCGCATCACACCCGAATGGCGCGAGGTCCGGGAGGCATGGCGCTTCCATTGGATGCGAACCAGTAGCTGACGCAGCCGCTGCCCTGTGCATCCGGAAACCTCATCCACGTCACGCGACCAGGCCGGTATTCGTTGATCAGGCCACCGGCATGAGCCCCCCACCGGATGCGGTACCGGTCGGGGTCGACTGGCTTGGGCAGCGGTTTCAGCGGCGCGGCGTCGTGCCTGATATCTCAGTCGCAGACAGATCGCCGAATCGGATCGGGTATCCGAGTAGCTGGTAATCGTGGCGCGTACATTCAGATCGGCCTGTTCTGGACGTCTTCAGGCCGCCAGGTGGTCAAACGGCCGATGCGGGGTTGTTCCGCCCGGGGAGTTGCCCAGATCGCCGCCGAGATGTCAGGGGATCTGCCGTTGGCTAAGTGCGTAGTCGATGAGGTCGCCGCGATCGCCAGCACGCCCGGAGTCGTAGTGTCGGTCAAATTCGGCGTTGAGCTGGCGTTCCATGTTGGTGAGTGATTGCTCGCGGTAGGTTCGCTCGGGGTCGGACCATGACGCCCCGCAGTGCTGGAGTTCCCCGTCGGCGAATCCGAGCAGGCGGGCGGCTCGTTCCCAGTCGCGCTGGGCTGCAGCGGTGCATGCCAGGCCGAGGATCACAACGCTCGCATCGCGGCGAAGGCGAAGCAATTCGAATCCGCGAAGCGCTTCGATGAAGGCGCCGTCTGCGCCATCGAGGTCCCCCTGGCGCAGATGCACCCAGCCGAGATTCACCACTGGTAGGAGGGTCGGCGCGCCGACCTCTCCGAGGATCATCCGGGCCTGTTCGAGATGCTGCCGCGCTGCTTCTAGGTCATCCTCTGTGAGGAAGGAGTCGCCGAGGTTGTTGTGCGCCCAGCCCGTGTATACGCGGTCCCCGGAGCGACGGGTGACGGCCAGGGCTTCCTGGTAGATGGCCTTGCGTTCCATGGGGTCGCTGACCAGCCCGTAGGCAACCAGGCATTCTCCGAGCAGAACCGGATCGCCCATGGCTCGGGCAAGATCCACAGCCGCCTTCGCCGCCGCGCTCCCCTTTTCCATGTCACCGGTGTAATAGCCCGCAAACGAAAGACCCCACAACGCCCGCGCAGCGTCGAAATAGTCGCGGGCGCTCCGGGCGATGTCGAGGGACCCGGTGAAGTATGAGCGTGCCGCCTGGACGTCATAGCCCACGGTGGCCTGCCCGGCCAGGTTGAGCGCCCCGCAGCGGACGGCTGGGCTGACATCCTGGCCGGACGCGGCCAGGCCACGGTAGAGGAGGGTGGCGCATTCGGCGAGGTGGCCGCGGTTGTGCCAGAACCGGTCCAGGTGCACGATCATCCGCAGCGCCTCACCCGCCCTTGACGGCCGGGTGAGGAGGTGATTTATGGTGGCGACCAGGTTGGCGTGGTCGGCTTCCAATGTGGTCAGCCAGTGGCCTTGCTGCCAGCCGGTCAGTGCAGCGGATGCCCGCTGGGCCAGGCCGCCGAAGAACCGGCTGTGCGCGTCCCGGTCCGCCTGTTCCCCGTCGGGCCCGTCGTCGTCGGCGATCCGCTCGGCGCAGTATTGTCGGATGGTTTCGAGCATCCTGTACCGGACCGGGGGTCTCCCTGCCTGGTCAGCGTGGGCACTGCGGTCGGCCACGATCAGGGACCGTTCGGCGAGCGCGGCAACTGTTACCGTGATATGACCCGGCGCGCCGGTGACGGCGCCGGCTGCTTCGAGGGTGAACCCGCCGGAGAAAACTGACAGCCGTTTCAGCGCTGATTGCAGTTGCGGTGTGAGCAGGTCATAGCTCCAGCCGATCGCGGCGGCCAAGGTTTGCTGGCGGGCATGGGCGGTGCGCGATTCCAGCCAGGACAGCCCGAGCCGGTCTTGGAGAACCGTCGCGAGTTGATCGAGGTCGAGTTGGGCGGCCCGGGCCGCGGCGAGTTCGATGGCCAGCGGGATGCCATCGAGCTGGGCGGTAATCTCCGCGATGACACGCAAATCAGGAAGGGGCACGTCCCCGGCTGTGCCCAGGGGCCCAGCGCGCTCGGTGAACAGCCGTACTGCGTCGAAGGAGGCCAGCTCCGCCGGGCTCCGAAGATCGGCGTCGTTGGGGAAAGAGATCGGCGGAGTCTGCCACACCCTCTCGCCGGGCACGCCGATGGGCTGTCGGCTGGTCGCAAGCACCCGTACCCCGGGCCCGGCTTCCAGCATGCGCTCCACCGTCGCCGCCACCGGATTCACCAGGTGTTCACAGTTGTCGACTACCAGCAAGGCCTGCATGCCGACCACCCGTTCGGCCAGCAGCTGGTCCACCGGCTGACCGGTGGTTTGGCGCACCCCGATAGCGCTGGCGACCGCCCCGGGCACGCCGGCGGGGTCGGATAGCTCGGCAAGGTCGACGAACCACACGCCGTCGCGGTGCTCATCCTGGAGGGACGCGGCGACCTCGATCGCCAGCCGGGTTTTGCCCGCTCCCCCGGTGCCCACGATCGTGACCAGCCGATCGCGCTCAACCAGCTTGCCGAGTTCTGCAAGCTCGCTCTTGCGGCCGATGAAGCTGGCCACGGGCGCGGGCAGATTGCTCTGGGAAGCGGGCGCATGGGCGGGTACCGCAGGCGCCTCTGCGGCGCCTGCGGTGGTGGCGCCGGCCCAATCAAGATCGGGTGACTGGACGAGGATGTCGTGTTCCAGCCGGGACAACTGCGGCGACGGGTCGATTCCCAGCTGGTCGGCTAGCGTAGCCCGCAGCCGCCGGTAGGCGTCCAGCGCCGCGGCTTGGCGGCCCGCCCGGTACAGCGCCAGCATCAGCGCCGCCCACCGCCGTTCCCGCAACGGCTCGGCGGCTACCGCCTCCTCCGCCAGGCCGCACACCTCATGGTGATGGCCCAGGGCCAGCCGGACCTCCAGCGAATCCTCCACAGCGAGCCTCCGGGTCTCTTCCAGTTGCCCGGCCGCAAGCACGCTCCACGGCGCCCCCGACACATCAGCAAATGCCTGGCCCCGCCACCGCGCCAAAGCCCGGTTCAAGGCATCGGCGGCCGCCGCGAAATCACCGGCTGACTTTGCCGCCCGGCCGGCCGCCACGTCGGCCTCGAACATCAGTGAGTCCAGCTCACCCGCCCCCACCAGCAACTGGTAACCACCATTGACAAAGATCAGCCGACCTGCCCCGACCGCCTGGCGGAGCGCCGAGACATGACTTTGCAACGTCGACGCCGCCGCCGCGGGAGGATCGCCGTCCCACACGTCCTCGGCCAGCACATCCACCGGCACCGGGCCGCCGCGCGAAGCCAGCAGACGCAACAGCACCCCCCGCCGCCGCACCCCGCCGATACGAACCTCCCGGTGCGGCCCCTCCACCCGCAACGGCCCCAACACACAAAACACAACCCCGGAGGGCTCACCCGGTAACATCGCCCCCCCACCGGCCACCCAGAAGCCGAGCCGAAACCGCCTGACGTGAACACACGCTCAACAGTCGCGGCCGTGTGGCTACCGCGTCCCGTGCCAGCATCGCGGCTCCGCCCTCTTCCTAACGCCGATCCCCGGCTTAGTCCAGCTCACGACCCGCTTTTGACTGCCACATGACCAGTCCTTTGGAAGCCGGTGACTTCACAACGCGATAACCCCAAGGGCCGCCCCGCGACCCGGCCCCCATAGGCACTCCAGCCTCCATGCCAGCGATGACCTCCAGGGCTTGGAGCGATCTTGGAGCACCTCCGGGGAACCTCAAACCGTCACTAGAACCGGCCTGGCCGGGCCCAACGGGTTCCCGGCGGCCACCGAACACAGGAGGTCAACATGCTGACCAGAACCCGCACCCTCATCGCCTTCGCCGCCGCGGCCGTGACGCTCGGCTCAACCGGCACGACGGCTCTTGCCGCCACCGCCACAACCTGGACGGTCACACCCGGCGGGCCCACCACGGCCACGCTAAACCACCCGGGCCTGGCCATCTTCGCCGACATCACCACCAGCACCTACCTCGATACCTGCCGCACCTCGAGCCTGACCGGCAGCCTGCAGCCAGGCAGCGGCCTGCCCGGCCGCGGCATCGGCTCGGTCACCGCGCTGTCCCTGTCCCACTGCTTTGATGGCACCACCTACACCAGCAGCGGGTACCCCTGGCACCTCGATGCCCTGTCCTACAACGCCGCCACCGGCGTCACCGCCGGGCGCGTCAGCGGCATCCATCTCGCCTACACCTCCGCGGGCTCCCCGGGCTGTTCCGGGATCGTCGACGGCACCAGCGCCACCGCGGACAACGGCACGATCCGGTTCCGGTACCACAACGCCACCCACACACTCACCTTCATCAGGGGCGGCACCCTGCACCTCTACCACGACACCTGCCCGCCCCCCTGGCACAACGGCGACCAGCTGGCCTTCGGCGGCAGCTACACGCTCTCCCCAGCCCAGGCCATCACCAGCCCCTGACCGCGGCCACAGCTAAGGAATACGCATGATCCTCAGCGCATTCCTCCATCCGGCGCCCCAGGCCGAATCGGCCCGGGGCGCCTCGGGCCGACCAACCTTTGACGACAAGCGCCTTACGTTGATGCGCGAGCGTTGGGCTGGTCAGCCAGATCCGTAGCGCCTACCGGAAACACAATCAGGCGATTATACGCGCCCCGGAGGCGGCCGGTCTTAGTTACCGAGCGTCACCCGGCTCCGGGCTCGACTCCGCTAAACAGGTTGCCGAATCGGCGCGGATGTCAGGTGGCTGTCGAGTCCCGGCGCGAACGGTCAGATCTACCTGTTCTGCGTGAATTCCGCGCCCGAGTGCATGGCTTGGTGCACTAGCCACCGGACAGGTATCCGGTGGGCAAGGTGGTAGTTCAGGGGACGTCTTGGTGATTGAGGGCCAGGTCGATCAGGTCTGTGCGTTCTCCGACTTGCGCGGCGTCGTAGCTTCGGTCAAAGTTTGGCCCGAGCTGGCGTTTGAGTTCGGTGAGGGCTTGTTCACGGTAGGTTCGCTCGGGGTCAACCAGGGAGGCGCCGCAGTCGTTGAGTTCGGCGTCGGCGAATCCGAGCAGGCAGGCGGCTCGCCCACCTTCATGCTGGGCGGCGGCGGTGCACGCCAGCCCGAGAATGGCGATGCTCGCGTCATGGCGGAGGTGCTGCCACTCCGATTCGCGCAGGGCGTCAGCGAAGGCCGCGCTCGCGGCGGCGAACTCGCGGCGGCGAAGATATACCCAGCCGAGATTGATGACCGGAATAGGACTCTGGTGACCGAGTTCGCGGAGGATTGCCCGGGCTTGCTCGAGGTGATGCCCTGCGGTTTGCAGGTCATCATCACGGAGGGCTGAATCGCCGAGGTTATTGTGCGCCATAGCGGTATATATCTGGTCGCCGGACCGGCGGGTCACAGCTAGGGCTTCCTGGTAGATAGTCCTGCGCTCCAGATGATTCTCTACCACGAGCCCGAAGTCGGTCAGGCATTCGCCGAGCAGCACTAGATCGCCAACCGCGCGGGCGAGTTCCACCGCGTTACTTCCCGCCGCCCGGCCCTCTTCGAAGTTGCCTACGACATAGTTCACGCGCGCAAGGCCGGTCAGCGCGGACGCGGTGTGGAAATCGTCGTTGGCCGCCTGGGCGATCTGCAAGCATTCGGTGAGGTGGGAGCGCCCAGCCGGGGCGTCGTGATGCGAGGTGGCTTGCCCGGCCAGGCCGAGGGCGGCGCAGCGGAGTGCTGGGCTGACATCCGGGCTGTCAACGTCGAGGCCATGCTGGAGGAGGGTGGCGCATTCGGCGAGGTGGCCGCGGTTGTGCCAGAACCGGTCCAGGTGCACGATCATCTGCAGGGCTTCACCGACCTGTGAAGGCCGGGTGAGGAGGTGGTTGACGGCGGCGACCAGGTTGGCGTGGTCGGCTTCCAGTGTGGTCAGCCACCGGCCTTGCTGCCAGCCGGTCAGCGCGGCAGCGGCCTGCCGGGCCAGGTCGGCGAAGAACCGGCTGTGCGCCTCACGAGCCGTTCGTTCCCCGTCGGGGCCGTCTTCCTCGGCGAGCCGCCCGGCACAGTATTGCCGGATCGTTTCCAGCATCCGGTAGCGGATGGCGGCTCTCTCGAGTCGTTCGGGCCCGGCGCCACGATCGGCCACGATCAGGGAGCGTTCGGCGAGCGCAGCGACCGTAGCGGTGACATTCGCGGTGGCGGCTGTGACGGCGGCGGCTGCTTCTAGGGTGAACCCGCCGGCGAATACTGACAGGCGTTTGAGCGCCGATTGCAGCGCTGGGGTGAGCAGGTCATAACTCCACCCGATAGTGGCGGCGAGAGTTTGCTGGCGGGCGTGCGCAGTGCGCGAGCCTAGCCAGGACAGGCTGATCCGTCCTTGCAAGGCCGCGGCCAGCTGAAGAAGATCAAGCTGGGCGGCCCGCGCCGCAGTGAGCTCGATGGCCAGCGGCAAGCCGTCCAGCCGGGCGGTGATCTCCGCGATTACCCGCAACTCCTCCGAACCCAACTCGGCCAGCTCCGGGGCACGGTCGAGGAACAGCCGCACCGCATCAAAGGAGACAAGCCCGACCAGGTCACGAAGAGCAGAGGCATCGGGGAAAGCGATCGGCGGGGTCTGCCACACCCGCTCCCCAGGCACCCGCAGCGGCTGCCGGCTGGTTGCGATCACCCGCATCCCCGGCCCGGCCTCCAGCACCTTCTCCACGGTCGTGGCTACCGCGTCGACCAGGTGCTCACAGTTATCCACCACCAGCAATGCCCGCAGGTCCGCTACCCGCTCGGCCAGCAACTCGTCGGCCGGCTGGCCTGGTAGCGGCTGCAGGCCGATGGCCTCAGCGACCGCCGCAGCCACGCGGCCCGGGTCAGACAACCCGGCCAGGTCCACAAACCACACCCCGTCCCGGTACTCGCCCAGTCGGGCGGCGGCGGCCTCGATCGCCAGCCGGGTCTTGCCCGCCCCCCCGGCGCCCACGATGGTGACCAGCCGATCCCGCCCGGCCAGCTTGTCCAGCTCGGCCAGCTCGCTGCTGCGGCCCACGAACCTGCCCACCGGTGTCGGCAGATTGTCCCCCGCCCGGGCAACCCGTGCGGGCACCGTCTGAATCTCCGCCACACCCCCAGGCGTGATGCCGGTCCACTCCAGCCCGGGTGACTGGGCCAGGATGTCGTGCTCCAGCCGGGACAGCCGCGGTGAAGGATCGAGTCCCAGCTGCTCGGCCAGCGTGTTCCGCAGCCGCTGGTAGGCGGCCAGTGCATCCGCTTGGCGGCCCGCCCGGTACAGGGCCAGCATCAGCGAGGCCCACCGGCGTTCCCGCAATGGCTCGGCGGCGGCCGCCTCTTCGGCCAGACCGCATACCTCGTGGTGATGGCCTAGAACCAGGTGCGCCTCCAAGGCCTCCTCGACCGCGGTGTTCCGCATCTCCTCTAGGTGTCCGGCCGGAAGCACGCTCCACGCCGCCCCTGCAACGTCGGCAAACGCGTGGCCCCGCCACCGAGCCAACGCCCGGTCCAGTGCATCGGCGGCCGACTCGAAATCACCGGCCGACATCGCCGCCTGGCCAACCGCCACGTCGGCCTCGAAGATCAGCGAGTCCAGCTCACCCGGACCCACCTGCAGCCGGTACCCCCCGTCCGAAAAGATCAGCCGGTCCGGCCCGACCGCCTGCCGGAGCGCCGAGATATGGCTTTGCAATGTCGAGACCGCCGCCGCCGGTGGGTCACCGTCCCATATGTCCTCGGCGAGGACATCCACCGGCACTGGACGGCCCGGCGAAGCCAGCAGGCGCAGCAATACCCCCCGCCGCCGGACACCGCCGATGCGAACCTCGTGCCGGGGCGCCTCTACCCGCAAAGGCCCAAGCACGCAGAACACAACACCCGGAGGTCCGCTCCTTCGCCTGCTCGAGCTGCCCTGCGCGGCGCTACCGCATCGCCGGGCGGGCTGTTGCCTGGTCCGGTACTGGCTTGCGGCGCGATCGCCTGCACGCCCAGCGGCCAGTAGGTCCAGCCCTGCGCGGACAGCGCCCGCCAGTGCTGGCTCGCGCAGTACCTGCACAGGTACAGCTCGCCGATCCGGTCGACCCGGTACGCTGCGCCGACCGCGGGGCCGCACCGGTCACACGTCTCAGTCATTTCCTGGTCACCTGCCACTGCGCTGCCGGGCCCCGCTCGAGCATCGCCGCGCAGGCCGCACGGTCCAAGAGGTCGATCTCGGCGGGAGTCCATCCTCGCCGCACCATCCGGCCGAACAAGGCACGGACCTCCTCGGGGTCGAGGGGCCCGCGCCGGGTGGCGTCGCCGCGGCGCACACCGGCCTGGATGACGCTCTGGTAGTCGCGGAAACTACTCACCGGGCCCCTACTTTCCCGTTCACCTGGACACAGGAGTCCGAAGGCCCGATCTGATACACACCCGGGGGTCACGAACATGGCCGGTGAGCGGAGGCGGTGGATGCGGCTCATGGCGATCTCCTTAATGTCTGTGCAGGTGCGGATTGACGGGCGTAGTGGGCGGCCGGTTCGCGCCGGCAAGGGCTTCGTTCGGCCCGGGCCCGGCCTGCGGGGCGGCGGCCCGGGACGGGCCCTCGAACAGGCACAGGACCAGATCGTCAGCGGCGTACGTTCCAAGGCGGCTACGCCGGGTAGCTGGACAAGAGCTCGGGAAGTGGGGCTGCTGGTGGGGTGTTCAGGTCCAGCCCGGTGGCATCGGCCAGGCGTTGCTTGAACCACTGGTCGAACTGGTCTTGGGAGTGGGAGAACATCGATAGCGCCTTGGGGAAGTCGGGGCTTTCCATGTAGGCCACGAGCTGGTCCCCCGCGGGAGTGTGGGCGAGGTACCACGATTCTTTGATGATTCCGATCCGCTGCTCGGAGCGCTGGTAGTCGGCCTGGCGGCCGGTTTCCAGCTCCCGCATGAAGTCCCGGGCGTCCGCGGTCCTGCCGGGAAGAATGGGGACGACTAGGCAGATCTGGTCCATGGCTTGCTCCCTTCGTCTGCGCCATCAGTGCTGGTGATGGCGACGGTAGGGGTCAGGGGGGTCGGCAAAGTCCTAGCTGGGTGGTGAGTGGTGAGTGACGTGACTGCGCGACCTTCCGTGCCCTTGATCACCCGCCGGTTTCGGAGGCGGCAGTGGCGGCGGCCCGCTGCTGGTCAGCGTCGGTGCTTTGCGCAGGCGGCGGACAGCCGCTGGTGGAACCAGACGGTCTGGTATCCGTCGGTGCCCCCGCGCGCTTTTTGCAGCTGGATGGCCAGGTCGACGTAGGCGGTGCCGGCGGTGCGCAGGTCCGGGAAGCGCGAGCCGGCGAACTCGGCGCGGAGCTTGGGGTACTCGGCTGCGGGGACGTTTTGCGTGGCCCACGGGTACGCGCAGGCGACGAGGCCGCTATCTTTCGGCGTGCCGGCGTGGATGCTGCCGAGTGCGCCGAGGACCAGGGCGGGGATGGCTGCGGCTGCGCCGATCGCGGCGCGGCGCCTGCGGGCGGAGAGATTCCTGAGCGTGGGTGGCCGGTGTGCGGCGAGGCGGTCGGACATTGCGGGAGTTCCTTTCTTGTTGGTCCGCGCTTGCGTGCGCGGCTGGCTGGTTTCACGGTGTGCGGCGGCCCGGTCGGGTGCCACACATGCGGGCCCACACGACGGTCACATCACGGCCCACACGATCCGCGGCTGGC
>Ga0306920_100010382_pt1 | contig 12489 bp, 14 predicted proteins | sample flu12Cox44000170_FD_204666 | JGI IMG/M metagenome (GOLD analysis project Ga0306920, IMG submission 204666) | Lab enrichment of tropical soil microbial communities from Luquillo Experimental Forest, Puerto Rico - flux4day.12C.oxic.44.000.170 (v2)... | ecosystem: Environmental > Terrestrial >...
CTTGCCGAGCGCTGACTGGGCTCCGGCCGATTGTGCTCGATGATGCGTTCTGATCTCCCGTGGATCACGATTCCACGCGAGCGCCGTCAGCTTCTCGCCGGCCGCGCCGCCGAGTAACCGCTCGAGTGAGTAGCCTGGCATTTTCGCTAGCTGCCCGATGGTATGGACGCCAATCTCGGCCAGCCGAGCGCGAGTAACCGGGCCGACTCCCCACATCAGCTCGACCGGCAGATCGTGAAGGAAATCCAGCTCGGTCTCGGGATCGACTACCACCAGCCCGTCGGGTTTGGCCACTTGCGAGGCAATCTTTGCCAAGTGCTTGGTGCGCGCCACGCCGATCGAGATTGGAAGGCCAAGCTCTGCGCGCACACGACGACGTACTGCTCTCGCGATCTCAGGCGGCGAACCGAAAAGATGGGTGCATCCCACAACGTCAGCAAAGGCCTCGTCGATGGAAATCCGTTCGACGAGAGGAGTGTAATCATTGAGAACATTGATGGCTGCATCGCCCAGCCGCTGGTAATCCTGGAAGTGCCCGCCGACGAAGATCAGTTGCGGACAAAGCTCACGAGCTCGCCGGCCCGACATACCGCTACTGACTCCAAATGACTTGGCTTCATACGAGGCGGCGAGCACCACTCCGCCGCCAACGGCGATAGGCTTGCCGCGCAAGGATGGGTCGAGCAATTGCTCGACCGATGCATAGAAGGCATCGAGGTCAGCGTGGAGGATGGTGGCTGTTGACTCCATCCGACCGTCCACCTGCAAAAATTGGAAGCTGATCAATCGTAATCGTTATAAGTGAGTACACTGCTCCTGACGGGCGCCAGCCACGTTGACCTTTAGATCTTCGTGATCTGCTCAGGTGTCTTGCGCATCCGCCCACGCGTGAACCCCGTCGAAATTGCTTTGGTCAATCGTTCGATTTCGGCCTCCAGGTACGCGTTCGCGATCAGGGTCGCGCGCAAAGCCGCGCGCACATCGCCTCCGCAGGTCGCAATGGCTTCGTCGACCTCCGCTTCAACCAGGGCTGCGGTCTCGGCCTCGGATTTTTTCGAACGTTGCGAGGCATTCACGTCTGGACACTCCCCGTGCCCATGAGAACAAAAAGGGAACATCCAGTCAATGGGGGGAGGCGGCCCGACTGCCGCCGCGATCGATCGCGGGCTAACCACGCGGGGACCGCCACGATTCATGCGCGCCACCGAGCCACTTAAGCTCTTGGGAGGTCTGGGGCCTAGCCATTCGGCCAGTACACGAGGATTCGCGTCGATGTCATATCGCGACCAGCAATCCTTACTTGGAGAAATGGTCATGGTCGAACCCGGCAGCCCCCTTCTCGCATTCTCTGATCACGCCGCGGACCTCGTCGATCGCGCCGGCGGCAGCATCGTCGCTGTTCATGGTGGAGGGCGGTGGTCATCAAGCGGTATCCATTGGCGTTCCGGAGTTATCGTCACCGCCGAGGAAGTCCTGGAGCGGGACGAGAACATCAAGCTCACGCTTCCCGGCGGGCGCGTCGCCGACGCTTCGCTCGCGGGCCGCGACCCCACGACCGACGTCGCGGTTCTCCGTTTCCAGCCGGACGGACTTCCAGTAGCAACGACAACCGAAGCCTCACTGCGCGCTGGCCATGTCGTCGTCGCGGTAGGGAATCACGATGGCGCGCCGCTCGCCGCGCTCGGCATCGTCGCTCTCGCGGGCGGGGCTTGGCACAGCGTTCGCGGTGGCACCATCGATAGGCTCATTCGCCTTGATCTGGCACTCAGTCCCGCAGCCGAAGGCGGTGCGCTCGTCGATCTGCAAGGGCGTGTCATTGGAATGACGGTTCTCGGTCCGCGCCGACGCGCGCTTTCGATACCGAGCTCAACTATCGACCGCACCGTCGATCAGCTTCTGGCAAGAGGACATGTCTTTCGTGGTTATCTCGGCGCCGGCCTTCAACCCGTGAAGCAGGAACGCAGGTCCAATGGGTTGCAAGCTTCGGCTGGCCAGCGCGGCGTGCTGGTCGTGAGTGTCGACCCGCACGGACCATCCGCGCGTGCGGGAATTCTCGTCGGTGATATCGTCACGGCCTGGAATGGACAGTCGATCGAGCGCGTGCGGGAAATCATGCGGTTGCTTGGACCAGAAAGCATCGGGAGCACCGTTGATCTGGGACTGATACGCGGTGGCACGCCCATTGCGCTGCAAGTTGTTATCGGCGAGCGACCCGTAGCGTAGTTGCGGTCGGCGCTTGGAGCAGACAAGCGTTCATGGTTGCCGTTGCGATCTTTTCCGCTGATCCGGTCTTGCGGCGCAACCTCGAGCAGCTGCCACGCGACGACCCGGCCGTCGTCATCGTTGGGATGGTCGACCAGCCGTCGTCCGTGCGGGAACTGGTCAATCGGGATCGCGTCGATGTCCTCCTGGCAGACGTCCCACCACGCGAGCCATTGCCTGTATATCGAAGCAGGCACAATCGAATAGCATTGGTGGTTCTGCTCGATGGGGCGAACGCAGAGGACACCGCTCGCGCACTTAGCGCGGGCGCGCGTGCCGTCCTCGATCGCTCGGCCAGCCGCAATGAAATCGTCGCAGCCATCAAGGCGGCTATGGCCGGCCTAGTTGTCGTGCCGCCCAACCTCCTTGTGACATTGCTCCCCGAAGCACCGCTTGCCGATGATTTGCTCAAGGCTGATGGTGCCGGGCCCGCCCGATTGACGCGCCGTGAGCTGGAAGTGCTTGGCGCGATGGCAGACGGTGCTTCAAACAAAGCCATCGCCCGTCGGTTGGGCATTTCGTTCCACACCGCCAAGTTTCACGTCGCCGCGATACTCGCCAAGCTCGATGCAGACAGCCGGACCGAAGCGGTGGCGAAGGCCGCGCAATTGGGACTCGTGATGCTGTGATATCGAGCAACTGCAACAGGCTCCGTTCCTCAGTAAATCGGTCCAGATGAGAGTTATGGAGGACACAAAGGCCTAACATCATTCGGTGCAACGAATGACACTCTGTGGTCAGACTCGTTCCTGGCACGATCGAGCACCTCGCGCTATAACTTGGGCGGAGTGAAATTGCGGGAAGGGCGTGCTCAATGGAAGAGGGAGTTTGCTACGTCAACGGCAGTTTCGTCCCGGCAAGTGAGGCCAAGGTCTCAATTTTCGACCGAGGCTTCACAAGTGGCGAAGGGGTTAGCGCAACAAAGATCTGTTGGACCCGGGTGATGATTGCGCGCTCTGGCAGGTGATCAGCCGCGGCGTGGACCGCTTCAGCAAAGGACGGCCGGTGACCGCCACGGTCGCGATCTTCTGCGTGCCGATCGCATATCACAGCTTCGCACGCGAGTATGTCGAAGGTTGTATCCTGATCACGCCTTCGATCCGCCGGACTCCACCCCAGAGCCTCGAGGCCAAGGCGAAGATCATCAACAAGGTGAACCATACAATGGCTGCGTTCGAGGCGAAGCAGGTCAATCCACGCGCCACCCCTCTCATGCTGGATCTCGACGGCAACATCAGTGAGACTCACCTTGGCAACTTCTTTTTCGTGCGCGAGGGTAAACTTTGTACCTCGACGAACCGGACGGTGCTTGGCGGCGTGACGCGATCCACCCTCTTTTCTATGGCAGGCGAACTTGGAATTTCTCGCGCGCGGCACGCCTGACTTGCTCGGCGCCATCGACCTCTCGAGCGATCAGATGCCAGCCGTGCCCACCGGTCATGCACAATGCGCGGCCGCTTAGAACCAGACGTGGCGTGATGCACAGCCCCTGTTCCGCGGCGCGGCGGAGCGCAAAGTCGATAGAATGCGGCGCGCCGCAATCCCGTACGGTCGTCACCCCGCTGTGCAGCGTGTTGAGCGCATTGATGGAGGCGTGTATCAGCGCAACCATCTGATCGACCGGTGAAACGATGGCAATCGGCGCTGCGTCGGCATTCATGGTGAGGTGGACGTGGCAATCGATAAAGCCGGGTAACAGGGTCCGGCCAGCCAGATCGATGCGGCGAACGCTGTCGGACGACGCGCTGCGCTTCGGGTCCCCCGATCCGACCGCGACAATCGTGGCGCCCTGGGTGATCAGATGGCCGTTCGGGATATGACGCCGGCCATCGACTATTCTGCCATTTGAATAAACGATCGTTTCTGGCGTCGGCGCCATAGACCCTCGGCGTCAAGGCGATAGGCCTGTTCGACTAGCGCGACGATTTCCGGCAGCGTCGGGGCGACCGAACGGATGTTCTGCTCGTTGAGCAGCCTGATATCATCGACCTTGTTCCGGTCAGGCGACGATGTGGAGCTTCCAATCCGATCCGGCGGAGAGGACCTCGCAGCCCGACGGACGGATGACGACGTGTTCCTCCGGATTGAGTAGACCATCTACGCTTTCGATTTTCGGTTCGGGCGTTAGCGCCATGCCGACTTCGAGGATCGTATCGTCGGTTGCAGAGATCGACGGCGGCTCGTTTTCAAGTCCGATACCATGCCCGATGCGCTTGGAGGGATGATCCGAATAGTTTCGCCACTCAGGATGTTGCGCGAGGCGGCTCTGGGAATATTCGAAGAGCTCGCGCACCGAAACGCCGGGTTTCATGCGTTCGATGATCTCGTCGAGAATACCCCACATGCCATCGTGCTCGGATTGTTGGCGTGCCGAAGGCTGACCGAAAACGGCACGGCGGGCGAAGTCCATCTTGTAGCCGGAGCAGTTGCAGCCGCCGTCGATATAGAGCACGTCGCCCTTCTGGAACGTGCGATTGGGGCCGGTCGCGCCGAGCACCATCGGGGGTTCGGAGTTAAGGTCCGCGCCGCCTTCGATATAATATTGCAACACGTTTTTCTGGACCGCTGTCGCGGCAATGCCGGGACGCAAATCCTGAAACGCCCGATGCCAGGCCACACCGCCGATTTCGCAGGCCTGCCGCATGCAATCGATTTCCCACTCGGATTTGATCAGGCGGCAGCCCCACACGACGGGACCGGAATCTACAAAACGCGCCTTCGGCAACTGCTCCTTTAGTAGCTCGAAATCGACCACCGCGATGCCGAGCCAGGTTTCGCGCCCGAGCTCGATGCCGAGCGCACCGGAATCCAGCCCTCGCTCTTTAACGATGTCTGCGATGCCCCAATCGACGCGCCGCTCCTTGTTGAACGGCACCTCCGGATAGATGCGGCGATCCTCAACCCACGACGGAAACGGCTGCTTGTAGAGCCGGGCGAACATCCCGGGGCCCGACCAGGTGATCAACGCCGGCTCACCGTCGAGCGGCAGCACGAATACCGAGGGCCGTGACCGCATCCAAGAGGCGACCTTGTGACCGGTATAATAGGAGTAATGCATGGTGTCCGTGACGATCAGGCCATCCATGCCGTGCTCGCGCATCAATGTGCGGGCGCGCTTGATGCGACGCGGATATTCGTCGGGCGGCATCGGGGTCATCGTCTAATTCCCCACCCATCTCATACCGGAGTACGCCATTCCGACCAGCTGTTGGTGCGTCCATAGACTGTGTCGAAAAAGTCCTTCTGAATCGCTGTCGTCAGCGGGCCGCGCCGGCCGTCGCCAATCTTGCGATTGTCTACTTCCACGAGTGGCGTCACTTCGGCCCCGGTGCCGGCAAAAAAAGCCTCGTCGGAGGTCAACACATAGTCTCGGGAAAACAGCTCTTCGCGCACCTCGATGTCTCTCGCCCGCGCCAGGCGGATGACGGCATCGCGGGTGATGCCATCGAGCAGGTGGGTAAGCGGCGGCGTCACGAGAGCGCCATCGCGGACGAGAAAGATGTGCTCCACAGATCCTTCGGCTACGTGACCGTTGACGTCGAGAAGGATCGCCTCATCATAGCCGTCGCGCTTGGCCTCAGACCGCGCCATCTGGAACAGCATGTAATTGCCGCACGCCTTGGCCTTCGACATGTTCGTGTTGATGTGCTGGCGAGTGTAACTTGAAATCTTGGCGCGGCTGCCTTTTTCCAACGTCCCGTGCCCGACATACTCGCCCCACTGCCAGACCGCGATAGAGACGTCGATCTTGCAATCCTCGTAGGTAAGACCCATGCCGCCGTAACCGATGTAGGCGATCGGGCGGATGTAACACTGCTCGAACTTGTTCTCGCGGATTATCTGCCGGGTCGCTTCGGTCAGCTGCTCGACGCTGTACGGAATCTCAAAACCGAGAATCTTGGCCGAGCGGTGCATCCGCACCAGATGCTCCTTCAGCCGGAAGACCGCGGGACCAGATTCCGTTTTGTAGCAACGGATGCCTTCGAAAACGCCGAAGCCGTATTGCAGTGTATTACTCACCAGATGGACATGCGCGTCGTTCCAATCGACGATCGTGCCGTTCATCCAAATTTTATCCGCTTTTTCCATCTGCTCGCCCGATTACCTCTTGGCCGCTTCCCGTTCCACCATGTCTGACCCGCCGATCGCGACCGTGAGAATGCGGCTCTTGTCCTGAAGGATGCCGATGTCAGCGAGCGGATCGCCGTCGATTACTACAAAGTCGGCGAGCTTGCCGACCTCGAGGCTGCCGATCCGATCGTCCATTTTCAGGAGCTTTGCCGCTTCGATGGTCGTCGCCGAAAGCGCCTCGAGCGGAGTAAGTCCCATCTCGACCAGATAGACGACCTCGTCGAGGTTGTTGCCATGCTGGGTATATGGCTATCGGTTCCCATTGCAAGCTTCACGCCGGCCTTGTGAGCGCGCTTGAAACTGGCGATGTGTTGATCGATGGCGAGCCTTGCGAACCACATCCGGGCGAATGCCGGCGCCCGTACCATGGTTCACCACATTGCGGACGGCGGCCGAGGTCGCGACCAGATATGTGCCGCGATCGAGCATGAGCTGGATGCCTTCATCGTCGAGGAGATAGCCATGCTCCACGGAATCAACGCCCGCCTTGACCGCGTTCTTAATCGCGGTTGCGCCATGGGCGTGCGCGCAGCAGATCTTTCCAGCTGCATGGGCCTCTTCGACGGCCGCACACATTTCTTCCACGGTGAATTGCGGCGCACCAATCTCACTGCCGGGACTCAAGATGCCACCGCTGGCAATCAGCTTCACGTTATCGGCACCCAGCTTGATCTGCGTTCGCGCCGCACGGCGCACCTCGTCTGGTCCATCAGCCTCGTGACCAAGCTGCCAGCCGTGTCCCCCGGTCATGCAGATGATCAGGCCGCTGAGCACAAGGCGCAGTGTCGGGCACAGACCCTGCTGCGATGCGGTCCGCAAGGCGAAATCGATGCCGCCGCGCGAGCCGCAATCGCGGATCGTTGTGACACCGCATTCTAAGGTGCGGCTGGCGTTGCGCGCGGACCGCAACAAGGCAACGGCATCGCTGTCGCCCGCCTGCTGGGCGCGGGGATCGGCCAGGCCATCGCTGCGCAAATGCACGTGACAATCGATGAGCCCCGGAAGAATGGACTTCGACGTTAAATCGTGCCGTGCGACGGACTCTCCCAACGAAGGCGGATTGCCCTGCCCAACCTCGGCGATCTTGTCGCCATTGACGATGACATAGCCCTTATAAGCTTTGCCGCGCCCGTCGATCACTTGACCATTCACATACGCAGTTGTCATCAACCCTCCCCGTTGGGCAGCTCGCCGTTCTTCGGCGATGCAATAGTCCCCTGCTTCCTGGGGTCAGTTGTAATAGCAGAATTTCGCAGACGCCGAGGTCGTCGCTGAGGTCAGCCCGCCACTGCGCCAGTCTCAACGGCTCTTGAGGGGTTCGTGAGCCAGCCTCGCGGTGGCAAGAGTGACTGTCGCACCTTGATTTCCCGCTTTGGTTTGCTCGATGATTCTTAGCAACAGGGGCAGGGACATTGCATTGTGCGTGGCAAGCCCTCACCCTACACCCTCTTCGCAAGCGGGTAGTAATGGCGAAGGGCGGTTTTTAGGTTGCACGGGAGGTCAGCCGATGACGACGAATCGCGCAGTCAACCGGAGGGAAATATTGCTCGGTGCTGTGGCAGCGGGTTTGGCCGCACGCTTCGACATCGCCGAAGCTCAGGGCATACCGCAGAAGCCGAAGGTCCTCGTCGTGAACGCGTCGGGCGGCGCCATGGGACAGGCAATGAAGGATTCATATGTCGCGTTGTTTGAGCAGCGCACGGGCATCCCGGTCACGCTCACCAGCCCAAACGATCTCGGTAAACTTAAAGCAATGGTGGAATCCAGAAACGTCGAATGGAACGTGACCGAGATCAACTCCGCTGATGCGCGGCGCGCCGCGCGTCTGGGGCTGTTGGAACCGATCGACGACACAATTGTCGACCGCTCTAATTACCCCCGCGAGGCGCGCGACAAATTCCTGCTCACCACCTCCGTCTACTCGACGTTGATGGCGTTTCGAACCGATGTCTTCAAGGACAATCGTCCGAAGACGTGGGTCGACTTTTGGGACGTCAAGAAGTTTCCCGGTCCGCGCTCGATGTGGAATTCACCGGTCGACAATCTGGAGATCGCGTTGCTCGCCGATGGCGTAAGGCCGGAGAACCTTTATCCGCTGGACGTCGACCGGGCATTCAAGAAACTCACCGAGATCAAGCCGCACGTTGCGATCTGGTGGACATCCGGAGCGCAGCACGCCCAGATCCTGGTGGACAAAGAGGTCGTGCTTTCGACCGGCTGGAACGGGCGATTCTATCGGGCAATCACGGATGGCGCGCCGATCGCCGTTTCCTGGTCGCAAGGCATCATCAAGCAGGCGTATTTCGGCATCCCGAAGGGTGCAAAGGACCAATATTGGGGCCAGCAGTTCCTCTCGGCCATGCTGGACCCGAAAGCCCAGGCCGGGTTCGCGAATCTGTTCGTGTCGCCGGGCCTTAATCCGGAATCGCTGCGCTACGCCGACCCGGCGGTAAGGGCATTCCTCCCTACCGATCCCACCAATTTCAGCCAGCAGTTCTGGCAAAATGATGCCTGGTGGGACACCAACGCCGAAGTGGTCAAGGAACGCTGGCAGCGCTGGATTCTAGCCTAGTAGCCCAAGGCGGTACGCGTGCAGGCTCCGAGTAATGAGCTGGCGGCTGACCGGCCCGTGGCACTCAAGGTCGAAGGCGTTGAGCGATCGTTTGGAGCGGTTCGGGCGCTTGCCGGAATCGACCTCAGCGTCCACCTCGGAGAGCTACTCACCATCCTGGGCCCAAGCGGGTCGGGCAAAACGACATTGCTAAAGGCGATTGCGGGCTTCGAAATCCTCGACCGCGGGAGGATTGCCCTTGCGGGTCGCGACGTCACCGATCTTGCGCCCGCGCGACGCGAGATCGGCATGGTGTTCCAGAATTATGCTCTGTTCCCGCACATGAAGGTCTTCGACAATGTCGCCTTTCCCCTGAGAATGCGACGCATAGCCGGCGCCCGACTCGCGGAGCAGGTTGGTCGCGTTCTCGACATGGTAGCCTTGGGCGAATTGGCGAACCGCTATCCATCGCAGCTCTCGGGCGGCCAGCAGCAACGCGTCGCGCTGGCGCGTGCGATCGTGTTCAATCCGAGGCTTCTGCTGCTCGACGAACCGTTCGGTGCGCTCGATCGCAAGCTGCGCGAATCCATGGAGCTCGAGGTGCGCCGCCTACAGCAAGGGCTTGGTCTGACGACGATCCTCATCACGCACGACCAGGAGGAAGCGCTGATCATGTCCGATCGCATTGCGGTCATGCGGGACGGACAGGTGCAGCAGATCGGCGTGCCTGAGGCGATTTACGCCCGGCCATGCGACGCCTTCGTTGCGGACTTCGTGGGAGAATCGAACCTGATCGGAGGGAAGGTCGAGTCCATCGAGCATGGTCGCGCCCGGATCACTCGCCCGGACGGGCGAAGAATCCTAGCGCGGGTCAACGCGGACCTCTCGATTGGCGACGAGGTGACCGTCCTGTTGCGCCCGGAAATGCCGCGGCTGATTCGCGACGCGTCTCGGCCCGACAATGAGTTCCGCGGGCGCATCGCAGAGACCATCTACCTTGGCAACTCGATCAAGTACCGGCTCACAGCGGAGGACGGTTTCGACCTCATGGTCCGGTGGCCGATGTCCACTGACTCGCGTTCGCTTCCCCTCGGTTCGGAGATCGCAGTCGGCTGGTCGGCGACGGATAGTCACCTGCTGCGCCATTCCTCCCCCCAACCCTCCCCCGGCAAACCCCTTCGCTTTCGTTCACGGCTTGCGGGGGAGGGTTAGGGTGATCGGCATCGACAGGGCCACGGCACGCTCGCCCCGGGTTAGGCATGGGTGGCGAGAAGCGAAGCTCGTCCTGCTGGCGATTCCAGCGCTGCTCTTTCTCGTCATCGTGCTGTTCGTGCCGCTCATCAACCTGCTGAGTCTTGGTGCTGCGTCCGGAACCTTTGCGCCCTATCGCCATGCGCTGAGTGACCCGCTCTACTTGACGGTGATCGGAATTACCTTCTCGATCGCGCTCGCGACCACAGCCATCTGCTTGATCCTCGGCTATCCCGTCGCCTATCTGCTGTCGACGAGCAGCCGGCTGATGACGGCAGTGGGATTTGTCTGTGTGCTGTTGCCGTTCTGGACGAGCCTGCTCGTGCGCACATATGCCTGGATTGCGCTCCTCGGCCGCAACGGGATCATCAACCGCCTGCTACTCGAATGGGGCGTGATCTCCGAACCGCTGCGCCTACTATACAATTCCGGGGGTGTTCTGGTGGGGACGGTCCACGTCCTGTTGCCGTATATGATTTTTCCGATCTATGCGGCGATGGTACGCATCGACCGCGACCTCTTGCTCGCCGCTGAGGGGCTTGGTGCCGGTCCAGTCTCGGTCTTCTGGCGAGTCTATTTGCCGCTGACATTGCCCGGCCTGTTCGCGGGTTGCGCCCTGGTCTTCATTCTTTCGCTCAGCGCCTTCGTCACGCCGGCTTTGCTTGGGGGCGGCCGGGTGATCATGATTGCCAACATCATCCAGACAGAAGTCAGCCAGTTCCTGAACTGGCCATTCGCGAGTGCCCTGTCAGCGATCGTGCTGGCTTCGGCAATATTCGTCTATGGCGCACTTGGACTGTTGACTCGGGCGCAGCATGGATCGCCCCGATCGCAGGCGTACGTGTGATGCAGCTGAAGTCGCGATTACTGCGAGCAACGTTGGTCGCCTACTGTTCGATCGTGCTCGCTTTTCTGATGCTGCCGCTCGTCATCGTTTTCCCGCTGTCGGTCAGCTCGGCGACCTATTTACAGTTTCCACCCCCAGGGTTCTCCTGGCGCTGGTTCGAGAGCTATCTCGGTTCGCCGAGCTGGGTGCAGGCGACCGTGCTCAGCATCGAGGTCGGGTGCATGACTTCGGCTTTGGCGGTGCTGCTCGGGGTTCCGCTCGCTTTCTATCTGACACGCTCACGGTTGCGGCCGATCAGTGCCAGTCTGGACAAGCTCTCGGTCTCGCCGTTGATCATTCCATCGATCGTCACTGCGATCGTGGTCTATCGGTTGTTCGCGTCGTACCAAATGATCGGTACTAGGACAGGGCTGGTGCTCGGGCACACCATTCTCGCGCTGCCCTTCGTCGTTGTCGTAGTCTCTGCGGCACTGCGGACGTTTGATCCTGTGCTGGAGGATGCCGCAATGGGTCTAGGTGCAGGTCGACTGCGTGCGGTCCTTTACGTCACGCTGCCGCAATTACGGCCAAGCATACTATCGGGCGCCTTCTTCGCTTTCATGGCGTCCTTCGATGATCTGATCCTCGCGCTGTATTTGAGCGGTGCTAATATGACGCTCCCGCGGAAAACCTTTGAAAACATTCTGTTCGCGATCGATCCGACGATTGCAGCCGTCTCGGTGCTCCAGATCCTATTTGTCGTCGTGCTAGGTGGCGCTTGGTACGCCTTTGCGTACCGCACGCGGCCTGCTTCACTGGCTCGCTGACCACTGGAAAGCGTCGACTTAGGTTGGAAGCCGGCCCCAAGCGAATGCAATTCGCATAATGAGTGGTTATGGAATGCGAGAAGGAAGCTGGGCTGGGCGGCGTCAGCCCATCTTTGCGCTGGTCCGGGTCTGCGAGTGCGCGAGGGAGCGGCCCGCTCACTCAATCGGCATAGTGTGATAAAATCACGCGCATGAGCCGAGCCGTCGAGCAGGACTGCAGTTTGCAGGTCTGCTGTTAGCCCCAGGATTTGGAGGGCGGATGAAACTTTCCCGCCGAAGTTTTCTGCATCTGGCAACGGGTGCTGCCGCGCTCCTGGCTCTGCCTCACATCGCAAAACCTCAAGCTTATCCGTCGCGGCCGGTGCATATCGTACTCGGTTTTCCGCCTGGCGGTTCGTCGGACGTCATCGGACGCGTGATGGCTCAATGGCTGTCAGAGCGGTTAGGTCAGCCATTTGTCATCGACAATGAGCCGACCTGAGAAATATCAAACGGTTATGTGAGATAAAAGCGATCGTGGTAGCGCTATGGTAGCGCCAGAGCGTCGGTAGATTTCCGGCATCTCCGGGGTCTCACCGCCCGCGACTGTAGACCGGATGGCGCGGGTCCAGAGGCCAGCCATCGAGGCCAATATCCGGCCG
>Ga0306920_100010384_pt1 | contig 12488 bp, 9 predicted proteins | sample flu12Cox44000170_FD_204666 | JGI IMG/M metagenome (GOLD analysis project Ga0306920, IMG submission 204666) | Lab enrichment of tropical soil microbial communities from Luquillo Experimental Forest, Puerto Rico - flux4day.12C.oxic.44.000.170 (v2)... | ecosystem: Environmental > Terrestrial >...
CGTCGCCGAGGAGCTCGAGTGCGACTGGAAGAAGGTCGTCACCGAGTCGATCACGCCCGGACAGAACCTCGCCCGCGAGCGCGTGTGGGGTGAGATGGGCACGGGCGGCAGCCGCGGTATCCGCACCTCGCAGGACTACGTCCGCCGCGGCGGCGCGCTCGCGCGGACGATGCTGCTGCAGGCCGCGGCCGACGACTGGAAAGTCCCGGTCTCCGAGCTCAAGGTCGCCGACGGCGTCATCACCCACGCAGGCACCGGACGCAAAACGAGCTACGGCAAGGTGGCGACCACGGCCGCGAAGCTGACGGCGCCCGATCCCAAGAGCATCGCGCTCAAGGATCCGAAGGACTGGAAGATCGCCGGCAAGCCGATGAAACGGCTGGACACCGCCGACAAGCTCGACGGCAGCCAGGTCTACGCGATCGACGTGAAGCTCGCGGGCATGCTGCACGCGGCCATCAAGGCCTGTCCCGTGTTCGGCGGCAAGGTCGTGAGCTACGACGAGTCGAAGATCTCCGGCCGGCCGGGGTTCCGCCGGGTCGTCAAGGTCAACGATTCCACCGTCGCGGTCGTCGCCGATACGTGGTGGCGCGCCAAGTTGGCGCTCGAAGCGCTCCCGATCGTCTGGGACGAGGGCGCCGGCGCGGCGCAGTCGAGCGCGACGATCGCCAGGCATCTCGAGGAGGGGCTGGCGGCGAAGGACGCCTACGCCTTCCGCAACGAGGGCGACGCCCCCGGCGCGATCCAGGGCGCCGCGAAGAAAGTCGAGGCGGTGTACAGCACGCCGTTCCTCGCGCACGCGACGATGGAGCCGATGAACTGCACGGTGAAGATCTCGGCGGACCGCGCCGAGTGCTGGGTGGCGACGCAGAACTCGGAGGCGTCGCTGGCCGCCCTGTCCGAGCAGTCGGGAGTCCCGCTGACCAAGTGCGAGGTCTATCGGCACGACCTCGGCGGGGGCTTCGGCCGGCGCGGCGGCAACCAGGACTACGTCCGCCAGGCCGTCAACATCGCGAAGCTCTTCCCCGACGTGCCGGTCAAGATGATCTGGTCGCGCGAAGAGGACATGAGCCACGACTTCTACCGGCCGATCTCGCAGTGCAAGCTGGCCGCGGGCCTCGACGACAAGGGCGCGCTGGTCGGGCTACACGTGCGCATCTCCGGCCAGTCGATCAACGCGTTCGTGAACCCGGCGCTGGTCGCCAACGGCCAGGACGCGCGCCAGCTCCAGGGCTACACGGACAAGCCCGGCGACGCGCAGCTCGGCTACACGGTGCCCAACTTGCTCATCGAGTACGCCATGCGCAACACGCACGTGCCGGTCGGCCCATGGCGCGGCGTCAACACGAACCAGAACGCGGTCTACATGGAATGCTTCATCGAGGAAGTCGCCCGGGCCGCCGGCGCCGACTCGCTCGAGTTCCGCCGGGCCCTGATGGGCAAGCACCCCAAGCACCTCGCCGTGCTCAACGCGGCCGCGGCCAAGGGCGACTGGGGCAAGCCGCTGCCGCCCGGCGTGCATCGCGGGCTCGCGCAGTTCATGGGCTACGGCAGCTACTCCGCGGCCGTCGCCGAGGTCTCGTTGAGCGCTGCGGGCAAGCTGAAGGTGCACCGGCTGGTGCTGGCGCTCGACTGCGGTCACGCGGTCAATCCCGACCAGATCGCCGCGCAGGTCGAGGGCTCGGTGGCCTACGGTCTCAGCGCCGCGCTCTACGGCGAGTGCACCGTGCAGAACGGGCGCATCGCGGAGCTGAACTTCGACCGCTACCCGATCCTGCGCCTGGCCGAGATGCCGAGGGTCGAGACCGTGATCATGCCGTCGCACGACTTCTGGGGCGGCGTCGGCGAGCCGACGATCTCCGTCGTGACGCCGGCAGTGCTCAACGGCATCTTCGCCGCGACCGGCAAGCCGGTGCGCAGCCTGCCGCTCAAGAACGTGAAGCTGGTGTAGTCGCGGGCCCAGCGCGGACGGGTGAGGGCTGCGTGGCCCGTCAGAATGCCGGCTTTCCCGTCCGGCGCCTCGATCAGGCGATAGGACGTACTGCGCAGAAGATGCCGGAGCATCTTCCGGTTCAGCTCGTTGTCCTCGACGTAGAGGATCGTCTTGGCGCTCATGCCGTCGCTCCTCCGTCGAGGCGCAGCGGGATCGCGATGAAGAAGGTCGAGCCACGACCCAGCTCGCTCTCCACCCACACCCTGCCCTTGTGCAGCTCGACGAACTTTCGGGTGATGCTCAGCCCGAGCCCGGTCCCCCCGAACTCACTGGTGATGGTGGCGTCGGCCTGGCGGAACTCGTCGAAGAGCGCGTCGATCTTGTCCTTCGCGATCCCGATCCCGGTGTCCGCGACACGATAGATGAGCAGGTCACCCCGGAGCTCCACGCTGATCTCGACCCGCCCGTGGCGCGTGAACTTGATCGCGTTGCCCGCGAGATTCATCAGACACTGCACCATGCGCCCGCCGTCGCCGTGGGCCAGCGGAAGGTCGGCGGAAACGCGGGCGACGAACTCGAGGCCCTTGGCCTCGGCCAGAGGATGGAGTGAGGCGCGCACGCTCTCCACCGTGTCCTGGACCGAGTAGTCGGCCAGCGCCAGCTCCATGCGCCCGGCCTCGATCTTCGACAGATCGAGGACGTTGTTGATGAGGCGCAGGAGATGCCGGCCACTGCTCTGGATGTCGCCCAGGGGTTCCTGCAGCGCGGCCGGGATCTCGCCGTAGACGCGGCCGAGGATCATCTCGTTGAATCCGAGGATCGCGTTGAGCGGTGTCCGGAGCTCGTGCGACATGCTGGCCAGGAACTCGGACTTGTGCCGGCTGGCCGCCTCGAGCTGCCGGCTCTTGTCGGCGATCTCCCGGAACAGCCGCGCGTTCTGGATGGCCAGCACCGACTGGTTCGCGAACGTCTGGAGAAGGTCCACGACCTCCGGGCTGAAGCTTCCGAGCTCCTTTCGCAGCAGCACGAGGACACCGGCGACCCGCTGCTCGAAGAGCAATGGAACGCCGAGCGCCGACCGATAACCCACCCGCTGAAAGAGGCCTCGGAGCCGATCCACCTCGTACGTCTGCGCATCCGACACGTCCGCAAACTGGACCGGCGCGCGAAGGGCCGCCGTCCTGCCGACGACGCCCTCGCCGAGACGCATGGGAGTCACGCGGAGGACCTCGGCCAGCTCGGGGTCGAGACCGACAGCACCCCGGAGATTGCGAAACTCCTGCAAGGTCTCGTCGTACTCGTAGGCGATTCCGAAGCTCGATGCCGAAAGCTCCACCGCCCGCGCGATGACGGTCGCCAGGACGGTCTCCAGATCGAGAGTCGAGCTGACCGCGCGGCTGATCTCCGCCAGCGCTCGCAGCTCGTCGACCGAGCGCGCTTGTTGCCTCAGCGCCTCGCTCAGCTCCGCATTGGCCTCGGCCAGCTGCCGAGTCCGTTCCTCGACCTTCCTCTCGAGGCTGGCGTAGGACTCTTCCAGCTGGCCGGCCGTACGATTGAACGCCTGGCCCAGAGCCTCGAGCTCGTCGCCCGTCTTGATGTCGATCCGGTGAGCGAGCTCCCCCGCGCCGATGCGCGCCGCTCCCTCCTGCAGCTCACGGATGGGGTTGACCATCCGGCGCGCGAGCAGGACGCTCGCGAGGACCGAGAGCCCGAGACCGACGACGAAGAAAATCGAGCTCAGCACGATCGCGCCCTGGAGCGGCGCGAAGGCCTCCGCGAGCGGCTGCTCGGCGAACACGAGCCAGCCGAGCGGCTCGATGGTGGCATAGCTCGTCACGGCGCGCCCGCCCTGGAGGCCGGGGCTCTCCGTCACGCCGTCGGGCGCGCTGGGCGCGGCCCGGGCTGCACGGATCTGCGGCAGCGCGGACAGATCGCGCTTCTGGAGGACCGCGCTCATGTCTGGGTGGGCGACGAGGATGCCACGCTGATCGACCACGTAGACGTACCCGGAGACGCCGAGGTGAATCTTCGAGACGACCTGCCAGATCGCCTTCAGGTCGACCTCGGCCGCCGCGACCTCGGGCGCGCCCTCGCCCCAGGGCACCGCAATGGTCATGTACGGCTCGGATTCCTTGCGGAAGTACACTGGGCTGAAGCTCGTACGTCCGATCCGGGTCTTCAAAAAGCGCGGATCCGCCGACAAGTCACGCCGGGTGCCGATCTCGTTAGGCGCCAGACGGGACACGAGCAGCTGCACCCGACCGTCGGGGTCGAGCTGGACAATCTCGGTGATGGCGGGAACGTCACGGAGCAGGCGCAGAAAGTCGATCTCGCGCTGCTCGCGTGCCATTGCCGCGTCGGTGAACGGCACCTCCATCGCCGCCCGGACTTGCTGCTCGATACCCCTCACGAACTGCTCGATGCGACCGGCCGCGGCCAGCGCCTCCTGGCGCTGGAGGCGGATCAGCGCGGCCTTGGTCTGCCGGTAGGAGAAGTAGAGGTTGACCACACTGCTCAGGAGCAGGATGCCGCCGACGAGCAGGAACAGAACGGCGACGTACTTGCGGAAGAGCCGGCCGCGCGGAGCCCAGCCTCTCATCGGCGAATGACGTCGGCGCGGAAGAGGATCTGCCGCGGGGCGGCAAGGCCGAAGGCCTCGACCGTCTTGAGGTTGACCGCGAGGATGACGCGCTCGGCGCCCTCGACGGGCAAATCCCGTGGAGCCGTGCCCCGCAGGATCTTCCAGACGAGCCGCGCGGCCTGGACGCCCTGGGCCCGATAGTCAGCGCCGTAGGAGACGAGCCCGCCGTGGTTCACCCAGAGCTCGGAGGAGAACACCGCGGGGATGCGCCGGGCGAGCGAGGTCTCGAGCAGCACGGCCGCGATGTCCAGGGTCGCGATGTCCGGGACGAGGAGCGCATCGCCCGGTCGCAGGGCGTCGCCCGGACGGAGACTCTCCAGGAATTGATCGAGCTCTTGCTGGGTGCCCACGTCCCGCGGCGCGACTTCGATGCCGAACCGCGGCGCGAACTCGAGCGCTCGGGCCAGCGCCGCGCGAGACGTGGGATCCACGCCGTGGGAGACGGCCCACACGCGGCGCAGCCACGGTGCCAGTGTCTTGAGCGCCTCCAGCCGCTTGGGGACGAGGTCGGTCGTGAGACTGGACACTCCTGTGACGTTCGCCTCTGGCTGGGCCAGAGACTTCACGACGCCGGCGGCCATCGGGTCGCCGACGAGCGTGAACACGATGGGAATGTTCGGTGTCGCCACCTTGGCCGCGAGCGTGGCCGCCTCGCCGCTCGTGAAGATCACGTCGGCGCCCGACTTGGCGACGGCCGCGGCGGCCGCGAGCATCCGCTCGGAGCTTCCGTAGGTGAGCCGGACGTCGAAGATGACGTCGCGACCCTCCTCCAGCCCTGCCTCCCGGAGGCCGGCCTTGAGCCCGTCGGCGGCCGGGTGATTCGCGGCCCTGGCGTCGTTCAGGACGCCGATGCGGTAGGGTTTGCCGGCACGCTGGGCGTCGGCGGGCCATGGCGCGAGCCCGGCTGCCGCGAGAATCGTGGATCCGAGCACGACCACCATGACGCTCGACCGCGGACGGCGCATCGGGCTACTTCTTGACCAGTGGGCAGTTGCCCTGATCCAGCGGGCGAAACGCCTCCGAGGCCGGGATGGTCGTGCGCAGCTTGTAGAGATCCCACGGGCCCTTGGACTCGGAGGGCTTCTTCACCTCGAAGAGATACATCGGGTGGATCTTCCGGCCATCCTGGCGGATGACGCCCTTACCGAAGAGCGGATCGTCGGTGGGAAGCGCCTTCATCTTGGCGATCACCGCCGTCCCGTCGTCGCTCTTGAGTGCGTCGACCGCCTTGAGGTAATGGAGGACAGCGGAGTAGACACCAGCCTGGGCCATCGTCGGCATGGCGCCCCAATGACGCCGGGCAAAGCGGGTGGACCACGCACGGGTCTGCTGATCGAGGTCCCAGTAGAAGGCCTCGGTGAGCATCAGGCCCTGGGCCTTGTTCAGCCCGAGCCCCTGCACATCGGTCAGGAACACCAGCAAGCCCGCGAAGTTCTGTCCGCGCTGGACGAGGCCCAGCCGGGTCCCCTGCTCGATCGCGTTAGTCGTGTCGGCGCCAGCGTTGGCCAGGCCGATGATCTTGGCGTGCGACGCCTGCGCCCCGAGCAGGTAGGAAGAGAAGTCGGATGTGCGCAGCGGATGTCGGACACTGCCGAGCACCTTGCCGCCGTTCGCCAGCACCACGGCCGCCACGTCGCGCTCGAGCCCGTGACCGAAGACGTCGTCGGTGGTGAGGAAGAACCAGGTGTCGCCGCCCGACTTGACCACTGCTTTGGCGGTACCGTTCGCCAGCGCCCACGAGTCGTAGGTCCAGTGAATGGTGTTGGGCGAGCAGGCCCTACCCGTAAGGTCCGACGAGCCCCCGCAAGAGACCAGCAGGGCCCTTCCCTTCTCGCGGGTAATTTGACTGATCGGAAGGGCCACCGACGACGTGCACACATCGACGATCACGTCGACCTTCTCGACGTCGAACCACTCACGAGCGATCTTCGTCCCGACGTCGGGCTTGTTCTGATGGTCGGCAAAGACGATCTCGACCTTCAGGCCCCTATCCGCCGCGCCGAAGTCCTCGACCGCCATGAGCGCTGCGACTCTCGACCCAGGCCCGGCGAGGGCCGCGTACGGTCCGGACTCGTCGTTCAGGACACCGATCTTGACGACCCCGTCGGAGATCTGGGCGTGAGCCGGTGAGGCAGCGAGGCTCGATGCGATCAGGAGCGCGGCGACAACCCGTAGCGAACAGCAAAACCCGGTGGTCGAGCGCGCAGAAATAATGCTCGTCTCGAGTCCTCCCCCCCGAGCGTGCAACGCTGCTCTCGGGGTCGGCCTCTGATAGCGTAAGCGCGAGCGACTGTCAATCAGGAAACGTCAGCGGCTCACCGCCACGGTGCGGCCAGCATCAGCTGGCCTTCACGAGCTTTTGCAGGCTTCGCAAGCCGGGCGGGTGCCCCTGGCCCTTGTAGCGGTTGCCCCAGTTCGTGTACGACACCTCGCCCACGTAGATGTCGCCGCGCGAGTCGACGGCGAGCCCGTGCGGTGAGATGAACTGACCGAGCTCGAGCCCCGCGGGACGATTGCCCAGACGCGCCAGCAGCTCGCCCCGGTGGCTGTAGATGCTCACGCGCGGACCGATGTTGGGCATGTCGTGGTTCACGCCCATGCCTCCGCCGATCTCGCCGACGTAGAAGCGGCCCTCCCGGCCTGGCTCCATGTAGAGGCCCGAGGGGCGATGCATGTTGATCCACTGCGTCTCGAACTTGCTGTTGCCGTCGAAGACCTGGACGCGGTGGTTCTCGCGGTCGGCGACGTAGACCCAGCCGTCGGCGTCGCAGCAGATGTTGTGCGCGATGTTGAACTGCCCCGGATCGGTGCCGGGCTCGCCCCACGAGAAGAGCAGCTTGCCGTTCGGCGCGAACTTGTGCACGCGCGAGTTGCCGTAGCCGTCGGAGACGTAGAGATCGCCCTGGGGCGAGAGGGCGGTGTGCGTGCAGCGATGGAACGGCTCGCCGCTCATGTAGGGCGACGGCTTGCCGGGGATGCCGATCGTCAAGAGCACCTTGCCGTCGAGCGTGCAGTGGCGCACGGTGTGGTCGCCGTCGTCGGTCAGCCACAAGGTGTCATCCGAAGACATGTGCACACCGTGCGCGCGCGGGAACAAGCCCTCGCCCCAGGAGCGCAGGAAATTGCCGTCGCGGTCGAGCACGACCATCGGGTGCTTGCCGCGGTTGAACGCGTACACGCGGTCCTGCTTGTCGACGCCGACCGCCGCAACGTCGGCGTTGAACTCCTGCCCGGGCGGCAGCTTCGCCCAGTTGTCGACGACCTCGTAGCGATGCGCGCCGGATCCCAGCATGACGGCCATGGCTCGCTCACCCTCCCTGGAGATAGTCCGCGAAGTAGTCCTCGGTCGTGATCTGACTGCTCGTGAGACCGAGCCGAAATGCCTCGGCCGCGAACGCGTCGATCTGAGCGCGGTTGCGCTCGAGCCCGTAGGGGTGGAAGTCCTCACCCATCACGGCCGTCGTGTCCTCGAGCTCGGCCTCGAGCCACGGTGTCGCGTACGGGAAGCCTCGCTGCGCGGCGCTGAAGCAATCGTTGGCGGCGCTGAATGCCTCGGTCAGGCTCTTGGCGATCCAGCGATTCGCTTCCCACGCCTCGCGCCGCAGGACGATCAGGTGCTGCGGCGGGAACGCGCCGGTCTTGAGGAAGTACTCCTGCTCGACCGCGCGGAAATCCGGGAACAGGCGCACGATCGGGCCGGTCCTCGGATGATAGGCCGCCGGGCGCGGCGGGCTGTAGATCGCCTCGAGCTCACCCGCGATCAGCATGTCCGCCAGGGATCTGCCTTTTGCCGGCGCCTTCACGCCAGCCGGCAGGCTCTGGTCCATCGGCGCCGACCAGGGCGTGTCGATGTCGCCGATCCACCACTCGATCGCGGCGGGATCGACGCCGACGAAGCGCAGGAAGTGCCGGTACCAGATCGAGCCGCTGGCGGTGTAGCTGTACATCCCGATCCGCTTGCCGGCCAGATCGGCCGCCGACCGGATCGGCCCGCCGCGACGCACGTAGAGATCACGCGCGGTGAAGTTGCGCAGCGGGAACACCGGAATGCCGACGAAGCGCCGGTCGTCCTTGTCGATGCGATAGAGGTATTGCGCCATCGACCACTCGCCGCCCTGGACCGCCGGGTCCTGCACGGCGCGGCGGAGCATCTCGGCACGCGCGGGCCACGAGCCGCGGCTGCCCAGGATCATCGTGAGGGCGATCCGGTCGGGCTTCACCTCGCCGGTCGCGAGCGGCATGATGCGCGCGTAGTCGGCGCACGTCAGTGTGATCGGAATGTTCATTGCGCACACACCTCTTTCACGGTTTGCCCGGGAACAGATCGCCCGCCGGCCAGCGCGTCACCTTGCTCTTCGCGGCCCACAGACCTCGATCGACGTCGCCGCGGAAGCCGTTCTTGTCTTGCGGCCGGCCATTGAACATGACGACCCAGGCGAAGCCGTCGGCCGTGCGCACGGCCAGGGTGCTCGTTCCCGGAATCGAGCCGGTGTGGAACAGGTTGGCGCCGCCGCTCTTGACCGGTCGGATCCGGATCCCCAGACCGTAGTACACGCCGTTGGTGGCCGACTCGTCCCCGTCAGGCGATTCTTTCAGCCTCGGAGCATTCATATCGGCCACGGTCGCGGCGTTCAGCAGCGCGGCGCCGCGCCGGCCGTCGATCGCGAGGATGAATCGCAAGTAGTCGATGGGCGAGCCGATCCACCCGCCGTAGGCATCCATCGTCTCGAGCGCGAAGGCGCCGTACGGCTGTGGGGCCCGCGTCAGACCGAGGCCCGGCATCGCCTTCACCTCTTTCGCGCCGGGGTAGTCGTAATACGTCACCTCGCCCTCGGCCGGCTGCAGCGTGTGGCCGACCTTCATGCGCGTCGCCCCCGCCGGCGCCAGCACGTGCTGGCGGACGTGAGCTTCGTACGGCGAGCCGGTGACCCGCTCGACGACGCGCCCCAGGATACAGTAGCCGACGTTCGAGTACGCGAATCGCGTGCCCGGCGTGAAGTCGAGCTTGCGCTCGAGCGTATCGCGCAGGATCGTCGGGCAATCCGGCGGCAGCGGCGCACCCTGGCGCCGCGCCGCCTCGGCCGCTCTGGGCATGAACACGACGTCGCCCGACCGGTCGCGATCGAAGCCGCCCGCGTGCTGGAGCAGGTGGCGCACCGTGATGTCGCGGACGCGCGCATCGGTGATCCGATCCGAGCGGGGGCCGACGTCGCCGAGGAACGGCAGCACCGGGTCGTCGAGGTTGAGGCGCCCGGCCTGGACGAGCTGCAGGACGGCGACGGCGGTGATGGTCTTGGAGAGGCTCCCGAGGCGGAAGAGGCTCGTCGGCTCCACCGCGGTCTTGTGCTCCTTGTTGGCAAACCCGTAGCCCCGCATCAGGAGCAGCCTGTCTCCGCGAGCGACCACGAGCCCGCCGCCGGAGACGTTCCACTTCTCGAGCAGGCTCGTCATGAGCGCGTCGTAGGGCTCGAGCCCGGCAGCGCCGAGCCCGTCGGCTCGGCCCGCGCCTCGAGCGCGGCCAGCGCGAACAGTAGCACAACGCCGAGAACGAGCCGCTTCACGCCTTCTTCGTCGGCTCGAAGATCGCCCGGGGATTCCGCACGAGCATCTGCTCGATCTGGTCCTCCTTCACCCCCGCCTTGCGGAGCGCCGGGAGGATATCGTCGGGGATGTGGTTGTAGTGCCAGTGCGGCCGCGTGCGGAGCTTCGCGTCCTCGGAAAGCATGTGCACAGATGAGGCCAGTTCTCCTGCACTCCCGGAGAGCGCGTGACGACGTGCTCGTGCATGAGCGTGGGTCCGAGCTCGGTCGTGGCGACCGGGCCCAGCGCGGTCTCGACGGTCGGCATATCGATCTCCTTTGGCCGGAAGCGCGTCTCGGCCGGCGGGGCTCCAGCCCCGCGACGGCCTGCGGCGCGCACTCCCTTATCGCGTGAAGACTTCGAGCACGGGCTTGTCACCGGCGGCGGCCCCGAGCACGACCGACGCGATCGCCGGCTCGCGGATAAGCCGCTCGGCCGCCTCGCGCGCCGGCCCCCGGTCACCGAGCATCTCGACCTTGTTGATCAGGACCACGACCCGGGCTCCCACGGGCACGTTCTGGCGCCCGCCCGCCGGGTCCGCCACGACGCGCGCCACCAGCTCCGGCGTGATGGGCGAACCAAGAGGAGCGCCGGTCAAGCGAGCGACCTGCTCGGGCCGGTGCACATGTTCGGCGTCCAGCGTTTGGCCGAGCACGTCGGCGCCGACCACCGGCACGACCAGGGTCGTCTCGGGCGGGATCGCGGGCTCGTGCGGGGCCGGCGCCTTGAACCCTCGCCCGCGCGATCCGTCGGCTTCGTTGAGCAGACACGCGCGCGGGCACCACGCACGCAGGTCACGAAACAGATCGGGTGAGATCCCGGCGGCCCGTCCGGTGGCGGGATCGGTCGCTCCGATGATCAGCGCGTGCCGATGCGCGTCCAGCGCGGCCGCGACCCGCTCGCGCGTGGCGTCGGCGGCGCGGACGTGGGCGGGCGCCAGCGCGATCTGCCCGGCGAAGATGTGCGTCGTGCTCGTCGTCAGCGCCAGCCCACCGCCCTCGGCGAGCTCGCGCGCCAGACGAAACATCGCGGTCGTCTTGCCGCCCCCGCCCACCAGCGCCACCATGTCGCCGGCGTCGATACCGAGCGCCTCGACCAGGGTCAACGTCGCGGCCACGCTGAGCGAGAAAGCCCCGTCAGCCGCGAGCACCCGCTGCCGCGCGCTCGATCAGCTCCTTGGCCCCCGCCTGGATCCACGGAAAGAAGCCCGTCATGACCACGCGCACACCGAGCTTCGTGTAGCGCTCGACGTTGCCGAGGTTGACCAGGGTGCCCGCCACGCGGCCGGACTGGACGATCTTCTTGATCGCCCCGTCGATCGTCTGCTGGACGTCCGGGTGCCCCATGTTGCCGATCTGGCCCATCGAGGTCGCCAGGTCGCTCGGCGCCACGAAGAAGCAGTCGATCTGGTCGACCTTGAGGATCTCGTCGAGGGCGCGAACGGCGACGATGTCCTCAATCAGGACGATCAGCAGGCTCTGGTCGTTGGCGGTCTTGAGATAGCCCTCGACGCCGAAGCCCTGCCGGCTCGTGTACATGCCGCGCTTGCCGAGCGGTGCGAACTTGCCGGCCGCCACGACCGACTCGGCCTCAGCGCGGGTGTTGACGTGGGGCACCACGATGCCCTGCGCGCCGCGGTCGAGGGTGCGATAGATGGTGGCGTAGTCGTTGTCCATCACGCGCACGACCGACGTCTTGCCCCAGAGATCGCAGGCGCGCGTCAGGTTGCCGAGCTCGCCGAAGTCGACGGCGCCGTGCTCGCCCTCGAGCCAGATGCCGTCGACGTCGAGGGTGCCGAGCTGGTCGATCAGGTCGGGCTCGTTGGTGCCGGCGACGATCGTCGCGACCTGGCCGGCCACGAGCTTCTGCTTCACGCGATTGGGTCGGATGTCCATGGTGCCTCCTCCGCGGGATTCTAGCCCAAAAGACGGGCAGACGAGCCCGGCGCTTCCACTCTCCCTGGGGTTGTTGTATCGTCACCGAACGATTCGCAAGGAGGCTTGAATGAAACGTTGGCTATTCGGGCTCACCGCCCTGATTCTCGCGATCCTGGTCGCGCCGGCCGGCTCCGGCGCCCAGCGCAAGGACACGCTCGTCATCGCGCTGCCGAACCACGCGCCGACCCTGGACCCGCACATGCACTACGAGCGCGTCGGCATCCTGGTCAACATCAACATGTTCGATTCGCTCTTGCATCGCTCCGCCAAGCTCGAGTTCGAGCCCTCGCTGGCCACGTCGTGGAAGGCCCTCAATGACACCACGTGGGAGTTCAAGCTCCGCAGGGGCGTCAAGTTCCACGACGGCTCCACCATGACGGCCGAGGATGTGAAGTAC
>Ga0306920_100010385_pt1 | contig 12488 bp, 9 predicted proteins | sample flu12Cox44000170_FD_204666 | JGI IMG/M metagenome (GOLD analysis project Ga0306920, IMG submission 204666) | Lab enrichment of tropical soil microbial communities from Luquillo Experimental Forest, Puerto Rico - flux4day.12C.oxic.44.000.170 (v2)... | ecosystem: Environmental > Terrestrial >...
TCGCGTAGTTGTTGAAGACGTTCGTGCCGGCGAAGCTGATGTCGAACCGCCGCGTGCCGATGTTGAACCAGCGGTTGACCTTGAGGTCGACCGTGAACTGTGCCGGTGCGTTGAGCGAGTTCGGCAACCCCACGGCATCACGGGAGCCGGCGGCGATCGGCGTGTACGTGCGTCCCGACTCCGCCTGTGCGTAGATGTTGACGCCGACCTTCTGCAGCACACCCCAGTGCTGAGGCGCCTTGTCGTCCCAGCGCGCGTCGAAGTTCGCGGTGAACTTCATCGGCCGGTTCCAGCGCACGAACTCCTCGGACAGGCGCTGCTCGTTGGCGCCGCCCACCTCCTGCAGCGCGCGATCCTCGTTCGGGTCGCTGCTCTTGCCGCGCGTCTGCTGGTACGAGTACGTGAACTTGCCGGACCAGTGGTTCGAGCGCCGTTTCTCCAGCTCCACCTCGAAGCCCTTCGACCGCGAGTAATGGCCGTTCAGGTAGATGAAGTACGACGAGATGTCCGAGCCGTTGATCGGGTCCACGCGCGTGGCCGAGGGATAGTCGTAGACGTCGCGCACGAAGAACGTCACGTTCGCCGCGGCGGTGGGCAGGAACTGGTGTTTGCCGCCGACTTCGTAGTTCACCGAGATCTGCGGGTTCAGGTTCGGGTTGCCCTGCAGAGGGAACGACTCGCTCGAGATGGAGTTGAGCTTCGAGTACACGTAGCGATACGACGGGATCTGCGTGAACTCGCCATAGTTGAAGAAGAAGCTGCTGTTCTCGGTGATCGGGTGCGCCACGATCACGCGCGGCGAGAAGTGCGTCTTGACGCGGCGCCCGAAGAACGAGCGCGTGTCGGTGTAGAAGCCGGTGCGCGTGGCGGGCGCGATGTTGTGGCGCGTGGTGTCGCCCATCGCCTGCTCGGCCTCGCGGCCGATGAACCAATAGTCCGCGCGCAGGCCGATGTTGGCGACGAAGCCCTCGAACTCGAGGCGGTCGCGCCCGTAGAACGCGCCCACCATCGGGTGAACGTTCCACAGGTCGTGCGCGGCGCCGAGGCCGTCCTTGTCGAACACCCACGGGTCCTGGATCGTGATGTACTGCACGTCCTGCCACTGGTGGTCGAGCCCGAACTCGATCTCGTTGTGCTTGTGGCGCTGCGTGTACGAGCCCTGCAGGCCCCAGCTGTTCGAGCGCCGGTCCGCCCACTGGTTGTAGTCGCCGGTGTCGAAGAAATAGTCGTCTCGCCGCGGGTCGCCGAGCGGGAACGCCGAGCGGTCGTCCGGCTCCACGTAATCGGTCCACATCTTGCCTTCCACGTCCTGGCGCTGGGCGTAGAAGTAGCGCGACAGCTGGACCGTGGTGAACCCGGTGGTCGAGAGCGTGCGTCGCCACTCGACCGACGTCTGGACGTTGTCCTCGAAGATCGTGGGCGCGTGCCCGATGCGGTGGTCCCACTGCCACGGGTACGCGGGGTCGCCCAGGTCGCCCTGCGCGGTGAGGAACGTGCGGCTGAAGCCCTGGTCGATGGCGATGCGCTTGGAGAAGTTGAACGAGTACTTGTCCTGGTTGTTCGGCTTCCAGAACAGGCCGTACCGCCCGGCCCAGCGGTTGTCCTCGGACGGCGCCCACATGTCGCCGTACTTGAACTTGATGCCGAGGAACTGGTCCTCGTAGCTCGAGACGAGCCGCGGGTGGAGATTCGTCGGGGGGATGAGCGTGCGCTCCATGAGGCTCAGGTCGCTGGTGCCCAGGTAGCTGAAGCGCGTCTCGAACAGGCTCCCCGAGAGATCGAGGACGCTGCTCATCGTGCCCGGCAGCTTCACGCCGAGCGCGCTCAGGCCGCGCGCCCAGAGCGGGTCCGGCCCGCTCCACACCCCCTGCCACTGCCGGCCGCCCCAGCCGCCGCCGGCCATGGTGAGGCCGAGCTGCGACTTGTCGGTGCCCTCCTTCAGCTTGATCTCGACGACGCCCGCGAGCGCGTTGCCGTAACGCACGTCGAACGCGCCGGTCGTGACGTTCACCTCGGACACCGAGCGCGCGTTCAGCTGGCCGGCGGTGGACTGGCCGGTGACGAGGTCGCGGTTCGTGACGCCGTTCACCACGAACATGGTCTCGTCGGCGCGGCCGCCGCGGACGTGGATCTGGTCGGCGTCGGTGCTGATGCCGGCCTGCTGCTGCAGCACGTCGGCGACCGTGTTCACCGCCAGGTTGCGGATCTCGCTGGCGTTGACGCTGCGCACGGTGGCGCCCTGCTTGGTCTCGACCAGCCGGCGCTCGGCGGTCACCTCGACGGCCTTTTCCTCGTGGACGACGATCTCCGCCAGCTTGAAGTCGACGGCGGTCGCCTTGCCGGTGGCCACCACGACGCCGGGGCGGGTCTCCCCCGAGTAACCCAGGAACTGGACCTTGATTTCATATGTGCCAACCGGCACGCCGGAAACGGTGAAGCGCCCCTCCGAGTCGGTCAGGGCGCCTTTCTGTGCCGCGGGGATGGTGACGCTCGCGAAGGGCAGCGCGTGGCCCGTCTTCTTGTCGGTCACGGTCCCGCTTATGGAGCCCTTGTCCTCTGCGAGCGCCGGGAGGGCCACTGCGATGAGAATCAGGCTGCAGGCGAGTGCTCGCGTCAGGGTCTTCATGTATGAGGGAAGGTGGTCGAGCAACTTAGGGCGGCCTTCAGAGAGGCGTCAAGGAGCCATTTGGTAACATCTTGCCGCGTTCGGGCTTTCACTGTCGGTCGGACCTGACGATCAGGAGTTTTCCCCTCTGGACGGGCCCGCCGGTGTGGTCTTCCACCGTCCAGAGGTAGAGCCCGGAGGCCGTGGCCTGCCCTCGATCGGTGACCATGTCCCAGGCGAACGCGGCGCCCGAGAGCGACGGCGGCCCCGTGTCGGGATTGCGCTCGGGTGTCCAGATGCCGCGGATGTTCTCCGTATGGTAACTGGCGCCGTCGAACTCGCGGGACATGACCTGGTCTCCGGCTAGAGTAAACACCCGGATCGTACACCTTGTTGGCAGCCCGGCGAACCACACGACCTTGTCCCTGGGCGGCTTTCCCGCGTCCCAGGCAGCCTCCACCCGATAGGGATTGGGGAACACCACGACGCTGGGGTGCTCCTGCTTGTTCGCCGTCGGGATAACCATGAATTTGTTCTGGCCGATGCTGCTCTCGAGGCTCTCCACCGACTGGTCCCCGGTGTCGTAACTCGTGACCGCACCCCAGTAGCGAAAGCCGTCTTTGAGCCCCGTCACGCGGTAGTGGTAGCGGTAGGTGATGCCGTCGCGTACCAGCGGCGTGGGCGCGAGCGCCGGCTCGAGCCCGGTGTTGAAGCCGGTGGTGTCGGGGATGTCGAACTGCGCCACCCGCGTGGGCTCCTGCTGGTCGAGCCCGATGTAGACGCGATAGCCCTCGAAGTCGCGCCCGCCGGGCGCGGGGCTCGTGGGGTCGACGGCGAACTCGGGCGAGTCGTCCCACCACAGGTCGGCGTGCTGCGAGCCCGCCTCGACCACGAGCCGGGGCGAGGGCGGCGGGCTCGGGAGCTGGTAGTGCACGTCGTGGGCGAACTGCGCGTAGTCGGCATGCTGGAGCAGCGACGGCTGGTCCTCGCCGCCCACGAACGCCAAGTCGAACGACACGCTGTCGCCGTGCTGGATGGTCGGGAACGGACCCACGCTCAGGAGCTGGATCGGCGAGCACGCCCCGAGCAGCGCGCAGCCCGATGGGTCGTCGATCTGCGTCTCGCTCATGATGCGGTACTTCTCGCGGTCCTCGTCGCGGGCGGTGTCGCCGGGTTCGAACGTCCACCAGTGCCAGTTCACGCGCTTGGTGGTGACGCTGTCGGGGCTCGTCCCCAGGAGCTTGAGGCCCGCCCACGGCGGCACGACGGAGGCGCGGCAGTTGTCGGGGTACGGTGGCGCGGCGCAGTAGCGCTCGGAGAACAGCCGGCGCGTGGCGTCGTACTCGATGTGCGCCTTGAAATACCACGAGCCCGGCCCCGAGCCGGCGCTCGGCGGCCACACCGAGTAGCTGTTCTTGTTGCCCGAGGCGAACTGGGCGTACATCCCGAGCCAGGCGTCGTGCAGCGGCGCACCCTCGTTGGTGATCACGTAGCGCGTCACCACGAACGCGTCCGCCGCCTTGAGGGTGAAGCTGAGCACGACCTGCCGCACGTGGATGTTGAGCGGCTGATGGGCCTCGCGCTGGTTGCCGCTGCTGTGCTTCGGGATCCCGTCCCAGTACTCGCAGAGCAGGTCCTGGTCGGAGATGGCGTCGGGCGCGTAAACGCGGCTGTTGGGCAGGCGCGAGCGCTCCGTGACCTGGTCGCCCAGCGGCGAGAACTCGGTCTCGTCGGCCGAGGCGTTGCCCTGGATGGCGTCCACCAGCGCGGTGGTGACCCCCGTGAACGCCCCCGAGTCGCTCACCGCCAGTGCCCCGATCCACAGCCCGGCACGCGACATGTGCTCGTAAGCCGAGCCGAGCGGGAACTCGAACGACGGCGAGCGCGACGTGAAGTTGTTGCCGAGGAAGCCGTAGTTGGTGACGGTGAGCCCGACGCGGTTGCGGTTGGCGAGCCGCGCCGCGTAGCGCACCGACTGCGCGCGCGCGGCGGCGGGTAAGAGCGGGAGCAGCGCGACCACCAGGACCGCGATCCGCGCGGCCCCGCGGTCACGAGCGGCGCGCGCGTGCATCCCGCCGCTCAGTGCGTTTCGTGCGGGTAGCGAAGACCCAGCGTCCAGTTCAGGTACGCGGGCGAGTCGCCGCTCGACCACACGGCGCCGTCGCCGGTGGCGCTCATGCTCCAGCGGAAGCTGCCGACCAGGTCGGTGTTCCATTGTGTGAGGTAGCCGAGCGCCGCGCCCGCGGTGTACGACGGATCGAGCTGCACGCCCACGGCGCTCGCCTTCTCGCCCGTCGCGTCGTTGAGGACCAGCCGCTCGCGCGACTGCGACACGCCCGCCCCCGCTTCGAGCTCCCACAGGAACTTCACGCCCAGTGGATGGCGGTACTGGAGGACCCCGTGCACGTTCGTGACGTGCAGCTCCCGGTTGAGCGCGAACGGCCCCTGTCCTGTGGTACTGACGCCGTCCACGAACGTGTAGCTGCCGTCCTGGCTGCTTCCGAAGTACGCCACGCGCGCGGCGAGGAGCCAATGCCGCGACACCCCGAAGCTGCCGGTGAGCGCGAAGCCAGGCCCCGACGGCAACAGCACCGAGAGGTCCGTCCCGCCCAGGCTCGCCACCGTGCCGCTGGGCGAGTAGACGAGGCCGTCGAGCTGGAGCTGGAAGCCGGGAGCCTTCTTGGACTGCGCGGCGGCCACCGCCGGGAGCAGGAGCAGGAAGAGGAGGACTGCGACGAAGCCGCGGCGCGCGGGCATGTAAAGGGTCTCCAGTGAGGGGGCCGGCAGCCTAGCGCACGCGAACCCCGCCGCCAATGAAACTCGCGCTGTGTAGTCCGCGATTCTGGCCCGCCGGGTTCCCGGCTCGCGGACGATGAGATTCGCTTCGCGAAGCATGATGAACGACGGCCGGGACCGTGGCGCTGACCGAGCGGCCCGGTTGCGTGCCGTTCGGGCCTGTCGCTAATGTCGTCCGCTCGCCGCACCCCCACTTCACGAGGACCGATGCCCGCTCGCCGCCCGCTCCTGTTGCTCGCCGCGTCCTGCGCCCTGGTGGCGCTGGGCGCGCTCGCCTGCTCGAAGAACGAGATCACGGCGCCGGGCCTGGACAGCGTGATCCTGGTCCAGAGCGCGGGCCCGCAGGGGACCGCACCGCCTGCGTTCGGCGCGTATGCCTGGGCGGTGAACACGATCGACTCGATCGGGTTCACCGACAACATCGACTCCACGCTGCTCGACGTGACCAGCTTCCGCATGACCGACCCGCAGGGACAGACGGTCGCGGGCACCTCGCGCTTCGTCCAGACACGTGCGTACATCTTCTACACGCAAGCGTTCCCGAGCACGGCGTACGATTTCGAGATCAAGGACCCGCCGCTGCCGTCGACGCTGGGCAAGATGTACTTCATCCCCGCCCAGCCGCTGCACGGCCACACGCTGTACACGTGCGAGCTGACGACCGGGATCCGGATGACGAAGGGAACGCTGCAGCGCGACGTGTTCAAGTACCAGTTCGTGACCGGTGACTCGGTTCCGCCGCCGGTGGCGGCGAGGTAGAACGGGCGCGCACTCAGGGCCCGGGGCGCTGCGAGCGTCCGGAGATGCGCGGACTTCACATCGATTTGAATTGACGCGAATCGATGCGGCGATCGTCGCGCTCGACACCTTGCGCACGATGGCGCACCACAATTCCCTGCGCGCTCGCCTGCGGGCGGCGCGGGTCAGCGCCGAGAAAGTTGTGGGCGGCGCGTCGATCACGCCCCGTGCGGGCATCTGTGGGCGCCGATTTCGTGCGATGTAGGATTCCTGCGTCGGCCCTCGACCACCCGCCCCCGTCGAGTGTCACGTGAAGAACTACTCGCTGACGCACCTGTCCGACGAGTCTCTCCGTCGGGAGCTGTCCGCTGCCGCCGCGACCGAGAACGAAGCTTCCGCGAACCTGCTGGCGCATATCGCGGAGTTCGACTTCCGCAAGCTCTACCTGCCCGCGGCGTTCCCCTCGATGCTCGACTACTGCATCCGGGAGCTACACCTCTCTGAAGAAGCTGCGAAGAAGCGTATCCGCGTCGCGCGCACGGCCCGCGAGTGCCCGGGGGTCTTCGAGGCACTCGCCTCGGGGCGCGTCCACCTGGGCGGGATGGTCGTGCTGGCGACGTATCTCTCGCCCGAGAACGCGTCGGAGCTCCTGACGGCCGCGATGCACAAGAGCCGAGAAGAGATCGAGCGCCATGTGGCGGCGCGGTTCCCGAAGCTGGACGTGCCCGCCCGGGTCACGGCGATCCCGGCCGGACCTCCGGCGGCATGTGGCGAAGTGGGGTCCCCGGGGACCGTGGATGTGACCGTGCCAGGTGCAGAATCGGGGTCCCCGGGGACCGTGAATCTGCACGCGCGCGTGTCGCCGCGGTCGGCGGAAGCCTATGCGGTCCAGTTCACTCGGAGTCGCGAGGCGGATGAGCGCTTCCGCCGCGCGCAGGACCTCCTCGGCCACCAGGTGGCGACGAGCGACATCGCCGAGGTCTACGACCGGGCGGTGAAGGAATTGCTCGCCCGGCTGGAGCGCACTCGGTGCGGCGCCACCTCGCGCCCGCGCCGCGCGCCGCGACCGGCCGCCGGCTCGCGCCACGTCGCCGCCGACGTGCGCCGCGCCGTCTGGGAGCGGGACAAGGGCCAGTGCACGTACGTGAGCGAGTCCGGCCGCCGCTGCGAGGCGCGTCGCGGCCTGCAGTACGACCACGCCAGGGAGTTCGCCCGCGGCGGCGCCCTGTCGTTCTTCGGCGCCAGGATCGGCACGAAGATCATGCCGGTCCGGTCGGCGGAGGGTTCCAGAGCCTGGGGCTTTGAATCTCCGCGCCTGTGAGCATGTGGGCGGGGCGCAGGGGGCATTCGCCGCAGGCGAATGAACGTCCCCCTGCGCCCCGCGTGACCCGCAGGTGACCGCAGAAGGGACAGACAGGCTCGCTGAGCAAGCCGCAGGCGACCGCGGAAGGGACAGACGGGCGCGCTTGGAAGCCAACGGGGGCGGGACGACCGCAGAAGTGGCACGGACCCGCGAGGAGGAGCTACGGAAAAGCTAGTAGCTCCCCCGCAGGTCGTACTCGCTGGGGAACGCATCCATGAACACGCGGTCGATCTCGAGGTTCACCTCGCGCAGCATCCGCGCCTTCTGCGGGTACGGCATGAACGCGCTCTTGAAGCCATTGATGATGATGCGCTTCACCTCGTAAGGCGACAGATGGAAGCCCCGCACCGCGAGCGAGATCTCGTCGCTCAGCGTCACGCCGGACATGAGCCGGTTGTCCGTGTTCAGCGTGACACGCAGGCCCTGGCGGAAGTACTCGCCACACGGATGCTCCGTGATGCTTTTCACAGCGCGGGTCTGGATATTGGACGTGAGGCACATTTCCAAAGGGATTCTATGGTCGCGCACGTAGCGCATCAGGTCCGGGTCCTCCCGGAGCCGCGTGCCGTGGCCGATCCGGTGCGCCGCGCAGTAATGCAGCGCCTGCGCGATGCTCTGCGCGCCGAACGCCTCGCCGCCGTGAACCGTCGAGTTGATGTTGTGTTTGATGATCAGCTGGAACGCCTCGCGGTGCTCCTTCGCCGGGTAGTCCTTCTCCTGGCCGGCGAGGTCGAACGCCAGCACGCCACGGCCCTTGTACGCCACCGCCAGCTCGGCCAGCTCCATCGACACCTTGGGCGCCATGCTGCGGATGCCGCAGATGATGACGCCCGTCGACATGTTGTACTTAGTGCCCGCGTCGCGCAGGCCGGCGATTACCGGGTCGACGATGTCCTCGAACGGGAGGCGCTTCTTCCGGTGCAGGATTGGCGAGTAGCGCACTTCCAGGTGGCGCACGTTCTCGGCGGCACAGTCCTCGACCAGCTCGAATGCGGTGCGGTAGAGCGCGTCCTTCTTCTGCATTACAGCGAGCGTGATGTCGAAGATCTTCAAGTAGTCGCCGAGGTTGCGCGTGCGCTTGCCGGCCTCGAGCAGCCTGGTCAGCGGACCGATCTTCGTGGTCGGCAGATCGACGCCCTGCTCCTGCGCCAGCTCGAGCACGGTGCGCGGGCGCAGGCTTCCGTCCAGGTGGCAGTGCAATTCCGCTTTGGGCAACCGGCGGATGGTCTCGAGTGCGAGCCTCACCGATGGCCTTCCAGGGCCATGATCTTCATCACCCGGCGTTCGTGGCGGCCGCCGGCGAACTCCGTGGTGAGGAACAGGCGAACGAGCCGCACGGCGGCGCCGCGGTTCACGACCTTCGCGCCGAGCGCGAGGACGTTCGCGTCGTTGTGCTCGCGCGCGTTCTTCGTCGTGGCGTCGTCGTGGCAGAGCGCGCAGCGCACGCCCGCGACCTTGTTCGCCGCCATCGTCGAGCCGATGCCCGCTGCGTCCACGACGATGCCGCGCGCCGCGCGGCCGCTCGCCACCTCGCGCGCCACGGCGGCGGCGAAGTCGGGGTAGTCCACCGTGTCCTCGGAGTGCGTGCCGCAGTCGTGCACCTGCCAGCCCATCTCGTCGGCGATGGCCTTGCGCAGGATCTCCTTGAGCGCGAAGCCGCCGTGATCGGCACCGATTGCGACGCGCCTGGGCGAGACCGGCGTCTGCTCGCGCTTCGGGGCGGGCTCGCCCGAGCCCGCGGGTCCGAGTGCGCGCTCCACGGCCTCGCGCACCAGCTTCCGGACTTCGTTCTCGCTGGGGGTCCGCATGGGTCGGGGCAGTCTAGCCGACCGGATCGAGACTCGGCGAGCGCGCGAGCCGGCCCTCGAATCCCGCACGGCCCGGCGGCCTTACCGCCCGGGGACACGGCGAGCGAGCGCATGCGCTACACTCGTTCGCCTTCCCTGTTTCGTGCGCACGCTCTCCGGAGTGCACTTGCCCCGACCCCGACGCTCCTGGCCCACCGTCACGCTGTCGCTGCTCGCGCTCTCCGCCCCCGTCCTCGCCCCGGGCGCGGCCCGCGCGCAGACGACGCGCTCCGACAGCACCGTCGCCGACAGCTGGCGGCTCGAGAACGGCCTCGAGGTGCGCACGCTCCACGTGCCGCGCGCACCGGGCGTGTCGGTGACGCTCGCGTTCCGCGCCGGCTCGGGCTATGACCCGGCGGGCCACGAATGGCTCTCCGAGGTGCTCGCCGAGCTCCAGTTCACGGGCGCCGCCGGCGACGTCCCGGAGCGCACTCGCGAGGAGATGGCGAGCCTGCGCCCATTGGGCTGGGAATCCCGCCCGGGGACACGCCTCGTCCGCTTCACCGAGATCGCGACCCAGGCCCAGCTCGCGGGCGTGCTGCAGCAGACGGCGCGGAGGCTCGGCGGCGTGCAGGTGACCGACGCGGGGCTCAAGGCGGCGATCGCGCGCATCCGCCGCGACATCGGCGGCCGGCTCTTCGGCAATCCGAGCGACGCGCTCTACTGGCGCGTGGGATTGATCGCCCGCGGGCTCGACGACGAGCAGATCCTGGGGCTCGCCTCGCTGCAGGGGTCCGACAAGCTCAGCACGAAGGACGTGGAGCCGCTGCTCAGGGCCCGATACAACGCCGGCAACGCGTCGCTAGCGCTCGTGGGCGACCTCTCGGGCATTGACGCGCGCGCGCTCGTGCGTGCGGCGTTCGGTTCGCTCCCCGGAGGCAACGCGTTCCCCGACACGGTCCAGGTGCGCCTTCGCGGCGGCAAGCGCGAGATGACGTGGAAGGACCTCGGCGCGCCCGCGGGTGTGATCGCCGCGGAGGCCCCGGCGCTCGCGGACACGCTGCACCCTGCGTTCTACCTCGGCATGCTCATCACCGGCCCCGGGCTGATGGACAAATGGGGCGCCCCGAAGCCGCCGCTCGTCTCGCGCTTCCAGTACTCAGTCCTCGACGAGCCCGAGCTGGTGCGCTTCTACCCGCCCGTGCCCGCGGACGCCTCCGGTCCGAGCGTGCTCGCGAGCAAGCTGAGCGACCAGCTCGTGGTGCTGGGCGGAACGCTCGTGCCCTCGGAAGTCCTTTCCGGGGTGGAGCGCAGCCTGCGCTGGATGTTCGGCGGCGAGTTGCCCGCCGAGGTGCTCCGGCGGGTGCAGAGCGATCCCGGAGGCCTCGGCACGATCTCGAGCGGGCTCGCCACCCGCGCGCTCTGGCGTGGGGACGCGTTCTGGAAGGACTACCTGCGGCGGTTCGACACGCTCAAGGTCGGGCACAGCTACTATTACGCCTGGCTGAACGACGCGAAGCACCAGACGACGCTGCTGCTCACCCCGGCTCACTGAGGGAGGGCGCGATGGCTGAGGCCAAGCAACAGGACGCCGCCATCCGCGACGTCTCCGACACGGCGCTCTGGGTGGCGCTCTACCGCGCCCAGGAGAGCGAGCGCAAGGACGCGCTGTTCCACGACCCCTACGCACGGCGGCTGGCCGGCGAGCGCGGCGAGCGCATCATGCGCACGGTGCCCGGCGCGCAATCGATCAGCTGGCCGATGGTCGTACGCACGCAGGTGTTCGACGAGATCCTCCTGCGGCTCGTGGGCGAGCGCGGCATCGACACGGTGGTGAACCTGGCTGCCGGCCTCGATGCGCGCCCGTGGCGGCTGCCGCTGCCGCCCGCCACGCACTGGATCGACGTGGACATGCCCGGGATGCTCGAGCACAAGCAGAAGGGCATGGCGGCGGAGACGCCGAAGTGCCGCTACACGGCGCGCGCCGCCGACCTGCGACAGCCCGGTGCGCTGCGCGCGGTGCTCGACGACGTTACGCGCGAGGCAAAGACCACCCTCGTCGTGACCGAAGGCCTGCTCGTCTACCTCGAGGCCGCCGAAGTGGCGTCGCTCGCACGCGAGATCGCGAGCCACTCAACATGCCGCTACTGGCTCCTCGACCTCGCCTCGCCGATGCTGCTCCAGTTCATGGAGAAACGCTGGAAGGGCCCGCGCGCACTGCAGAACGCGCCGTTCAAGTTCGGCCCCCGGGAAGGCACCGCGTTCTTCGTGCCGCACGGCTGGCGCGAGGCGGAGTACCGATCGACCGCGGAAGAGGCGAAGCGCCTGAAGCGCCTGCCGCAGATGGCGTGGATGTGGGCGATCTTCGGACTGTTTGCCTCGAAGCAAAAGCGGGAGCAGTGGAAGCGTTTCAGCGGCTACGTGCTGCTGGAGCGCGCCGCGGGCTGATCAGCCGTTCTCGAACCGCCTCGCGACCCCCTCCATCACCCCGGCCAGCTCGGCGTCGCGCGCCGTGATGCCCTTGGCGTCGTGCGTCACCAGCTCGACTTTCACGGTCGAGTAGACATTGGACCACTCCGGGTGGTGATCCAGAGCGTGGATCCGCAGCGCGCAGGCGCACATGAACGCGAACGCGTCGCCGAAGTCCTTGAACCGGTAGACACGTGTGAGCTTGCCGTCGCGCACCTCCCAACCCGGGAGCTTTTCCAGCGCGGCCTTGAGCTGCGTGTCGTCGAGACGCGTCGCCATGGGAGCCTCCCCTTTTCGTGTCCGCGCGCCGCGCTCAGCGCGGCGCGTTCCGCATTGTACCGGACCACGACGCGCTGATAGCCTTTGGTTGTGCGGTGAAGATTGTGGGCGGCACGGGGGTTGCAGTGATCCCGGGGCATGACGCACGGAGCCGCCCCCTTCGTGCCCCCGTTCTGTCCGCGAAGCACCTGCCGCTTCCACCGTTGCGCTGACGGCTGGCGCTGGATCCGACACGGTTGGTTCACGAGGCACGCCTCGCCCCACCGCATCCCACGCTTCCGCTGTGGCCACTGCGGGCACACCTTCAGCTCGCAGACCTTCGCCACCGACTATTGGCTCAAGCGTCCCGACGTCCTCCACCAAACCGCCGAGCGGCTGCTCGCCTGCTCCGGCTATCGCCAGATCGCCCGCAGCCTCCGCTGCGCGCACACCACCGTCATGCGCCACAGCG
>Ga0306920_100010386_pt1 | contig 12488 bp, 14 predicted proteins | sample flu12Cox44000170_FD_204666 | JGI IMG/M metagenome (GOLD analysis project Ga0306920, IMG submission 204666) | Lab enrichment of tropical soil microbial communities from Luquillo Experimental Forest, Puerto Rico - flux4day.12C.oxic.44.000.170 (v2)... | ecosystem: Environmental > Terrestrial >...
TCTGTCGAAAGAAAACTGTTTTGTCCTTACCGGGGATCCCAACGCCCGGCCGGGTGGCCGCGTCGATCCCATTACCAACCCGGCTGGCCTGGTCTCGAACTGGTGCGGCGCTACGATCGTCGCCAAAACCTGGTTTGCGTTTTAGCTGGTACGGTCTTTGGACGCGCTGGTTTTAAAGTGCGGTTTGCCTTGGGAAGCGGACATCGAGAGTTTTTATGAGTGTACGCCCTATTTCAATTAGCTGGACCGAGATTGTGATTTCGATCTTGCGTCGATCGCATTTCAACGCAAGGGACAAGACGATACCGCTGCCATCTTCGGCGTGATAAAATCCGTCCTCACCAAGTCGAGGATGGATGGCCGTCATGTTCGAGGGCTGGGATGCAGTGGCATTGGCGCGGGCGCAGTTTGCGTTCACGATGTCGTTCCACATCGTATTTCCCGCCTTTTCGATCGGGCTTGCCAGCTATCTTGCCGTTCTCGAAGCGCTGTGGCTGTGGACGGGGCGCGACGTTTTCATCAATCTTTTCCAGTACTGGCTGAAGATCTTCGCCATCGCCTTCGGCATGGGCGTGGTGTCGGGCATCGTCATGTCCTACCAGTTCGGCACCAACTGGTCGGCGTTCTCCGACAAGACCGGGCCGGTCGTGGGGCCCTTGATGGCCTATGAAGTTCTGACCGCGTTTTTTCTCGAAGCGGGCTTTCTCGGCGTGATGCTGTTCGGCTTGAAGCGGGTCGGCCATCGTCTGCATTTCTTCGCCACGCTGATGGTCGCAATCGGAACGCTGATTTCGGCCTTCTGGATTCTATCGGCCAATTCCTGGATGCAGACGCCGGCCGGCTACGCCGTCAATGCGGAAGGGCAGTTCGTTGCCGCCAGTTGGGCGAACGTGATCTTCAATGCCTCTTTCCCCTATCGCCTGGTGCATATGGTGCTGGCGGCCTACCTCACCACCGCACTCGTGGTCGGCGCGGTCGGCGCGTTTCATCTGCGCCGGGATTCCCATCTTGGCGCGCCGCGCGTGATGTTTTCGATGGCGATGTGGATGGCGACGCTGGTGGCGCCGATTCAGATTCTCGCCGGCGACCAGCATGGCCTCAACACGCTGGAGCATCAACCCGCCAAGGTGATGGCGATGGAAGGCCACTATCAAAGCCACCAGAACGGTGCGCCGTTGATCCTGTTCGGCTTGCCGGACCAGGCCGCGGGCAAGGTCAAGTTTCCGGTCGAAATCCCGAAGCTGTCCTCGTTGATCCTCAAACACTCGCTCGATGCGCCGCTTGCCGGCCTCGACACGGTGCCGCGTGAAAACTGGCCACCGGTGCCGGTCATCTTCTGGTCGTTCCGGATCATGGTCGGCATCGGATTTCTGATCATGGGGCTAGGCTTGTTCAGCCTGATCGAGCGCTGGCGCGGCAGGCTCTACCAATCCCCCCTCCTGCATGCCTGCGCAATTGCCATGGGCCCGGCGGGCTTTCTCGCGGTGCTGGCGGGCTGGATCACGACCGAGACCGGCCGCCAACCGTTCACGGTTTATGGACTGTTGCGAACAGCCGAGTCTGCCTCGCCGCTGGCATCGCCGGCGGTCGGTTCCTCGCTGATTGCCTTTGTCATTGTCTATTTCACGGTGTTCTCGGCCGGCGTCATCTACATTCTGCGCCTGATGGCGCAGCCACCGCATCCGGGCGAGCATGGGCCACCGCCTCACGTGCCGGCACGCGCTGCCGGCATCACCCCGGCTGCCGGCACGGCTTCTGCGGAAGGAGCCATCGGATGAGCGTTGCCGTCGACCTCGCCACGATCTGGGCGTTCATCATCGCCTTTGCGGTGTTTGTCTATGTCGTGATGGACGGTTTCGATCTCGGTCTTGGCATCCTGTTTCCGCTGTTTCCAAACAAGAGCGATCGCGACGTCATCATGAACAGCGTCGCGCCGGTGTGGGACGGCAACGAAACCTGGCTGGTGCTGGGCGGCGGCGGCCTGATGGCCGCGTTTCCGCTGGCCTATGCGGTGCTGATGCCGGCGTTGTACACGCCCATAATCGCGATGCTCGTCGGCCTGATCTTTCGCGGCGTTGCGTTCGAATTTCGCTGGCGCACCACGCAGAGCGGGCGAAACCGCTGGGACGTTGCCTTTGCCGGGGGATCGGGGCTTGCGACGCTGGCGCAGGGGGTTGCCCTTGGCGCTATCCTGCAAGGCATCCATGTCGAGGGCCGACATTACGCCGGCGGATGGTGGGACTGGTTGACGCCGTTCAGCATTCTCACCGGACTTTGCCTTCTTGTCGGCTTTGCGCTCCTCGGCGCAACCTGGCTGGTGATGAAGACGGAGGGCGAGGTTCGCGAGCGGGCCTATCGCCTGAGCTGGGTTCTGGTGTTCGCCATGCTGGGCGCGATTGTCGCGGTCAGCCTCGCCACGCCGTTTCTCAGCCTTCATTATGCGCAGCGCTGGTTCACCTGGCCGAATGTCATCCTGACGGCGCCGGTGCCGATTGCTGTTGCCATCGTGACCGCAATGTTGCTGCGCAGCCTCGCCGACAAGCAGGATTACCGGCCGTTCTTTCTGTCGCTCGCCTTGTTCGCGCTGTCCTATGCGGGGCTCGGCATCAGCATGTATCCCTATATCGTGCCGCAGAGCATCACCATCTGGCAGGCGGCATCGCCCAAGACCAGCCAGGTCTTCATGCTGTTTGGCGTCGCCGTGCTGATACCGCTTATTCTTGCCTATACGGCGTGGGCCTACTGGGTATTTCGCGGCAAAGTCAGAGCTGAAAGCGGCTATCATTGATGTCTTCGAAACCGGAAAGGCGGCAGCTTGCGCAACGCCTGCTGTGGTTTGCCACACTTTGGCTCGCCGGCGCAGGCACGGTCGCTGCCATATCGTTCATCTTGAAGCTGTGGCTCGCACCCAAATAGACCGACTGCCGTTCCTACCTTCTTACCAGCAAAAACTGCCGATATTTCAGCCAGATGTCTGGTTGCTTGCCATTATGTCGCCCGTGGGATTTTATGGAACCGTGATCTGAACGGCGGTCGTCACATTGCCGCCAACGCATCGCGCTTAACGGGGAGAAGCTCGAATGACGAAATTTCGGCACCTGATCTGGACGATGATTGCGGCGACCGGGCTGATGCTCTCAAGCTCGCACGGTTTTGCGCAGCAACCTGACATCGGCGACCAGCCTGGCCTGTTGCCCGACGATTCGATCCAGCTTGATCCGGAATGGCGGAAGCAGGTGGTTTTCTTTCGCACGACGGAAGCGCCAGGCACCATCATCGTCTCGACTTCCGAACGTCATCTCTATCTGGTGCAGCCCGGCGGCCGTGCGATCCGGTACGGCATCGGCGTCGGCCGCGACGGTTTCCAGTGGCAGGGATTGCTCAACATCACGCGCAAGGCGGAATGGCCCGACTGGGTGCCGCCACCTGAGATGATCGAGCGCCAGCCTTATTTGCCACGCTTCATGGCGGGCGGACCCGGTAATCCACTCGGCGCGCGCGCCATGTATCTCGGCACCACCGTCTACCGCATCCACGGCACCAACCGGCCGGATACGATCGGGACCAAGGTATCGTCCGGCTGTTTCCGGCTGGTCAATGCCGACGTGGCCGACCTCTACGATCGCGTGCCGGTGGGGACCAAGGTGGTCGTGCGGCAGAAGCCGGAATTGTAACGTGGTCGTCCGATTCTGATATTCGCCTCCCGTTGCGGCTAACGCCTTTGCGAATGTCGGAATCAAAGGACCACCGGCAAATATTGAATTCCATTGGGGTCGGGAATTTGACATTCGCTTTCTCGTGCGGCCACGCAGATGGCGAATGTCAAATCCACTCCGCTGGGCTCGGCTTCCCTTCTAGACATCGGTGAGAGACAAATCATGCGGACATTCCGAGGCGGCCTCCTGATCGGGCTGGCGGTCGCAGTCCTGGTCGCGGCCGTCGCCGTGGCTTACCAGATCTATGACACGCGAACGCTGAAGCGGACGATCCGCCGCGGTGAGGTGCTGTGCGGCGTCAACAAGGGCCTGCCCGGCTTCTCGATTCCCGACGACAAGGGCAACTGGGCCGGCTTCGATGTCGACTTCTGCCGCGCCGTCGCAGCTGCGATTTTCGACGATCCGAAAAAAGCGAAGTTTATCCCTCTCGAAGCCAACGAGCGGTTCAAGGAATTGCAGAACCGGAAAGTGGATATCCTGTCGCGCAACACGACGTGGAGCATGTCGCGCGAGACATCCTATGACCTGTATTTTCCGGCCGTGGCCTATTATGACGGCCAGGGCTTCATGGTCCCGCAGGCGCGCAACATTGATTCCGCGCTCGATCTCAATGGCAGCAAGGTCTGCGTGCAGGGAGACACCACGACGCAGCTCAATCTCGCCGACTTTTTCCGCGCCAACAACATGAAATATGAGGAGAAGAAATTCGGAAAGCTCGAGGATCTCGTCAAAGCCTATGATTCCGGGCAGTGCGACACCCTCACCGCCGACGCCTCCCAGCTTTATGCGCTGCGTTTGAACCTCAGCAAGCCCAACGATCACGTCATCCTGCCCGATGTCGTTTCCAAGGAGCCGCTGGCTCCGGTCGTTCGGCAACGCGACGATGACTGGATGATGATCGTGAAATGGACGCTGTATGCGATGATCAACGCCGAGGAGCTTGGCGTTACCTCGCAGAACATCGACGAAGCGCTGAAGTCGAAGAAGCCGGACGTGATGCGGCTGGTCGGCACCGAAGGCAATTACGGTGAAAATCTCGGGCTGAGCAAGGATTGGGCGGCGCGCGTCATCCGCCACGTCGGCAATTACGGCGAAGTCTATGAGCGCAATGTCGGCTCGGAATCCAGGCTGAAGATTCCGCGCGGGCTCAACCAGCTCTGGAACGCCGGCGGCATTCAATACGCCCCGCCGATCAGGTGACCTTCGGCGCGGCTGGTCACCGCCCTCATCCCGAGGAGCGCAAAGCGCATCTCCAAGAGTGAGGCCATCACGGTTGGAGACGCCGCGCAAGCGCGCGGCTCCTCACTATGAGGGGACAATTTAATACCCCCGCATCCGCGCCAGCTGGTCGGCATGAAAATTGCTGTCGCCGAACAGCTCCTGGCAGACCCTTGCGCGTTTCATGAAGAAGCCGATGTCGAACTGATCGGTCATGCCCATGCCGCCATGCATCTGCACGCCTTCCTGGACCGCCAGCGTCGCCGTCGAACCCGCGCGCGCCTTGGCCACGGCGACCGCAGCGGCGGCATTTGCAAAATCATTGTCCAGCGTCTGCAAAGCCTTCAACACCGCGGCACGCGTTATTTCGATTTCGATATAAAGCTGGGCGGCACGGTGCTGCAGCGCCTGGAACTCACCGATCGCCCTGCCGAATTGTTTTCGTTCCCTCAGATAGCCGACGGTTCGTCCGAACACGCCATCGGCGACGCCGACCATTTCGCAGGCGACCGCGCCGCGGCCAATATTGAGAACGCCTTCCAGAACGCTGCCTCCCCGATCGACTTCGCCGAGCACGCCATCGGCGTTGACCTCGACGCGATCGAACCTGATCCGTGCGGCATTGTGGGAATCGACCATCACGGTGCGTTCGATCTCGACTCCCTTGCTTTTGGGATCGACGAGGAACAGCGTCAGCCCGTCTACTTCGCCGGGGGAACCTGCCGTGCGCGCCGCCACGATCAGGAGGTCGGCGGTGTGGCCGTCGACCACAAAGGCCTTGTCTCCATCGAGCCTGAATCCGTTGCCGGAGCGCACGGCCCGCATGTTGGCCATGAGCGGGCGGTGCTTGGTGCCTTCATCTACCGCGAGCGCGGCGAGCAGCGAGCCATCGGCGACTCTCGGCAGATGCTCGGATTTCTGCCCGGCGCTGCCGGCGCGAGCAAGCGCAGACGCTGCCAGCACGGCGGTAGCAAGAAACGGCGAGGGCACAAGGTTGCGGCCGATTTCCTCCAAGACGACGCCCGCCTCCACGCAGCCCAAACCGCTGCCGCCGAATTCTTCCGGCACCAGCAGCCCGGAAAATCCCATTTCGGCGAAAGTCTGCCAAAGCTCTCGGGAAAAGCCGGTCGCGTCTCTGCTGTCACGGAGATTGCGCAGATGCGAGACCGGCGCCTTGTCGCCGATCAAGCCTCGCGCACTGTCGCGCAGCATTGCCTGTTCTTCGGTAAGGACGAGAGCCATGAGAGATGTCCGAAAGTATTCGTGTTATCGGGTGGACCGACTTGCCGAAACCGTCAAGCCCGGCCAAAAGCGCGAAGCACGTCTTCGCGCTGGATGTGCCGGGCATCCACGTCTTTTCTCGAGCGGCAACAAGGCAAGCCGTGGATGGCCGGGACGAGCCTGGCCATGACGAAAGAAAATTTGTACCTCAGGCCCCTGGCAAATCGAGAATCCGCTTGGCGACGATGCCGAGCATGATTTCCGACGTGCCGCCTTCGATCGAATTCGCCTTCGTGCGCAACCAGGCGCGCGCCCGCGTCCCGCCCCTGGAGCGCTCGCTCTCCCACTCCAGCGCATCGATGCCGCCGGCGGACATCAGGATCTCGTACCGGCGCTTGTTGAGCTCGGTGCCGTAATATTTCATCGCCGAGGAAAATGCCGGATGCCCCTGCCCGGCCTTGGCGAGATCGATTGCTCGCTCGGCCGCGCAGGCAAGCGCTGCCTCGTCGATCTCGAAACTGGCGATCTGCCCGCGCAAAATCGGATCCTCCAGACGGCCCTGGTCGTCGGTGCCGATGGAATCGGCGGCGACCTGCCCGATCGGCCGCCCGACGCCGCGCTCGCCCATACCTGAAATCATCGCGCGCTCGTGCTGCAGCAGATATTTGGCGACATCCCAGCCGCGATTGATGGCGCCGACTACGTGGGATTTCGGCACCCGAACGTTGTCGAAAAACGTTTCGCAGAATGGCGAGCGGCCCGAAATCAGGAGGATGGGCCTGGTCGAGACACCCTTCGAGGCCATGTCGAAAAGAATGAAACTGATGCCGTCGTGCTTTTTGGCCGCAGGATCGGTCCGCACCAGACAGAAGATCCAGTCGGCGTAATTGGCATAGGAGGTCCAGATCTTCTGGCCGTTGATGATGAAATCATCGCTGTCGCTTTCCGCGCGGGTTTGCAGCGACGCGAGATCGGAGCCCGCGTTCGGCTCCGAATAGCCCTGACACCAGCGGATCAGGCCGGCCGTGATCTTCGGTAGATGTTCTTTCTTCTGCGCCTCTGTGCCGTATTTGAGAAGCGCAGGACCCAACATCGAAATGCCAAAGGACACGAGCGGCGGGCGGGCGCCGAGCGCTGCCATCTCCTCCCGAAGGATCTTGGCTCGCTCCCCATCAAGACCGCCGCCGCCATACTCTGTCGGCCAGTGCGGAACGGTCCAGCCCTTGTCGCGCATGCGCTCGAACCAGATACGCTGCGGCTCGGACGAAAAGGTTGCGTTGCGGCCGCCCCAGAACGTGTCTTCCTCCGAGGTCATCGGCCGTCGCATCTCCGGCGGCCAATTGGCCGAAAGCCAGGCGCGGGTCTCGCGACGAAAATTTTCCAGATCCGACATCTTGGGCTTCCGTAACGTTGTCGGGCACGACCTTAGCCCCAACATGGCGGAATTCAAGCTGGCGTCGTTTCCACTGTGCAGCCTTCGGATGTGGCCTTCGCAGGCGATCCCGTGTATTCGCAAGGTCCACAACAGAAAAACGAGGGAACCCAAACATGCGGCTGAAGTTGCTTTCGCCAGGCGAAATGAGCGCCGACCAGAAGGAAACCTACGACGAGGCGATCGCGGGAAAACGCGGCGCGCCGCCGGCGCCGATGATGGCTTGGCTCAACAGTCCGGAAATGGCGCGGCACGCCACCCGGCTCGGCGCGGTCCTGCGCTTCGACACGATATTCCCGGCGAAACTGTCGGAGATCGCCATCCTCGTCACCGCGCGGCATTGGACCTCGCATTACGAGTGGTACGCGCACAAACGGCTCGCGCTCAAGGGCGGCATGGAGCTGAGGATCATCGAAGCGATCAGGGATCGCCGCACGCCGTCTTTCGACGACCCGAAGGCGCAGATGATTTACGACGTCGCCAAATCGCTGCACGAGGCCCGCGGCTTGAGCCCGGCGCTGTACGAGGAGGCCATCAAGGTTCTCAGCCTGCGCGGGCTCGTCGAAATCATCGGCCTGTGCGGCTATTACACGATGGTGTCGATGACGCTGAATACGTTCGAGTTTGGCCTGCCGGAGGGCGAAGTCTCCGAGCTTGCGCGAGTGGCGGCCGCACCATAAATCATCATCAAAGCATTTCGCGTGGAGCGACCATGGCACAAAACCCACCCATCATCGCCGGAGCGCGGATCGGGCATGTCCATCTCAAGGTCGCCGATCTGGATCGCGCGCTTGGATTTTATTGCGGCGTGCTCGGCTTCGAGTTGATGCAGCGACTCGACTCCGGCGCGGCCTTCATTTCCGCGGGCGGTTATCATCATCAGATCGGATTGAACACCTGGGAGAGCAAGGGAGGCCATCCGCCGCCTCCGGGAACGACCGGCTTGGTCCACACCGCGATCCTTTACCCGACCCGCGCCGCACTGGCCGACGCGCTGCATCGGGTGATTTCTGCGGGGATTCCGCTTGATGGCGCCAGCGATCACGGCGTCAGCGAGGCACTCTATTTGCGCGATCCTGACGACAACGGCGTCGAATTGTATTGCGACCGGCCGCAAGCCCAATGGCCGCGCAAGGCGGACGGCTCATTGGCCATGTTCACGCGCAGGCTCGATGTCGACGATCTCCTGGCGCAACGCGTGGCCTAGTTTTTGCCGTTTCAGGTTTCCGGCATCGGCAAGACGGTCGGAACCTCTGGCAAAGCCCGGCGCCTTGCCAACGACGACGCGGCGAGCACGACCAATCCCAACAGTACCGGCGGAAACACCACCCAATTGACGGTCGACCATCCGTAATTGGCCAAAAGCTGGCCGGAGGCGAACGAACCTGCCGCCATCATGCCGAATATGAGAAAATCGTTGAAGGCCTGGACCTTGTTGCGCTCCTCGGCCCGATGCGTCTCGAGTACCAGAGCGGAAGCACCGACGAATGCAAAATTCCACCCGATCCCAAGCACGATCAGGGTGATCCAGAAGTGCATCGCCGTGATGCCGGAGAGACCGACGGCGGCGCCGGCGGCTTCGAGCAAAAGGCCCGCCGCGACCACGCCTGGCGCGCCAAATCGTGCGATCAACGAGCCGGTGAAAAAGCTCGGCCCGTACATCGCAACGATATGCCACTGGATGCCGAAGTTCGAATCGCTCACGCTCAACCCGCACATCTGCATCGCCAGCGGCGCCGACGTCATGACGAGGTTCATCGTGGGATAGGCGATCACGCCGCACAATGCCGCTGCAATGAACCGCGGCTGACGCGCAATTTCGAGCAGCGGACGGCCAAGATGCAAATCGGACGGCGCCGGCTTCGGGGCATCGACGCCTGCGAGGATCGCCATTGCGATCAGCGCGACGGCGGCCTGCACCACAAAACTGAAGGCGAACAGATAAGGCGGCCAGACATCCATGGTCCATTGCACAAGCTGCGGGCCAAGCACGCCGGCGAACACGCCGCCGGCCATCACCCATGACACCGCCTTCGGGCGGAACTGCGGGCTCGCCCCGTCGGCCGCCGCGAAGCGATAGGATTGCGACACCGCGCCATACAATCCGCCGAGGAACGTCGCGCAGCAGAACATCGAAAACGAACCGCGCAGGATAGCGAAGGCACCGAGCAGACCGGTGAGCACGCCGCAACCGGTGCCGATGATGAAGGCGACCCGGCGCCCATAGGCCCGCGAAATCGCGCCGTTCGGCAAGGTGCCGCCGGCAAGTCCGAGCACATACATCGAGATCGGGACGGTGGCGAGCGAGACGTCAGGGGCGAGCGTTGCGCCAACGATGGCGCCGGTTGCAAAGATCACCGCCGCATTCGCGCCGGTGAGCGCCTGCGCCGCCGCCAGGCGTGCCACATTGGCGCGGGCGCCGGCGTCGCCGGAGGCGCCCTCAGCTGCGGTCATATCGATCATCTAACATTTCCACCCATGCGGCCACGTGCCGTCGCTTGATTGGTCGCACTATGGAGGGACACGCGCGAGCGATCAACCGATGCGGGCGGGCGCGCGCCATGCAATCCGCTCAGGCCGCTTTGCCGAATACCACAGTGAGATTATTGGCCGGCATCTCGGTGATCTCGCGCAGGGAAAGGCCGGCTTTCGTAGCGAGTTCTTGCACGGCTTCGATATCGCGCACTCCCCATTCGGGATCGCCTTCACGAAGACTTGAATCGAACGCCACATTGCTCGGCGCCGTGTGCTGGCCGCCGCGCTTGAACGGGCCGTAGAGAAAAACAAGCCCGCCGGGCTGGAGGTAGCGCCCGGCGCCCGCAAACAGCCCCTCGGCGACACGCCAGGGCGCGATGTGGATCACGTTGGCGCAGAACAAGGCCATCAACCTTGCGGGGCCACGGCCGGCATCGATCTCGGGGCACCAGGAAGGATCGGACAGATCGATGCGCAGCGGCGGACGGATGTTCGCAAGCTTCGAATATGCCCGCCACGCCTCGATGCTTTTGAGATGCTTCTCGTTGAGATCGCTCGGCCACCAGGTGATGTCAGGAAGATGACGGGCGAAGTCGACGACATGCTGGCCGGTGCCGCTGCCGACCTCAATGGCGTCCGCGGACACTCCGGCGAGAAATTGCACGAGCACGGCGCGGATCGCCTGATGGTTGCGGTGAAAGGCCGGCGCGTCGAGCCTCCCGTCAGCTTCGCCCGCACGGCCATCCCGGCCGAATTCGACGACATATTCCGCCACGACCTCCCTCCCGCGATTTGACGCCGACCGAGAGGTCGATTTAACCCACCGCAGGCGCGTTGTCAGCCGATAGCGTTTCTGCCTTGACCGGTTATAGTTGGCACCAGCGCCGCCTGTTTGAACTTCCTGCAGCACAAGCGGCGAAGTCGGCTCAGGAACTTCAAATAGAAAAGCGGCACTAGAATCAATATGTTTGCCAGTGCCCATGACTTTCCGAAGTTCGTTAAAGTGGGCGCCGCGATGTTACACGAACTTCGGAAAGTGGGCATTGGATCGCGTTCCGATTAGACAGAATGGGGGTGTGATCCCACCTCTCTGTTTGGGCATGATCTTTTTGGAAAAACCCGATGTCCGCTTTTCCAGATGCTTTAATGATCGCGGGGACCGCGCCTTGACCGACCAACACCCGACCCGATTTCGACTGTGGCTTGTGCTTTCGTGGGCGCTGATAGTTACCGCTACCGTTCCGGCAACGACAGCCCGGGCACAATCCGGCGTGGCCGAGGGCCAGAGGCTGGCTTTCGATCTCACAAAAGGAAATTGCCTGAGCTGCCATGAGATCAAGGGCGGCGATCTGCCGGGCTCGATCGGGCCCGCGCTGAGGGATATCAAAAACAAATATCCCGATCGCAAGGACCTGATCGCGATCCTTACCGATGAGACCAGACGCAATCCGCAAACCGCGATGCCCCCATTTGGACGGAATCGTATTTTGACCGAACAGGAAATCGACGCCATCGTGGATTTCCTGCAGACGCTTTGACTGTGCACGATTTCAAAGGCGTGCGACTTGGGAGATTTTGGATGACGATCCCGTTCAACGGCTTGCCAGTTACGCGGCGCCTGATCCTCAGCGGCGCCGGCTCGGTAGCGATCGCTGGCCTCGGAATCATTTCCTTCCGCCCGGTTGCGGCGCTGGCGGCAGCGAACGACAAATATCCAGACGATGCGTTCAGGCAGAAGGACGGTAATGAGGCCATCAAACTGCTCTATGGCCGGAGCGCTGAGCCGTCGGACAGGATCAAGCTGGACGCACCGGAGATCGCCGAGAACGGCGCGGTGGTTCCGATCTCCGTGTCGACGACGCTTGCCGACGTGACCACGGTCTCTTTCGTGGTTCCGGAAAATCCGAACCCGCTGGCGGCGTATTACAGGATTCCGCCAGGCACGATGCCGAACGTGGCCAATCGCCTCAAAATGGCGAAAACCAGCAACATCATCGTGATCGTGGAAGCCGGCGGCAAGCTTTACAGCGCGACCAGGGAAGTCAAGGTGACGATCGGCGGCTGCGGCGGTTAAGGAGAAATTGAGATGGCCTCGAGCATTCGCGTACGAGCGATCGCAAATGGTGAGACGACCGACGTCCAGACGCTGATCCAGCATCCGATGGACTCGGGCTTCGTGAAGAATGACAAGGGCGAATTCATTCCGGCGCATTTCATCCAGGAATTGACCTTCGAACATGATGGCAAGAAGGTTTTTGTCGCCGATTGGGGAACGGCGGTCTCCAAGGACCCTTACGTCAAATTCAGCTTCAAGGGCGGCAACAAGGGCGATGATCTGAAGGTGAGCTGGATCGACAACAAAGGCGAGAGCGATATCACCACGGTGAAGATCCAATGACGGATTTTTGTCTTGTCAGGGTCCGCTT
>Ga0306920_100010387_pt1 | contig 12488 bp, 11 predicted proteins | sample flu12Cox44000170_FD_204666 | JGI IMG/M metagenome (GOLD analysis project Ga0306920, IMG submission 204666) | Lab enrichment of tropical soil microbial communities from Luquillo Experimental Forest, Puerto Rico - flux4day.12C.oxic.44.000.170 (v2)... | ecosystem: Environmental > Terrestrial >...
CACCTACCGGGTGGATAAGGGCGGCAAGGGCAGCTTTGACCGGGTGATGAAGGGGCTGCGCGTGCTCCAGCGGCACGGAGCCGACTGGAACGCGCTGACCACAGTGCATGCGGCGAACCAGGGCCGGGGGCGGGAGGTCTACGCGTTCTTGCGCGACACATGCGGCGCGCGCTTCATGCAGTTCATCCCGATCGTCGAGCGGGCCACCGAGGAAACGCTCCCGCTGGCCAACGCGGGCTGGGGCGAGCGGGTGCGTGACCGCCCGCTGTACACCCAGCAGGGGAGCCTGGTCACCGGGCGCTCGGTCACCCCGGACGGCTACGGCCGGTTCCTCATCGACGTGTTCGAGGACTGGGTGCGGCGCGATGTCGGCGAGGTCTATGTGCAGATGTTCGACGTCGCGCTGGCCAATTGGTATCGCGAGCCGCCTGGCCTGTGTGTGCACTCCGAGACCTGCGGGCTGGCGCTGGCGCTGGAGCACAACGGCGACCTGTACTCGTGCGACCACTACGTCGAGCCCGCCTACAAGCTCGGCAACATCCGTGACACCAAGATGATCGACCTGATCGTGCTCCCGCAGCAGAAACAGTTCGGCCAGGCCAAGCGGGACACGCTGCCCCGCTACTGCCTGGACTGCGACGTCCGGTTCGCCTGCCATGGCGGGTGCCCGAAGGACCGGTTCGCCACCACACCCGACGGTGAGCCGGGGCTGCATTACCTGTGCCCCAGCTACAAGGCCTTCTTCGGCCACATCCGCCCGGCCATGGATGCCATGTGCGACCTGCTCCGCGCTGGCCGGGCTCCGTCCGAGCTGGTGGCGCGGTACGCGGCCGCTGACTCCCGGCGCGGGCGCAACGATCCCTGCCCCTGCGGATCCGGCCGCAAATGGAAACACTGCCACCAGCCCCCGCCGGTCGCCTCCGTGACCGCCAGTAGCCGCGAACCGGGACCGTCATCCGGGCGGTGACTGTCGGCAGTTGCCCGTACCGTGCCTGGCATGGCTATCGCACGCTTCCCGAGCATCGTCATCGACTGTCCCGATCCCGGTGCCCTCGCGGCGTTCTATGCCGCAATGCTGGACTGGCAGGCTGACGTCTCCGCCGACTGGGCTGACATCCGCGCGGACTACGGCCAGTGCATCTCCTTCCAGCAGGTGCCGGGCTACACCCCGCCCGCATGGCCGGCCCAGGAGGTGCCCCAGCAGATGCACCTCGACGTGGTCGTCGACGACCTCGACGCCGCCGAGGCGGCAGTGCTCGCTCTGGGTGCGACCAAGCACGAGCACCAGCCGGGGACATCCTTTCGGGTGTTCCTCGATCCGGCCGGGCACCCATTCTGCCTGTGCCTGGACTGACCCAGCCGCCGGGCCGGCTCAGCCGGCTGGTCCGGCTGCCTCGATCAGGTGCTCGATGTCCACGCCGAACGGCCGGTCGCCATCGATCGGGCCGATGACCCCGGCCAGCCAGTCCAGCAGCCGCTGGCATCCCGGCGGCGGCTGGCGGCCAGAGAGCGCCATCGCCTGGTAACCGACGATCAGCTCGCAGGCCGTGACCACGTGGGCATGGCGCACTGCGCTGCGGAGGTTCTCGGCGGCCTCCCACCCGAACGACTGCACATCTTCCTGGCCGCCGGATGTCTCGATCAGGCCCACCGGGGTCGAGGCCGCCAGCCGCCGCATGGCGTGCACTTCGCCAGCGGCACGCTTGTGGACGGGTGACAGGCCGGCCTCGGGGCCCGGCTCACGGGCGAGCTGCGCGGGCAGCCCGGTGACCGCGGGATCCATCAGCCGGTGGATGCGCGCGGCCGCCACCTCTGCCGCATGGCACAGCGCCGCGGTGAGCAGGTCGCAATGCGCGGTCAGGTCATTTCCGTGGAACCCGGCGGTGCCGATGAACCTGCCGTCGAGATAGGCGGGGGAGTCGGTGACCCCGGTCAGCGCCCGGTGAACGGCCGCCGCCAGCAGGGCGGTGGCCCGGTGGACCTGAGCGAGCGCCGGCCCGGCCACCCGGAACGACACCGGCGCCTGCAGCGACCGGGGTGAGTGATCGTCGCCTGCGGCCGCGCGGATCCGCCCGAGCACGTTGGATAGCATCTCGTCGCCGCGCCCGCAGACGGCGCTGTAGGGGTCGCGCGAAGCGCCAGCCGCGACGATGGACAGCGCCGCGGACGCTTCCATCAGCGCCGTGAGCTCCGCTGCGGCATGGTGGCGGAGCACGCACAGGCCGGTCGCCCCGGGCACGCCCTCGATCAGCGCGATGCCTTCTTTGGGGCCGAGCGTGAATTCGCTCAGGCCGCTCATGCTCAACGCCTGGCGGGCGGTACGCAGCTCCCCATCCGGCCCGAGTACCTGGCCAATGCCCGCCAGCGGCCCGAAGGCGTGGGCCAGCTGCATGATCTCGCCAGCGGCCCCCATGCCAGCGCGGGGAACCGCGGGCACGATACCGAGGTTGAGGAATTCGGCGAGCCGCTGGCAGAGCGCGGCCGACACGGCCGCGTCGCCCGAGAGGAACGTCAGCAGCCGGACAGTGATGATCGCCCGGACCTCGTCCTGGCTCAGCCACGGCGGACCGCCGGTGGCCCGCGCGAGCAGCAGGTTGCGCTGGTGGGAAAGCTGCTGCTGCCCGGTGAGGCGAACCCCCGCAAGTGCCCCCATGCCGGTGTTCACGCCATACACCAGCCGCCCGTCGCTCAGTGCCTGCCGGGCCTCGGCGCATCGTCGCTGCACCATCTCCAGCAGGCCCGGCCCGATGCTGACGGCCTGGCCGGCGGCAACCGCCGCGATGAGCCCCAGATCCGGGTCGCCCGCCTGAGTGATCGTGACCGCGGCCATGGCTAGCGGTACCTGAGCATCGTGCCGGCACCCTGCTGCTCGGCCTGGCGCAAGATCGCCAGGCCCACGGCGATGTCGAGGATGGCAAGCCCGCGGTGCCAGAACAGGATCCGCTCGTCGCCGCGCTCCCGGCCGGGCAGCTGGCCGGCCACGATCTGGCCCAGCTCTGCATAGAGCGACGTGGCCGTGAGCCGGCCGCTGTCCACGTGCCGCCGCAGCGCGCCGAATCTTCCCGACTGCGCCTCCCGCCAGTCGTCAACCACCACCTTGTCCATCACGTCGAGCAGGTCAAGCTGGACGGCACTGACCGTGCCGTAAGGGACGACCAGGGCGCCCGGCTTGACGGCGCTGGTCCGCAGCAGCGGCTCGGGCTCGGTGAGCCGTGACGCCTCGACGAGAATATCGGCGCCGTCAAAGGCCTCCCCGGCGGTGGCGGTCACCCGCACGCGGGCCCGGCAGACCGGGGCCAGTTCCCGCGCGAACGCCTCCCGGGACTCGGGCCGGCGGCTCGTTACCCGGATCTCATCGAGATCGAACATCTCATCCAGCAGCACCACATTCCAGAACGCGGTGCCGCGTGCCCCGATATGGCCGAGCACCCGGGAGTCCGGCCGGGCCAGGTAGCGGGCGCCTACGGCGGTCATGGCACCAGTCCGGCGGGCCGTGATCAGGGTGGCATCCATGATCGACAGCGGCACGCCCGTCCCGGGGTCATACAGCGTCAGCAGCCCGAGTTCGCTGGGCAGCCCGGCGGCGTAGTTGGACACGAAGTCGCCGACAACCTTGACCCCGCTCACGCCGGGCGCGGGCAGATGGCCGCGCAGCACGTTGAAGTGACCAGCGCCATTGTTATCCGGGATCAGATGCACCCGCGGCTCCAGGACGGCACGCCCCTGACCGTGCGCCCGCACGGCATCTTCCACCGCCGCGACGATGTCAGCGTTCGGGATGTTCAGTGCGTCGATATCCGGACCGGACAGGAAGCGGAGCCACAGCTCCCCGGTGGCGCGGTCCCGCTGATACCCGCCACCAGCTGGTGATACGCCGGCCGCGGTCACCGCAGCCGTGCCAGCAATGCGGGCAGGTCCGCGAACGAGTCGAGGACGTGATCGGGGGTGCCGCTGGCGTCCAGGTGAGTGCGGGGCAGGTACTTGCCGGTCTTGACCAGCACTCCGGTCAGGCCCTGGCGCTGGGCGCCGAGCACGTCGTTCTCGATGTCATCACCAACCATCAGCGTGCCATCGGCACGGGCGCCCAGGTGGGCCAGCGCGGCGGTGAAGAACGTGGGGGCGGGCTTGCCCACCACCTCCGCCGTGGTCCCGGCTGCCTGCTCCAGGCCCAGCACGAACGCCCCGCTGTCCAGCTGCAGGCCCTGGCTGGTCCGCCAGTAAAGGCCGCGGTGCATGGCCACCAGAGCGGCCCCGGCCTGCAGGTGGCCAAAGGCGGCATTGACGGCCTGGTAGCTGAACTCCGGGCCAGCGCCGCCCAGCAGCACAATATCGACTGCCGGGCTGTCCGCCCGGGCCAGTCTCACCCCGGCCAGGTCCTCGCCGATGTCTCCGCTGTTGAGCAGCAGGCACCGGCCACCCGGATAATGCTCGCGCAGGTATGCGGCTGCGATCGCGGGTGCGGTCAGGATGTCGGCCGCGCTGACCGCGAAGCCCGCCCCGGCCAGCGCCGCCGCGATCGAGGCCCGGGTCCGGGAGGTGGTATTGGTGACCAGCGCCAGCGGCAGCCCCGCCGCCCGCAGCCGGTCCAGTGCGGCGACCGCCCCCGCCAGCGGCTGCCACGACACGGTCAGCACGCCGTCGATGTCGATCAGCATCGCGCCAATGGGCTGCATGCCGCGACCCTAACCGCCGCCGCGGCCCGCCCCAAGGCCGGCAGCTAAGAGGCCCCGGCAATAGGGCTTGCCGGGCCTCTTTAGTCGCGCAGCACCCATATGCACTGGGCGTCGGTGTCCCCGACGTTGCGCCAGCCGTCGATCCCGCGGCGAGAGGCGAGCAGTGTCTCGCCGCGGCGCAGGACGGGACGGCCCGATGACAGCAGGATCTGGACGAGGCCGTTGACCACGCCGACGAGCTCGGTGCCCTTGTGCGGGAAAGGAGCCTCGACAGTCGCCGCGCGCGGCATGGAGACGAGGTAGGCGCGCAGGCCAGCCTCGGCGTCGTCGAGCAGTGGGAGGACCGAGCCCGTCGGCGTGTCGGCGAGGCTGTGGCGCCTGCCGATCCGGTAGTCGGGTGTGACCTCACCGCCGAGCAGTTCGTCGAGGGTGACGTTGAGGCGCGCGGAAAGGGCCATCAGTGTCTCCAGGGAGAGCCCTCGCTCTCCCCGTTCGACTTGCGATATCGCGCTGGGGGAGACGCCGGCCAGGCGCGCGAGATCGCTCTGGCTCAGCTCCCGGCGCAGGCGGTAGGCGCGCAACGCCGCGCCAACGCGCGCCGCTGCCTGTGCCGGATGCAGCTGCAGCGTCCCGTCCTCGACGGAGTAGCGGAACAGCTGGCCCTGCGCTCCCGGCGGGCGCCCCTCGGCCTTGCTGATGCGGAGCCGGCCCTCGCCGACGACGATGATGCACTGGGTGATCTGCTCGATCTCGCGGTGCATCGTCCGGTACTGGCTCGCCCCGGGCACCGACCAGTAGGCGATGGCGCCGAGGTCGAGCAGCATCGGGCAGCAGTGCCCGAAGAAGCCGCTGGCGATCCGCATCCCCCAGCGGTCGGCCAGTGGTGCCAGCGAGTCGAACAGCAGCAGCGGGCGGGGCCCCCGGGCACAGAACTGGCGTATCGCCTCAAGCAGGTGGCGCGGGCTGGTGATCGGCGTGCCCTTGCGGGCGTCGATGATCTTGAGCCAGGGCCACCGCGCCGTTATCTCGGCGGGGTCGGTCGAAACGGCGACATACCCGGCGACGCCGAAGTCGTCGCGGCGCTGTGCGATGGCGTCGTAGAACAGCCGCTCGGGCGGCTCGCTGCCCTCCCACACCCAGACCACGTTGTCGCCCCAGTACAGGCCGTCGAGGGCACGGTCGAGTTCGGCCACACCGGTGCCGGTGGATTCATTAGCCATGCTTACAAGCATAAGACATATAGGAAGCCACAGGCCAGCCGCGGGATGGCTGCTGCCGGCCCCGGGACTGGCCCCTGCCCGCCACCCGGCAGCGGTGGCAGGTATACAGCATTGCTGTTAGGAAGTTTGAAGTCTAGTTCATCTGCTTTATGTTCACATCAAGACATGAGCCGCGCTGGCGTCACCCCCAGGCCAGGCGGCCGGAGTTAAGGAGCCTCTCATGACGAGCACAATGCCGGTGGACGACAAGGTCCTGGCGGTTGACACGCAGACCCCCACGCAGCCTATTAACCAGCGGGTTCTCATCGCGGTCGCCGACGCCAGCCAGATTGGGCCGGTGGTGGAGCTGGCACGCCGGGCCGGTGTGCGCGAGGCCCGCGTCCTGCACCTCAACCTGCGCGAGAGCTACGGCGGCCGGCGCTTCCCGCTCGAGACGGATGCGGCGGCCTCCTACGCCGCCGAGGCTGCCGTCTTCGAGCTTCGGATGGCAGGCATGGCAGTCTCCGGGCTGGTCCGCCAGGCCGTGATCGGCAAGGCCGCCGAGGCCATCACTGCCGAAGCCACCGAGTGGGGCGCCGACCTGATCATTCTTGGCCCCTCACGCCGCGGCGAGTTCGCGACCCGGCTGCTCGGCAGCGTCACGCTGCAGGTGATCCAGCACGCAACGTGCCCGGTCCTGGTGGCTTCCGCCGCGGACTCCGCGCGCCCGCACGAGGAGGCGGAGAGCGCCGGCGTTACCGCCGTCACCGGTCCCGTTTCCTGACGTCCACGACGTCATCCCCGCCCGGACGCCGGGCCGGTCCCCCCCAGCCGGCCCGGCGTCTGGCGTGCAGGCTGGCCCGATTGCATATCGGCCAGGCGAGCTTGCTGCCGGAACTCTGGCTGTTGGGGCTGTGGACCTGCTGCCCCGGGCTTGTCCCGTATCCCAGACCGGCCGCCCGTGTTAGCCTCCTCGCAACCGGGCGCTGGCCAGGTGCGGAGGAAGGGCAGGACAGGGGCGGATGTGCGGGATTGCCGGTATCCGGCTCAAGAATCCGGGTTTGTATCCGCGGCTCGGTGAGCTCGTGGTGCCGATGCTCGATGTGCTCGCCTCGCGCGGGCCGGACTCGACCGGCGTGGCGGTCTACCGCCAGGATGTGCCGCCGGGCCAGTGGAAGTACTCCATGTGCGCACCCACGCCGGAGTACGACTGGGCCGGTTATGTCTCCACGCTGGAGGCCGCGGCCGGGGTAGTGCCGGTGCAGTTCCGCCCACAGGGCCGCGACGGGGTGATCGTGACCTCGATCGGCCCGGACCGCGGGCCGGAGCTGCTGGCCGGGATCGATCCGGCGGTCCGGCTCTTCGGCTACGGCACGGCCATCGAGGTCTACAAGGACGTCGGCCCGGCCGCCGAGGTGTGCGCCCGCTATGGCGTGGCCGGCATGGGCGGCTACCAGGCGATCGGCCATACCAGGATGGCGACGGAATCGGCGGTCACCACCGAGCACTCACACCCCTTCGCGGTCTCACCCGATCTGGCGCTGGTGCACAACGGGTCGTTCTCGAACTACGCCAGTGTCCGCCGGCAGCTTGCCGCCGACGGCATCCGCTTTGACACCGACAACGACTCTGAGGTGGCCGCGCGCTACATCGCCAGGGAGATGGCCGCGGGTGCCGACCTCGCCGACGCATTGCGCGGGGTCATGAAGGTATTCGATGGCTTCTTCACGCTGCTGGTGGCCGCTGAGCAGTCGCTCGCGATCGTGCGCGACTCCTTCGCCTGCAAGCCGATGGTGGTGGCCGAGACCGCTGACTACGTCGCCGTAGCGTCGGAGTACGTTGCCCTGGCCGACCTGCCGGGCGTGGACAAAGCGGAGGTGTTCGAGCCGATGCCACAGGAGATCTACACGTGGCAAGCGTGACGTCGGTCGAGTTCAGCTGCGCAGAGCTGCCGGTCCGCGAGCTGAACGCGATGCTGCGCGAGCTGCCGGATGGCAGCACCGTCCGCATCACCGAGCCACGCGGGCGGCACAATCTTGCCGTGGGCGTGACCCGCCGCCTCGACATCACCATCGCCGGTAACGCCGGGTACTACATAGCGGGCCTGTGCGATGGGCCAGATGTAACGGTCGAAGGCTTCGTCGGCTGGTCGGTCGGTGAGAACATCGGCTCCGGGACAGTGCGGGTGCGCGGCAACGCGTCTGAATGCGCCGGCGCCTCCGCGCGTGGTGGCCTGATCGTGATCGAGGGGGATGCATCGTCGCGGGCCGGGATCTCCCTCAAGGGGGGCACGGTCGCGATCGCCGGTGACGCCGGGCATATGAGCGGGTTCATGGCCCAGGCCGGCACCATCCTGATCGGCGGGGACGCGGCCGATTCACTGGGCGACTCGCTCTACGAGGCCGTTATCTACGTCGGCGGGAAGATCCGGTCGCTGGGTGCCGACGCCCGGGTTGAGGAACTGGGGGATGACGACGTGCGGCGGGTGCGCGAGCTGGCCCAGGCCGCGGGTTTCGGGCACCTGTCCGCCGAGGACGTGACCAAGGTCGCGTCCGCCAAGCACCTGTACAACTTCGACGCGCTGAAGGATCAGAAGTACTGATGGAGCCCGAGCTGACAGAACTGTCCGAGACGGCCGGCCCGGCTGGCACCACTGCGGGCACCGGGCCGGTGGCGGGCAACGGGCAGCCGCTGCCGTGGACCGGCACCGAGCGCAGCCACAGCTTCCCGCCCGAGGTGATCGGCCAGATCCACGAGATGGCCGAGGTCGGCAGGTACGAGATACGCGGATGGGGTGCCAAACGGCGGCTGCCGACATTCGACGACCTGGTCTTCCTGACCGCCTCGCTGTCCCGGTACCCGCTCGAGGGATACCGCGAGCGGTGTGACACCAGCACCGTGCTCGGCACCCGGTTCGCCAGCCGCCCGCTGGAGCTGGCGATCCCGATCACGATCGCCGGGATGAGCTTCGGCGCCCTGTCCGCTCACGCCAAGGAGGCGCTGGGCCGGGCGGCCACGGCGGTGGGCACCTCCACCACCACCGGCGACGGCGGCATGACACCCGAGGAGCGCCAGGCCTCCCGGCTGCTGGTCTACCAGTGCCTGCCCTCTCGCTACGGATTCAATCTGCACGACCTGCAGGCCGCGGACGCGATCGAGGTCGTCATCGGGCAGGGCGCCAAGCCTGGCGGCGGCGGCATGCTGCTGGGCCAGAAGGTCAGCGACCGGGTGGCGGACATGCGCACACTGCCCCCGGGCATTGACCAGCGCTCGGCGTCGCGGCATCCCGACTGGACCGGCCCGGACGACCTGCGGATCAAGATCGAGGAGCTGCGCGAGGCCACCGGCTGGGAGAAACCGGTCTATGTCAAGCTCGGCGCCACCAGGGTCGATCACGACGTCAAGCTCGCCGTGGCCGCGGGCGCCGACGTGGTGGTGGTGGACGGCATGCAGGGCGGGACCGGGGCAACGCAGACGGTGTTCATCGAGCATGCCGGGATCCCGACCCTGCCAGCCGTCCGCATCGCCGCCGAAGCCCTGCGGGACATCGGCATGCAGGACCAGGTGCAGCTGGTGGTCTCCGGCGGCATCCGCTCGGGGGCCGATGTGGCGAAGGCGCTGGCCCTCGGCGCCGATGCGGTCTCGCTCGGTGTGCCGGCGCTGATCGCGCTCGGCTGCAACCGGTCGGCCTACCGCGCGGGCGGGCGGGACCACGACGCCACTGCTGGTTACGCGGCGATCGGCACCGCGCCCGGATACTGCCACCACTGCCACACCGGCCTGTGCCCGGTGGGTGTGACCACCCAGGATCCTGAGCTTGAGCGCCGCCTGGACCCGGAGGTCGGTGCGCGGTGGATGACCAACTACCTGAAGGCGCTGACCATGGAGCTCACCGCGCTCGCCCGGGCCTGCGGTAAGTCCAACGTGCACCACCTCGAGCCCGATGACCTGGTGGCGCTGACCATCGAAGCCGCGGCCATGGCCAGGGTGCCGCTGGCGGGCACCGACTGGATCCCCGGGATGCGGGACGACCGGTCATGAGCCGGCCGTCCTGCCGTCAGCTCCAGGCGAGAGGCCCTGGAGTGGCAGACGTTTCGGGCGCACCCTAGAGAGACAGGAATGGTCCATGAGGACCATCCGCTAGCGAATGAGGGCCGGTTACATGTACGAGAGACTGCTAGTTGCTGTGGATCACTCGGAAGCCTCTGCCCGCGTGCTCGCCGCGGCCAGGGACCTGGCCTCCTTGTCCAAGGGCAAGGTGTGGGTGCTGCACCTCCTGGAGAAAGAGGTCATCGCCCAGATGGGGGACGTGCCGAGCGAGTCGGACGCGGAGGCGGATGAGGCCGTCAAGGAGGGCGTTGACCTGCTGCGACAGGCCGGAATTGAGGCCGTGGGAGAAGTGCGCTCGACCACATTCGGTCATGCCGCGCGGGAGATCGTGGCGGACGCCAAGGAGCACGACGCTGGCGTCATCATCATGGGATCCAGGGGCAGGGGCGACTTTGCCGGCGCCTTGCTCGGCAGCACCGCGCACAAGGTGATCCACCTGGCTGACCGGCCGGTCATGGTGATCCGCTGACGCGGCGGGCGGGCGCATGACCCGGGCGCTGGTACTGCAGCACATCCGGTGTGAGCCGCCGGGGATCTTCTCGGACATGCTCACCACCCACGGCATCGCGATCGAGACGATCGAACTCGATGAGGGTGGTGAGCTGCCCGACTGGCGCGAGGTGGATCTCGTGCTGGCCATGGGCGGGCCGATGGGTGCGCACGACGAGGCCGAGCATCCCTGGCTGGCCGTGGAGAAGCGGTGGATCGCCGCCGCGGTGCGGGCTGGCGTGCCCTATTTCGGCGTCTGCCTCGGGGCTCAGCTGCTTGCCGCCAGCCTCGGGGCACCGGTCCACACCGGACAGATCCCCGAGGTCGGCGTGCTGCCCGTCACGGTGGCCGCCGCCGGACGGGACGACCCGGTGCTGGGCGTGCTCGGCGGTGAGTTCCCGGCCCTGCAATGGCACGGCGACACATTCGGCATCCCGGCCGGGGCGGTCCGTCTGGCCGGCTCGGCGGCCTACCCCAACCAGGCCTTCCGCTTCGGCAACGCGGCCTATGCCGTCCAGTTCCATATCGAGGTGACCGACCACATGCTCGCCGAATGGGGGCAGGTGCCGGCCTACCGGAAATCCGTCCAGGCGGTGCTGGGTGCCTCCGGGTTCGAGATCCTGGCGGCCGAGTTCGCTGCTGCCCGGGCTTCAATGGCGCGGTCAGCAGCGCTGATGTTCACGGGCTGGCTCGACCAGGCGGTGACGCCGGGCAAGCAGCCTGCTGACGGCGCCCGGCTGTGAAGGCACGTTAACTCTCAGGACACGATGCTTCGCCACAGTGAACAAGCTGGCGCGGTTACCTGCTGCCGCAGAGCCAGCCAGTCATGGTCAGCTATCACCAGCAGCGGCAGCCGGGAGCCAGGTGGCCGTGGGTACCAGCAGGAACTGAAGTTGCCAAAGAGCCACAGGCATCTTCCCATCATCGCGTGTCCGAAGTACTCTCACACCATCGTGTCGTCCAGGTGAACATCGTCCACTCCAGGGCTGATATCAGGAGGCTTCTGGAGAGGCCTGATCGCCGTGGCCGGTGCCCGCCGGCCACGGACGCAACGGTATGACGGAGCGTGCATATGCCAGATGTCGAGGCCGAGCTTCGCGAGCGGGCAGAGTCGGACGGCGTCGAGTTCTTCTTCGCCATGTTCGTGGACATGCACGGGAAGCCCTGCGCCAAGATGATCCCGGCCACCTCGCTCGACGTGCTGCTGGGCGGGGCGGGCTTCGCCGGGTTCGCGGCCGGGCCGATGGGCCAGAGCCCGGCGGACCCGGACATGATCGCGGCCCCGGACCCCGCGTCGTACACGCTGGTGCCGTGGCAGCCGGGGCTGGCGGTGCTGCAGTGTGATATCCAGGTCGAGGGCGAGCCATGGCCATATACCCCGCGGCTGATCCTGAAGGGGATGCTGGAAAAGGTCCGCGAGCGCGGCTACGTCTATAACGTGGGCTGCGAGGCGGAGTACTTCCTGGTCCGCCGCGGCGATCACGGCAGCATCGAACTGGCCGATCCGCTCGACCGGTCCGGCGCGCCGTGTTACGACGCCAAGGGCCTGACCCGGATGTTCGACCACCTGGCCACGGTGTCGAGGTATGTGAACCAGCTCGGCTGGGGGAACTACGCCAACGACCACGAGGACGCCAACGGGCAGTTCGAGCAGAACTTCGGCTACGCCGACGCCTTGACGTCCGCCGACCGGCTCGTCTTCTTCCGGTACATGGTGCACACAATCGCCCATCAGGCAGGCCTGGCCGCCACCTTCATGCCCAAGCCGTTCGGAAACCTGACCGGCTCCGGGCTGCATCTGCACTCGAGCCTGTGGGACGCGCAGACGGGCGAGGAGCTGTTCGCCGACCCGGCGGACCCCCGGGGACTCGGCCTGTCGCAGCTCGCGTACCACTACATCGGCGGGCTGATCGAGCACGGACCGGCGATGGCGGCCGTCACCTGCCCGACGGTCAACTCCTACAAGCGCTTCGGGGTGGGGGCACCGCAGTCCGGCGCGACCTGGGCACCGGCCTAT
>Ga0306920_100010388_pt1 | contig 12487 bp, 8 predicted proteins | sample flu12Cox44000170_FD_204666 | JGI IMG/M metagenome (GOLD analysis project Ga0306920, IMG submission 204666) | Lab enrichment of tropical soil microbial communities from Luquillo Experimental Forest, Puerto Rico - flux4day.12C.oxic.44.000.170 (v2)... | ecosystem: Environmental > Terrestrial >...
CAGCTGGCGCTGCCGCTTGTCATCCGCTGCGCCAACGGGGCCGGGGTGAGGTTCGGGGCCCAGCACTCGCAGTCGGTGGAGAACTGGGCGATGGCGGTGCCGGGCCTGAAGGTCGTCGCCCCGGCCAGCCCGCGCGACGTGATGGGGCTGCTCGCCGCGGCCGTGCGCGATCCTGATCCGGTCGTCTTCTTCGAGCACAAGGGCCTGTACGCGACCAAGGGCGACGTGCCGGAGGGCGTCGAGGTCGTCGACGAGCTGGGCCAGGCCCGCGTGCTGCGGGAGGGCGGGGACGCCACGATCCTCGCGCTGGCCGCGATGGTGCCGAAGGCGCTGGCGGCGGCGGAGCGGCTGTCCGCCGATCATGGCGTCGAGGCCTCGGTCGTCGACGTGCGGTCACTGGTACCGCTGGACACGCGGACCATCCTGGCCGAGGTGGGCAAGACCGGACGGCTGTTCACCGTGGAGGAGAACCCGCGGCTGTGCGGCTGGGGTGCGGAGATCGTCTCGATCGTGGCCGAGGAGGCGTACGGCGCGCTGACCGGCCCGCCGGTCCGCATCACCACCCCTCATATCCCGCTGCCCGCCGCGGATAAGCTCGAAGACTACGTACTGCCCTCGGCGGACAGGATCACCGAGACCGTGCGCTCTGTAATCAGGGGGGACGGCCCCCCTGACCCCCCCGCGCCGGGGGGAACCTTCCCCCCGGGACACCCCCCGGGCCCCCCGCACGGGGGGCAGGGACAGCTAGGAGGCGTGAAGCCATGACCGGCAACTTGGCCGAAATGGTCGGCATCGAGGTACCTACGCGGCTGCTGATCGGCGGCGAGTGGACCGGCGGCCGCGGCGGCGGCACGCTGCCGGTGATCGACCCGGCCACCGAGGATCCGCTGGCCGAGGTGGCGGACGGCACGGTGGAGGACGCGCTGGACGCGGTCAGCGCGGCCCAGGATGCGCTGGCCGGATGGGCGGCCACGGCGCCGCGGCAGCGCGCGGAGTGCCTGCGCCGCACCTTCGAGCTGATGACCAAGAACGCGGAATCCCTGGCCCGCCTGATGGTGGCCGAGAACGGCAAGGCGCTGCGCGACGCCAGGGCCGAGGCCGCGTACTCGGCCGAGTTCTTCCGCTGGTACGCCGAAGAGGCGGTGCGGATGGAAGGCGTGCTGATGCAGGCGCCGTCCGGGGCGAACAAGATCCTGGTCATACGGCAGCCGGTCGGCGTGTCGGTCCTCGTCACTCCGTGGAACTTCCCCGCGGCGATGGCCACCCGCAAGATCGGCCCGGCGCTGGCCGCCGGCTGCACGGTGGTGCTCAAGCCGGCCTCGGAGACCCCGCTGACCGCGCTGTACATCGCCGAGCTGCTGGCCGAGGCGGGCGTGCCGGACGGGGTGGTCAACGTGCTGACGTCCCGCAAGTCGGGCGCGGTCGTCTCGGCGATGCTGGACGATCCGAGGGTCCGCAAGCTGTCCTTCACCGGGTCGACCGAGGTGGGCCGGATATTGCTGCGCGAGGCGGCCGGCACGGTGGTCAACTGCTCGATGGAACTCGGAGGCAACGCGCCGTTCATCATCTTCGAGGACGCGGACATCGACGCCGCCGTCGAGGGCGCGCTGATCGCCAAGATGCGCAACGGAGGCGAGGCCTGTACCGCCGCCAACCGTTTCTACGTGCACGAGGCGGTCGCTGACCAGTTCAGCCGGGCCTTCGCGGCCCGGCTCGACCGCATGGTCGTCGGGCCCGGCCTGGACGAGGCCACCGACGTCGGTCCGCTGGTCAACGAGCCGACCCGGACGAAGGTCGCGGAGGCGGTCGAGTCGGCCACCGCCGACGGCGGCACGGTGGTCACCGGCGGCCGGGCGCCGGAGCGCCGCGGCTACTACTACCAGCCCACCGTGATCGATCAGGTCCCGGCGGGCGCGGGCATCCTCGGCACCGAGATCTTCGGCCCGGTGGCGCCCGTGGTCAGGTTCACCGCGGAGGCCGACGCCATCAACTGGGCCAATGACACCGAATTCGGGCTCGTGTCCTACGTCTACACCCGTGACCTGAGCCGTGGCCTGCGGGTGAGCGAGGCCCTGGAGGCCGGCATGGTCGGCCTCAACCGCGGCCTGGTCTCCGACCCGGCGGCCCCGTTCGGCGGCGTGAAGCAGTCCGGCATCGGCCGCGAGGGCGCGCACGAAGGACTACTGGAGTTCACCGAGACCAAGTACATCGCCACCAACTGGTAGGTGCTCTACTTTCCCGCTCGCCTCCGGCCCCACCCACCTCTCCATCCCCCTTCACTGCGCCGCCTTCCCTCGTCGCTCCTTCGCCGCCCCTGGGGTGGGTCCGCGGGGACGAACACGGTCCAGGCGGCGCCGGCGCTCTTTGGCTCGCGGGGAGGTCCTGGCGGCGCCCACCGTCCGCCCGGCGGCCCTGGTCAGCGCTCACCGCGTCGCGGCCCCGACGTATTTCCGCCTAGGGCAGACGGCTCTCATATTCGGCCCTGATGAACGCCGGTTCGAAACGTGTGATACACGAGGTGGCGGTAAGGTAGGGCGTCGAAGTTGTGGCAGGACACCGGCAGGGGCCTAATTGAAAGGCATGCGATGACGGGAACGTCGGAACTCGACCGGTTTGGCCGCCACGTCGTCGTCATCGGCGGCTGCGGTCATGTCGGCTTGCCGCTGGCCATCGCGTTCGCCGGCCGCGGCGCGCGGGTCGGCATCTACGACGTGAGCGAGTCCTCGGTCGAGATGGTGAACGCGGGCCGGATGCCGTTCGCGGAGCCGGGTGCGACCGAGGTCCTCGGGCAGGTGGTGGCGGCTGGCCTGCTCGAGGCGTCCACCGACCCGGCCATTGTGAGCTCGGCCGAGCACGTGGTGGTGGTGATCGGCACGCCGGTCGACGAGCACCTGAATCCCGACCAGGCGGCGATCCCGAACGCCCTCGGCGGGTGCACCGAATACCTGCGGGACGGCCAGCTGCTGATCCTGCGCAGTACCGTCTACCCCGGCGTGACGGCGCTGGTGGAGAAGATGGTGGCCGGATTCGGACGCGCCATCGAGGTCGCGTTCTGCCCCGAGCGGATCGCCGAGGGTAAGGCGATGACCGAGCTGTTCGAGCTGCCGCAGATCGTTTCCGCGCGCTCGGCTGTCGCCCTCGAGCGCGCCTCGGCGCTGTTCGGGATGCTGACCAGCAAGCTCGTTCCGATGTCGCCGGAGGAAGCCGAGCTGGCCAAGCTCTTCACCAACGTGTGGCGGTACATCAAGTTCGCCACCGCGAACCAGCTCTACATGATGGCGAACGACCGGGGGCTTGACTTCGAGCGGATCCGGCAGGGGCTCACCGCCGACTACCCGCGGGCGGCGGACATGCCCGCCGCGGGCTTCGCGGCCGGCCCGTGCCTGTTCAAGGACACCATGCAGCTCGCGGCGTTCAACCACAACAACTTCGCGCTCGGGCACACCGCGATGGCGATCAACGAAGGGCTGCCGCTCTACGTCGTGCACCGGCTCGAGCAGCAGTATGACCTGGGGTCCAAGACCGTCGGCATCCTGGGCATGGCCTTCAAGGGCGGCTCGGACGACATCAGGTCCAGCCTGTCGTACAAGCTGAAGCGGATCCTGGCCTTCAAGGCCGACGGGGTGCTGTGCACCGACCCGTACGTGACCGTCGATCCCGGCCTGCTCCCGCTGGCGGACGTGCTGTCCCGGTCCGACCTGCTGGTTATCGGCGCACCGCATCCTGAGTACAAGAACCTGGTGACGGACAAGCCGGTCGCCGACATCTGGAACATGCTGGGCCAGGGTGTCCAGATATGAGCGCTGAGGCGCCGCGGGTATCGATCGTGGTGCCCGCGTACAACGAGGGCGACCAGATCATCCCAGTACTCGACAGGCTGTTCGAGTCGGTGCAGCTGCACTGTGAAGTCCTTATCGTCGTGGACGACGCGTCTGACACCACCGTCCCCGTCGTGGCGGACTACGCCCGCAAGGAGCCCCGGATCCGGTGCCTGGTGAATACCTACGGGCGCGGGCCCGCGAACGCGATCAGGTTCGGTATCGACGCCGCCTCCGCTCCGGTGGCGGTGGTGACGATGGCGGACGGGTGTGACGATCCGCGGCAGATTGACGATCTGGCCCGCCTGGTAGACCGCGGGGTGGCCGTGGCCGCCGCCTCCCGCTACATGGCCGGCGGCCAGCAGGTCGGCGGCCCGCTGGTCAAGGGCTTTCTCTCGCGGACGGCGGGCCGGTCGCTGCGGCTCCTCGCGCATGCCGGCACGCGTGATGCGACGAACTCGTTCAAGGCCTATTCCACGAGCTTCGTGCGCGAGGTCGGCATCGACTCGCGGGGCGGGTTCGAGATCGGCATCGAGCTGACCGCCAAGGCCAAGCGCCTGGGCCTGCCGGTCGCCGAGATCCCGACCATCTGGCTGGACCGGCAGGTCGGGGTGTCCAACTTCCGGGTCGCCCGATGGGTTCCGGAGTACCTACGCTGGTACCGGTTCGCCTTCGGCCCGAGACTGACCGCCGAGCAGATCCGGTCCCGCGGCGAGGCGATGAGGAACAAACACTGAGGGGCTAGTGATGCAGAAGGTTCTGGTCAGCGGCTCCGCGGGCTTCATCGGCGGGTACGTCGTCGAGGAGCTGCTCCGGCGCGGGTACGCGGTGGTCGGGCTGGACAACTTCTCCAAGTACGGACAGGTGAACAAGTCCTACGACGACGATCCGCGGTACCGGCTCGTCGAGGGCGATGCCCGGGATGCCGGGCTGCTGACCGAGCTGCTGGCCGATTGCGACCATTTCATCGCGGGCGCGGCGATGATCGGCGGGATCTCCTACTTCCACGCCTACCCGTATGACCTGCTGGCTACCAACGAGCGGATCATCGCGGCGTCCTGCGACGCCGCGATCGCCGCGCACCGGGACGGCCGGCTGCGCAAGGTCACCTACCTGTCCTCGTCGATGGTCTTCGAGAACGCCGACGAGTGGCCCTCGTACGAGGGACAGCAGCGGCACATCCCGCCGCCGTTGTCGTCCTACGGGTTCCAGAAGCTGGCGGTGGAGTATTTCGCCCGGGCTGCATGGGACCAGTACCGGCTGCCGTACACCCTGGTGCGGCCGTTCAACTGCGTGGGCATCGGGGAGAGCCGCGCCGTCGGCGACGAGGAGATCCTGTCAGGGAACGTCCGCCTCGCGATGAGCCATGTGGTTCCCGACCTGGTTCAGAAGGTGCTCAAGGGCCAGGACCCGCTGCACATCCTGGGCTCGGGCGACCAGGTACGGCACTACACCTACGGCGGCGACCTGGCCGTCGGCGTGGTCACCGCGATGGAGCACGAGGACGCCCTCAACGAGGACTTCAACCTGTCCACGTCGGAGAGCACCACGGTCCGGCAGCTGGCCGAGATCATCTGGCGCAAGATCAAGGGGGACGTCCCGCTGCGGCTGGTCCACGACGATCCGTTCGAATACGACGTTCAGCGCCGGGTACCCGACACGGTGAAGGCGAAGAAGATTCTCGGCTTCGAGGCGACCACGACCCTGGAGGAGATGCTCGACCAGGTCATTCCCTGGATCGATCATGCGATCAAAACCGGCATGATCTGACCGCCGTCGGCCGATGCCATGGGCGCCCAGGAGGCCGCCACAACTCAGCCGGTGACGTCGGCCGGCGTCGGCCGCCGGGTCACCGGCCCGCCGGACGGCCGGCTGCGCGCGGGCGACCGCCGCCCGCGCAGGTCGCGGCCGGCGCGGCCCTCTGGTTCCACTGGCCAGCCGCACCACACGGATCGACGGTCCTCGCGTGGCTCGAGAATTCCGAGGTCACCCCGGCTGCGGCCCCGTAACCGCGGGAGTTGGTCGCCCCCGGTCCGGCCGCGCCGTAGTCTTGGCCACTGTGACCGGGCAAACCCAAGTGCGGACGGCGACGGCCGGGCCCACGCAGGCGCGCGCGGCTCGGCGGGTCACCGTCGTCGCGCTGGCGATCGCGGTCCTCTTGATCCTGTACTGGCGCCTGTCCCTGCTGGCGCCGGTTAGCTCCGACGGCGCGGCAAATGTGCTGCAGGCCCGGGACATGCTGCACGGGAACCTGCTGCTGCATCACTGGTGGGTGTCGGATGTGTCCTTCTACACCACCGAGCTGCCGCAGTACATGCTGATCGAGGCCGTGCTGGGACTGGGTCCCTCGGTGGTGCACGTGGCCGCGGCCATGACCTACACGCTGCTCGTGGTGCTCGCCGCGCTGCTGGCCAAAGGCCAGGCCCAGGGCAAGGCCGGACTCGCCCGCGCGCTGCTGGCCGCGGGCATCATCCTGGCGCCGCAGCTCAGCGCCACCCAGATCGTGCTCTTGCAGCCGCAACACGCCGGCACTTCGGTGCCCGTCCTGGTGGCCTGGCTGGTGATTGACCGCCGCCCGCGGACCTGGCCGCGCTGGCTCGGGCCGGCGGTGGTCTGCGTCATCCTGGGCGCGACGACGGTGGCCGACCCGTCCGTGCTGCTCACCGGCATCGTGCCGCTGGTCCTGGTGTGCCTCGTGCGCGCATGCCCAGGGGTGATGCGCGGCCCGCGGACGGAGCCGAGATGGTATGAGCTGTCCCTGGCCGCGGCGGGCGCCGTCGCCGGGCTCGGCTACTTCGCACCGCGCGCTATCGCGGCTCTCGGCGGATTCCGGCAGTGGCCCGTGGTGTCGGGCACGGCGCCCGTCGGCTTGTGGACGCGCGGAGCGAAGTGGACGTTCCAGGGAGTACTCGAGCTCTTCGGCGCGAACTTCTACCAGGCCAGGCCGGGGATTGAGGTCGCCTTCGCGGTCGTGCACCTCGCCGGGGCGGTCCTGGTGGCGTGCGGCGTGGTCCTGGCCCTCGTCCGGTTCTTCCGCTTCCAGGACCTGGTGATACCGGTGTTGGCGGTGGGCATCGTGCTCAACCTGGCCGCCTACCTGACGAGCCTGCGCTCGCACGGCATCCTCGACACGCGGGAGATTGGCGGCGTGCTCGGGCTGGGCGCGGCGCTGGCCGGGCGGATGTTCGGTGAGCGCGCGCTCGCGGCGGTCCTGGCCGCCAGAAGGGCCAAGGCCTGGGCCCTGCCCGCGCTGGCCGTAGTCGCGTTCGGCTACCTGGGCGCACTCGCCTACGGTGTGGCGCAGCCTTCCGCTCCTCCCGAGAACCAGCCGCTGGCGGCCTGGCTGGTCGAGCACCGGCTTACCGACGGGCTCGCCGGATACTGGCAGGCCAGCAGCACTACGGTGGATAGCGGCGGCAAGGTCCAAGTCAACGCCGTGACCCTGAACGGCAAGGGCCACCTGGTGCCGTACCAGTGGGAGACCGACGACCGGGCCTACAACCCGTCGCTGCACTATGCGAACTTCGTGGTGACCGATGGCCCGCTGCCGCTGTCGCTGCCCGGTGCCTGGTCCGCGGCGGTACGGACCTTCGGGCGTCCGCAGCGGGTCTACCGGTACGACGGCTACACCATCATGGTCTGGCCCGCCAACCTGCTAAGACGCCTCCGCTAGCCCGGCCGTTCCCCAGGATCGGGGGGATCCCAAGGGGCGTCCGCCCCGCGGGCCGGGTGTCTGGCCGGGCGTATCACATGTACAGGATGCGCCGCCTGGCCACCACGAGCAGCGCCGGTACCGCGCACGCGGCGATCAGGCCCAGGTAGGGCCAGGAGAGGTAGCGCCTCGGGGTGGCCAGCAGGAGGATCAGCGCCAGCATGTAGGGCTCGATGAGCGAGCGGCCGTCGCCGAAGGTGCTGGCCCAGATCTGGCTGGACAGCAGGCCGAGCTGGAGCACGAAGAAGACGAAGGCCACGCGTTCGTGTACCGGTGCGGTGGTGACGAAGAGCACCGCGAGCCCGGCGAAAATGAAGACCGCCAGCGTGGCGTACTCGAGTAGCGCGATGTCGATCATGCCGAGATGGGCGGTGTCGATGTGCGCGATGTCGAACCGCAGCGCGTCGACCATGGCGGTGAACGGCTCGGTGAGGTTGCGGTTGCCGTTCGCGAGGAGCGGGAACTCGCCCTTGACCACCAGGTGGACGGCGAGTTCCACGACGCCGTATGCGGCGGCCGGGACGACCCAGGTCAGATCGGCCAGGCCGGGCCTGACCCGCTGGCGGGCGATCGCGATCAGCCGGGTGAGCGCGATCGCGGCCGGGGCAAACAAGATGGTTTCCCTGGTGACGGCCCCGTAGGCGAACAGTACGGCGGCCAGCACCGGCCGCGCCCGCCGGTAGGCGAGCAGGCCGCCCAGCATGCACGCCTCGGCGACAGGCTCCGCCGTGTCGCGGCCGACGCTGATGACCAGGCCGAAGTAGGCGACAAAGGCGAGACCCCACAGCGCGTGGCGGCCCGATTCCCGGGCGAACATGCCGCCGAGCACGGCCATCGCGGCCACCCCGAGCAGGTTGATCGCGACCAGGACGACAGGGACGAACTGGTGCTGGCCGAATGAGCCCAGCCAGGCCAGGACCGGGTACCCGACCCGGGTGTACCGGTAGGACTGGTCCATGGTGATGCCGAACGCGGTCTTGTGCCAGTTGGCCGGGTCCAGCGCGAGCCGGTAATAGAACTGCCCGTCATAACCCGCGTTCGGCACCCGCAGCACCCCGCGGGGGAGCTGCGCCGGGTTCGTATAGGTGTGGCCCGCCATAATGAACAGGGTGATGTGACCATTGGCCCAGATCTGCCACCGCGCGAGGACGTAGCCAAGCCACCCGAGGAAAGCGAGCACGCCCGGCACGGCCGGGTGATTCGCGCGTGCCAGCAGCGAAGGCCCCCGTTCGCGAACGGACCCGCGAGAATCAGATCTCGAGGAGAGCTGCAACCGCGGGCCTCCACCGTGCCGAGCCCGGCACACGCCGAGCATAAGAGGAAGATGATCTGGCCAGGCGCGGGAAGCTTACCAGAGCACGGCCGGGCGACGGCGGCCGCGCCGTTACCCCCGAGCCGGACCGGGAGAGGCCGGCGTGCGGGCGGACCACCACCTGGCACCTGCTTACGGCTACCATGAGCGTTTGTGTCCTGGCCGTAGCCAGTGGGGAGCGCGAAGACATGACTGCTGAGTCCCCGCCCGCAAGCGGGAGTCACGGCGTTCCCGGCCAAGCCGCCGACGGCCGGAGGGATCCCGGCACCGGCGCTGTCAGCGCTGGCCCGCGCCGTACCACGAGACTGCGCGCTTACTGGCTCTCCCCCGTCGGCGTGACGGTGATCCTGGCCACGATGCTGGCCTTCGGCCTCAGGGTGTTCATCCTCACCAGGCCGGGGATGCTGACCGGCGTCACCGAGTACGACGACGGCGTGTACCTGGGCGGAGCCATCAGGCTGACCGAGGGCATACTGCCCTACCGGGATTACGCCTTCGTCCAGCCACCGGGGATCCTGATCCTGATGACGCCGGCGGCGGTCGTCGCGCGCTTGTCCACCACGGCTGCGGCGCTGGGGGTCGTCCGGGTCCTCAGCGTGTGTGCCAGCACGGCGTGCGTGCCGCTGGCCGGGAACCTGATGCGTTACCGCGGGATCGTCGGGACGGCGGTAACCTGCGGCTTCCTCGCCGTCTATCCCGACGACGTCTGGACCGCGCACACCCTGCTGCTGGAGCCGTGGATGAACCTGCTCTGCCTGATCGGGGTGAACGCGGCGTTCAGCCGGGGCCGGCTCGCCGGGCCGTGGCGGCTGGCCTGGGCCGGCGCCGCGCTCGGGTTCGCCGTCTCGGTGAAGTACTGGGCGGCGGTGCCGGCCGCGGCGCTGCTCGCGACGTGCCTGATCACTCGCGGGAAGCACCGGCCCTGGCGGACGCGCGCGTGCCTGGCCGGGCTGGTCGTGGGGTTCGCGATCCCGGTCGCGCCGTTCGCGCTGTCCGCTCCCGTGACGTTCTTCCGCAGCACCGTGCTCTACCAGGCGAGCCGGGTCGGCAGCTACATCCCGATGTACCTGCGACTGGCGCACCTGACCGGCCTCGTCGACGTGTACGGCATCAACGGCCACTTCTCGCTGGCGGGAGCCGACAGCTCGCTCGCGCTCGGAATCCCGTCCCCCACGGCGGGAACGGCCGTGGGATGGCTGCCGTTCGCGGTCATCGGCGCGACGGTCGCCGCGATCGGGATCGGCTATTGCCTGCACTGGCGCCGGGTGTCGCAGCTGGAATGGTTCGCGCTGGTGGTGACGGTGCTGGCCGCGGCCGCCATCCTCAGCTATTCCGCGTTCTTCTACCACTACCCGGTGTTCGTGGCGCCGTGGCTCGCCATAACGCTGGGCGGGGCGGCCGCCTGCCTGACCGACCGCGTGGACATCCGGCGGGTCATCGTCGCGCTCGCCGCGGCGGCTTCCCTGGCGGTGGCATCCGCCGGGGTGCATCTGCTGACGCCGGTCAACGTGCGGGGCGGGTCGCAGGTCGGGGACGCGATCCCGCCCGGTTCGTGCGTGGTCACCGACCAGATCGCGAGTCTGATCTCGGTCGACCGGTTCGACCACCCGCCCGGCTGCCCTGACGTCATCGATGCCCTCGCCACCACCCTGGTGCTCAGCCACGGAGTGAGCATGCAAGCGGGCGCGGGAGGCCTGCCGGCCGTGCTGAACGGATGGCAGCCGATCCTGGGCGGCGCGCGGTACGTGCTGCTCACGCCCGGCAGCGCGGCCCGGATTCCGACGGACTCTGCCTGGTTCCGGGAGAATTTCACCCCGGTCGGCGCCTACGAGTACGGCTTCGGCCAGCTCTTCGAGCGAAAGTCATAGCCCGATGCGGCGTGCGGCATCACGTGGGGCTCCGGCCGCGGCAGACGCCGGGGCGGGAGCCCAGACCACGCCCGGCGAGGCCGGCCAGCGGTCAACCGGCCGCTGGACCTGGCGCCGCTGGCGGGCGGCGGCGGCCTTCGCGGTGGCAGCGGCGGCCCTTTTCTGCGTGTACCTGCGGCTGTCCGGCACTTCCCCGATGAACTCAGACTCGGCGAACGTCCTGCTCATGGGGTGGGACATGCTGCACGGCAACCTGCTGCTGCACGGCTGGTACACGGCCGACGTCTCGGTGTACACCACCGAGGTGCCGCAGTACGCCCTCCTGGCGAGCTTCCTCGGCCTGCACCCCGAGACGGCGCACGTCGCGGCGGCCATGACCTACACGCTGGCTACCTTGCTCGCGGTCCTGCTGGCCAAGGGCGGCACGTCCGGGCGTACCGCCCTGGTCAGGATGGTCATGACAGGGGGAATGATGGTTGTCGCGCCGCAGCTGGGCGCGTCAGTCTACGCCCTGGACATGATCGTGGACCACATCGGGACGTCGGTTCCGCTCCTGGTCATATGGCTGCTGCTCGACCGGTTCGACAGGTCTCCGCCGCGGTACTGGGTGCCGGTCCTGACCACGCTGCTGCTCACCTGGGTCCTGATCGCCGACCCCATCGTGCTGGTGGTGGGCGTGGCGCCGCTGGCGCTGGTCGGTGGGATCCGCTTCATCCAGGGCGTGTGGGCAGGCCGCGGCACACGCTGGACCCAGCGGGTCCGCGCACAGTGGTATCCGCTGTCTCTGGCCTGCGCCGCGGCTGCGTCGGTCCTGTGGGCGCGGCTGGCCGAACGGCTGCTCACCGCTCGCGGCGGCTTCACCGTGAACCCCGTCGTGGTCACCTTCACCCCATGGCACGAATGGCGGACCTATTTCCCGCCGCTCTGGAAGGTGCTGCAGCTGTACGGCGCGGACTACCGCGGGCTGACCGGTGCCGCGTTCGCGTTCGCGGTCCTGCACCTGGTCAGCGTGGCGCTGGCCGGCTGGGCGGTGCTGCGGGTCGCACGGCGGTTCTTCGGCGGCATACCGCTGGCGGACCAGGTGCTGGCCGTCGCCATCGTCCTCAACGTGGTGCTCTACGCCGTCTCGGACGCGTCCACGCAGGGCGCACATGAGATAGCCATCGTGGCGCCGTTCGCGGCGGCGCTGGCCGCGCGCACACTGATCCCTCAAGCCCGTTCCGCCTACCGCGGCGGCGAGCGGAATCCAGCGGGCAGCGTCGCGGCCTCCCGGCTGCGGCTAGGTGGTTACGCGTCGGCCGCACTGGTCCTGGCCGGTTACCTTGGGAGTCTCGGGTACGGGCTGGCCCAGCCGGCGGCACTGCCGGACACCTCCGCGCTCGCTTCCTGGCTCGCCGCTCACGACCTCACTTACGGCCTGGCCGGCTACTGGCAGGCCAGCAGCGTCACGGTCGACAGCGGGGGCCGGGTCGCGGTCAGGGCGCTGGCGCCGTACTCAACGCAGCCGTACCTGTGGCTGGCGAACAGGTCCTGGTACGACCCGGCGTCACATTGGGCCAACTTCATCGTCATCGACACCCAGACGCGCCGCTTCGCGACCTGGGTGCCGCGCGCCACCATCGAGAAATACGCGGGCGCTCCAGCCCGTACCTACCGCACCGGCCCGTACATCATCATGGTGTGGGATAAGAACCTGCTGCGCAGCCTGCCCCCGTGAGGTTCCTATCCGCCGCCGGCGGACACCAGGGGGAGCAGGTTCTTCCGCCAGACCATGATC
>Ga0306920_100010389_pt1 | contig 12486 bp, 8 predicted proteins | sample flu12Cox44000170_FD_204666 | JGI IMG/M metagenome (GOLD analysis project Ga0306920, IMG submission 204666) | Lab enrichment of tropical soil microbial communities from Luquillo Experimental Forest, Puerto Rico - flux4day.12C.oxic.44.000.170 (v2)... | ecosystem: Environmental > Terrestrial >...
AAACCCTTGCAGCAAGCCGATGCGTACAAGGCAGCCGGTCTGGCAGCGGACCAGCTCGCCGCTCTCACTTTGCTGCGTGTCAGCCACCTGGTGCGCAGCACCGGTACGGATGCCCACGATGAAGTCGAGACATTTCACGATCGCGTGCGAGAAACGGTGTCGGCCCATCTTGCGGAGGAGCCGGCCCGGGAACACCATCGCAAACTGGCCACAGTTCTGGAAGCCGCCGACCATGCCGATCCGGAAACGCTGGCGGTCCATTTTGAAGGCGCCAGGGAATCCATCAAGGCGGGACATTTTTATGCGCAGGCAGCTTCCGAGGCGGCTGAAGCGCTGGCCTTCGAGCGTGCCGCCAAATTGTACCGCCGGTCGCTGGAATTGAGGCCGCTGGTCGGGAATGAGGGCCGCGATTTGCGACGAAAACTGGCCGATGCTCTGGCCAATGCCGGCCGCGGCGCCGAGGCGGCCCGCGAGTACGAGATCGCCGCCAATCAGTCGGAGGGTTCCGAGGCCCTGGAGCTGCTGGGCCGCGCCGGCTATCAGTTTTGTGCCAGCGGGCATATCGATGAGGGCCGCGCCGCCCTCGTCACCGTCCTGGAGCGCCTTGGTTTGAAACTTCCAGCAACGCGCAAACGCGCACTTCTCTCCCTCCTGTGGAACCGCTTCCGCCTGTGGTTGCGCGGCCTGAAGTTCAAGGAACGTGACGCTGCCCAGGTCCCGGCAGACGACCTGGCTCGCATCGACATCTCCTGGTCGGCGGCAGTTGGTTTAACCATGATCGACACCATCCGCGGCGCCGATTTTCAGACGCGCAACTTGCAATTGGCGCTGCGCGCCGGAGAACCATATCGTCTGGCTCGCTCCCTCGCCTGGGAGGCCACGCACGCTGCCATGGCAGGAGAAGGGAGCAAGAAGCGGTCGTCTCGACTGCTCGAAGCCGCCGATGCCTTGGCCGGCCGCATCGACAATCCGCACGCCTTGGGCATGGCCACGATGGGCCGCGGTGTGGCTGCCTATTTTCACGGCGCCTGGAAAGAGGCCCGCGCCGTGTGCGATCAGGCCGCCGACATCTTTCGCAATCGCTGCACCGGGGTCACCTGGGAGCTGGATACCGCCAGCGCCTTTGCCTACTGGTCGCTGTGGTTTCAGGGGGAGCTGTCGGAAATGATTCGCCGCTTTCCCCTCCTGGTCAAGGAAGCGCACGAGCGCGGCGACCGCTTGGCCGAGGCCAATTACACCACCTTTGGCGGGCCGTTTGTGTGGCTTTGTGTCGATCAGCCCGAGGGCGCCCGCCAGGCCTTGGCCAATGTCATGGGAGAATGGTCCAAGCAAGAGTTTCACGTGCAGCATTTCACGACCCTCACCGCTCGCGCCCAGATCGAACTGTACAAGGGCGATGGCCTTGCCGCCTGGCAGCACATGGGCGAGCAATGGCCCGGGATGGCCGGCTCCATGCTGCTGCACGTCGAATGTGTGCGCATCTTCCTGGTGCATTTGCGGGCCCGCTGTGCCCTGGCCGCCGCTGCAACTTCCAAAGATCCGGCTTCGTTCGTTCGCCTGGCCGCCAAGGACGCCCGCCGCCTGGAAAAGGAAAAACCGCCTTGGAGCAGGCCGCTGCCCCAGCTTCTGCGCGCCGCCCTGGCCTTCCGCGCCGGCGACAAAACCAAAGCCGCCAACCTCCTGGGCGCCGCGGCCGCCGCCCTGGACGCCCACGACATGAAACTGTTTGCCGCCACCGCCCGCCGCCGCCAGGGCCAACTCCTGGGCGGCGAAAACGGCCGCACCCTCCTCGGCCTCGCCGATGCTTTCATGACCAGCCAGAAAATCCAGAACCCGGAACGGATGACGGAGCTTTTTGTGCCGGGATTTGATTAACGACCCAAGACCAGCGCCACACTAACCCGACGCGCAAGCGAGGGAAGTAAGCTCCTCGCTTGCGCGTCGGGTCAGTGTGAGGAGCATGCAACTATGAACAGACCGCACGAAGCCCCGATGCCCGAACCCCTCGCCTTTTTTCTGACATGGCCAACATATGGAACGTGGTTGCCGGGCGATGAACGCGGTTGGGTGGAATACGGCAAAGGCTGGCACTCCCGGATCCGATCCGCAAACAGGAGGCGGAAGCCCGCATGACCGAGGATGCCTGTATCCTCGACCCAGAGCAACGACGCTTGGTCGAACAGTCGATTGCGGACCATTGCCGCATTCGTGGTTGGCAATTACATGCCGTGAATTGTCGCTCTAATCATCTTCATGTCGTGGTGACTGCTGATCGGGACCCGGAAATCGTGCGCGAGCAATTCAAGGCGTGGTGTACCCGCAAACTGAAGGAAAGAGAACGCAGTCGGGGGGATGCGGCGACAGTAGTTCGACAAAAGTGGTGGGCGGAGCGCGGCAGCGACCGCATTATCGGAGATGAGAATAGCCTGGAAGCCGCTATCCGATATGTATTGGACGGACAGTAACCCGACGCGCAAGCGAGGGATGGGCCGCTTTGCGCCCGGCATCCCTCGCTTGCGCGTCGGGTTAGTGTGGAAAGACTATTTGCCCTCCTCCGGAGGTACCACCGGCCGGAGCAGGTGTTTCCCTTTGAACAGGCCGACCAGGGTGCGGAGGATGGGCCAGGCCAGAGTCAGGGCCACAAAGCTGACAATGGCATAGAGCAGAGCCGGCAGAAATTCCGACTCGGTAATAGACATGATCGCCCCCACGAAGCCGCCGGCGATTCCCAAAACCACCAGTGCCGCGATGATCATGCCCAGGATCCAGCCGCCGTGCTCCAGGCCGAGCTTGAAGCGAATGTAGTCGTAGCCGCGCAGAGGGGCGAAGACGACGGGCTCATGAAGCGGCCAGACTTTGCAGCGATGGGCTTTCGAGCCGGCCGCCTTGAGGATGGCGTTGACGGCCCGGCGGGCGGCTTCATTGGCCCCTTCCATCGTCGCCAGGTCGGTATTGGTGCGCACGTAATCCGACGCCAAAAACAAATTGGGAATCTCCACGCGCGCTTCCGGCCGATCTGCCCAGGAGCCGATGGTGTTGACCAGGAGCGGCTCCTCGTTGCCTTCGTTATCCTCATGACAGCGGGGAAAGAGGATGTCCGGGTCGAGGTGCCAGTCCAGAAGGTCATCATCGCTGATCTGTTTTTGCCCCCCCTCATCGAGATGGGCCTTGAGCTGGGCCCAGGTTTCATCCTTGATCTGCTCCGGACTGCATTCATGGGCCGGCAGTTTCACCACCTTGTCTCCGGCCGTGAACCAGTCGGAGATATCCACGGAAATGATGCCCCGGACCCTGCCGTCGCCGAACTTGGAAAGATCGACATTGGGCCAGAACTGATGTTGGGATATGGAGGTCAAGGCCCAGGCGGAATCCAGGTACAGGCCGTGGCCGTTGATCACCGGCACATCCCGTTTCAGGTAAAACTGGATGCCATTCATCCACTGGGTGCCGAGCCTGGCGGTACGGGCCAGGGACGGGGCCGCCTTCTTGATGTCGTCTGTCACCAGCCGATTCAGAACCTCTACCGGAAAAGCACATATGTAGAAATCAGCCTGGACGTTCTCCTTCTTGCCGTCGATCTCGACCGTGACGGAGGTAATTGTCTTGCCGTCGAAGTTGATGCTCACCGTCTTGGCATTCAGGAACATTTCCACACTGTGCCTCTTGAGGTATTCGATCCAGGGCTCGATCCAGACCTGATTGGTGGGGCCGTTGAGCACGCGATCCACCATCACCCCCGGGGTGAGCGAGTTGAGCAGGAGCTGGAGGAGAATGTCGCCGACGGTGCGAGTGCTGGCGACCTCGGCCTTCATGGCCACCAGCGAGCGGGTCAGGCCAATGCCCAGGAGTTTTCGGTAGTCGACCGACATGTCTTTGGCATGAATGAAGTCCCACCAGGGGGTTATTTCGTACTTGGCCAGTCGGCGCTCCTTGCAGGACGAAAGGATGACGAGAAGTTTATTGGCGAAGAACGAGGCTTCGTGGGGCGGGATGCCAAAATGAGCATGGAACAGGGTGTGAAAGGTTTGCATCCACTGGTGCAGGGTGGTGGGGAAATTGGCCGGGATGACGATGGGGGCCGCCCCTTCCTGAAGAATTCCGGTCTGGGTGGTGTACGTGAGATTGTCAAAAACGCCGTGCGTGTTGCCCGGGAAGGGAATCCGTTTCATGGTGTCGGGCAGGTGTTTGTAAAAGCCGGGAAAGAAGCGGAAGCCGTGCTCGCCGGGTAGATCCCGCCGCCCATCCTTGCCGCTGCCGGGCTTGCCCATGCTGCGGGCCTTGCCGCCCCAGATGTTCTTGGCTTCGTAGACAGCAACGGAAAAACCGCGCTCGACCAACTCATGGGCCGCGCTCAGGCCGCCCACCCCGCCCCCGAAAATCGCTACCCTGGCCATGTCATGCCAACTCCGATGCTTGCGGAAATGGATTGTGTTCTGGAACGCAGAGGGCGTGACAGGAGTTTGCCAGAAATTATGAGTGTTGGCAAATGTTTTTTGGCAAGGAAATCGAGGCTGAACGGTTACAAATAATCAAGCACTTTTGCCAGCGTCTCCATCGGCAAACCGATTACGTTCGTCACGCTCCCTTCCACCACGGTCACGTAGGGATCGTCCTTTTCCTGGATGGCATACGCGCCGGAGCAGCCTTGCCAGGTGCGGGTGGCGAGGTAGGCATCGAGCTGAGCATCGCTGAGCTTTTGAAAACGGACTTTGCTGACTTCTTGCCAGGCGAGCTGAAGGTCATCGGGCCGGCGCCAGAGGACGACACCGGTCCAGAGCTCGTGAACGCTGCCGCCCAGAGTGCGAAGGATGCGGCGGGCATCGGCCTCATCGTTCGGCTTGCCGATCACCTGGCCTTGAAGCCAGCCGACCGTGTCGGCAGCCAGCACCAGGCCGGCATCGACTCGGGGCGCGACGGCCGCAGACTTCAGCCAGGCCACCTGGTGAACATAAGCGCGCGGATCGGTGACGCCGCTGCCGTCCGGCTCGTCGATATGGGCCGGCATCACGGTGAACGCGTAGCCGGCTCGTTCGAGCAATTCGCGGCGGGCAGGAGAGCCGCTGGCCAGGATGAGCCGTTGTTGTTTTGCCATGTGAGCAGCATCTCGAAGAGGGTTGGCCATAATCGGTCCGGATCCAGCTCGCTCATGCATTCCAGCCGGGAGCAGCGCTTGCGATACGAGCCCCGGCACCAGACGGTTGTTTCCACGGCATGAGCCAGCTGTCCGAAAGGCCCGTGGCGGCGGGCCTGAGTGCAAGTATAAGGCGCCAGGACGGGCCGGCCCAGCGCCGCCGCCAGGTGCAACGGGCCGGTATCGTTGGCCAGCATCAAATCGGCTTCGTTTAAAAGAGCAGCAACCTGGGGCAGCGTGGTCAAACCGGAGAAGTCGCGCGCGGGTCCGGCCAACATGGCCAGGGTCTTCCGGGCCAATGGGGCCTCGTCTCCCCTGCCGACAAACAGCGCCGTGCCGCCGAAGCGCTTCTGCGTCCGCCGGAGCAGCTCGGCAAAATGCTCCGGCGGCCAACGCTTGGTCCGCCAGCGCGCGCCAACCCCAACCGCCAGCCACGGCCTGGGAAAATCGTGCAGCTCCTCTTTCACCCATTGGCGGGCCTGCTCGTCAATGTGCAAGCGGAACTTTTTTTCGCCATTGCCGGCAGCGAAGGCCTCCGCCATCCGCCAGTTGCGCTCGACAGCATGGGATCCGGTAAAATCGGCGGGCACGACATCAGTATAACACCAGCGCGATCCTTCGCGGGCACAGGAGAAACCGACCCGCCGCCGGGCGCCGCTGGCCACTGCCATGATCCCGGTGCGTAACAGGCCTTGCAGGTCGATGACCAGGTCAAATTGTTGTTTCCGCAGCCGCCCCAGGAAACGCAAGGTCGCGACGGCGGCCTGCCCTATCCCGGAGCGGGTTGCATGCCGGTCAAAGGACAGAATGTGATCCAGATCGGGATGGGCCTTCAAGAGCGGCTCATAAACCCGGTTAACGATCCAGGTGATGTGCGCTTTGGGAAACCGTTGCCGCAAGGCGGTCAACACCGGCAAGGCATGAATGATATCGCCCAGGGCGCTCGGCTTGATCAGGGCAATGCGGCGGGGTTGCAGCTCGTGCAGTGGAACCGATTGTTTCATGCGGCGCATCCTTTCGCCTTGGTTGTCGCTAGTGAAAACTTAACCTCTGCGGATGCGGGGAATCAAGGGCAACATCAAGAGCAGCAAGCCCGCGCCGAACACATAGGGAAGCAAATGACTGGCGGTTGCCTTGTATAGAGTCACTCCGAAAATGGGGCCGAGAATGCGCGCCATGGCGGCTGCCGACTGGTTGACCCCAAGAATTTCTCCCTGCCGATCCGGATCCGTTCGCCGCGATACCAGGGCCTGGGCACTGGGCGTGAGAAAGGCGAAACCCATGACGGCAGCGGCCAAGGCCAGCAACAACAAGGTCACCAGTTTGCCTGGATGGAGAACCAATCCATGAAAGATGACCGGAATCGCCAAATAACTTCCCGCGGGCGAGGTCGCTGTCAAACCGGTAATGCTGGTTGCCGCCGTGGAAAAACTCCTGGCTTTTTCAGCCATAGCAAGCCAGCTCAGCACACCCAGGGCGCCGACTCCCAGAGCCATTAGAACGATGCCAAGTGCCATGAAGGTTGGTTCACTTACGCGGCGTGCCAGCCGACGATAGAGAAACCCTTGCGTCAGCATGAGAACCAAACCCACAAAGGCGAAAACCAGAAAGGTGTTATCCTCGCTAAAACCCATGGCATCCTTCAGGAGCAGTGCCAGCGTGACCTCGAACGCGCCAAAGCCCAGGGTTGCAAGGAAAAAAGTCAGAATAACTGGGGCCAGGGCGGAAGAGGCCAGGGCCCATTTCAGAGCCGACCAATCCAGTAATTTCCGACGTACAGGCGGGTCCGCATCAAACCGCCGCGTCTCCGGCAGCAAACGCATGCCCAGAATCAAGGCGATTCCCGAAAGAAGTGCTGCCGTGTAGCCGATCGCTTCATGATTGTTCGGAAACCAGGAAAGCGAAGCATAGCCGAATAGCGGCCCGAAGGTGAAGCCGATGCCGAAAGCAGCGCCGATCAATGCCATGCCATGCTTGCGTTTTTCCGGAGGAGTGCAATCGGCAATAACGGCCTGGGCGGTGGCGATGGTAGCGCCAGCAATTCCGGCGCCGCTCCGCGCCAAAAACAGAAGTGCCAGGGCCAGCCCCGCGGATTCCTCCGGAGGCAGCGACAGGGCAAAGCCAAATAGCCCATAAAAAGCCACCGATCCGCCCAGGCCCAGAAGCAGAATCGGTCGCCGGCCCACCCGGTCGGAGATCCGGCCCCACACCGGTGCAAACAAGAATTGCATCAGCGAAAACGACGACATGAGCATGCCGACGATGAATCCACCCAGGGGAGTGTCCTTTCCTCCAGGGACGATGGTGCCGACGTATTCATCCGCGAAGCGCGGCAACAACGGCAGAACGATGCCGAACCCCAACAGATCGATGAACACCACCAAGAAAACGATCAACAGGGCCGAGCGATTCACCGGCGGCGGCTGGTCAGCTGACGGCGGCGTTGCGCTCGTGGAAATGGTTTCCGGTTCGTGCATGGTTATCAGCCTATGGATTCCGTTGGGCAACGCCGATCTTAGCATGAATCGCGCGCACCGGGCCAGACCGCCTGGGAATATGGTGTACAATGGGTTTGTGGCGGCCGATTTCTAATCGGCCGGAGGACAGATGGTCGGCCGATCAAAAATCGGTCGCCACATTTATCATGGCTAACTCCGATACCGATCCGCCTGCATTCCTGGTGATCGACACCGAAAGCGTGCCGGACGGCAAGCTGCTGAGCATGGTGAAGTATCCGGGTGAGGGGCTCTCTCCGGAAGAAGCGGTTCACCGCGCCCAAAAAGAGGCCAGCGAGCGCTCGCCCACCGGCTCGGATTTCTTGCCGGTAACCTTTCACTATCCCGTTGCCGCTTGCGTTTTGCGGGCGGGAGCCGATTACAGCTTGCAGGCCCTGACTTGCCTGGATGCGCCGCAATATCGGCCACGGAAAATCGTTGAAGCCTTCTGGAGCGGCGTGGCAACTTATCAGGCCAAGTATCGAGGGAAGATCAAGCTGATCACCTTCAATGGCCGGGGATTTGATCTGCCGCTCCTGGAGCTGGCCGCCTTCCGCTATGGACTTTCAAGCAAAGACCATTTCAATTACAGCCGCCGGCGCTACGACGGCTGGCATATTGACCTCATGGACTGGCTCACCAATTTCGGCGCTTTCCGCATGGTGGGCGGCTTGAACCTGCTCTCCAAACTCCTGGGCAAGCCCGGCAAGATGGCGGTCCAGGGGGACCAGGTTTACGCCCTGCACCAGGCCGGTAAATTCCAAGAAATCAACGACTACTGCATGTTCGACACGCTCGATTCGTATTTCGTGTTTCTTCGCAGTCGCGTCCTTTCCGGAGACCTCACCTTGGAAGAAGAACAGGAGGCCGTCCGCCGCGCCAAGGAGTGGTTGAAGACGAAGACCAGCGAATTCCCCGCCCTGACTCAGTACCTGGAGAACTGGGGCGACTGGGAGCCGTGGCCATGAGCCGGAAACTACGCCAAATCATTTCCGCTTTTCCATCGCGATCTTGGCCTCCTGCCGCAGCACACGAATGATCAGCCAATCGGCAGGATAGATATCCCGGGGAAAACTCCCTTGTTTTTTGAATTGTTGGTCGGCATTGGCAAGCCAGGTGTCGGTCTTGTCGAGCCACTTGCGTGCCTGGGCGGCATGATCCGGCTGTTGTTGATAGGCCAAGGCCAGGAAAACAGCATTCATCGTTTGGCCGGGCCAATTCCCCATTCTTACGGACTCATGCAAATAGCGAATTGCCTGATCGAACTTGCCGCTGCGGAAAAGCGCGGCGCCCAGGGCGTGCGGATGCCAGGGAGATGTGAAAGGTTTGTCATCTCGTGCCCACTCTTCCAGGCGCGCGCGATCAAGGTCGGGTTGCGGCGCCAGCACGCACAAGCGCGCCAGGCAGTGTTTTTCGCGAAAGTACTTGCTTGCGCCATATCGAGCAATTTGCTCCTTACAGAAACGCACGTAGTTGCCGCTGTCTCCTTTCCCGGCAAGCAACAGCAAGCAGGCATATTCCAACCAGACATCGTCGTTGGGGGGAAGAGAAGAGATGAACTTCTTATAGTCTGCGACCGCTTCCTGCCAGCGTTCCTGGCCGGCACGGGTCCGGCCGCGCCCCAGCAAAAGTCCCATATCCTTCGGCCGGCGGGCGAGCGCCTGGTCCATGGCTTGCTCCCACTGGGCCAATTCCAGACACAATTGGCTTTGTTCTGAAGTGAAACCGGTATTGTTAGGTGCGTTTTTCAGCAATTCCAAGTAGTCCTCGGCAACTTCGTCCCACTTCTGGAGTTTGACGTTGAGGCGGGCGCACATCTGCCGCAAGCGATGGTCGGGTCTCAGCTCGAGGGCTTTTCGATAAAAGCCCACGGCCGCCTTCCAATTCTCCAGGCGCATCTGAATTTCCGCCCGCTGAATCCACACGTCCAGTACCTTGGAATTGATCTTCGCCGCTTCGGCGTAGGCGGACTCCGCTTTGCTCCATGACTGCAGCTTCTGGCACAGACGGGCACGCTCTAACCAGAGCTTGTATTTATCGGTGCCGTGTTTTAGCGCTTGATCGAATGCGATTTCCGCCTTTCCCCAGTTTCCCTGCTCGGCATAAAATCGAAAACACTCCAAAGAACCCTCGGCATCGCTGGCCAGCGCCAGGGCCTTGTCGAATTCCGGCGCAGCAGCATCGGCCCTGCCCGTCGCCGCCAGGGAGCGGGCATGAACCAGCAGCAGAAGAGCATCTTGCGGGACTTCGGCACGGTCCATTGTCAAGCGAGCTTCGCGGTAGAGCACCTGGCACTCCAGCCAATCCTGCCAGAAAATGGGCAACGCGCCCACTGATGGAACACACTCTTGATCGCCCGCCGAACGGCTGCTTCGCTGTCTTCCAGCGCCTTGCGGGCCTTGTCGCGCTCACCGAGCTGGTGATAGGCAAGAGCAAGGACCGGATAAACGATGTCCCGGTTTCCCCAGGCGTAATTACGCAGCGCTTCCTGAAGATGCCGCACGGCTTGTTCATAATCTCCGGCCCGGTAATAAGCCAGGCCGAGGGTATAAGTCAACCAACCTACAGAGAAATACTGGGCCTTTTCCCGTTCCGCCTTTGCCCGTTCCGCCAGTTTTACAACCTGGACCGGCTCCTTTACTGCCTCAGGAGCCAGCGAACAGGTGCGTGCCGTTTCCCCTGCCGTGGTCGAGTCCGCAGAGTCGCCGAAGCGATCGAGCATCCTGGCGCACAAACGCCGGTAATTCTTGTTGTCGCCGACGTACAGGGCCAAAAGCGCCTGTTTGTACCAGGGCAGGCTGGTCAAGGCTTCTTGCCGTTCACTGGCCTGGGCAAAATCGTGGCTGGCCAATTCCCACAAGCCAAGGCGAAAATAGAGTTGGCCACGCTCGCGCCAGACATACGAATGTTGCGGACACTCAACGGTGGCTCGGGTCAGGTCGGCGATGGCTTCTGCCCATTGATTCTGGTCGGCGTGAAGGCGCGCTTTCTCCATGAGCCGATTCGCCTCATTGAGACGGCGGGTATCGTCCAGGGCGATTTGTTTCGCCTGATCGGCGTCGGCGCGGGCAAGCTCGGCTTCATGCCATTTCCACAGGATGCCGGCAAAACCGGCCAGGATGACCAGGAACAGGGCTGCCGCCAGTGCAGCCACTGTCGGATTCCGCCGGCACCAGCGCCAGCAGCGCTCGGCCTTGCCGGTGGGCCGCGCCTGAATCGGCTCGCCTTTCAGATAGCGGCGTAAATCGTCGGCCAGGGCGCCCGCGCTCGCATAGCGCCGGCCTGGTTCTTTCGACATCGCCTTCAAGCAAATGGTTTCCAGGTCCTTGGCAATGCGGTCGTTCAAGCGCCTGGGCGGCCGCGGCTCATCCCGGATCACTTGCACGATCAGCATGCGCATCTGGCCGCGGAACGGCAGCTCGCCCGTCAACAGCTCGTACAGGATCACCCCCAGACTGTAAATGTCGCTGCGGGCATCCACCTTGCTCATCTCACCCCGCGCTTGTTCGGGAGACATGTAGGCCGGGGTGCCGAGGATTTGGCCGTCCAGAGTCAGGGTGATTTCCTCGGCAGATCGCTTGGCCAGCCCAAAATCCATCAAATGGGGCCGCTCTTCCAGATCGAGCATGATATTCGAGGGCTTGATGTCCCGGTGGATCACGCCATGGGAGTGAGCGTATTGCAGGGCTTCAGCCACCTGGGCGATCAATTCCGCCGCCTGGCGAAAACCCAGGCGACCGGCACTGAGCCGCTCCGCCAGCGAGGCCCCTTGCACCAGTTCGCTCACCAAATAGCAAGTCCCGTCGGTTTGTCCGGCGTCATACAGGGAAACGATGCTCGGATGGTCGAGCTGGGCGGCACTGCGGGCTTCGCGCAAGAAGCGATCCTGGTCTTCCTGTTTGCCGATGCTGCCCGCGCGCGGAATCTTGATAGCAACCGTTCGATCCAGTTCCGTATCCCGCGCCTTGTAAACGGTGCCGAAGGAACCGACTCCGATCTGGCCGAGGATTTCAAATTTACCAAGCCGGCGCGGCCCTTCCAGCCAGGTCGCTGTGCCGGCCCCTTCCAGTTGAATGCTCGAGCCACAGGACGAACAGACCACACTGGTCGCCTGCCCTTCAGGAAGGTCGATGGAGTTGTGACAGTGAGGGCATGGTATAGACATGGCCTGTTCGCAGTCCGTGGAAATAGCATTGCCCCAGACGATTGTAGCCCGGCGATCCGGCCGCACAAGTGCCGCGGCCTGCACCGACTGACTTTCGCAAAAAGGGAAAAAGGTCTTTCGCAAAAAAGGGACATTGTCTATTCGTTACCCCTTGACTCCGAAACCCTAGAAACAATGAGCGAGCGGCGGGCTTAATCCCCGCCGTGTTGAGATGGTCGGTGCCGAATTGCTCGCCGCAATAAGGCGAAATGACTTGCAGGTACTCCGACCGCTTGACGCCTTTTTATCTTCGCATGCCTTACCACACGGGTAGCCGCATTTCTTGCGCATCTTTCGCATATTTACAAACGACAGGGGGGGAACTACAATGTCCGGAATGCGGAATAGTGGTTGTCGTTGCAAATCGTGCAAATCACCTCGGTAGGAAGCCTGCCAGTGGGCCCAGAATGGGCTATTGAGAGTCGATGCCTGGCGAATTCTTTGCCTTGCTCGGAGGTTGCCAACGCAGGAGCGACGTCGATCCAGCCCGACCTGGCGGAAATGTAAGTCGATAGTCAGGAATTCATCTCGCATGGAAAGCGCCCTGCCCCTGGATGGGCTCTTGGTGGTGTGTCGTGGCGCGCCCATCCGGTCCGGCGTGAGGCGAAGAGGGCTTCAGCGATGTATTTCCACTTCGGTTCCTGGCTGCGTGGCAT